>LNFM01008720.1_pt1 | contig 15159 bp, 11 predicted proteins | sample 596031 | NCBI WGS metagenome assembly LNFM01 (sample SAMN04254537, study PRJNA301005) | activated carbon metagenome | isolation source: dual media filters at the Ann Arbor, Michigan drinking water treatment plant | place: USA: Ann Arbor | reverse complement strand
ACGAGGAGCCGATCGCGGCGATCACCGGCTGGGTGATCTGGATCTGCTTGACGTTGCGGAACGGCGTGGCCGAGGTGGCGATGATGAACACCGCGTCGGGCTGCGAAGCCTTCACCTTGGCCGCCTGGGTGGTGGTGTCGGTGGCGCCGATCTCGAACTTCTCGATCGCGACCAGCTTGACGCCGTACTTGTCGGCGAGCGGCTTCAACTCGGCCATGACGACGTTGCCGTAACCGGCATCGTGCAGCACGCCGACCTTGGTCGCCTTGATGCTCTTGGCGTATTCGAGCAGCGCGGTCGCGTTGAGTCGCTGCGGCGGCAGGACGTGCGCCACGCACTTGCGCTCGCGCTCGACCGCCGGGCCGATGCCGGTGAAGGCGATCTGCGGGATCTTGTTAGCGTGGGTCACGCCGCCGACCGCGACGGTGCTGGCGGTGAGAGAGGGGCCGAGCAGGGCCTGGACCTTCTGGCCGAAGATCAGGTCGTTCGCCTTGCTGAGCGCCGTGTCCGGATTGGACGCGTCGTCCTCGACGATGAACTTGATCGGACGGCCCTTGATGCCGCCTTTGGCGTTGATGTCCTTCTCGGCCAGCAGCAGGCCGTTGCGCTCGGGCACGCCGAGGCCGGCGCCGGCGCCGGTGGCGGAAACGATCGCGCCGATCTTGACCGGCTCACCGGAGGTTTGCGCCTGGACCGACAGGGCCGAGAGGCCGACCAGCGCCGTGGCGCCCGCCAACCTTGCGATGAACGATGACAATGACATTTTTCTTTCCTCCCACACGTTGAGCTTCTTTATGGCCGCCGGTGCATCAGAGCAGCGGCGGTGGCCCGGCCATGCCGAGTTCGTGTTGCCCGAACAATGCCCCCTGAACGTCGGTCGAGAACATGACGTGGGCATTGGCTGCGTGCGCATCGCGGAACAGGCGCTGCATCGGGCCGGCGAGGTACAGACCGCTCGATCCGGCGATACCCATCAGGATGTCGACTGCCTCGAGACAAAGACGGGCGGAGAAGAAAGCGTCGCGCCGGTAGCGCAGTTTATCTTCGTGGACGGCGTCAGTGCCTGCGCGGGCCGCCGCCATCGCATGCTCGCAGGCCCGGCGCATCAGCACTTCGGCCGTGTCGATGCGGACGCTCGCCTCTGAGACCTTGATCTGCACGGCCTGGCTCGCGCCGAAGGGTTGCCCTGTCGTCGTCGCGTTCCGGGTGCGGGCCGCGCCCACAACTGTATCGTAGGCGCCTTGGGCACAGCCCAGCATCACGCCCGAAAGCACGTAGGGGCCGAGGGCGAGCATGGGCAGCCGGAACAGAGGCGAGGGATTGACGGTGGAGCCGGCGTGCGGCTTGCCGTTCATCGACCGGGCCGAGATCGTGCGAAACTCCGGTACGAAGAGGTTCCTGATCTCGACGTCCTTCGAGCCGGTCCCCGCGAGACCGACGGCATGCCAGGTGTCGATGATCTCGTACTGCGAGCGATGGACTAGCGCGAAGCGCTGGTCGACGGGTGGGCCGTCGTCGCGCTCGCGCAGCATGAAGCCCAGCATGTTCCAGTCGGAATTGTCGACGCCGGAGGAAAGCGGCCAGCGCCCCGAGACCTCGTAGCCGCCCTCCACCTTGCGGCCGCGTCCCGCCGGGAAGATGAGCGAGGTGGCGATGAGCACGTCGGGCGAGGCGTCCCAGATCTCGTCCTGCGCCTCGGGGTGGAAGTAGCCCAGCATCCAGTGATGGCTGGAGAGATTGCCGAGGTTCCAGGCGGTCGACGGGCAGACGCGCGCGATCTCCGCGCAGGTGTCGACCAGGATGCCGACATCGAGATCGGCGCCGCCGACGCGCGCCGGCTGGACCATGCGGAAGAGGCCGGTGCGGTGGAGGTCGCGCTCGGTGTCGTCGGGCAGTCGGCGCAGCTTCTCGCAGTCCCCGGCCCGGGCGGCGATCGCCGGCACCAGCGCGCGGGCGCGGTCGAGCATTTCCGCGTAGGTGACGCCCGTGAACGAGACCGGCGTGTTGGGCAACGTCGCCGACGGTGTCCAGTCGGCGGCCCGCTTGGTCCGCATATCGAATTCCTCCCGGCGCCTCGGCGCTTGTTCTTGCCGCAACGATGCTTGTGTCATGCGGTCAGGTCAAGTGACCTAAGTTGTTGGTCGATTGACCATGTCGTGTGCGACCATGATACTTCGCCTCAACAAAACAGCTCTCGGGAGGAGCGGACATGGCAATCAAGGTGCTCGAACTTCATCATCAGGGCGTGCGGATCGACGCCGGCGACAAGACGATCGAAGATCTGAAGAATTTCTATACCGGCGTGCTGGGCCTCGAGCACGACACCGGACGGCCGGAGATCCCTGGCATTCCGGGCATGTGGATCAACATCGGAGAAGTGGGGCAGATCCACCTGATCGGCGGCGACCTGCCGTCGCCCTTCGCCCAGGGGCCGGGCAAGGATCCGACCGCGCCGCATGTCGCGCTGGCCGTCGAGAACATCGTCGAGACCAAGGCAGAGCTCGACCGGCTTGGCGCGGACTACTGGTCGCTCAAGGGCGCGACCGGCCCCGACGCCGAACAGCTGTTCCTCAAGGACCCGTGCGGCAACATGGTGGAACTCCACCAGTTCGACAAATGCCGCTGCCGCTTGAAGAGCCGCGTAAAGCCGGCCTAGCGCCCCGCCGGCGCGGCGAGGCCCGCGCAGACAAAGGGCACGATCTCGCGGATGGCGGCTTCCATGTCCGCGGGATCGCAGCTTCCCTGGGAGATCGCCTCCAGGCGGCCGGGCTGAAGCAGCGTCCAGACGTAGGCGCCCATCATGAAATAGTAGCGCCAGTAGAGCGTCTTCGCCGGGATCTTCGGCAGGGCGCGCCGGATGGCGGCGACATAGAGTGCATTGGTCTCGTCGTAGATGTCGGCGCGCACCATGCTGGCGGTATCGTCGGGATCGGTGAACAGGCGCGCATGCATCTGCATCGAAGTCCGCCGCCCGCCGGCCCGCGGCTCGGCCATCAGCAGCGGGCGGACCAGCGCATCGACCAGCACGTCGAGCGGAACGATGCCGCGCGGATAGCGGGCCTCTGCCTCCTGCAGGAGCTGGCGCCGCCGCTCGGTCACCTCGGTACCATGCCGCGCCACAACCGCCTCGAAGATCGCGCGCTTGGACTCGAAGTAATAGTGGAGCTGACCCACGTTCACGCGGGCGCGGCTGGCGATGGCTCGTGTGGTCGCGCCGCCATAGCCGACGCGCCCGAACAGTTCCTCGGCGACATCGAGAATGCGTTCCGCCAGGTTGGGACGGCTGGCCTTCCTGCGCCGCGCGGCAGCGGATTTCGGTTTCTTCGCGATTGTCTTTCTCGCCACGACGCATCCTGCTGAAAATTGACGGGCTTCTCATAGAGCCAAGTCGCAGCGATTTCCATGGCGGCTACGGAACCGTGTCGCCGCATGCTAGAAGGCAGCCATGAAAACCAAGCTCCTCGGCCGCACCGGCATCCACGTCTCCCAACTCTGCTTCGGCACGATGTCCTTCGGCGGCGACGCCGACGAGGCCACTTCGGCTTCGATGTACAAGGCGGTGCGCGACGCCGGGATCAACTTCTTCGACACGGCCAACGAGTACAACAAGGGCAGGTCCGAGGAGATTCTCGGCCGGCTGGCGAAGGATCATCGCGACGACCTGGTGATCAGCACCAAGTGCTTCAACAAGACGGGTCCCGACGTGAACGCAGGCGGTGCCAACCGCCGCCATGTCGTGCAGGCCGTCGAGGCCAGCCTGCGCCGGCTGCAGACCGACCGGATCGACGTGCTGTTCCTGCATCGCTTCGATCCGGTGACGCCGATCGACGAGATGATGCGCGGCCTCGAGGACCTCGTGCGCTCGGGCAAGGTGATCTATCCCGCGGTCAGCAACTGGTCGGCCTGGCAGACCCAGCGTGCTGTCGACATCCAGGAGCGCAACGACTGGGCGCGGCTGCAGGTCATTCAGCCGATGTACAATCTGGTGAAGCGCCAGGCCGAGGTCGAGCTGCTGCCGATGGCGGCGGCCAACGGCATCGGCGTCATCCCCTACAGTCCGGCGGCGGCCGGTCTCCTGTCGGGCAAGTATTCTGGGCATGCTTCTGGCCGGCTCAACACCAACAAGATGTACGAGGCGCGATACGGCGAGGAATGGGCCTTCGAGACGGCCGAGAAGTACGTCGCGCTCTGCCGGCAGAAGGGACTACACCCGGTCAGCGCCGCCATCGCCTGGGTGGGGGCGCATCCGGCGATCACCGCGCCCATCATCGGCGCGCGCAATATCGACCAGCTGAAGGACTCGCTCGCGTCGGTGAACGTCGACATGACGCCGGAGCTGCGCGCCGAGATCGCCGCACTCTCGCGCACCCCGCCGCCGGCCACCGACCGTCTGGAAGAGCAGAAGGTCTTGAAGGCCTGAGGCGGCTCAGCCCGGCTCCAATCCCTTCGCCCGGAAGAGCGCCTTCGCCTCGGGCGTGCGCAGGCTTTCGATCAGCGCCGCGGCCAACACCGGCTGAGCGCTGTCGGACGGAATGCCGGCCACGAACACCGTGACCATATGCAGGTCGCCGGGCAGCGGCCCGACGATCTCGACGCCGGGAACATGCAGCAGCTCCGGCACCTGCTGGACGGCGAGGTCGGCTTCGCCGGTCGGCAGGAACATGCCCGCGTAGCCCGAGGGCGGCGGAAATCTGGTCTTTGCGTTGATCGCGTCCGCGATGCCCAGGCGTTCCAGCAGCTTCGCGAAATAGATCCCGCTCGCACCGCCCGCCGCGGGGTCGGTATAGGAAATCGCCCGGGCCTCCAGCAGCGCGCGCTTCAGCGCTTCGGGCGTTGAGATGTCGGGCTTCGGCGCACCTGCTTTCACGGCGATGGCCGTAGCGGAGCTGGCGATGACGACATCCGATCCGGCGACGATCCCGCCCGTGGCGAGCAGCGTGTCGGTCGTCGCTCGATTGAGGATCAGAGCATCCGCCCTCTCGCCGGCCTGAAGCCGCTTCAGGAGCAGGGGCGCCGTTGCCCACGTGACGTCGAGCGTGCAGCCGTGCGCCTTCTCGAAGGCAGGGATCAGCGGCTCCACGACGCCCTGGACCGCGATGGCGCTGAAAACCCTCATGCGGGCTCCCGTCGGTCGCAGACGTCGATCCATTCGGCGTTCACCAAGGCGGCCATGCGCTCGGGTGCGATGCGTACGGCCGAGTTGATCGATCCGGCGGCGGGAACGACCTCGTCGAATTCCTTCAGCGAGACGTCGCAATAGACCGGGAGCGGCGTCGCCAGGCCGAACGGGCAGACACCGCCCACCGGATGGCCTGTGAGGGAGACGACCTCGTCGGCGGTCAGCATACGCGGCTTGCCGCCCAGCACGTCCTTGATCTTGCGATTGTTCAGCCGCGCGTCACCAGAGGTGACGACCAGCAGGGTGCGATCCTTGATGCGCAGCGACAGCGTCTTGGCGATCTGCGCCGGCGCGACGCCGTGGCCCCGCGCCGCCATCTCGACGGTGGCGGTGCTGGCCTCCAGTTCGACGACCTCGAGATCAGGCGCATGCGCCGACAGGAAGGCGCGCACGGCTTCGACGGTCATGCCTGCCGTACCTGGGGACCGGCACGTCTGCCGGAGTGTTGAAAAGCCATTTCCGAACCGCCTGAGAAAGAAGAGACGGACAAGCCTATCGGAGAACCGGGCAGCCGACCCGCGGGAATCGTACCGCATGGTGGGCGGTGTCTGCGAATTTCGATGACAATTGCAGGGGCGGCGGTACCGTCGGTCAACTCACCACGGGAGAAGCGCATGCCGACGATCGACGCCCAGGTTCACTGCTACGAGCGCAATCACCCGGGCCGCCCGTGGACGGCCGTGCTGGCGGGCCCGCCCGAGGTCACCGCCGAGGACATGATCAAGGCAATGGACGAGGTCGGCGTCGACGGCGCCCTTCTGGTCTCGGTTTATACGATGTACCGCTGGGACGAGAGCTACGCCGTGGGTGTGCAGAAGGCGCATCCCGGCCGGTTCGGCGTCATCAAGCCTGTCAATGCCAACGACCCCAAGGTCGAGGGAACGATCGCCGACTGGGCGGCGATGGACGGCACGGTCGCCATCCGCATCATGTTCACGCCGGAGATTTCGACCGACGCGGCCGATGCCGGCATCAACCGCGTGCTGGCTGCCGCAGCCAAACATGATCTGCCGGTCAACCTGATGGCGCGCGGTCGCCTCCCGCAGGTCGCCGAACTCGCCAAGCGCAACCCGAACACCACCTTGGTGATCGATCATCTCGGCCTGGAACAGCCGATGGCGCCGCCGGCCCCGCAGGACCCGTGGCATGAGCTGCCGAAGCTGCTGGCGCTGGCGGCGCACGACAATGTCGTGGTGAAGATCACCGGCGCCTGCACGCTCAGCCACGAGAAGTTTCCCTACAAGGACATCTGGGATCCGCTGGGCCGCATCTTCGATGCCTTCACCCTGGATCGCTGCATGTGGGGCACCGACTGGACCCGCGCCGTGGCGCTGCTCACCTACAAGGAGGGCGTCGATGCCTTCCGCGTCACCGATCGCCTGTCCGACAGCGATCGTGCAACGCTGATGGGCGGCTCGCTGCAGAAGATTTACGGCTGGTCGCCGGCGAAGAAGTAAGTCGGCAGGCTTCAGGGAAGGGCCAGGTCGCCCTTCCCGGGAGGCCACTGCATCAGGATCGAATCGACCCAGCGGCCGAATTTGAAGCCGACGGCCTCGAGCTTGCCGATCTGACGGAAGCCCTGGCTGCCATGGAGCCCGGTCGAGCCTGCGTTCTCGCTGTCGCCGATGACGGCCAGTATCTGGCGCCAGGGGCCGGCCTCGCAGCACTTGATCAGCGTGGTCCGCAGTTCGCGACAGCGTCGAGGCGATCAAGCGGCTGGTGGAGGCGGGGCTGGGCTGCGCCATCCTGCCGGCGGTCGCCGTCCGCGAGGCGGCGGATCGGGCCAACCTCGTGGTGCGGCCGCTCTCGCCGCGTCTCTACCGCAAGCTGGCGATCGTGATCCGGCGCGACAAGGTCCTGCATCTCGGCCTGCGCGAGACGATCCGCGCGTTGAAGAGCCTGAGCCGCAAGGGGGCCTGAGTGTCGGCTGGCAGGCCGTTGAAAAGGTCGGACTCCTTGCGAACAAACGAAATAAACAAAATAAACGAACCAAACGAAGCCGGAGTCGCAGCCCCCGGATCAGGGGGCGTGGTGACTGTGGGCGGGTCAATTTGCTCGGCAGTACTCCTGCAAGCCTGTTTCAGCAGGCTGCTAGAGCGCCTTGAGGGCTTCCTGGACCTCGTCGACGTGCCCGGCGACCTTGACCTTGCGCCAGATCCTGCGGACCACGCCGTCCGCGTCGATCAGGAAGGTGGCACGGTCGATACCCATGTACTTGCGGCCGTAGAGGCTCTTCTCGATCCAGGTTTCGTACTTCTCGCAGACCTTGCCGTCCTCGTCGGACACGAGGGGGAAGTTGAGTTCGTACTTGGCCTTGAACTTGTCGTGGCGGGCGATGCTGTCCTTCGAGACGCCGACCACCTGGGCCTTCAGCTTCTTGAAGGCGGCCGCGCCATCGCGAAAACCGCAGGCCTCGGTCGTGCAGCCCGGCGTGTCGTCCTTGGGGTAGAAATAGAGAACCACGGGCTTGCCGCGCAGCTCCGACAGTTTGAGCTTGCCGCCGCCATCGGTCGCTGCAGTGAAATCCGGGGCCTTCTTGCCTTCGACGACGCTCATTTCCTGCTCCTCGGTTGCCAGCCCGCAGACAGGGCCGGCGCCTCCACGATGCGTTCGTATATAGCACGGACGGTCTTCGATTCGGCCTCGATCCGGGCGCGCAGGTCGGCGAGATCGGCGGCGCCCTCGGTGGCGGCGATCAGGCGCTGCTGGCCTTCGGGCGCCCGGGTCTCGTCGAAGGTGGCCTCGTCGCCGTTGAGGGTGAGGCGCAACAGGCTCTGGACGTCCGAAAGCAGCGTACGCGTGGCGCTCAGCCTGTCGGTATCCGCGAGGTCGATCAGATTCGCTGCCGCCATGCGCCGCAGCATTTCGGCCGGATGAGGATCAAGGATTTCTGGGTGGTCACAGGCGTGGCGCAGCGCGAGGTACTGCGAAACGAAGTCGATGTCGAACAGGCCCCCCGGAAGGTGCTTGAAGTCCCAAAGGCTCTTGGGCGGCGCATGCTGGGCGATGCGGTCGCGCATGTCGGCGACATCGCGGACCAGCGTCTGCGGATCGCGTGTGCGGCAGAGGGTGTGCCTCACGATGTCGGTCAGGCGTTCGACCAGCGCCTGCGGGCCGTGGATCACGCGCATGCGCGTCAGCGCCATGTGTTCCCACGTCCACGACGACTGCGCATGATAGTTCTCGAAACCCTCGAGCGAGTTGGCGAGGGGGCCGGAGCGGCCGGACGGCCGCAGGCGCATGTCGACCTCGTAGAGCGCGCCCTCGTTGGTGTGCGCGGTCAGCGCCGTCACCATCTTCTGGCTGAGGCGCGTGTAGTACTGGATGGGCGACAGTGGCTTCGGCCCGTCGGAAGCCTCCATGCCGGCCGGAATGTCGTAGACGAAGATGAGGTCGAGATCGGAGGTCGCCGACATCTCGCGACTGCCGAGCTTGCCCAGCCCCAGCACTGCGAGGCGCTGACCCTGGAAACCGCCATGGGTCTCTGCGAAGCGCCGTTCAACGCGATCGCACAAGGCGGAGATGGTGGCCGCGGCGATGTCCGAATAGGCGAGCCCGGCCTGGGCGGGCGTGACGATACGCTTGAGCTGCTGGACGCCTACCTGGAAGCGGCGGTCGTTGGCCCAGCGGCGGGCCAGATCGAGGATATCCTGCTCGTGGTCGACCCGGGCGAGCGTCGCCGACAGGTCCGCCGTCATCTCCTCGACCGGTGGAAGCGGGCGATAGAAGTCGGGCGACAGCACCGAGTCGAGCAGCAAGGTGCGGCGTGCGAGGTGAGCCGCCAGGCCCGGCGCGCTGCCCATGATCGTGGCCAGCAACTCGAGGAGCGCGGGGTTGGCCTTGAACAGGGAGAAGAGCTGTACGCCCGCCGGCAGGTTGCCGAGGAACAGGTCGAAGTTCAGCAGCGCCTGGTCGGGGGCGGCCGTGCCTCCCAACTCCTTGAGCAGGCCGGGCATCAGTTCGGTGAGCAGTTCTCGGGCGCGCGCCGTCGCGGTCGAACGGTATCGGCCGTGGTGCCAGCGGCGAACGATGCCGGCGGCAGCCGAGGCATCGCGGAAGCCGAGCGACTTCAGGGTCTCCAGTGTGCCGGGATCATCGTCGGTGCCGGTGAAGACCAGATTGCCGCCCGGGCCGGCAAGGCTCGGTGCTTCCTCGAAGAGCTTGGCGTAGTGGCCCTCGACCAGGCGCAGGGTTCCCAGCAGGGCGGCCTGGAACGCCTCCGACGTGTCGTAGCCCAGAAAGGTCGCGACGGCGCCGACGCCCGCTTCGTCGGCGGGGATGGAGTGGGTCTGCCGGTCGTCGATCATCTGCAGGCGATGCTCGACGCGGCGCAGGAAGCCGTAGGCCTCGATCAGCTCGTCCGCCGCCTTGGCCGTGATGTGACCGGCGGCCGCGAGCGCGCGCAGGGCGGGGCAGGTGGCGCGCAGCCTGAGCGTTGGGTTGCGGCCGCCGAAAATCAGCTGCTGGGTCTGGGCGAAGAATTCGATCTCGCGAATACCGCCGCGGCCGAGCTTCACATTGTGGCCCAGGACCTTCACCGTGCCGCCGCCACGGTGGGCATCGATCTGCCGCTTGATCGAATGGATGTCGTGGATCGCCGCAAAATCGAGATGCTTGCGCCAGATATAGGGCGTCATGTCGGCGAGGAAGGCCGCTCCCACGGCTTCGTTGCCGGCCACCGGATGCGCCTTGATCATGGCGGCGCGTTCCCAATTCTGGCCGACGCTCTCGTAGTAGAGCTCGGCCGCCTGAACCGACATGGCGAGCGGGGTGGAGCCCGGATCGGGGCGGAGCCGCAGATCGGTGCGGAAGATGTAGCCGTCGGCCGACGTCTCCGACATGAGCTGGACCAGCAAGCGTGCCGCGCGCACGAAATGGCGCGACAATTGGTCGTTGCCGGCCAGTGCCGGGGCATCGCGGTCGTAGAAGAGGATCAGGTCGATGTCGCTCGAATAATTGAGTTCGCCGGCGCCCAGCTTTCCCATGCCCAGGACCGTGAAGGCCGCGGCGTCGGGCGTTCCGCCGAGCGCGAGCTGTCCGTCGCGCTCGAGCTGGAGGAGGATCGAGTCGGTGAGGGCGCACAGGCAACCCGAGGCGAAGTTGCTGAGCTGGCCGGTGATGCGGTCGAGCGGCCAGGCCCCGGCGATGTCGGCGACGGCGACGGCGAGCGCCACGCGGCGCTTCAGGCGCCGGAGCCGCGAGGCAATCTCGGCCGGCATGGCGCCCGTCGAGGCTTCGCCTTGCACGGCGGCCAGTTCGGCCGTCAGGGCGGCGGCCGCGGCGTCCGGACCATGACGCCATAGATCGGTCATAAAACCCGGGCTCTGTAGGGCGGTTTCCGTCAGGTAGGGACTGTTGCCGAACAGCGCGTCGAGCAGCGCGATGGCCGCGGGATCGTCAGGCCGCGCGGCGCGCTCATCCCAGCGTGCCCACGCCACGGCTTGCCGCTCCGGATCGTGCGGACGTGGCAGGCGGGCGGTCGAAATCCAAGACATTCAATGTGTCGACGGGTAAATTCTCATGTGCAGCGGCACGCTTGCCCAAGCGCGCCGCCATCGTCAAGGAACGGAAGAGTCGAGTTTGGTCACGCGGACCTACCGGGTAGTTCTTCGCATTGCGGTCGGTCTGGTGCTTGCCACGACCGCTCTGGTGGTCGTCGCGGCACTGCGGCTGATGTCAGGCCCCGTCGACCTCGACTTCATGAAGCCGCGCATCGCCCGGTTGATCGACGCACCGGGCAATGACATCCATCCGGACTTCGACCGGATCTTCTTCGAGTGGAGCGGGATAAGCCGGCCGATCAAGCTGGCGTTCACGGGACTTCGATTCACCAACGGGCAGAATCAGGTCATCGCCACCGCACCCGAGGCGGCTCTGACGTTCGAGCCGCGGTCCGTGGTCCAGGGCATGCTCCTGCCGACTTCGATCGCGATCATCCGGCCCGTGATCGAGGCCGATGTCGCCCGCGAGGGCGGAGCCTTCCAGCGAATCTTCACGTCGCCGAAAGGTGGCGCGCAGGGAGAGGCGATATCGATCCTGGTCGACCAGCTGCTGGCGGAGCCCAACTACAAGTCGCTGATCGGGCAGCTCGATTCGGTGGTGGTCGAACGGGCAGACGTCACGATCCGGGATCTGAAGACGGGGCTGAGCTGGAATGCGCCGGAGGCCAGCGCCGAGCTGCGGCGCGACGCCGCCGGCGTGTCCATCACGGCCAATGCCCGGTTCGCCGGCCATGGCGACCCGGTCGACCTCTCGCTGTCCGGGGGCTACACGCGCGATCGCAGCCGGATTTCGCTCGAGGCCAAGGTCTCGGGATTCAAGCCCTGGATCTTCGCCGATCTTTCTTCCGACCTGGCGATTCTGCGTGGTGTCGACCTTGCCCTGTCGGGACGCCTGCAGATCGAGGGAACGGGCAAGGGCGAGGTCAAGACGGTGGCCGTCGAGATCAACGGCGCCAATGGCAGCGTGACCCTGCCGGGTATCCTGCCGGTGGCGCATCAGGTTCGCTCGATGGATGCGCGGTTCAGCATCGACAATGTGGCACACACTTCGAAGATCGAGCGCGTCGACTTCGATTTCGGTGCGGCGAGGGTGGTCGTCACCGGCGCCGGCCACCGCATCTCCGAAACCCGCCACTTCGCGGGCCGTGCCGAGATTCGGCGGATTCCGGTCGACAAGCTGGCTGACTACTGGCCGCTTGAGTTCGCCGAAGGCGGCCGCCGGTGGGCGATCACCAACGTCACGGCCGGGACCATCGACGTCGCCGCCGAGTTCGCGGCGAGCGCGCCCGTCGACCACATCGCCGACATCAAGATGGAGCGCATGGCGGCCTTTCTCGACTATGGCGGCCTGACTGTCCGGTACATGCCGCACATGCCCGAGATGCAGGATGTCTCCGGGAAGGCCCGCTACGAGAACGGGAATCTGCACTTCGACATTGCGCGCGGCGGCGCGGTCAACCTCAAGGTGACCGACGGCACGATCGACCTTACGGGGCTCGACAAGCCGGCGCCTCAGATGGCGGCGATCCGCCTGCCGATCACCGGCTCGGCGCAGGACATCATGCGCTTCCTCGCGCGGCCGCGGCTTGGCCTGCCCAAGGAAACACTCTACGACCATCGCCGTCTTGGCGGCCAGGTGGCGGTCGGTGTTTCGCTGAGCTTCCCGCTGATCGACGCGCTGACCGTCGCCGAGATCGACGTCGCGGCCGACGCGCACCTCACTGCCTTCTCGCTGAAGGACGTATTGGGAGACGTCGATCTCACTGATGCGACGGCGCGTGTAAAGTACGGCAATTCGGAGCTGAGTGTCGTGGGGCAGGGTAAACTCGACGGCAGTGTCGTCGACGTCACCTGGCGCGAGATGTTCGCGGCGAAAGCTCCGTTCCGCCGGCGCTATGACGTGAAGGGGACGGTCCCAGCAGGCCTCGTCGAGAAGGCCGGATTCCCCTCGATCGAACCCTACGTCGTCGGCCCGATCGGCACGACCCTGCATTATCAGGTCGCGACCAACGGGACCGGCGAGGTCGGCGGCCGCTTCGACATGAAGGCCGCGAAATTGGACGTGATCCCGCTGGCCTGGAGCAAGGAGGCGGGCACCGAGGCGCTCGCGACCATGACCCTCAAACTCGCTGCCGGCGGGAAGATCACGACGGCCGACTTCGATGGACGCGGCGGCGGACTGCAGGCCAAGGGGCAGGTACGATTCGGCGGCGACAGCAGCGTGCAGCAGATCAGCCTGCAGCAGGTCAAGATCGGCCAGACCGACATTGCCGTCGACTGGCGGCGCAACCCGGGCGGCGTCGACATTGCGATCAAGGGGCAGGCGCTGGAGCTGCAGCGTGTGCATGACATGCTGCGCAATCGCAACCAGGTCGCTGCCCGTGAGCCGAAAGGCGCGGCCTCGGTTTCGCGGACCAGCACCAAGGCTCAAATTCAGCTGCAGAACGTCATCGTGAAGCGTGGGTCTCTGGGCTATCTCAACGGTCGCCTCGAACTCGTTGGCGACAGGGTGGCCTCGGCCGACCTCACGATGGGCGGCGGCAAGGGAACGACACTTCGGGTAACACCGGCCGCCCAGGGCCGCACGCTGTTCTTCTACGTCGCCGACTTCGGCCAGCTGCTCACCGAAGCCGGCTGGATCGATGGGCTGGTCGGCGGCCATCTGCACATCGAAGGGAAGTTCAACGACACCTGGGCGGATCCGCCGCTCGAGGGCACGCTCAAGATGGGGCCCTTTCGACTCCAGAGGATGACGCCTCGCCGCGACATCGGCACGCTCAATTCGGCGATCGACGGATTGAACAGTGCGGGCAACGCGCTGCAGCAGTTCGACAGCCTGAGCGCCAATCTGACCAAGGCGGGGGACGTCATACAGATCCGCAACGGCCGTACCAGCGGCCAGTCGATCGGGCTGACGACGCAGGGCGTCATCGACCTCGGCAAAGACACCGTCCGGCTGAACGGCATCGTCGTGCCGGCCTTCGCGCTGAACAATCTCCTGTCCAACGTACCGCTGCTTGGGCCGCTCCTGACCGGTGGCAAGGACGGCGGCATGTTCGCCGTCTCCTACCAGCTTCATGGGCCGTTCGACGACCTGAAGGCCGACGTCAACATGATGTCGGCGATGGCGCCGGGGGCTCTTCGCGATGTCTTCAGTTCGCCATCCACCACCGGCAGGGAGGCGCCGGGTCAGCCCATCGGGTCCCCGGAGATGCAGCGCGCGCCCTGAGCGTCGCTAGACGGCGCGCACCAGGACGTGGCGCTTGCGCCCGGCCGAAAGCTTCAACGTCCCGTCGGCATCGAGATCGCCTTCACCCACCGTCGCCATATCATTGGCGATCGGCTTGTCGTTCAGGCGACCGCCGCCGCCCTTGATGAGCTTGCGGGCCTCGTTCCTGCTTTCGGCTAGTCCGGCCTCGTGCATCAGCTCGAACGCAGCGATGCCGGCCTTCAGCTTGGCGCGGGGTAACTCGACCGTCGGCAAGGTATCCGCCTTGGCCCCTTCCTCGAAAGTGCGCCTCGCCGTCTCGGCCGCACTCTCGGCGGCCTGCCCGCCATGGGCGAGGGTGGTGACTTCCGTGGCCAGGATCTTCTTGGCTTCGTTGATCTCCTGGCCCTGCAGCGCTTCGAGTCGCGCCACCTCCGACAGCGGCAGGTCGGTGAAGAGCTTCAGGAAGCGGCCGACATCGGCATCCTCGGTGTTGCGCCAGTACTGCCAGAAATCATAGGGCGAGAGGCGTTCCGGATTGAGCCACACCGCGCCGGCGGCCGTCTTGCCCATCTTGGCCCCCGAGGCGGTGGCGAGCAGAGGCGAGGTCAGGGCGAAGAGTTCGGCCCCCTGCATGCGGCGGCCGAGATCGGCGCCCATGACGATGTTGCCCCACTGGTCCGAGCCGCCCATCTGGACGATGCAGTTGTGCCGCTTGTTCAGCTCCACGAAATCGTAGGACTGCAGGATCATGTAGTTGAATTCGAGGAACGACAGCGGCTGGTCGCGCTCGAGCCGCAGCTTCACCGAGTCCATGGTGAGCATGCGGTTGACCGAGAAGTGCCGGCCCACGTCGCGCAGCAGCGGGATGTAGTGCAGGCCATCGAGCCAGTCGGCGTTGTTGGCCATCACCGCGTCGGTCGCGCCCTCGCCGAAGGCAAGGTAGTTGGCGAAGCTCTTCCTGATGCTCGCCATGTTGGCGTCGATCTGGGCGGGCGTGAGCAGCTGGCGCGTCTCGTCGCGGCCCGAGGGATCGCCGACCTTGGTGGTGCCGCCACCCATCAAGGCGATCGGCTTGTGGCCGCACTTCTGCCACCAGCGCAGCAGCATGATCTGCAGCAAATGGCCGACATGCAGCGAATCGGCGGTGCAGTCGAAGCCGATATAGGCCGTGCGGACGCCGCTCGACAGCAGCTCGTCGAGGCGTGCGGTATCGCTGCACTGATGCACCATGCCGCGCTCGTGCACGATGCGCATGAAATCCGACTTGA
>LNFM01018508.1_pt1 | contig 15161 bp, 13 predicted proteins | sample 596031 | NCBI WGS metagenome assembly LNFM01 (sample SAMN04254537, study PRJNA301005) | activated carbon metagenome | isolation source: dual media filters at the Ann Arbor, Michigan drinking water treatment plant | place: USA: Ann Arbor | reverse complement strand
TCGATGAACGTGTGGATCTCGGCTAGCCGGCACGCCTGCACCACGTCCTGGAAACTCGCATGGGGCGCCGCATCGATCAGGATGCGTCCGTCCGCCGGCACGTGCATGCCGAGCAGCAGCTTGCCGAGCGTGCTCTTGCCCGACCCGGAGGGCCCGCGGATCACGGTGGTCAAGCCCGCCGGGATGGATAGGCTCAAGTCGCGGTACGGCCATGGATGGCGTTCGCTGTAACCAAAGCTCAGCCCCTGGATCTCGATCTGCCCCTTGCCGCCGGGGGTGCGCCGCGGCGCGGTTGCGTACGGCTCGATGGGGGCGTCCATCAAATCGCCCAGGCGCTTGACCGCGATGTCGGCCGGACAGTGGAGGACATGGAACGCCCGTGGGGATGCGGGCGGTCTGCCGCCCGCAGAAATGAGCGAAACGGTATTGCAGTGACATGACGCACATGTCATCACAATGCATAGTCCGACGAAGTCGTGCGACAGACATCTTGCCGGGCAGCGAGCCGGGCGGTTTACCCAAGGTCAACCGGGCGGGGAAGATAGAGGTCCCAAGGTCGAGGCCTTACGCGTCAACGGCCGTCCGGAAAATGCCGCTGCAGGAACGCGAGCCCGTCGCGCGCGCAGCGATCGGGCAGGTAGTCGCAGATGTTGTGGTTCGCCGCCTCATAGGTCAGGCGTTCGCTGCCGGCGATCAGCTGCTGCATCTGCGCGTAGGCGTTCGCGTTGCCGATCGAATCGCCCGCCGGCCCGACGATCAGCGTCGGGCAGCGTATCGCGGCCAGGTCGTCCATCCAGTACTGCGTCGTCATGTACAGCACGAAGCGGCGCACGAAGGCCGGATCGTTGCGGTCGATCTCGTCCAGGAACCAGTCGGCCTGGCCGGGCGGCAGGTGCGCGACCGGCAGGCGCTCTTCCAGCGTGTCGGCGATGAAGGTGCGCAGCCCGCGGCGTTCCATCTCGGGGATCCACGCGGCGCCATTGCCCTCCTTGAATCCGGGGCGCGACGCGAACAGCAGCAGGCTCGACACCCGTTCCGGTGATTCGATCGCCAGGCGTTGCGCGAGGTAGCCGCCGCCGGACACGCCGAGCAGGTGCGCCGACGGCACCTGCAGGTGGTCGAGCAGGTCGCGCAGGTCGTCCGTGAGCCGCGCCAGCGTGAGCGGCGCCGTGTCTGGCGGCACGTCGGACTCGCCATGGCCGCGCAGGTCCATGCGTACCACCCGGTAGCCGCGCACGAACCAGGGCACCATCGCGAACAGCCGGCGCATGCTGCTCATCGCCGAGTGCAGCATCACCAGCGTCGGCGCCTGCGTCCAGGGATCGGTGAAGTCGTCGATGCAGTACGCGATGCGGTTGCCATCGCTGGCGGTCATCCACTGCACCGGCGCACCGATATGGGTCGTGGCCATGGCGTGTTCCTTCGAGGGATCCGCAGTCAGGCCAGGCTGGCGCGGATGTGTCCGACCACGTCGCCGGCACTGTTGAGGACGGCCGGCCCGGCAAGCGCGGCCAGCGACTGGTGTTCCGCATCGTCGATCAGGCGCAGCGTGCGCAGCACGGCCAGCAGCACCGGCACGCGGGCGCGCTGCTCGCCATCGGCGATCTTCAAGGCGATGCCGATGCCCTGGCCGGGCACGAAGGCGGTGATGAAGCCCTCGGCGCCGGTCTTCACCAGGATGCGTCCGCCGGTGGCGCGGGCGATCTGCACGCCGGGCTGGCCGGCACCCGACAGCAGCTCGGGATGTGCACGCATCGCGTCGTGGATCGCGCCGATCGCGGCACGGCGGCCGGGCGAGGCGGCGCGCGCGCCCGCATGCCGGGCGACCAGGCGCGCGGCGGTATGCAGCGGCATCGCCGGCGCCGGCAGGCCGCAGCCGTCGACGCCCCACGGCATCGCGGCGGCATCTGCGTGCGACAGTTCGGACAGCGCATCGAGGTAGGCCTGCTGCGCCGGATGCGACAGGTGCTCGTAGCCCTCGATCGCCCATCCCTGTCCGCGCGACAGGGCGAGGAAGCCGCAGTGCTTGCCGGAGCAGTTGTGGAAGATCCGCTGCCGCGGCTGGCCGGCGATCACCGCGGCGTCGGCGGCTGCGACGTCGACCGGTCGATCGGCACCGCAGACCAGCGCCTCCTGCGCCAGGCCCATCGATGCCAGCCAGCCGGCGACGATCTCGACATGCATCGGTTCGGCGCGATGCGACGCGCAGGCCATCGCCAGGTGCCGGCTGCCCAGGCCCGCCTTCGCATGGGCGCCGCTCTCGACCAGCGCGATCGCCTGCACCGGCTTCAGCGCCGAGCGCGGGAAGGTCGGCACGCCGGTGTCGCCCCAGCCGGCGATGATCTCGCCCGACGCATTGGCGACCGCGGCGATGCCGGCATGCACGCTCTCGACCACCGGACCGCGCCAGACCTCGACCATCTTCACGAACGACATCGCGCCACCCTGCCCTGTTCAGTCGAGGGAGACGTTCGCGGCACGCGCGACCTTCACCCATTTGTCGGACTCGGCCTGCCAGAAGGCGGCGAAGGCCTCCGGGCTGTTGCCGACCACGAGGCCGCCCATGTCCTGGATGCGGTCGCGCACCTCCGGCGTGCGCAGTGCGCGCACCAGGTCGCCATTGATGCGCTGGACGATCTCGCGTGGCACGCCGGCGGGCATCGCGATGCCCTGCCAGGAGCTGCCGCTGACGCCCTTCTGCCCCGCCTCCTCCAGCGTCGGCACGCCCGGCAGGTAGGGCAGCCGCTGGCGTGTCGACACCGCGAGCGCGCGCAGGCGGCCGTCCTTCACGTAAGGCATCACGCCGACCGCGAGGTTGAACGCCATCTCGACACGCCCGGCAAGCTGGTCGGTGAGCTGGCCGCCGCCGGTGCCCTTGTAGGTGACCATCACGATGTCCAGGCCGGCCTGCTGCTTCAGCAGTTCGGTGATCAGTTGCGCCACCGATCCACCGCCGCTGGAGGCATAGCTCAGCGCACCCGGCCGGCGCTTCGCCAGCGCCACCAGCTCGGGCACGGTCTTCACCGGCAGCGACGGATGCACGAGCAGCAGCAGCGGCAGTTCGGTGACCAGCGTCACATGCGTGAAGTCCTTCAGCGAATCGAAGCCGGCGTTGGACGATAGCCGCGAGGCCACCGACTGCGCCGGGGACACCGAGCACATCGTGTAGCCGTCGGGCGCGGACCGGGTGCACAGCGTGGTGCCGATGTTGCCGCCGGCGCCGGGACGGTTCTCGACGATCACCGGCACCGGCCAGGTGTCGGTGAGCGCCTTCGCCATCATCCGGCCGAGCACGTCGGTGGATCCGCCCGGCGGATAGGCGAGGATCATGCGCGCCGGCTTGGCGGGGTAGGAAGATGCCGACTGCTGCGCGTGGGCCGGAAGCGAAAGGCCGAGGGCCGGCAGCACGGCGAGCAGCACCGCAGACAGTGCGGACGGAGGCGACAGTGGCGACGGCTGTTCCATGCAGGCTTCCCCTTGCGCGGCGGGATGCATCCAGTGCATCCACTGCATCCGAGTCTAGCGCGGATCGGCGCCGTTTCCCTTCCTGCCCGAACCGCATTAGCATCGGTGCTCGACTGTGATCACATCCCGGAAGTCCACCATGCCTGCAGCAAAGACCGTCGGCGACGCCCGGCTCGCCGTCGACATCGGCGGCACCTTCACCGACGTGGTGCTCGAATCGCGCGGGCGGCGCTGGACCGGCAAGGTGCTGACCACGCCGCGCGCGCCGGAAGAGGCGGTGGTCACGGCGGTCACCGAGATCCTCGCCTCTGCCGGCCTTGCGCCCGCGTCGCTGGGCCTGTTCATCCTCGGCACGACGCTCGCCACCAACGCGCTGATCGAACGCAAGGGCGCGAAGACCGCGCTGCTGACCACCGAGGGCTTCCGCGATCTGGTCGAGATCGGCTGGGAGCACCGGTTCGCGCAGTACGACATCTTCCTCGACAAGCCGGCGCAGCTGGTGCCGCGCCACCTGCGGCTGCCGGTGCCGGAGCGCATCGATGCGAAGGGCCGGGTGCTGCTGCCGCTCGACGAGCGTGCGGTGCGCGCGGTGGTGCCGGTGCTGCGCCACGAGGGCGTGCAGAGCGTGGCGGTCGGCTTCCTGCAGAGCTTCGTGAATCCGGTGCACGAGCAGCGGGTGCGCGACATCCTGAAGCGCGAGATGCCCGAGCTGTGGGTGACGCTGTCCTCGGACGTCTGCCCGGAGATCCGCGAGTACGAACGCATCTCCACCACCTGCGCCAACGCCTATGTGCAGCCGGTGATGGCCGGCTACCTGAACCGGCTCGCGCTGCGGCTGAAGTCGATGGACATCCTCTGCCCGGTGTTCCTGATGACCTCCGGCGGCGCGCTGTGCACGCTCGAGATGGGCGCGGCCGAGCCGGTGCGGCTGGTCGAGTCCGGCCCGGCGGGTGGCGCGATCCTCGCGCGCACGGTGGCCGAGAGCATCGGGGCGCCCCGGGCGCTGTCGTTCGACATGGGCGGCACCACCGCTAAGATCTGCTTCATCGACGACTACACCCCGGAGGTGTCGCGCAGCTTCGAGTTCGGCCGCATGTACCGCTTCATGAAGGGCAGCGGCCTGCCGATCCGCATCCCGGTGATCGAGATGGTGGAGATCGGCGCCGGCGGCGGCTCGATCGCGCGCGTGGACGACCTCGAGCGCATCCAGGTCGGGCCGGACAGCGCGGGCTCGGAGCCGGGCCCGGCCTGCTATGCGCGCGGCGGCGAGCATGCGACGGTGACCGATGCCGACTGCGCGATGGGCCTGCTCGATCCCGCGCGCTTCGCCGGCGGACGGGTGGTGCTGGAGACCACGCGCGCCGAAGCCGCGGTGAAGCGCGACGTGGCGAAGCCGTTGGCGCTGGACACCGCGCTCGGCGCGCTCGCCATCGGCGAGATCGTCACCGAGAACATGGCCAATGCCGCGCGCGTGCATGCGATGGAACTGGGCAAGACGGTCGAGGACTACACGGTGATCGCCTTCGGCGGCGCGGCACCGCTGCATGCGGCGAGGCTCGCCGACAAGCTCGGCGTGTCGCGGGTGGTGGTGCCGGTGGGTGCCAGCGTCGGTTCGGCGCTGGGCTTCCTCACCGCGCCGGTCGCCTTCCAGGCGGTGCGCAGCTGGTACCAGCGCATCCATACGCTCGACACCGCCGCGGCCAACCGGCTGATCGAGGCCATGACGAAGCAGGCCACGGCGGTGGTGAAGGCGGCAGCCCCCGCGGCGGCATTGACCGCGCATCGGGTTGCCTACATGCGCTATGCCGGGCAGGGGCACGAGATCGCGGTCACGCTGCCCGCCGGGCGCCTGGCCGCGAAGGACCTGCCACGGCTCGAGCGGCTGTTCGACGGCGCCTACCGCGCGCTGTACGGCCGCACGGTGCCGAACATGCAGGTCGAGATCATGAGCTGGTCGGTCACCGTGTCGACGAAGGTGCGGCGTGCCGCGAAGGCGGCGGCGCTGCCGAAGAAGCCGGCGAAGCCCACCGGACGGCGGCGCGTGTTCGAGCCGACGCTCGCGAAGTGGCGCGACATCCCGGTCTACGAGCGCGGCTCGCTCGCGCGCGGCGCCCGCTTCCCCGGCCCGGCGCTGATCGTGGAAGACCAGACGACGGTGGTGGTCACCGCCGATTTCGATGCATCGATCGACGGGCTGGGCTACATCGTGCTCGACCGTCGCCGCGCGGGGAGGAAATGAAGATGGCCAGGCTCGCCGACATCCAGATGCAGGTGATGTGGAACCGGTTGATCTCGGTCGTGGAGGAACAGGCGCAGACGCTGATCCGGACCGCGTTCGGCGCGGCCACGCGCGAGGCCGGAGACCTGTCCGCCGGCGTGTTCCTGCCCGATGGCCGGATGGTTGCGCAGGCGGTCACCGGTACGCCGGGGCATGTGAACTCGATGGCCGAATCGGTGAAGCACTTCCTGCGCGAGTACCCGCCGCAGGACATGTTCCCCGGCGACGTGTTCCTCACCAACGACCCGTGGAAGGGCACCGGCCACCTGAACGACCTGACCATGGTGACGCCGGTGTTCAAGGGACGGCGCATGGTCGCGCTGTTCGCGTCCACCGTGCACGTGGTCGACATCGGTGGCATCGGGCTGTCGGCCGACGGCACGCAGATCTACCATGAAGGCCTGTTCATCCCGATTATCCGCCTGGTCTCGAAGGGCACGATCGACGAGACGATGCTGAAGGTGGTGCGCGCCAACGTGCGCGAGCCGGTGCAGGTCGAAGGCGACATCTACGGCCTGATCGCCTGCAACGAGATCGGCGGCCGCCGGCTGCTGGCGATGATGGACGAGTACCGGCTGTCGAACATCGAGGCCCTGTCCGAGCACATCATCTCGCGCTCGAAGGCGGCGATGCTGGCCGCGGTGCGCGAATGGCCGAAGGGTACCTGGTCGTATTCGATGACCACCGACGGCTACGATGCGCCGGTGGTGCTGGTGGGCACGCTCACCGTGTCGAACCGCGGCATCGACATCGACTTCACCGGCAGCAGCGACGTCGTCGGCAACGGCATCAACGTACCCAAGAGCTACACCGATGCCTATGCCTCGTTCGGCGTGCGCTGCGTGATCGGGCCGCACATCCCGAACAACGCCGGCTCGCTGTCGGCGATCCGCATCACCGCACCGGAGGGTTCGATCGTCAACGCGCCGCACCCGCTGGCGGTCGCGGCGCGCTCCACCATCGGCCAGATGCTGCCCGACGTGGTGTTCGGCTGCCTGCGCCAGGCGCGGGTCGACCGGGTGCCGGCCGAGGGCGCCTCGTCGCTGTGGAACATCCGCCTCGCCGGCGGACAGGTGATGAAGGGCATCGAGCCGGCGCAGATCCGCGGCGCGACCCGGTTCAACGTGGTCGGCTTCAACACCGGCGGCACCGGGGCGCGGCCGGGCAAGGACGGCCTGTCGGTCACCTCGTTCCCGAGCGGCATCCGCAACGTCGCGGTCGAGATCATGGAGACGCTGTCGCCGGTGGTCTACTGGAAGAAGGAGTACCGGCCCGATTCCGGCGGCGCGGGGGAACACCGCGGCGGGCTCGGGCAGGTGATGGAGATCTCCAACGGCGAGGACGTGCCGATGATCATCTCCGCGACCTTCGACCGCATCGTGCATCCGGCGCGCGGCAATGGCGGCGGGGGCGATGGCGGCGCGGGACGACTGTCGCTCAAGTCCGGCGCGAAGATGCGCGGCTTCGGACGGCAGCCGATCCCGGCCGGGGACCGGGTGGTGGTCGAGACGCCCGGTGGCGCCGGCATCGGCGACCCCAAGGCAAGGCCGCGGGCGCTCGTCGAGCGCGACCTGCGCGACGGACTGGTCACGCCGGCACAGGCGAAGGCCCTGTACGGCCTGTAGCCCCGGTCGGGTCTGACCCCGGGGTCAGACCCCGATTTTGGTTCGGGTGCGATACTGTCCATCCATTCTCGCGAGGTGGTCACCGTGCACAGAGCCTGCTCCATCCGCAATGCGATGCGGCCTGCGATTGCCGCAGCGGTCCTTGCCGCCCTGCCAGCGGGCAGTGCATTGGCGCAGTCGTTCCCGTCGAAGCCGATCCGCATCGTCGTGCCGTTTCCGCCGGGCGGCGGCGTCGACCTCACCGCGCGCACGGTGGGCCAGAAGATGGCCGAAATCATCGGCCAGCCGGTCGTGGTCGAGAACCGCGCAGGTGCCGCCGGTACCATCGGTGCCGAATTCGTCGCGAAGGGCGTGCCGGACGGCCACCTGCTGCTGGTGGCTGGCCCGGGCTCGGTCGCGGTCGCGCCGCTGCTGTTCCCGAAGCTCGGCTACGACCCGCTGCGCGACCTGGCGCCGGTGACCATGCTGGTCACGATGCCGTTCATCGTGGTCGCGCACCCGTCGATGCCGGTGCGCAATGCCCGCGAGCTGATCGCCTGGGCGAAGGCCAACCCGGGCAAGGTGAACATGGCCTCGGGTGGCGCGGGCACCGGGCAGCATCTCGCCGGCGAACTATTCAACGTGATGGCTGGCATCCGGACCGTGCACGTGCCGTACAAGGGCACCGCACCGGCGATCGCGGACATCATCGGCGGCCATGCCGACCTCACGTTCTCGGATCCGTCGGTGCTGCCGCTGGTGAGGGCCGGCAAGCTGAAGGTGCTCGGCGTATCCGGCACCGGGCGCTACGAAGCCCTGCCCGATGCACCGGTGATCGCCGCCACCGGCCTGCCCGGCTTCGACGCACTCAACTGGTACCCGATGATGGCCCCTGGCGGCACCCCGAAGGACATCGTCGCCCGCCTCAACAGCGAAGCGATACGCGCACTGGCCGCCCCCGACGTACGCGAGAAACTGCTGGCCCAGAGACTCATTCCCACGCCGATGACCCCCGACCAGCTCGGCCAGTTCATCCGCACCGACCTCGAACGCTGGTCGAAGGTCGTCAAGGCCGCCAACATCCGCCTCGACTGAGGCTGTGAAGCTGGGGTCTGACCCCGGGGTCTGACCCTGGGGTCTGACCCTGGGGTCAGACCCCAATGTCAGTTCGCTTGCATGCGCAGTTCGCGGGCGATCTTGGCCCATTTGGAAAGGTCGCTGGCAAGCAGGGCGCGGAACTCGGAGGGCGGGCCGGCGGCGGGTTCGCCGCCGTCGAAGGTGATGCGCTCGCGCACGTCGGGCAGCGCCAGCATCTTCACCATCTCGGCGTTGAGCCGCGCGACCAGCGCGGGTGGCAGGCCGGCAGGCCCGAGCACGCCGAACCAGTTGTTGAACTCGAAGCCGGGCAGGCCGGACTCGGCCATCGTCGGCACGTCGGGCAACGTCGCCGCCCGCTTCGCACCCGTCACCGCGACCATGCGCAGCCGGCCTGCCTTGACCAGTCCCTGGGTGGTGATCTGTGCGCCGAACTGGAACTCGATCTGCCCCGCGGCGACATCGGCCGAGGCGGGGCCTGCCCCCTTGTACGGAATGTGCACGGTCCGGATGCCGGCCATCACGTTCAGCAGTTCACCGCACACATGGCCACCGCTGCCGATCCCTGCGCTGCCATAGGACAGCGGCTTCGCCTTCGCCAGCTGCACCAGGTCCTTGAGCGTGCGCACCTGCGAGTTGGCACCCACCACCAGCACCAGCGGGGAGGTCGAGATCAGCGAGATCGGGGTGAAGTCGCGCAGCGTGTCGTACGGCACCTTCTGCAGCACCGCATTGACGGTCAGCGCGGTGTACGCGACGCCCAGCGTGTAGCCATCCGGTGCCGACCGCATCAGCGTCTCGGCGGCCACGGTGCCACCGGCACCACTGCGGTTGTCGATCACGAACGGCTGCCCGAGCGCATCGCCCAGCTTCTGGCCGGCGATGCGTGCCAGCGTGTCGGTGCTGCCGCCCGGTTGCGCCGGCACCAGCAGGCGCACCGGGCGCGACGGCCATCCGGCCTGCGCGAAGGCTTCCCCTGCACTGGCGAACGCCGGCAGCGCCGCCACCGCGAGCATCAGCACCCGTGCGCCCATCCTTGCCTCCGTCAGAACGAGACCTTCAGGTTCGCCTTCTTCGCCACCACGGTCCAGCGTGCGTTCTCGTCGCGCAGCCAGTTGCCGAACTCCGCCGGACTGTTGGCGACGATCTCGGTGCCGAGCGAGAAGTAGCGGTCACGCACGTCCTGCATGCCCAGCGCGCGCACCAGCTCGCGATTGACGCGCGCGGCGACCGCCGGGGCGACCTTGGCCGGCATCACGATGCCCTGCCAGGATCCGGTGCTGAAGCCGGCGATGCCGCTGGCCTCGGCCATGGTCGGCAGTTCCGTCCACTGCGGCACGCGCTTCGGACTGGTCACCGCGAGGATGCGCAGCTTGCCGGCCTTGCCCTGCGGCATCATCGACACCATGCTGTTGAACACGAAGTCGGACTGCCCGCCCATCACCTGGGTGATCGAATCGGTGCCACCCTTGGTCGGGATCTCGACCCACTGCAGCCCGTGGTGCTGCGAGAACAGCAGCCCGGCGAAGTGCGTGGCGCCGCCGAGGCTGGTGGCGAAGTTGAGCTTGCCCGGATGCGCCCGGGCATGCTTGACCAGGTCGGCCACGGTCTGCACCGGCAGGCCGGGGAACACGCCCAGCAGGTGCGGCGTGAACGAGACCAGCGTGACCGGCGCGAAGTCGCGCGCGACCACGTAAGGCGCGTTCGGATGCACGATGGCGGTCATGATCAGGTTGCCGACGTCGGTCATCAGCATCGTGTGGCCGTCGGGGGTGGAACGCGCGACCATCTCGGCGCCGAGCATGCCCGACGCGCCGGGACGATTGTCGACCAGCACCGGCTGGCCGATCGCCTCGCTCAGCTTCGGCCCGATGATGCGGATCTGCGCATCCGAGGTGCCGCCGGGTGGATAGGGCACTACGACACGCAGCGGCCGGCTCATCGGCGCATCCGCGGCCAGTACACTGCCGGGAGCAACCAGGCCGCCGGCACCCAGCGTGGCGGCGACCGCGAATGTCGTGAAGGCAGCACCGGCCGTTGCGTGCAGGCGAGCGGGCGCCTGCTGCGATGCATGCCCCGATTCTGTTCTTGTCGGGTCCATCTTCCCTCCTCCAGGGTTTGCCCGAGACTACCGCCACCCGCCCGGTGCGTCCAGAAGCGGGCCTGCGCCCCGCCGAGTGCCTCACTTCGATGAATGCCATGCCCATGCAACCACCCTCCCCTGCAATGCTTCCCGCCCGGACACCGCCCGCTGCACCGGCGTTGCTGGCCGCCGCCCTGCTCACCCTGTGCATGCTGTCCGCACTCCTGGTCTCCCCACGCGCCATGGCTACCGAAGAACCGAAGTTCGACAGCATCGAACGCAGCGGCGCATTCGAACTGCGCCAGTACCCGCCGATGATCGTCGCCGAGACCTGGGTCGAGGGCGCGCTCGGCGAAGGCTCGAACGCGGGCTTCCGCAAGATCGCCGGCTACATCTTCGGCCGCAACCGCTCGCGCTCCGCGGAAGGCAGCGAGAAGATCGCGATGACGGTGCCGGTGACGATGCAGCCGGAGAAGATCGCGATGACCGCACCGGTCACCACCGAGGCCGCGCCGGCCTCGGGCGAGGCAGGCGCGCGCTGGCGCATGCACTTCGTGATGCCGTCGAAATACACGATAGCCACGCTGCCGATACCCGAAGACCCGTCGGTCACGCTGCGCGAAGTGCCCGCCCAGCGCGTGGCCGCGCGCACCTTCTCCGGCTTCGTCACCGAGAACCGCGTGCGGGAAGAGACCGCGCTGCTGCTCGGCTGGATGAAGGAACGCGGGCTCGAGCCGTCAGCGCCACCGCAGCTCGCCCGCTACAACCCGCCCTGGTCGATCCCGTTCCTGCGCCGCAACGAGATCCTCGTGCCGTACCGTTAGGCGCGGGGTGTCGGCACGGCGCACGAACCGCATGGCGCCTGGCGCCGCGGTCGCGCGCGCAGCACGGCCTCACACCTGCGGCTTGACGTCGGCACCGCCGGCCTCGGGCGCGACCCGCGCCACCTGCCTGGCCACGGCCGGGTCACGCTCCTTCTCGCCCTCGGCGTGCTCGCCCTTCTCCTTGCCTTCGCTGGCGTGGTGCTCGACCAGCGCATTGACCTCGGAGCCGAGCAGGATCACCAGCCCCGCGATGTACAGCCAGAGCATCAGCACGATCACCGCGCCGATGCTGCCGTAGGTGGCGTCGTAGTCGCCGAAGTTCTGCGCGTACCATGAGAAGCCGAGCGAGGCGAGCATCAGCACGGTGACGCCGATGATGCTGCCGGGCGTGATGAACACGAAGCGCTGTTCGACGTCGGGGGCGAGGAAGTAGATGATCGCGAAGGCGAGCATCAGCCCGAGCAGGATGATCACCCAGCGCAGCACGATGAACGCCGTGAGCAACGCCTGGCTCAGCCCGTAACGTTCGCCGATCCACTCCTGGATCTGTCCGCCGAGCACGATCAGCGTGAAGCCGCCCAGCACCAGCACCGAGAACAGCAGGCTCAGGCCGATCGCGACCAGGCGCGCCTTGAGGAAGCCGCGCGACTCCTTCACGTCGTAGGTGATGTTGAGCTGCTGCATCACCGCGTACATGCCGGTCGACGTCGCCCACAGCGCACCGGCGAGGCCGAGCGACAGCAGGCCGCCGCGCTGCTCGCGCGTGACCTCGTCGACGACGCCGGCGAACATGTCCGCGGCGCTCGCCGGCAAGGCCTGGCGCAGCAGGTCCATGATCGCCTGGTCTACGTCCGGCACCGGCAGGTAGGGGATCACCGCCATCACGAAGATCATGGCCGGGAAGATCGCCAGGGTCAGGTAGAAACCCAGCGCGGCGGCACCGTTGAAGATGTCGTCCTCGTTGATCTCGCGGTACAGCTCGCCGAGAAACTGCCGTGCAGTCGGGCCGCCGGGCATGGTTGCTCCTCGATTGGGTGGGGTGCAGCAGCCGATGTCGAAGGCAGGCTCGCAAGCGGCGTTCCATGGGTCGCCGTAACATCCGCGCTCGCAGCCCCTTCCTCTCCGTCCTACCGCGCACCCGATGCCCACCGATGTCGCCCTTGCCGTCCTGTTCGGTGCGCTGCTGCACGCGACCTGGAACACGCTGGTCAAGGCCGCCGCCGACAAGCTGGTCCTGACGGTGCTGGTCTGCTGCGCGGCCGGCGTGTGGGCGCTGCCGGCCGTGCTGCTGTTGCCCGCACCGGCGCCGGAGAGCTGGCGCTTCATCGCCCAGTCGGTGCTGATCCACCTGTTCTACTTCTCGTTCGTCGGCCTCGCCTATGCCCGGGTCGACCTGTCCGTGGCCTATCCGCTGATGCGCGGCCTGCCGCCGCTGGCCACCACCGCGCTGGCGATCGCCTGGCTGGGCGAAGCGGTGAGTCCGCTGGCACTGGCCGGAATCGCCCTGGTCAGCGCGGGCGTGATGGCGCTGCTGGCCGAGTCCTCGCGCAGCGGCGCACTGGATCGCCGTGCGCTCGCGGTCGTGCTGGTCGTCGCCGCCACGGTCGTCGCCTACACGCTCAACGATGCGCTCGGCGCCCGCAACTCGGGCCACGCGGGGGCCTATGTCGCCTGGCTGCTGCTGCTGATCGCACCCGGCATGCTGGCCGTCGGGCTCGCCACCCGAGGCCCGGGGCTGCTCTGGTCCACGGCGCGCACGTCCTGGAAGATCGCGCTCATCGGCGGCGCCTGCACCTCGATCTCGTATGGCATAACCCTGTGGGCGATGAAGCATGCACCGGTCTCGCTGGTCGCCGCGCTGCGCGAGGTGTCGGTGATCCTCGGGCTGGTGATCGCCGCACTGGTGCTGCGCGAGCGGTTCGGCTGGGTGCGGATCGTTTCTGTGAGCGTGGTCTGCGCCGGCGTCGTCGCGATCAAGGCCGGCTAGCGTCGCGCTGCCTCACCCCGGGACCTGATGCGCGTGCATCGAACGGCGCCGCCAGCCCGCGACGCCGCACAGCCCGGCCAGCCCCGAGAAAGCAAGCAGCACTGAAGCGGGCGCCGGCACCACGGCATGGAACACGAGATTGTCGAACCCCGGCCCCAGGATGGGTACCGAGCCGGACAGGACGATCCAGCCGAGATCGCTCCACAGCGGGCCCGAGAACGTCTCCGTGCCGGCGGAATCGAGGTATCGCTGCCCTCCCGCGGAGGATGTGATCTCCTGGCTGCCGAACCCCGGGCTCGTGGCGTCGCTCACGTCGAGTGACCGAAGGTCGAACCGGCCACCGGGGAAGGTGAAGCGGACCGCACTGACCGTCTCGCCCACCAGCGGCCGGATGTCGAGGCTGAGATGGCGCGTGGTGAACGTGTTCAGGCCGGGCGCCACGACATCGTAGTGACCGGAGAGGCTCTGCATCAGGAACCCGTCCTCCCGATAGTCCGCGGTGGACAGGCTGGTCAACGTGGCCGAATCGAAATCGACCGTGACCGTCGCCGCACGGGCCTCGGCACCCGCGATGGAGCCGAGCAGCACGACGGATGCAACGAAAAGTCTCGCGAGCCTCGGACCGTTCATGGTTGCTCCTGGACGACTGGCGGACGGACAAAGCCTGCGCCCGCGAGGCAATGCCCGTCAAGCGCCTGCTTCGTTTTCCAGCGCCTGCCCCGCCTGCCACCGCCCGAGGTTCTCGCAGAACAGCTCGAACACCCGCCGGTCGTTGCCCGCCGCACTGGCGGCGTCGTGCGGCGACACGATCACGTTGGGCATGTCCCACAGCGGCGACTCGGGCGGCAGCGGCTCCGGATCGAACACGTCGAGATAGGCCCCGGCCAGCCGGCCCGACGCCAGCGCCGCCACCATGGCCGGCTGGTCGACGACCTCGCCGCGGCCGATATTGACCAGGTGCGCGCCGGGCGGCAGCAGGGACAGGGCATGCGCATCGATCATGCCGCGGGTTTCCGCCGTCAGCGGGCAGGCAATCACCAGCCAGTCGGCCCGCGGCAGCAGCGACGCCAGCGCGGACGGCGGATGCGTCTCGTGCGCCGGATCGCCGTCGCGGGCGGCACTTCGCCGGACCGCCACCACCTGCAGCCCGATCGCCCGCGCCACCGTGGCGACATGGCCACCGATCGCACCCGCACCCACCAGCAGCAGCGTCTGGCCGCGCAGATCCGGCGGTGCTTCGCTGCGCGTACGCTTGCGCCAGCGTCGCTCGCGCTGCAACTGCATCCAGCCCGGAAGGCCGCGCGACAGCGCCAGCAGCCCGGCCAGCGCGGAATTGGCCACCGCCTCGGCATTGGTGCCGGAGGACGTCGACAGGCGCACGCCCCGCTGCATCAGCTCGGTGAAGATCGGCGCATCGACGCCGGCATTGAACACATGCAGCCACTTCAGGCAGGCGGCCTTGCGCAGCGTCGAATAGAAGGACCGCGACCATTCGGGATGGATGTCGCCGGAGAACAGCGCGGCGTCGAGGCGCGCGGTATCTTCGGCACCGACCCGGGCATCGACGTCCTCGGGCAGCAGCACCAGTTCCAGCGCAATGCCGCGCGCTGCGGCGAACGCGCGCAGGTCGGCGCCGAACTCGCGTTCGAACGGCGTGGAGACGAGCAACGTCGGCATCGCAGTCCTCAGCGGTCGAGCCACGGCCGCGCGCCCGCGTAGCGCTGCTCGAAGGATTCGATCGCCGGCAGCCGGGTCAGCGTCAGCCCGATCTCGTCCAGCCCCTTCAGCATGCGTTCGCGGCGCAGCGGGTCGAGCGCGAAGCGGC
>LNFM01008719.1_pt1 | contig 15165 bp, 14 predicted proteins | sample 596031 | NCBI WGS metagenome assembly LNFM01 (sample SAMN04254537, study PRJNA301005) | activated carbon metagenome | isolation source: dual media filters at the Ann Arbor, Michigan drinking water treatment plant | place: USA: Ann Arbor | reverse complement strand
GTAGAGCGCCGTCATCGACCAGGTGTGCTTGTCCTTGAAGATGGCGAACTGCCGCGCCACGTTCTCCTTCATCGGGCCGAACGCCGCGAGCTTCATCACCAGGAGCGCGCTCACGATATCGAGCGGAATTGCGACCCACATGCTGATAAGTCCGAGCCCGGTCGGCTTCGGCAGATAGAGATAGAGGCCGAGCAATGCCGGCAGAAACGCGAGCGTGTAGAGCCAGGTGATCTTTGCGAAGGCGACGACCGGATGGCCCGTACTCGGCGACACCGGTTTCAGGTTGTTCAGGCCCCACCAGCACAGCACCGCGAGCGGCACGAGCGAGAGCACCCACGCGAAGCCTGCGTTCTGTATCCACGTCGGCGTGCCCGCCGCGATCTTGCCGAAGATCCATCCGCTGTCCTTGACGAGCACCAGCGGTTCGCCGCCCAGGCCACCGAAGAGCCCGACGGTCATGACGAGGGGAATCACGATCTGCATCGTCGTCACGCCGAAGTTGCCGATGCCGGCGTTGATCCCGAGGGCGGTGCCTTGCAGCCGCTTCGGGAAAAAGGTGCTGATATTCGACATCGAGCTGGCGAAGTTGCCGCCACCGACGCCGGACCACAGCGCCATGAGTTGAAACACCCACAGCGGCCATTCCTTGTGCTGGAGGGCGATACCGGTGCCGATTGCCGGAGCAAGCAGCATGGCGGTCGTGAGGAAAATGGTGTTGCGACCGCCGGCGAGACGGATGAGGAACGACGCAGGGATGCGCATCGTGGCACCGGCAATGCCGGCAATGGCCGTGAGCGTAAAGAGCTCGGCCTGCGTAAACGGAAAGCCGAGATTGAGCATCTGCACGGTGATGATGCCCCACATCCCCCAGACGGCGAACCCGCACAGCAGCGCCGGCACCGAGATCGCCAGATTGCGATAGGCGATCCGCTTGCCGGTACGCTCCCAGAACTCCTTGTCTTCGGGGCGCCAGTCTGCGATGTCGGCGCCACCGGGTGTCGGCGAGACCGGCGGAACTGTCGTTTCGATCGTTGCGTTCATGGTCATTCCTCTCGATTTAGTGCCCTTATGCACTGACAGCCCGACGATCGGCATTCGCACCCATCAACTCGGTGCGACGTACCTCGGTCCAGTACATCCAGATGAGCGATACCCACACCACGCCGTACATCAGCATGAAGGCGCTGGAGCGGATGCCGGTGAGGTCGAGAAGGGCCCCGAACATGATCGGAAGCACGAATCCGCCGAGGCCTCCGGCGAGGCCCACGATGCCGCTCACGGTGCCGATGTTGGTCGGAAACTCGTCGCTGATGTACTTGAAGACGCTCGCCTTGCCGAACGCCCAGGCGATGCCGAGCACGAACATGAGGATCGTGAACGTCCAGACGTTGAGACCGAGATGAAAGGCCTTCGGGCCTTCGGTCGTCATGATCGTGAAGTCGGTCTGGGGATAGCTCAGAATGAAGAGACAGATCCAGCTCACCCACATCACCCACCACGTCACCGAGTGCGCGCCATACTTGTCGGAGAGCCAGCCGCCGATCGCGCGCAGCACGCCGCCGGGCAAGGAAAAGCAGGCCGCCAGCAGCGCGGCGGCACGAATGTCCATCCCGTACTCGCCGACGTAGTACTGCACCATCCACAGCGACAATGCGACGTAGCCGCCGAACACGATGCTGTAGTACTGGCAGTACTTCAGTACCCGCCGGTCCTTCAGCATCTTCAGCTGGTCCGAGAAGCGCGTATTCGCGGGAACGAGATGCGCCGGATCGCTGTAGCTGAAGAACCAGAACACCAGGACCGTTCCCAGCATGATCGCGGCATAGACCTGCGGCACCATGGCCCAGCCGAATGCGACCAGGAGCGCGGGGGCGATGAACTTGTTGACCGCCGCACCGGAATTGCCGGCACCGTAGACACCCATCGCAAAGCCCTGGCGGTGCTTCGGGAACCAGCGTGCGACGTAGGGCGTACCGACCGAGAAGGATCCGCCGGCGAGTCCGACGAACAAGCCGATCACCAGGAAGTGCCAGAACTGGGTCGCATACGCCATGAACCAGATCGCGGGTACGGTCGCCGCCATCAGCACGGTCATCACGATGCGACCGCCGTACTTGTCGGTCCAGATGCCGAGCGGCACTCGAATGAGCGATCCGGTCAGCACCGGCGTGGCCGTCAGCAGGCCGAACTCGGTCGCGTTCAGATTCAGCGCCTTCTTGATGGGGATGCCGATCACGCCGAACATCATCCACACCATGAAGCAGACGGTGAATGCGAGCGTGCTGACGATGAGCACGGACAGCGCTTGTCCGTTGCGGGTCATGATCTTCTCCGAGTCGTTTGCCATGACGCCACTTTAGGCGGGCAACGATTCGGGCGGCATCCTGCCGTGGGAGCAGCGAAATGCAGCAGACGGAGGAGGGAATCCGGGCGCGCTATACCTCTGAAGAACTACTCGACGCCCAAAGACGCATTCAATTGCGCTGGATCAAACGATGCCGCGGGACGTCGCGTATATGGCAGCATGGACCCGGGAGGACACATCGAGTTTGCGCAGCACGCTCTGCACGTGCACCTTCACCGTGGTTTCGGCTATGCCGAGCGTGCGCGCGATCTCCTTGTTGCTCTCGCCCCGGGCGAGACCACGGAGGATCTCCTGTTCGCGCGGAGACAACGCGTCGAGGAGCGAGACGGCAGGCGGCACGACTTCGGGTTTGGATCCCGAGGCTGCATTTCGATAGGCTGCGACGAGCTTCGCGGTCATGGCGGGAGCGATCACCGATTCCCCCTGCATCGCGCGCACGATCGCGGCGGCCAGTTCCTCGCTCTCCATGTTCTTGAGCAGGTACCCGGCGGCGCCCGCCTGCAAGGCGGCGCCGAGATCCGCATCGTCCTCGCTGACGGTCAGCATGAGGACGCATGCTCGCGGCGCGACCTCCTTCAGGGTGGGCAGCGCACTGACGCCGCTGACGCCGGGCAGATGGTTGTCGAGCAGGATGACATCGGGCTGCAGTTCACGAGCTCGCCGTTGCGCCTCGCCGGCATCGGCGGCATCACCGACGACCTGGAAACGGGTGTCGGCCGTGAGCAGCGCAGTCAATCCGCGGCGAAACAAAGTGTGGTCATCGACGACCAGGATGCGAATGGGTGCGCTCGGACCCATGGTGGCAGGACTATGCACTTTCCACAGCAAGCGGATTCGTGTGCTGCGCTTCTTCCCGAGCACCCGACGGCAGCATCAACACGACCGAGGTCCCCCGACCTGCGCTCGACGTGACATCCAGTTGCGCACCTATCCGCTGTGCCCGCTCGGCCATGATCCTGAGCCCGACGTGGGTTTCGTCCGGGGCATCCGCCTGCGCGTCGAAGCCTAGTCCGTCGTCGCGCACTTCGAAGCGCCACTGAGGCTGCTGCACGACGTCCAGCCAGACGCGCGACGCACGCGCGTGCTTGCGAACGTTCGAGAGCGCCTCCTGGACGATGTGCAGCACCTGGATCTGCAATTCGGGCACCAGCGGCAAACCGTGCCCTTCCATCGTCAGCGTGGCCTTGAGGCCGCTTTGCAGCTCGAACTTCTGCAGCGTCGTCGCGAGCGCCCCTCCGATGTCCTCGGCATTGGTCCGGGTGCGAAAGTGGACCAGCAGTTCGCGCACGTCGCTGTAGCTCTCGCGCACGCCGATATCGATCTCCTGCAGCACCCGGGCAATGCGATCCTGGTCTGATGCCGCGACGGCATCCTGCATGAGCTTCACCTGGATCTTCAGGAACGCCAGGGACTGCGCAATCGAATCGTGCAATTCGCGCGCGAGGAGATTTCGCTCCTGCGACACGGCGGCCTCGCGCGCCATGGCATTCAACCGCAGATTCTCCAGAGCACTCGCGAGATGGCTCGCCAGCGCCTCGTGCAGCGAGTGCTCGGCTTCCCGGAGCTTCGTCTGGGCGTAGAAAAAAAGATCCACCTCCCCCAACACACGTTCGTGGATCCGAATGGGCACCGTGACGACGGTTTGAAATCCTGCGCGTTCGCAATGGCGGCCCGTCTCGGGAGGGTCGACTGCATGCAGCGGAATCACGCGAGGACCGAATTGCACGGCACCGGCGCCACAGTGGCAAGCGCCCGTCTGCAGGCATTGCTCCGCTTCGACCATCGACGTCGGCAACCCCTCGGCGGCGAGCATGAGATACCGTTCGTTGCCCTGATCCGACCAACGCAGCGCGACACCGTCTGCACGCGCTATGCGTCGTACGCTTTGAACGAACCCTCGGCCGAGTTCCTCGAGCGAGGTCGCCCGTGCGACCAGCGAGGTCACTTCGTAGAGATTCTGCAACCGCTCGCGCTTTTCCTCCAGTTCGAGGGTCTTCTCGGCGACCTTGCCTTCGAGATTGCGGTACATCGACTGGAGGTGCTCGGCCATGCTGTTGAAGCCCTCGGCGAGCGTCCCGAATTCGTCGTTGGTCACCCGTTCGACCCGTGCACCGAGATCGCCATCCTGCAAGCGCTGAATGGCGCGCTTGAGCAGCGCCACCGGTTCCAGCACGAAAAGGTAGCCGGCAAACAGCAATACCGCGCCGGTGAGTATGGCAAGTATCATCATTGCGGCCTGCAGCAAATGCAGCAACGCCGTCCAGCGGGAAAGGTGATGCTCGACGGCAGCCACCATGGTGTCGATCGAAGCGACGAAGGCGCCGGAAGCCGCCGGCAGTTCGACGATGGTGACGGGCTGCGCATCGATCCAGCGCGCGCGAAACTGCTTCCAGTGATCCTGCACCCGACCGAAACGGCTCTCGATGTCGGCATCCCAGGGCATGAAGAGCGGCCGCTGCGGATCCCCCGTACGCAACAGCGTCAGACTGGATTCGAACTCGCCGGCGAGTTCGGACAGCACCGAGCGTTGCTCCGTCCCGACTGCGAGCGACATCCGATACGTTTGCATGCGCATGCGCCCGGCCTCGTTGACCGCCGCCGCACCGCCGTCGAGCTGCCAGGAAACCCACAGCGTCACGGCCATGAATGCGAGTCCGAGAAACAGAAAGGGCGCACCGACGATCAGCAGCTTTGCGCCGAGACTCCAGTGACTGCGTGTTCTCATGAGGCGGGACTGTACCCCAACCGCCGCGAGTTCAGTTGACGATCATCAATGGGAATGAACCACTGAAGACTGTGCCAGGCACAGTCTTCAGATTTCGAGCAACTCGACCTCGAAGAGGAGCGTTGCGTTGGGCGGAATCACGCCGCCCGCACCGCGAGCGCCGTAGCCGAGTTCGGCGGGAATGATCAGCCGGCGCGTGCCCCCGACCTTCATGCCGGCGACGCCTTCGTCCCAGCCGCGAATCACATGACCGGCGCCCAGCGGGAAATCGAACGGATCGTCACGGTCCTTGCTCGAATCGAATTTCGCACCGGCCTGCCCGTTCTCGTACAGCCAGCCGGTGTAGTGGACTGTCACATGTTGCCCGGCAGATGCGGTGGCGCCTGTGCCCTCGACGACGTCGTCGAACTGCAATCCGGAAGCGCTCGTGGTGTATGGCATGAGATCTCCTTGTTTGAGTCGCGGACGATAGCACGTCGACCCGATGGCGAAAACGACTTCGGCGGCCAAGGCCGCCGAAGCGCTCGATCGAAAAGCGAAATCGAAGACCCGGTCAGCCGGGTGCAATGCCCGACGCATCGAACAGGCCCTCGAAGAGCACCGAACTCAAATAGCGTTCGCCCGAATCCGGGAGAATGACCACGATGGTCTTGCCGGCGTTCTCCGCACGCTTTGCCAGCCGACACGCGATGGCCGCAGCGGCACCACAGGAAATTCCCGCCAGGATGCCTTCCTCGCGCGCAAGACGCCGCGCGTACTCGACGGCCTCCTCGTTGCTCACCTGTTCGATTGCGTCGACGAGTGACATGTCGAGCACGGCCGGCACGAAACCCGCCCCGATACCCTGTATCTTGTGGGGGGACGGCTTCAACGCCTCGCCGTTGCGATGCTGGGTCAGCACTGGGCTCGCCGTCGGCTCGACGGCGATGGACTGGATGGCTTTGCCCCTGGTGTTCTTGATGTATCGCGAAATGCCCGTGATGGTGCCCCCGGTACCGACGCCCGAAACGAGTATATCGACGTTACCCTCGGTGTCGTCCCAGATTTCGGGCCCCGTCGTCTGTTCGTGGATCGCAGGGTTCGCGGGATTCTTGAACTGCTGCAGCAGTACGTACCTGGCCGGATCGGAGGCGGCAATCTCCTCGGCTTTGGCAATCGCGCCGCCCATGCCCTTGGGGCCTTCGGTCAACACAAGCCTGGCGCCATAGGCCACCAGCAACTTGCGCCGCTCGACGCTCATGGTTTCCGGCATGGTGAGCGTGATCGGAATGCCGCGTGCCGCCGCGACGAACGCCAGGGCGATGCCTGTATTGCCGCTGGTGGGCTCGACGATTTCCTTGCCGGGACCGAGTAGTCCGCGCTTCTCGGCATCCCAGATCATGGCAGCACCGATGCGGCACTTTACGGAATATGCGGGGTTGCGACCCTCGATCTTTGCCAACACGGTGGCCTTCGCGCCATCGGTGATACGGTTCAGACGTACGAGGGGCGTGCGGCCGATCGAGGCCGAATTGTCGGTGAACCAACCGCTCATGATCTACCTCCTTGTCGTAGGGACCCGGTACGGCACGATCCGCCGAGTCGATAATGGCGCGAATCCCTGAGCATAGCAGTCTCAAGGACAGGGTTCACTGCCTGCAAAGCGAGATCGAACCTGCCCGTTGCTGCCTGCGCGAGCGCTCGGATTGCCGACTTCGCGGTCCGGGTCGCCGAAGATCATGATCGGAGTTCCTTCTCGCCAATGAAGCGGCACACTGCGAAATCTACTAACATGCCGCGCTGCAACCAACGAATGAATCCGCATACGCGTATCCGGATTTCATCTATGCAGGAACCTCGACGATGAATTTCCAGCAACTTCGATCCGTCCGTGAGGCCGTGCGTCGCGGCTTCAACCTCACCGAAGTCGCGGAGGCGCTGTTCACGTCGCAGCCCGGCGTGAGCCGCCAGATCCGCGAGCTCGAAGAGGAACTCGGCGTCACGATCTTCGAGCGCAGCGGAAAACGTCTGACGGGGTTGACGGAGCCCGGCAACGCCATACTGCGCATCGTCGAACGGCTGCTGATCGAACATGAAAACCTGAAGACCGCCGGCCAGGAATACTCCGGGCAGACGGTCGGCGCCCTCACGATCGCGACGACGCACACGCAGGCGCGTTACGCATTGCCGAGCGTCATCCGACGATTCCGCGACCGCTATCCGAAAGTCAGGCTGCACTTGAATCAAAGCAAGCCCGACGAAATCGCGCACGCGGTGATGGACGGCAAGGCGGATGTCGGCATCGCCACCGAATCGTTGCAGGGATATGCCGAACTCCTGAGCTTCCCTTGTTACCAGTGGCATCACATCGTGGTGGTCCCGCCGGAGCATGCGCTGCTCGATGTGCGCTCGATCGGACTCGCCGATCTGGCCCGACACCCGATCGTAACCTACGAGCCCGGATTTACCGGCCGACCGCACATCGACGAGGCATTCGCGAAGCACGACCTCGTACCGGACATCGTCTTGACGGCAATGGACGCCGACGTCATCAAGACCTATGTCGCAGAAGGTCTGGGCATCGGAATCATCGCCGAAATGGCGTTCAACGCCGAAGCCGATCGATCACTGCGTGCGATCGATTCCAGACACCTCTTCGCCAGCAACATGACGCGGCTCGCTGTTCGACGCGGCGCCTACCTGCGCGCGTATACCTATGCGTTCATCGAACTATTCGCACCGCAGCTCGCGCGCGAAGGGATCGAGAAAGCGATGAACAACGAAGGTGAGGACTACACGATCTGATTCAGCCATCACGAAATCTGTGCCTACGGAGGCGATCTCGGCCTACCCTCGACGCCGGCGAACCTGTTCCAGCACCCACGCCACCACCGTATCGGGATCCATCGGCAATTCGGCGTTCGGCGATCCCACATAGGCGCGCCAATCGTCGAGCTGATCCCTGTTGACGGTCGTAAGCATCGGCAGACCTGCAGCAACGATCGCGTTCATCTCCTCGCGCAGCCCTTCCCCGGCTGCTTCGAGCGCACCGAACTTGTTGACCAGCACGACATCCGGCGCGGCAGCGATCGCCTGTCTAAGCACCCCACTTGCGGCGGCGATGGCTGCAGGATCGATGCTGCACGCGCTCGATCCCGCGCCGAGGTCCTGGCTGATCCGGTACCTCACGCCTTGACCCAAATCCTCCAGCTCGAAGCTGCAGCGATCCGCTTCGGTCGCACGCATGCTGTGCTGCAGGAGCCCGGAGACCTTGATGCCGGACGCGTCCAGCCGAGCAGCGAGGTTCGCGAAGAACTCCTCGATACGGCTGCCCGGCCCGTACACCACGGCTGCGACATCGATTGGAACCGGACTTTCAGATGTCATGGGATTCCCCGACGTGGCAGAGGAAGAACTCCCTCGCCCACCGACGCGAGCGGTGAGCCGCGGTTTCCTGACGGGTCGGGACCAGCGATTTCATTCGGACGAAGCGAGAGTGATCATCCCGACAAGTCTACGAACTTCGTGCCGAACCGACAATGCGCCGCGGCAACTGCAAGACACATACTCGCAGGTGCCGCGGCACTGCCCCCTGCTCCGGGAGTAAGCGACATCCATTCGACACCTGACGCATAATCGCAATCATCCCCACCGATCGGCCAGGTTGAACGATGTCCGCTGTCCCGACGCTCAAATTCCGCATACGCATCCACAAAGGCGTAGACATCGCGGTCGGCCCCGGAAAGATTTCGCTGCTGGAGGCGGTGATCGACACAGGATCCATCACGGCTGCCGCCAGGAAGCTCGGCATGTCGTATCGACGCGCCTGGCTGCTCATCGACACGATGAATCACTCGTTCCGCGGTCCGGTGGTGGAAACCGCCAAGGGTGGACGAGCGGGCGGCAGCACCCTCGTCACTCCGTTGGGGAACGAAGTCATCCTTCGCTACCGCACCATCGAGGCGATTGCCTCCTCTGCCGCTCGTGCCGAGATCGCGGCGCTGCTCAAGCTGCTCGGCTAGAACCCTGCCCCCCCTGGATATCGCCTGACTGGCGCTTCGTGATATTCCTCTATATATTTCGATTGCTCGTCATGATTGCCTTGCCCATACAGCGATCCACTGACGAGACGCACCACGATGTACTTCGTAAGGCAAAGCCGTAGCGGGACGACTCCGCCCCGTTCTGCACCAACAAAGACTTCTTTCCGACATCGACGTATGCCGTTATACATGTTCAAGACTCGTGTCAGAAATGACACGAAAGCGGCCAACATGTTCGAGCGCTCCAAACCGAGTCCCCTGGCCCTCGTTGCGCTGATTCTTTCCATGGCCCTTGGCAACGCGCATGCCGATGACGTAATCATTGCCGTCGCGGCCAATTTCACCGCACCGATGAAGCAGATCGCCGCGGAGTTCGAAAAGGACACCGGGCACAAGGTCGTGGCGTCATTCGGGTCGACCGGTCAACTCTACGCCCAGATCAGGAACGGTGCCCCCTTCGAAGTCTTCTTCTCCGCAGATTCGAGCACGCCGACCAGACTCGTCGCCGAGAACGCCGCCGTAGGCGCCTCGCGTGTCACCTACGCGCTCGGCAAGCTGGTTCTTTGGTCTGCCAAGATCGGCTTCGTGGGTCCGAACGGGGACCAGCTCAAGCTGGGCAATTTCGACAAGATCGCCGTTGCCAACCCGAAGCTTGCGCCCTACGGCGCAGCGGCCGTGGAAACGATGCGTGCGCTCGGCGTGCACGATACATTGCAGCCAAAGTTCGTGACTGGAGAGAACATCGGTCAGACATATCAGTTCGCTGCGACGGGCAATGCGCAGCTCGGCTTCGTTGCCCTCTCGCAAGTGATGACGGAAGGAAAGGTCACCCGCGGATCGGCCTGGATCGTCGATCCGAAGCTGTACACGCCGATCAAGCAGGACGCCGTACTCCTGTCGCGCGGCAAGGACAAACCGGCCGCCGAAGCGCTGCTGAAGTATCTGCGAGGCAACAAGGCGCTCGCCATCATCAAATCGTACGGTTATGGCTTCTAGCCCGCACACGGATGAAACGCAGACATCCGCTTGACGTGCGCCCCGATAGACTGATCGTAGCCCACCGATGCTTTCCTCCGCCGACACCGCAGCCGTCGTACTCACGCTGAAGCTGGCCGCCACGACGACCGTCATTCTCCTGATCATCGGGACCCCGATCGCCTGGTGGCTCACGCGCACGCGTTCGCGACTGAAGAGCGTCATCGGCGCGATCGTGACGCTTCCGCTGGTGCTGCCGCCTGCGGTGCTCGGCTTCTATCTACTCGTTCTCCTCGGCCCCAATGGCCCGGTCGGCAAGCTCACACAGGCCATGGGCATCGGGTTGCTGCCCTTCACGTTCGCGGGGCTGGTGATTGCCTCGGTCATCTACTCCATGCCGTTTGTCGTACAACCGCTGCAGCAGGCGTTCGCGGCCATGGGCGCACGTCCCATGGAAGTCGCAGCGACATTGCGGGCCTCGCCGCTCGATGCATTCTTTACGATCGCGCTGCCTCTTGCCCGTCCGGGTTTTCTCACGGCAGCGGTACTCGGCTTCGCCCATACGCTGGGCGAGTTCGGTGTCGTGCTGCTGATCGGCGGCAACATCCCCGGCCAGACGCAAGTCATCTCGATGGCCATCTACAACCACGTCGAAGGCATGGAGTACGCAAACGCACACATCCTTGCGGGCGGCATGCTCGTCTTTTCGTTTCTCGTGCTGCTGTTCCTGTACGCACGCGGCTGGAACCGCGTCGCATGAGCATCGAGGCACGCTTCGAGCTCGCGTATCCCGGCTTCCGGTTCGAGATCGACACGCAGTTGCCGAGCCGGGGCGTCACGGCCCTCTTCGGGCCATCCGGATGCGGAAAGACCACCTACTTGCGCTGCGTCGCCGGCCTTGCACGACCGACTCGGGGTCGACTCATCGTCGATGGCGAGATCTGGCAGGACGAAAGTACCTTCCTGCCGACGCACCGGCGAGCCCTCGGCTATGTGTTCCAGGAAGCGAGCCTCTTCGATCACCTCACTGTGCGCGGCAACCTGAACTACGGACAAAGGCGGGCGGCACGCAGGAACGGTACGGATTCGATGGAGCGCATCGTCGAACTGCTCGGCATCGAGCCACTGCTGGATCGCAGGCCGACCGGGCTTTCCGGAGGCGAACGGCAGCGCATCGCCATCGCGCGTGCATTGCTGACGCACCCCCGCATCCTGCTCATGGACGAACCGCTCTCGGCACTGGACGTTGCCCGCAAGGCCGAGTTCCTCCCGTACCTCGAACGCATGCATGCGGAACTCGATATCCCCGTGCTCTACGTGAGCCATGCGCCGGATGAAGTCGCACGACTGGCCGATCACCTGGTAGTGCTCGATGCGGGCCGCGTCGTTGCAGCCGGACCTATGACGGATGTACTGTCCCGGGTCGATCTGCCGATGCGGCTCGGCGAAGACTCCGGCGTCGTTCTGGGTGCGAGCGTCATCGAACGAGACGAGCACTGGCATCTCGAGCGGGTGGCGTTTCCTGGAGGCAGCCTATGGGTGCGCGATTCGGGTCACGAGATCGGTCAGCCCGTGCGTATCCGTATCCTCGCGCGGGATGTCAGCATTGCGCGCACGCCCCAACGCGACTCGAGCATCGTGAACAGCGTCTGCTGCCAGGTGGAAGCGATGGGCGATGAATCTCATCCCGCCCTGGTGCTGATTCGCATGGGCTGCGGCGCGTCATCGATCGTCGCCCGCATCACCAAGCGATCCGCGGACGAATTGCGCCTTCACGTGGGCGATACGGTGTGGGCACAGATCAAGGCGGTTGCGCTGCTGACGTAACGCACTCAGAACGAGCGACCGCGATTCAACTACCCTCGCGCGAGCAACGCGTTTATCCAGCCGCTGCGGCGAATCGGCGCGCACGCCAGCGTCATAATCATCGGTTGAGTGGGTCTTCGACGTTCGATGCCGACCCTATCGGCACGTGTCCTTCGAGAAAAAACCCCGCTCGCGCGGGGTTCTCCTGAAGCCGATTCGTCGCCACCGCAGCGGCATCGCCCGACCGCCGGAGCGGTCGGGCGGAATGCGACTACATGCCCATGCCACCCATGCCGCCCATACCGCCCATGCCACCCATGTCACCCATGCCGCCCATGCCGCCGCCTGCCGGCTCGTCGCTGGGAGACTCTGCAATCATCGCAGCGGTCGTGAGAATGAGGCCCGCCACCGAAGCGGCGTTCTGCAACGCGTAGCGCGTGACCTTGGTCGGATCCAGCACGCCCATCTTCACCAGGTCACCGTACTCGCCGGTCAGTGCGTTGTAGCCGAAATTGCCCTTGCCTTCGGCGACCTTGTTGAGCACGACCGAGGGTTCGTCGCCGGTGTTGGCAACGATTTGGCGCAGCGGCTCTTCGAGTGCGCGCAGCACGATCTTCACACCGCTGTCCTCATCGTGGTTCTCGCCCTTTACTTTCGCAACCGCCTCGCAGCAGCGCAGCAGCGCGACACCACCGCCGACCACGATGCCTTCCTCGACGGCCGCACGGGTTGCATGCAGCGCGTCTTCGACGCGGGCCTTCTTTTCCTTCATTTCGATTTCGGTCGCGGCACCGACGCGGATCAGCGCAACGCCGCCGGCGAGCTTGGCGACCCGTTCCTGAAGCTTTTCGCGGTCGTAGTCGCTGTCGGTTTCGTCGATCTGAGCGCGGATGGTCTTGATGCGGGCTTCAAGCCCTTTCTTTTCGCCGGCGCCATCGATGAGCGTGGTGTTCTCCTTGCCGATCTCGGCGCGTTTGGCTCGGCCGAGATCCTTCAGGGTCACGTTCTCCAGCTTCAGACCGAGGTCTTCGGAGATCACGTTACCGCCCAGCAGTACCGCCATGTCCTCCAGCATTGCCTTGCGGCGGTCGCCGAAGCCCGGCGCCTTCACGGCGCAGGTCTTCAGGATGCCGCGGATGCCGTTCACCACGAGGGTGGCAAGCGCCTCGCTCTCGACTTCCTCGGCGATGATGAGCAGCGGCTTACCCGATTTTGCGATCTGTTCGAGCAGCGGCAGCAAATCTCGGATGCTCGAGATCTTCTTGTCATAAAGCAGGACGAACGGATCGTCCAGGATCGCCATCTGCTTTTCGGGGGTATTGATGAAGTACGGCGAGAGGTAGCCGCGGTCGAACTGCATGCCCTCGACGAACTCGAGTTCGTTGACCAGCGTCTTGCCGTCCTCGACCGTGATCACGCCTTCCTTGCCGACCTTGTCCATCGCATCGGCGATGATCTTGCCGATGGCTTCATCGGCGTTCGCGGAAATGGAACCGACCTGGGCGATCTCCTTGTTGGTCGTGCACGGCTTGGAGATCTTGCGCAATTCCTCGACGGTCGCGATGACGGCCTTGTCGATGCCGCGCTTCAGGTCCATCGGGTTCATGCCGGCGGCGACGAACTTCATGCCTTCCTGCACGATCGCCTGGGCAAGGACGGTTGCGGTCGTGGTCCCGTCACCGGCCACGTCGGAAGTCTTGGAAGCCACTTCCTTGACCAGCTGTGCGCCCATGTTCTCGAAGCGGTCCTTCAGTTCGATTTCCTTGGCGACCGACACGCCGTCCTTGGTCACCGTGGGGGCACCGAACGAGCGCTCCAGCACGACGTTGCGACCCTTCGGTCCGAGAGTAACCTTCACTGCATCGGCGAGAATGTTTACGCCCGCGACGATCTTGCCGCGTGCATTATTGTGAAACCTGACATCTTTGGCTGACATGCGTATCTCCTGGGGATTCTGATGCGGGCCGGGTTCGCGGGGCTGCGGAAATCGCAGCCGCTCGGGCGAACGCCGGCCGGGTTGGCGTGATGGGCGACCGGTTCGGTTACTTGCCCTCGATCACGCCCATGATGTCTTCCTCGCGCATGACGAGCAGTTCCTCGCCCTGCACCTTCACGGTCTGGCCGGAGTATTTGCCGAACAGGACACGGTCGCCAACCTTGACGTCGAGCGGCATGACCTTGCCGTTGTCCAGTATCTTGCCGGTGCCGACGGCCCGTACTTCGCCCTGATCCGGCTTTTCAGCGGCCGTGTCGGGAATGACGATGCCCGAGGCTGTCTTGCGTTCTTCGTCGAGGCGTTTGACGATCAGGCGATCGTGCAGAGGGCGAATCTTCATGCGGCGTGCTCCTGGTTAGACAGGCACGCGTGAATTGGCACTCGTCGCCTGTGAGTGCCAATGTTACCCGAAAGGGCACGGCAAATCAGATATTTATTGTGACGATGCACTTGAGTGCCGCATTCGGGTAGCGGCGGCGGCGCGGCGAAAGCAGGTCAGTGGAACCGATCGACTGCTGACCCCACGCGTTCGATCAGCGTTGATACTCGGTAAAGCCGGCGGCGCGCGCAAGATCGCCTTTGACATCTTCGCGACTGCGTTCATACACGATCTCTCGACCGAGGGCTTTTCCGGCATAGGCCAGATTGTTTCTCGTGGGCGTCATGGTGCAACGAACGCTGTGCACGCCCTCCCCAATGACCACTTCGATGCCATCCAAACGCTTGGAGAGTACGACGACCTCGATCGTCTGACCGCTGCCGGTCGCGCGCACCTTGATTTTTTCGGTATTCACCTAGGGTCCTGATTCAGAGCTTCGTTGACGAATGTTTGAGTGGTATCGAGGGTACATCGGCGACGAGGGTGTCGAAATCGGCACCAGACGCGAAGGAAACCACAGCCGGATTGGGACCGTCCAAGCCGTTCGCAACGAGGACAGTGCTTGCATGCCTTCGCCGGATTATGCACGCAATGCGATCTTCGATCCCGGTTTCATTGCAAATGTGCTCGCGCGAGCGCGACGCAGACCGCCCGACGACCGACTCGAAACATGGAGACGACGCACAAAAGCAAAGCGCCGTTCCATGCACGACGTGCAGATGAAACGGCGCTTCGCGCCTTCCGACGCGCGCCCGGTGCAGCAGGCGGCGTTCGACGGGTTCGGACGATAACCGATGAACGCCCGATCAGAATGTCTTCTGGATGAAGACGGTGAAGGCGTTCCTGCCGAGCTGCCGCGCATCGGAAAGGTTCGTGTAGAACGCCTTCTGCGTGGCG
>LNFM01008718.1_pt1 | contig 15166 bp, 12 predicted proteins | sample 596031 | NCBI WGS metagenome assembly LNFM01 (sample SAMN04254537, study PRJNA301005) | activated carbon metagenome | isolation source: dual media filters at the Ann Arbor, Michigan drinking water treatment plant | place: USA: Ann Arbor | reverse complement strand
CTGTGTTGAAAATATCTTGAGAGTTCCGACGCCTACAAAGTAGTTCGCAGAACCACAATGAAATAGTCGCAACGGCGCATTACACCCAAAAAAGGGCGCACTTCACCATCAAAACTAGATCAGGAACGATTTATATTGGACGTATTTAGGCTGGAAGGTGCTCGTCAACGGCTTGCGCAAATGCTGAGGCGATACCGACGACTCGATTTTTGTATTTGGTAACAAAGCTGCGATCTGATCGGCGATGGATTTGCAGATGGTTATGGTGGAAGGAGTGAAGTTAAACGAGCCGCCGAACGAGAGTGGCGCCGCATTTGAGCAGTTTGTCGCGCAGCAAAGGCGTGCAGCCTCGGCCGAAGGTGATCTGTCCTTGCTTTTCGCCTTATCGCAACATTTCATCATCTTGCCGCTCGGTGCGTGCAGCGGTGTCCCCGACACTACGCCACCGACAACGGTGAAAAGTACGAAAAGAATTAAGACCCGAGTGAACATTGAGCACAGTATACTCCAATTTTTCTGGATAAATAAGTGATTTACGTCACAAACTGAAACTAACAAGATGTTGGTCACAATCACTATTTGTATTGAACGAATTTAGCATTGGAAATAAGCGCGAAGTTTTACACACATCGTAAAGTTTTTTCAGGGCTCTGACGAAGCATGCGGAAGTGCTGATCCAAGAACAAACGGTGCTTACAAGATAATCCGCGTGGTACAAGTATTGTATCTGGATAAGTGGAAGGCTTGTTTTTACTCACGAATTATCTTTGTAAAAATGTTTGGTGTGGGTGTAACTCGAGTATTTTAGAAGTAGTTTCATGCAATAAAGAGGTGAGTTACATGAATGTAAAATTGTTTCTAGAATTTGCCGTTATCATCGCAGTCGGCATCTCGCTCACAATTCCAGGTTTTGCCCAAAAGGTAGAAACAATTAGTGTCGACAAGGAAGGAGATTTTCATGTTTCGTCGCCAATAAGATTTGGCGATCGGATAGTCGAAAAAGGGATGTATCAGATTTATAGGGTCGACATAAATACGACGCCGTTTATTGTAATTCGAAAAGTTGCGATGACTAACTTTGGAAAAACAATGGGTAGCATGAAGCGAGGTGAAGAGGTGGTCAGATTGAAATGCACCATTCAGCGTGTCGCTGAAGAGAATGAAAAGTCAAAGATTCTATTTATACACCCCGTAGCGAACGAACGTTTAGCCATTCAAGTCTGGTTTGGCCGCGAAAAGACCAAATGTATTTTGCCTGATCGCGTGTTTTGATTGTTAGTCTCAACAGGTGGGGAATTGATATCCGTCAAGCACTCGCCGACTTGTCATTAGGTATTGTCAATTTGAAGGTCGTTAGATGAGAAGTAGATTTTGCGGTTAAATGCCCGCCATGTTGGGTAGCGATTTTATGAGCAATTGAAAGGCCGAGTCCGACTCCTTTCTCCTTAGTAGTGTAGAACGGATCAAAAATCTTTGAGAGATTCTTTGGGTCAACGCCGGAACCCGAATCTGTGACTTCGACAATAAAATTATCATCTTTCTGAAAAGTTCTAAACGAAAGGGTCTTGTTGGCACCGTTTGACTGGGACATGGCCTGCAGAGCGTTGATCGCAAGATTTAGTACCACCTGCTTTATCTGCTCCGCATCAATGAGAATCAGCGGAAGATTCTTCTGCAAATCTCGAATGACTGCAACTGACTGTGACGTCGCTTGGTTCCCAATCAAACCTGTGATTGAGTCCACGATTTCGTTAAGATCAGTTGGTGTCTTGGACGGTTCGGTCGGTCGTGCGAACCGCAGAAACTCGCCCACTAGCCGGTCTAACCGATCTATTTCACCTTTTGCTAGTCCCACAAACTCACGCCGAGGACTATCATCAGTCAGTTCATCCTCTAATATTTCTATAGCCCCTTTGATCGAAGCAAGTGGGTTTCGAACCTCGTGAACGATTCCGGCAGAAAGTTCTCCGAGCGACGTTAATTTCTCCGCCTGAAGTAGCTGTTGAAACGTTGTCTGCAACTCCTCGTAAGCCTTTCGTTTTTCCTCCGCGTTTCTTTCAGCCCGTTCCCTGGCCTTTCTTAAACGATCTCCCAGCGCTCCCATTATTCCACCAACGAGATTGAAGATCACGATTTCGGCATATTGGTTAATAGAGTAATCAAAATGTCCGTGTTGCCAATGTAAATAAACATGTGGCGAGTAAATGATGGTTGTAAAAAGAGATGCCGCGAGCCCGCCTCTGAGACCAAATATTAAAGCGGCGGCTATAATTGGTACGTAGTAGATCCGCTGATATATCTCGTGCCAAACGATCTGATCTGTGGGCGTAAGAAAGTGGAGCACCGTAATTAGGATAATCACCACTGCAATGACGATCCATACATACAGGCGGTTCCGAGAGGAGATGATATTGAAAGTCTGCGTATCCATCTAATCGTCCGTAATGCTGGAACCCGACTCCTCTAAACCGTACTTTTGTATACGATAGATAAGGGTACTTCGAGTAATCCCTAAATACTTTGACGTTTGTGACTGATTTCCGCCATGTCGAAAAAGAGAGCTACGTATAATTTCCCGTTCTAAGGCTTCTAAACTGATCGGCTCGGAAGGCAGATCAAACCACAATTCCCCCTTTGTTGACGAAGGGGTTTTCACGGTTTCCGGAACGTCGTCGAGAGTTAAAGTGTCGCCGTCGGAAAGGACCACCATTCTTTCCACCAGATTCTCCAGTTCGCGAACGTTGCCCATCCATGGGTAATCGAAAAACACCTTGAATACGTCACGCGTTATCTTTGGCGGTCTTATGCCATGTTTCGACGCGGATCGGGTTGCAAAATGTTCGGTCAAGACTGGCAAATCCTCACGGCGTTCACGCAGCGGGGGCAGCTTGATCGGAACAACTGCAAGACGGTAATACAGATCTTCGCGGAAGGCATTTTCTTTTATCAGATCTAGCAGGTTTTCGTTGGTAGCCGCGATTATACGCGCATCTATCTTACGCGGGTTATTTTCGCCCAGGCGTGTCACTTCCTGCTCCTGTAGAACCCTCAAAAGCCGTGTTTGCGACTGGAGAGGCATAGCACTGATCTCATCAAGAAATAAGGTGCCGCCATTGGCTTCCTCAAATTTACCTCTTGATTCTCCAACCGCACCAGTGAAAGCACCTTTTTTATATCCGAATAACTCGGCTTCGATGAGCGTTTCCGGTATAGCGGCACAGTTGATAGCAACAAAGGGATTGTCGCCGCGAGGGCCGGAAAAGTGTATTCCTTTCGCGATCAATTCCTTTCCAGTTCCCGACTCGCCTTCGATTAGAACGGTGACGTTTGTTTTTGACACTCGCTCAACTAGATCAAAAACCTGAAGCATCTTTTCAGATGTTCCGATAACGTTCTCGATTCGAAATTCTTCGTGAATCTGACGTCTCAGCCGGCGATTCTCAGCTAAAGCGCGGCCATATCTTAGGGCCTTCTCGACCGTAAGCAGAATTTCCTGGCGGTTAAAGGGTTTTGTAATAAAATCAAAAGCCCCGCCGCGCATAGCTTCAACTGCTGTATCGACATCTCCGAATGCGGTAATAACAATGATTGGTACTTCGCTGTTGATCGCCGTTGCCTGTTGTACCAACTGCGACCCCGTGATCTTCGGCATGCGCCAATCGGTGATCACGCAGTCAAAGTCTTCTGCTGAATACAACCTCAATGCTACTCGGCCGTCACTCTCGCTCACGACCGAATGCCCGGCCTCCGATAGCTGAAATTCAAGAACCCGACGCAGCGACTCGTCGTCATCGACCAGCAAAATTTTGGCGGGGGCTTTTGTCATGCCAATCTTATTCTACCGCAATTGCCAAAACAGAGCCCTCGACCACCGCATGAAGAGAATCAGTGCTGGGCGGGGCTAGCCGCCGATATTTGAGGTGGGTCAGTACGTTTACCCTAATGCTGTTTTATCAATGGTCGAATCTTTGTCTCGAATTCGTCCACAAATATTACGCCGTCAATGCGGTCTACTATGTTGCCTTCTCTATCAATGATGACGGTAATCGGCAGGTTATCGCTCGGTTCAAAAAGTCTCTTTGTCGCCTTCGAGCCTAGGAGTATGGGGTAGTTAATCCCATGGTCTCGCACGAATCCGCGGATCTTACGGAGGCTTGCCGGTGGATATGTAATACCGAGGATCTGCAATTCATCCTTATGCTCATTCTGCCATTTAACCAGCTCAGGCACCTCGGCGACGCAGGGAGCACACCAAGTTGCCCAAAAGTTAACAAGGACGACTTTTCCCTTGTATTTGCCTAGCTTGACGGTCTGACCCTTTAAGTCTTTGAGCTCCAGTGACGGGGCCTTGATGCTCTTTGTCTCCTGGGCGAGGGATACCGTTGCCGACAAGAAAACCAGTAAAATGAGGATCAGTCGATTCATCAAAACAAATACCTGATGCCGAGCAGCAGACTGTAGTCTGTTCTCAGCACTTGAGCTCCGGCATTACGGAAAACCGGAACTTGTAAACTTCCCTCGACGACGAACTGCGGCCGAGCGGCATATTGCAGACCCGGTGCAAGATAGTATTCCGTGGATGAACTGCCCGGAGCGATGGTTCCATTAATTCGGCCATTGCTGCGAGTTACCAGAGATGACTCAAGGATGAGAAAAAGTTCTCCGCCTGGTTTTGGATATCGGGAGGGGGCGATGACGTATTCGAGATCGGTGTTGAAACGCAACTCGTGCCCCATACGAAATCCATCGCGTTCTGTTCGGTAGGTACCTTGGACATTTCCGCCGAAGATCACTCGACCTCCGGCTTGCGAGTAGGAAACATCTATCGTCGGTGAGAGGCCTCCGCTGATCGGCCCAAGTTGGGCCCGGACGAACGCGGGAGCGTTTACCTGTCCAACGGTCGGTAATGACGACTTTCCCGTGGGCAACTCGGTCCCAAACCTAACTGATGCTTGTTGGTCGCCGTAGGTTTTTACAGTTCGAAAAAAGCGGTACTTCGCCCACGCCGTAATATTTCCGAGTCCAACGCCGGATCCGCGTACCACTCCGTCGTCATAACTTGTCCGCGAAAACGGAACTTCTAGTTCGAGCTGAACACGCGGCGATGGCGTATAAGAAACGGTAACGTCAGCGATGTGGCGCCAAACATCAAGATCTCCGAGATGCTGCTTCACAAAGTAGATCCGAGGTGTGACCGCCCCGCCTTTGAAAACAGTTAAGCCCGGTGAAGTAGTACGGATCGGAGCAATCGGCTTTGGCTCAGAAGGTTCAAACCCGATGTCGGTCTTTATGAAACTGGTACGGACGAAGTAGCCAGCGATCGGCCTTTCCGGAGATACCGCCCTCGGTGTCACAGTCTTCGGATCGACCGCTTCGTACGCCGTCACTCCTGTGCCAACCGTGGTCCAAAGGCCAGTAACCTCAACGCCCGTGTCCTTTTGAGTTTTGGCAAGGATGGCTTCAACGCCCTTGCCCTCGAGCGCAAACTTTTGGCCAGAAATGTCGGCGGTTAGGAACCATTTTTCGCCGACGCTCGAGAGCTTACCGTTAATCGTTATGTCTGCTAAGGCTAGGACATAACCTGCTTGCTTGAGATTAGCCTTTAGAGCGGCAAATGAAGCGGGTTTATCAGGTAATGGCGTGAAGACGCCAAGCCCCCTCTGGATATCGGTGACTTCGATCTCTTTTAGTTTTGGTGCGTAGGGTAGACGGCTAACTGCCTTCTGAATGTTATACACTCAGTTCCCGCAAAGATAGCCCGCTATGTGCATTTGCACACGTTTAACCTGGGCAGACGCAGTCAGCCCGGTCAAAAGGATAGCGGCGAACGCTCCCGTAATCATAATTGTTTTCTTTGTTCTCATAGGTTCTCCAACCCGCAATGACATTGCCATTTAGCATTTTCAGGCAGGGCATTGGCGTAAGTATCTATAATTCTTTTAGTCATCTGATCTCGAAAGTCAGCGTCGTCCATTTTGATTCGTAGTTCAGTTTCGGGTCATCAAGTTTGACGATATTAATAAATTTTACGTACCACTTGCCTGAGCCGTCCAGCTTCAATTCTATTATCCCTTTCTTGTCACTGCGAAGCTCGGGAGCCAGCGTCAATTTACCCTTTTCCTCGCGACCGGCGAGAACGACTTGATCCGCGAGTGGCTTCCCGTCCTTCAGGCACAGGACTTCCATCGTGTCACCCTTTTTAAGCTTGTAAGGATTCTGCTGAGGGACGAGTTCGACGGGATATCCAAGAATTGTTTTGTAGTCGTCCGTCTGTTTTTTGCCAACTTGCAGGATCGCTTTAACGTGCTTGGCGTAACGCTCATTGGCGTCCTTTTCGAGTTCGCCGGTTTTGCGGCGTTCTTCGAGCGTGTCGGGCAGGCCGTCCTCTTTAAGATATTCGTTAAAATCCGCCGCTTTCAGCGCGATCTCGCGCGCTTTGGTTGAAAGCCCGATTACGTAAGTACCGGTCGCCCCCGTTGACAGGTTCAGAAAGGCGGTCGTTTCGTCTTTGGTAAGATCGGCCTCCACGGGATGCACACGATTTCCCCCCGAAACGACGCTCACGTCGTTCAGCCGGGCGAATGTAACCGCTCCCTCGCTCGCCAGAAAGGTTCCGTTCATCACGTTGACTGTAAACTTGGAGTTAGGCTTCAGGAAATAACTGTCCGTTTTGAGAAACAGATCGTGAGCAAAAACCGACGCGACCATCGACAACGATAAAATGCCTGCGAAGATTGTTTGTTTTTTCATGCGGATTCTCCTTTTACTTGATTTCAAAAGTCAGGGTTGCCCATTTGGATTCGTAATTCAGTTTCGGATCGTCGATCTTTACCATGTTAATAAACTTGGCGTACCAACGGCCTGCGCCGGTTAGTTTTACTTTGAGCATGCCGTCCTCGTTGGTGCGGGCACTGGTTTCGCCCAGCATTTTGCCTCCGGCCTCATATCCCGTTGTAACTATCTGGCCAGCGAGCGGTTTTCCATCTTTAAGGCATAAAATATCTAGCGAGCTTCCTTTCTTTAGCTTATAAGGATTTTGCTGAGGCACCATTTCGACGGCATAGCCAAGGATCGTATTGTAATTATCGGTAGCTTTATTGCCCGCCTGAAAGATCGTTTTCACATATTTCGAATAACGGTAGCGGGCGTCTTTATCTAGCTCGCCGTCACGTTTTCGGTTCTCCAAAATGTCGGGAATCCCCTCGGCCGGCAGGTAGTCATTGAATTCTTTTGCTGGGAGTCCATTCTCACGCCACATGGTGGAAAGTCCCGCCACATGAGTTCCGGCCTCGGTCGGCACGAGACTGAGGAATGCGGTAGTTTCATTTTTAGTAAAATCGGTCTCCGCTGGATTCGAACGCCTGCCCGAAGGTGCAATGACACTCACATCGGTCAAACGCACAAATGTTACCGCGCCTTCGCTCGCCTGAAACGTGCCGTTCATAACGCTGATCGTGATCTTTTCATTAACCTTTACAAAATAGCTGGTAGGTTTTAAGAAAAGGTCATGCGCAAAAACGGACATGGCCGTTAAAACCACTGCCATTGCGAAAAAGATGATCTTTGTTTTCATTTGTCCTCCAGGATGACTTGCCTACTGCATTTGTGCAGTCTAATTGTCCCAAACAAGCTGTTGAAATGGGCCGTTTCCTCTATCGAAGCTAACCCTGCCTCTGCCATCAACTGCGGCAATAGACCGTCGAAACTATCTGCGGTCGTTTCAAAACCGTCCAGAAGCTGGATCAAATACGACGACCCACGCATTAGCCAGCTAGCGGGTAGTCCCCAGTCCGCGACGTGAAACTCACCATTTGGCTTGAGTACACGTCTTACTTCGCGTAGTGTTTTCGCCTTATTTTCCCGCGTTAAGTGATGAAAGAAAAGACTGGAAGTAACCCGGTCGAACGATTCGTTTGTGTATGGCAAATCAAACGACATGCCCTCGTCGAATTGAATCTCAAGCCCAGCCTTACGCGCCTTTGTTCTCGCGATTTCTAAGATTTTCGGATCGCCGTCAATTCCGACGATTTGAGCCTTTGGCTGTTTTTGTTTCAGCAAAATGGATAGCGTCGCTGTGCCACAGGCAAGATCAAGGACGCGATGACCTACGCCTATTCGCGCTTGCTCGGTCAAAGCATTCTTGAAGGTTTTTTCGCGGGTCGTCAACGCGACGACGGGGTCGTAAAGGCTCGTTAGCCAATCGTAGCTCAATGCCGGGATGTATTCTTCATTTTTCATCCTGTTTACAATTTCAAATTCCTTAGGCGTAACGCATTGACAATAACTGATACTGAACTCAAGGTCATGGCCGCGCTTGCAATCATTGGGCTGAGCAGCAAACCGAACACCGGATACAGAACGCCGGCAGCGATTGGGACGCCGACGAGGTTGTAAATGAATGCGAAGAACAAGTTCTGACGGATGTTCTTCATCGTCGCCTCGCTAAGTTTTTTCGCCCTCAGGATTCCACGAAGGTCGCCTTTTAGCAGCGTTATGTCGGCGGATTCCATTGCCACATCGGTTCCGGTCCCCATTGCGATCCCGACTTGGGCTTGAGCGAGTGCCGGTGCATCATTTACGCCGTCGCCGGCCATCGCGACGATCTTGCCCTGGGCCTGTAATTCTTTGATCTTTTCCGCCTTCTGTTCGGGCAACACGTCGGCGAAGATCTTGTCGATCCCGAGCTTTTGTGCTACGGCGTCGGCCGTAATTGCATTATCGCCCGTCATCATGACGACTTCGATCTTTTGCCGATGCAATTCACTGATGGCATCCTTCGCAGACTCTTTGATTGTGTCTGCAACGCCGACCAGGCCAGCGGCTTTCCCGTCAACGGCCACAAGCATTACTGTTTGCCCTTCCGCACGAAGCTCATCGGCTTTTCCATCCGCCGGGAAATCAATGTTATTCTCCGTCATGAGCTTCGCATTACCCAGTAACACCTTTCTCCCGTCGATTGATCCCGTAATCCCATAACCCGTGATGGATTCAAAATCTTCGACCTTTCCCAACTCGATCTTTTTCTCTTCGGCGCCATTGATGATCGCTTCGGCAAGCGGATGCTCGCTCGATTTTTCAAGACTGGCGGCTAACCGCAAAATCTCGTTTTCAACGGAGCCATTTAACGGGATAACCTTTTGAAGGCGAGGTTTGCCCTCGGTCAAAGTGCCCGTCTTGTCAACGACAATCGAATTCACCTTCTCCAGAATCTCTAACGCCTCGGCCTTCTTAACCAATACGCCGTGCCGCGCACCGTGTCCCGTGCCCACCATGATCGACATCGGCGTCGCCAGGCCTAATGCACACGGACAGGCAATGATCAAAACCGACACGGCAGCTACCATCGCGTATGCGAAACTGCCGAAGATCAGCCAGACGGCGAACGCGACAATCGCAACGACAATAACCGCTGGAACAAAGTAAGCCGATACGACATCGACAAGTCGCTGGATCGGAGCGCGTGAACGCTGCGCCTCGCCAACCATTCGAACGATTTGTGCGAGTAGCGTGTCGCTGCCGACCTTTTCCGCTTTCATTACAAAGGCGCGTCGACCATTGATCGTTCCGCCGATAACTTTATCGCCGACCGTCTTTTCGACCGGGATCGATTCGCCCGTCACCATCGACTCATCGACCGAAGTATCGCCTTCTAGGATTGAGCCATCCGTTGGAATCTTTTCGTTCGCCTTAACCCTCAAACTCGCGTCGATCTGTACATCTTTTAGCGCAATCTCGGCTTCAGTTCCATCGTCAAAAACAACGATCGCAGTTTCAGGTGCAAGTCCGAGGAGTTCTTTGATCGCGCTCGAAGTTTGACTCCTTGCCCGTAATTCCAGCACCTGTCCGAGCAGGACAAGTGTTGTAATTACAGCGGCCGCCTCGAAGTATGCGGAGATCAACCCAGTGTGCTCATTTCGCATCGATGCGGGGAACAATTCGGGGAGGACCAGAGCAAAAAGACTGAATAGATATGCGGCCCCAGTGCCGATGGCGATCAGCGTGAACATGTTCGGGCTGACATTCTTGACGGAAGTCCAGGCACGCTGAAAGAAAGGAAATCCGCCCCACAGAATTACGGGTGTTGCTAAAGCAAACTGGATCCAGAGTGCGATCTTCGGTGCGACGTATTCGTGATAATTCGGCAGCATCTCCCCCATTGCCAGAGCAAAAACGGGGAGCGTGAGTACGGCCGAGATCCAAAACCTCCGCTTCATATCCATATATTCCGGATCGGGCCCATCGTCGAGGGTCATCACCTTCGGTTCAAGAGCCATCCCACATTTAGGACAGCTTCCGGGGCCGATCTGCACGATTTCCGGGTGCATCGGGCATGTATATTCAACGCCGAGGCTCTCTGCCTCCAGTATTTTTTCCTTTTTCTCTTGGAGAAAGCTCGACGGATTTTCTTTGAACTTTTTCAAACAGCCCGTCGAGCAGAAATAATAGGTTTTGCCTCCAAGATCGTATTTTCCCGCTGACGTTTCGGGAGCGACCGTCATCCCGCAGACCGGGTCAACAAACTCTCCGCCAGCCGTTGCCTTCATGTCGCCGTGCGGGACGGTTTCCTTTTGTTCGCGTCCGATCTCGACAAGACCACTCGCGGGAACGTCTTGTGTTTGGGCAATAAATTTCTGCAAGCAGCCCTTAGAGCAAAAATAGTAAGTCTTGCCCTCATGAATAAAAGTTCCCGCCGCCTTTGCCGGCTCAACTGTCATTCCGCATATCGGATCAATAAATTCGTCTGTCGTTGCGATCTGTTTCTCGGTTCCTGTCATGGCCCCTCCTGGTGGGGAAAATACGTTCCCACCCTTGCTCAATTACCGCTGCAACAGCTTGCCGGGCTACTGTTCGGAGATAAGAATTTCTGCAGACAGCCAGTTGAACAGAAATAATAGGTTTCTCCGTCCTGGTTATAGCTGCCAACAGCGTCTGCCGGTTGGACTTGCATTCCGCAAATCGGATCGATGAATATTTCAGCCGTGGATGTTTCGTTTTCAGTCATATTTTTATCATTCCTGTCATTAAGAAGTAACGATAGGAACTATTCTACAACCTGTCAGCAGGGGTCAGGTCAAGCGCTATTTTTCTGTATCGCTTACTGATTCGATCAAGTGGCAAACCGAATCACCCGTCGGCATTGAATTTCTCATTTTCGACCAGTCCTGAAGTGCTTTCTCCATTTTCCGTTGGAGTTTCTGCATCTCTTTTATTTTTCGTTGATTCTCGGCAATTCGTCGAACAATAATTTCCCGGACCATCGGACACGGCGTATTCCCTTCTTTCGCCTCTCTCAAAATATCCGCGATCTCGGCGAGCGAAAATCCCAGATTGCCAGCCGCTTTGATAAAACGCACACGCACTGCGTCCGAAGGCAGATAAACCTTATAGTTGTTTTGGGTATTGCGGGTCGGCTTCAGTAAACCGATGCGGGTATAGTGCCTGACCGTGTAGAGGGACACGTCGGATTGTTTAGCGAGTACCGTAGCGGTCATCATTTGATCGGCTTAATCCTCATCTATTTCGTTCCAGTTCATCGAGTTTTCTCTTCATCCCGTCGATTTCCTTCTGTTGGCCGATCGTTATCGACTTGCATAAATCCCGTATCCGAAAAAGACCGACTAGAGCTTGTTTGGCTAACAATAAATTATGGTTTCGGCGATGCGGCTGGCGCTGGAGATCTTCGCGGTGCGCTCGAATGCCAATGAACGATCCGCCATTTGCCATCGCGCTGTTCCAAAACCGCCGTGCCCAGACCTCCGCTGTCCACTTTTCGAGTACCCATTTCGGCGGCAAGAGAATATTTAAATGTCGCCCACGCGGTCTTGCCATCGACTTTAACCTTTAGGTCGGAAAACGAGTATTTTGTGTTTTTGAATTCCTTTAGTTCGGGTGCGAGATGGGTGTTGCGATAATCATTCCAACCATAATTGGCATGCCCGCTCTCGAATACAGTCACGTCCTCTGTGTTGGCCCAAATTTTATCGAGGGCCGCTAGATCACCCTTTTCCACGGCTGCCGCTTCGCTCATCATGATGTCCGTGACAGCTTTAACTTCGTCGGTCTGTGCATTGATGAGAAAGCTCGAATTTAAGCCAAGTACGCAGGCACCAAGCACCAGCGCACCGATCAAAACTGGGCTCAAATTTATTGTCTTCATAGTTTTCTCCTCAATCTAATTAAAGATATCAAACAACATTTGGAATCCTTTAACTTTCCGTTGCAGGAGCTGGATTCGTCGGCGGGAAGTCCGCTGCCGTATCAGCCCGATCCCTTGCCCATTCACCGGCCCCGGATACGCTACGCTGCCGTTCCGCGATGACTCGATCCGCACTTGGCCGTCCGAACTTGTAAAAAACAGCCGGGGTTACAAGTTGATCAAGCAGGGTTGAAGTCAGAATCCCGCCCAGCACCACTACCGCAAGCGGGTGTAATATCTCTTTGCCCGGAGCATCCGCCGCAAGGATGAAGGGTATTAGCGACAGTCCCGCGGTCAGGGCGGTCATCAGGACGGGAACAAGCCTTTCTAACGAGCCGCGGACAATCATGTGTTCGGTAAAATCTTCGCCTTCTTCTTTCATCAGGTGAAGGTAGTGCGAGATCATCATGATCCCGTTGCGGGACGTGATACCGACTAGCGAGATAAAGCCGACCATCGTCGCGATCGAAAAAACACCGCCCGAGAGGTGCAAGGCCCAAACCGCTCCGATGAGAGCGAGAGGAATGTTTATCATCACCTGAAGGGCCACCCGCCAGTCGCCTAGTGCTTTTATTAGTAGAAAGAAGATTGCGACCAGAGAGAAAATTGAGAGTAGCGAGAGGGTTCTAGTTGCCTCCTGCGATGCCTGAAACTGTCCTCCATACTCGAGAAAATAACCGGTCGGCAATTGCACCTGCGTCGCGACGCGGCTTTGAATGTCACTGACGACGGAGCCAAGATCACGTCCGGCTACGTTTGCTCCAATGACAATTCGGCGTTTTGTGTCTTCGCGTAAGATCTGGTTCGGTCCCGGAAAATTCTCAACGACGGCCACGGCCGAAATAGGAATTTGGGTTCCCTGAGGTGTATCGATGGTGACATTTTGGAGAGCATCCAGACTGTTGCGTGACGCTTCATCAAAACGGACAACGACGTCATAACGCCTCGCTCCATCAATGGCTTGGGAGACGGTTCGCCCGTTCAGTGCTGTTTCCAGTGTTTGAGTAACCTCGCCAGGCTGAAGCCCAAATTGCGCCGCCTTGACGCGGTCAACATTAAATCGCACCTGCGGGATCAGCACCTGTCGCTCAACCGAAACGTCCGTTGCTCCCTCGACAGTTTGGATCGTATTGCGAATCTCCTCAGCCTTTGAACGCAGTGTGGCCAAATCGTCGCCAAACAGTTTGACCGCAATCTGTGCCCGAACGCCGGATTGCAAATGATCTAACCGATGAGAGATCGGCTGTCCTACGTTAGTGGTAACTCCGGGAACAACCGCGAGTTTATCTCGGATCGCCGAAAGGATCTCCTCCCGCGAGCGATCCGATTTCTTTAGATCAACGTCGATCTCTGTGTAGTGAACACCCTCGGCGTGTTCGTCGAGCTCGGCCCGTCCCGTCCGGCGGCCTGTAGAAACAACTTCTGGCACCTCTAAAAGCAACTTCTCTGAAATCTGTCCGATGCGATTGGATTCAGCCAGCGACGTACCGGGCTGGGCCTGAACATTGACCGTGAGCGTCCCTTCGTTGAACTCAGGCAAAAACGAGGTCCCAACAAACGGCAAAGTAGCCATCGTCACGATGAATAGAAGAGCCGCTCCGACGACAACTTTATAAGGATGGCGAAGGGTCCATTGGAGAAGCCGGCTGTCGTATTTTTTCAACCAGCGAACCAAGAAACTGTCCTGATGCTCTTCCGCCGATGAAGACCGAAAACGCCGCCACATTTTCGAAACAATGGAAGCATCCTCGTCGGCTTCGTCTTCGATCTCAGGCGGACCATTGACCGTTTTTGTCTCCTTTCGCCTAAACGTTTGCGGCAACAGATACGACGCTAAGACGGGCGTCACGGTCAAACTTACGAACAGGGATGCGACAAGTGCCGTAATGTACGCGAGGCCCAAAGGAGCGAGCAATCTGCCCTCGACACCCGATAAGGCGAATAGCGGAATAAATACGAGGGCGACGATCACCGTCGCATAAATGATCGATGAGCGGACCTCGAGCGAGGCGTGATAGATCACTTCAATGGAGGGACGCGGATTCTCAAGGTTCCGGTTTTCGCCTAGTCGACGGAAGATATTCTCTATGTCCACGATCGCATCGTCAACCAGCTCGCCGATCGCAACCGCCAAGCCGCCGAGGGTCATTGTGTTAACACTTATCCCAAACGCGTAGAGAATAAGAAAGGTAACGATAAAAGAAAGCGGGATCGCCGTGAGTGTGATAAACGTGGTGCGAAGATTGAGCAAAAACAGGAACAATATGATCGCGACAAGGATCGCACCGTCACGCAATCCTTCGGTCACGTTGCCGATGGAGGCGTTGATAAAGTTGGCTTGCCGGAAGAGATTAGGGTTTATCTCAACGTCGGGGGGCAGTGTTTTTTGCAGTTCCTTTACCGCTTCGTCAACCTGTTCTGTCAGATCTTGGGTGCTTGCCCCGGGCTGCTTTTGAACGGAAACAATGACGGCGGGCTTTCCGTTCGTTCCGGCCTCGCCTCGCTTAATTTTGGCACCAAACTGCACTTCGGCGACATCGCCGAGCCGAATCGGGGTGTTATTTCGGTAGGCAACGACGGTTTGCTTCAGTTCGTCGATGGAGTAAAACCTGCCGAGGTTCCGAACAAGGTATTCTTGTGACTGGGCATCGACAAAGCCACCGGTGGAGTTGATATTCGATTTCTCCAGCGCGACCGAAACATCCTCAATGGTGATGCCAAACTGCCTAAGCTTCTCCGGTGAAACAAGGGCCTGATACTGTTTGACGCCGCCGCCAATGGGAATAACCTGAGAAACCCCGGTGATAGTTAATAGCCGGGGACGGATGGTCCAATCGGCTAGAGTTCGCAGTTCCAAAGGGTCGGTCGTTCCATCTTTGCTCGACACCGCGATCAGCATGATCTCGCCCATTATTGACGAGATGGGAGCGAGAAATGGTGACACTCCTTCCGGCAACTGCTCGCGAGCTT
>LNFM01008717.1_pt1 | contig 15166 bp, 19 predicted proteins | sample 596031 | NCBI WGS metagenome assembly LNFM01 (sample SAMN04254537, study PRJNA301005) | activated carbon metagenome | isolation source: dual media filters at the Ann Arbor, Michigan drinking water treatment plant | place: USA: Ann Arbor | reverse complement strand
ATATTAGATAAAATTCCGATGGTTGGTTGGATAATTTTCTGAAGATTCTCCATCTCATTTATGGTAGAGATTCCGGCTTCAAAAATTCCGAGATTGTGTTTTTCATTGATTCCTAAAACCGAAAGCGGCACTCCAACTTGAGAATTATAACTTTTGGGAGAACGAATAATATTATAATCCGGACTTAACAAAAAGTTCAACCATTCTTTGATGATGGTTTTTCCGTTACTTCCTGTGATTCCTATTATTGGAAAGTCAAAATTACTTCTGTAGGCTGATGCAAAATTTTGTAAAGCTTCAACCGTATTTTCTACCACCAAAAAATTAGCTTTATTTTCAAACTCTTTTGGAACATGATTCACTACAAAGTTGGAAACACCAATTGAAATTAGATTAGAAATATAATGATGTCCGTCATGATTTGGACCAACTATAGCGAAAAATAAAGTGCTTTCAGAATTTTGAAGCGAACGACTATCAATAGAAACCGAATCGATTACAGCTATTTCATTAACGCCAACAAATTGTGCTTTAATGATTGGGATGATATTTCTTATGGAAAGTGTCAATTTAGACTATGGATTTGTGTCTTCCGACAAATGTTCAGCATCTTTTACTTCCATATTTTCGCGCATGGCTTTGTAGTAAGCAGCTCTACTTAATGGTTCGTATTCTTCTGTTTCACCAAGTAAAACTAGATTATCACTATCGGCTTTTCTAAAACTATAATGTGCTAAGTTCCCTGTACGCGTGCACACAGCATGAACTTTAGTAACATATTCGGCAGTTGCCATCAATGCAGGCATTGGACCAAAAGGATTTCCTTTAAAATCCATATCCAAACCGGCTACGATAACGCGAATTCCTGAATTGGCCAAATCATTACAAATTTTTACAATTTCATCATCAAAAAACTGTGCTTCGTCAATACCAACCACGTCGCAACCTTGTGCCAAAATTGCAATATTAGCCGCAGCAGGAACAGGAGTTGAGCGAATTTCGTTTTTATTGTGAGAAACTACCATTTCTTCATCATATCGAGTATCGATGGCAGGTTTGAAAATCTCCACTTTTTGCTTGGCAAATTGCGCTCTTTTGAGTCTTCTGATGAGTTCTTCAGTCTTTCCTGAAAACATCGAACCGCAGATTACTTCAATCCAACCAAATTGTTCTTTATGATTTACTGTATTTTCGAGAAACATTTTGTATTTTTAGACCTTAAAAAAGGAATTGTTTTTATTACTTTGTAAAAAACAAATTTATAATAAATCAACTTAAGCTAGTCACTATAATTTCAAAAATATGAAAAAAAGATTGGAAGCCGAATTAATCAGCATTGCACACCGAGTTTTGAAGCTAAAAAACAAATCGGAAATCGATCAATTGTATCATGAAACTCAAAAATTATACGAAGCATTAACGGTTTTGAAGTTTTATGGTGACAATTATGAGCAAGTAAAATCGGATATTTCTAACGAAGATATCGAAGAAAAAATCGAAAGTTTTGTTGAAAATAAAACAGTTGTTGCAACTCCAAAAGTAGTTGTTGAAGAAATTGCTACTGAAGTTGAAGAACAAAAGGAAGAAATTGTAGCAGAAGTTGAAGAAGTTGTTGAACAAGAAATTGTTACTGCATCTGAAGAAACAGAAGTTCAAGAAGAAGCTGTTGAAGAAGAGCCAGTTATTGTTGGAGAAATCACACTTGAGGAAGAAGATGAAATTGAAGAAGAAAAAGTTCCTGTTGGTGAAGCTAAAAGCGACTTAGATTTTGAACCTATTTTTGAATTAGCTGCAGAAACTCCGGTTGAAACTGCAGAAATCGAAGAACCGAAAGCAGAAGAAGACGAGAGTCTGAATCAAGTTCAGACTAAAGCACAGCAAATTTCTTTTGAAGATTTATTAGGTCAAAATTATACCGAACCTGTTTTTGTAAAACCAAATGATGTAACGCTTCCAACTTCTAAAAAAGAAGTTTTTGAAAAATCGGATGATATTATTGTAGATCGTTTTGAAGGAAAAACACCTTCATTGAATGATAAACTTTCTAAAACCATCAATATTGGATTGAATGACAGAATGGGATTTGTAAAATTCCTTTTTGCAGACAGTAATGAAGATTACAATCGTGTTTTATCACAATTAAATACGTTTAGCACTTTTAGAGAAGCAAAAGATTTTATTGACGAAATCATCAAGCCAGATTATAACAATTGGGTTGGAGCAGATGATTATGCTGATAGATTTATTGAATTGGTTGAGAAAAAGTTTTTATAAATGTCTAAACTTTATATCGTTCCAACGCCCATTGGCAATCTTGAAGACATGACTTTTAGAGCTATAAAAGTTCTAAAAGAAGCTGATTTAATTCTAGCTGAAGACACGCGCACCAGTGGAAAACTATTGAAGCATTTCGAAATTTCCACACACATGCATAGTCATCACATGCACAACGAACACAAAACCGTTGACAATTTGATTGCTAGATTAAAAGGCGGCGAAACGATTGCTTTAATTTCTGATGCTGGAACACCAGCAATTTCTGATCCTGGATTTTTATTGACACGTGCTTGCGTTGAAAATAATATTGAAGTTGATTGTTTGCCAGGCGCAACTGCTTTTGTGCCAGCATTAGTAAACAGTGGTTTGCCCAACGATAGATTTATATTTGAAGGTTTCTTACCAGAAAAAAAAGGAAGACAAACAAGATATTTAGCTTTAGCAGAAGAAACGCGAACGATGATTTTCTACGTTTCGCCACACAAATTAGTAAAAACCTTAGCCGAATTTGTGCAATATTTTGGAGCCGAACGCCAAGTTTCTATATCGAGAGAATTATCAAAACTACACGAAGAAACCATTCGCGGAACAGCCGAAGAAGTTTTAAAACACTTTGAAGCAAAAGCTCCAAAAGGTGAGATTGTTGCTGTTGTTAGCGGAAAAATTTCAGTAAAAGACAAAAGAAAAGACGACAATGAGTAACATTGATAACTTTTTAAATAAAGTAAAACAAAATCCAGAATTAATAACTTTTCAAGAAACAATTGAAGTAATTGATTCAAATTATAACTTCACTACTACTACTTTCAAAAACGGAAATCAACTAAATAACGCCGGTGAAAATAACGGTTCTTGCAAAATTTTTGCTTTCGCCAAAATAAATAATTTAGAAAAAGATGAAACTTTATCACTTTTTGGAAGTTATTATTTTGATGATGTTTTAAAAAATCCTGATGGAATTGACCATCAAAATATTAGAAATTTTATAACATTTGGTTGGGATGGAATTTCATTTGATGGTGAAGCTTTGGAATTAAAGTAAGTTTTATAAAAACTTGTTTTTTAAGTTGTTTCTAATTTTTTTATACATTTGCCAAACATTTACAAGCCATAAAATCATAATTCATAATTTTTAATTCCTAATTAAACTATGCGTTGGACATTACAATCGAAGCCAGAAAAAGAACAAGTTCAGAAACTACAAAACGAACTTCAAGTCGATGAAATCATTGCGACTTTATTAGTTCAAAGAGGTATTACAACCTACGACCAAGCCAAAACATTTTTCAGACCAACTTTAGACGATTTGCACAATCCGTATCTGATGAAAGATATGGACAAAGCCGTTTCTCGTATTGAAAAAGCTATTGCAAACGGAGAAAATATTCTAGTTTTTGGTGATTATGACGTCGATGGAACTACTGCTGTTTCGTTGGTTTCCTCCTATTTAAAAAGTTATTATCCCAATATTGCTACTTACATTCCTGATAGATATGACGAAGGTTACGGAATTTCCTATAAAGGAATTGACTACGCCGACGACAATGGAATTTCTTTAATAATTGCGCTTGATTGCGGAATAAAATCCATTGATCATGTCGCTTACGCAAAAGAAAAAAACATTGATTTTATCATTTGTGATCACCATCGACCAGGAAATGAATTGCCCAATGCAGTTGCAGTTTTAGATCCAAAACGTGATGATTGTACTTATCCTTATGATGAACTTTGCGGTTGTGGCGTTGGTTTCAAACTCATTCAAGCATTAGCCGAAAACAGAAATCAATCTATTTTTGATTTAATTCCTTATTTAGATTTGGTTGCCACAGCTATTGCCGCAGATATTGTTCCGATAACTGGTGAAAATCGCGTTTTAGCCAAATTTGGTTTGGAAGTGATTAATTCTAATCCGCGTCCTGGAATTAAGGCTTTAGTTCAAAATGTTAAGAAAAAAGTACTTACCATTACGGATGTTGTTTTTATTATTGCACCAAGAATTAACGCTGCGGGAAGAATCAAACACGGAAATGAAGCGGTTGCTTTATTGACCGAATTTAATTTAGAACAAGCCGAAATTTTTGCTTCCGAAATTGAACAACACAATGCCGATCGAAAAGATTTAGACAAACAAATTACGGTTGAAGCGTTGGCTCAAATTGAAAACAATAATGAAAAAGAGAACTTTACAACGGTACTTTATCAAGAAAATTGGCACAAAGGTGTTATCGGAATTGTAGCTTCTCGATTGACAGAAACCTATTATCGACCAACAATTGTTTTTACAAAAAGTGGCGATAAATTGGCAGCCTCAGCTCGTTCTGTAAAAGATTTTGATGTTTATAATGCGTTAGAAGCTTGCGCAGAACATTTGGAACAATTTGGCGGACACATGTATGCGGCTGGAATGACTTTGAAAGAAGAGAATTACCAAAAATTCAAAGATGCTTTTGAAAAAGAAGTCCAAAAAACCATTCCTCCAGATTTATTAATTCCAGAAATTTCAGTGGATTTGGAAATCAATTTTTCAGATATTAATCCGAAGTTGATTCGATTATTGAGTCAATTTGAACCTTTTGGACCACAAAATATGACACCTGTTTTTATGACTAAAAATGTTAAAGACACAGGTTATGCAAAACCATTAGGAAAAGACAATGAACATTTAAAGTTATTTGTAAAACAAAACAATTCGGAAGGATTTGGAGCCATTGGTTTTGGATTGGGAAGTAAACTAGAATCTACTAAAAATAGAAAACCATTTGATGTTGTTTATTGTATTGACGAAAATGAATTTAATGGAACTGTGACGATTCAATTGCGTTTAAAAGATTTGAAAAATTAATACTATAAATTGTATCGTGAATTTTGTCTATTTTTGTCTACAAAATAACCTCTACTTATTATGAAACAGATTATCATCGTACTTTTAGCAGTAATCGTATTGATTTTGGGCTATAATTTATATAGTAATTACCAACGTTTTCATTCGCCAGGAAGCGATTATGTTAGTAACCAAAAGATTGATTTAAACTATTATGACGCTACTACTTTACAAAACTATTATCAAGCTATAGAAGACGCGAATAGTTATGTAAGAATGGCTTGGGCAAATGATGATGTAGATGTTAGAAATCCAGAAGATGACGATGACGATACAAAAGCGGTTGTTTCTGGCTACACCAAAAAGCTGGGAATCATTAAATTATATGAAGAAAAGTTAGTACAATCGGCCAAAATGAAAAGCGAAGGATTGAACGACAAAGACGTAATTGCCTTTGAAGAAAGTGGCTATAAAGCAAAAGATTACAACGAGTTCATCAAAAGAAAATTCTTGATGGAAACGTTTAAAAGCAATCCAGAAAAGTATAGTTTGAAGATTGGCGATTTCAGTTCTTTCGTATATGAATTGCAAAAGATATTGGTTAAAAAAGGATATAACATTCCTGTTGACGGACTTTTTAAACAAACTACTATTGAAGCATTAGGCGCATTTGAACAAAAAAATGGTTTATTCCCAGATGGAAAACTAGATGCTGTAACTTTAGATTATTTACTTAGATAAGTTTTCGAACTTTTTCAATTCAAAATTCTCACCGTCAAAAACTCCGTAGGTAAAGTAGCCAATCCAATCGCCTAGGTTTACGTATTCTGAATTTTCTCCAATTTTTAAAGTCATTGGTAAATGTCTGTGACCAAAAATTAGATAGTTATAGTGTTTGGTTTCTAATTTTTTCTTAGCGTATAAAATTAGCCATTCGTTGTCTTCGCCTAAGTACTTTACATCTTCTGCTCCAGAAATCAATTTGTTTTTTACAGAAAGATATTGTGCTAATTTCATTCCAATATCTGGATGAAGCCAACGATACAACCATTTTGAAAACGGATGTACGAATACTTTCTTCATTCGTTTGTAACCTTTGTCACCTGGACCTTTTCCGTCACCATGACCAATAAGAAACGTTTTATTATTAAAAGTAAACTCTTTATTATCGTGGTAAACTGGAATATTGAGTTCTTTTTGAAAATAGTCATTCATCCACAAATCGTGATTTCCAACGAAGAAATAAATCGGAATTCCACTGTCTCGAATTTCGGCTAATTTTCCAAGAACTCTTATAAATCCTTTTGGTACAACGGTTTTATATTCAAACCAAAAATCAAACAAATCACCCAATAGAAAAATGGCTTCCGCATCTTTTTTCACTTCATCTAACCAAGCTACAAATTTTTGCTCACGAGGAAAACTAGCTTCAGGCGTTGGAGCTCCAAAATGTTGATCGGATGCGAAATAGATTTTTTTGTTTGACATTTTGTAAAAGTAGTAAATTACATATTATCAGAAGCATACCATTCGGCAAACGAGCTTTCTGTTTCTTGTAATTTTAAAGAATGTAATTGAATATTGTTTGGCAATCTGTCTTGAATTTTCTTAGCAAAATCAATTACCATATTTTCACTTGTTGGTTGATAATTTACTAAAATCACATGATGACCACGGTTTTTCAGTTCTTCTGCTAACTCAACATGAGGCGTATTTTTATTAAAAACTGTAGCATGATCAAAAACATCCACTATTTCTTCTCGTACAATTTTTTTCAAATCAGAAAAATCAATTACCATTCCGAATTTCACATTATTCGAGTCGGATATTGGTGTTCCAATTACGGTTACTGAAAGTTTGTAACTGTGTCCATGAACATTTTTACATTTTCCATCGTAGCCATAAAGTGCATGACCTGTTTCAAAAGAAAATTGTTTGGTAATTCTGATTTTACTCATCATTTAGATTTTAGAATGCAAATTTAAGGAATTTTACTCTAAGTCTTTTCTGTTTTTTGCACGATAATACATGTAATAAGCAAGTCCTATTAGCACTACGAATGGTAAAACATAACCAATCCACACACCAATTAAATAGCCATTATCTGGTGCATTTTTGATTTTATCATCAATATTGACTTGCTGAATTAAAGAAATAAATTTCATTTCAAATGTTTTAAATTATTACACAAATTTACAGAAAAACACCTTTAGGTTAATTTAAATTTTATTAATATATTTGGAGAATGGGGATGTAGCTCAGTTGGCTAGAGTGCTTAACTGGCAGTCAAGAGGTCGTGGGTTCGAGCCCCATCTTCTCCACTTTTATAACAAAAAAATGCCTTTATTTAAAGGCATTTTAGTTTACCAAATAGTTTTTATTTAAATTTTTAGAAAAAATTAATTAAATAGTTGGTTCGAGCCATATCCTCCACTTTCTTAACGAAAAAACTCCTTTATTTACCAAATAGTTTTTGTTTATTTTTAGAAAAAATTAATTAAATATTTTGATTCTAATCTCATCACGTTTACTAATTTGAAAACAAAACGCCTTGAAATATCAAGGCGTTTTTTTATTTTCCGTTTTTTAAATCGTCGGCTACTTTTTCTAGTTCTTGGTACCAATCTTCTCCAAATTTTCTAATCAAAGCTTCTTTTACAAATTTATAAATTGGAACTTGAAGCTCTTTCCCGAGTGAACAAGCATCATCGCAAATATCCCAACGATCATAATTTACGGCTGCAAATTCAGTAAAATCTTTTACACGAATTGGATATAAATGACACGAAACAGGTTTTTTCCAAGAAATAACACCTTGATTATAGGCTTGTTCTATGCCACACAATGCCGTTTTTCCGTCAAAAATTACGTAGGCACAATCTTTTTCATCAATTAACGGTGTTTCTAAATCTTGCTCCGTTCCTTTTACCCAAGTTCCCAGTCTCTCAATAGCTTCTATTCCTTCTTTACGTAAAAATGGTTTTACTTTTGGATAAATTTCTTCCAAAATTTTAGTTTCTTCTTCACTCAATGGCGCACCTGCGTCTCCATCTACACAACATGCACCATGGCACGCAGAAAGATTACAAACAAAATCTTTTTCAAGAATATCTTCTGAAACTATCGTTTTTCCTAACTGAAACATATGTCAAATATTTGATATTAAATTTTAGATATTAGATGTTTTCTCTTATCTAAAATTTTTGTCAAAGGTACAAATGATTTTATGGTTTTGATAAATATCCTAAAATTAACGTATGGTTTTGATTTTAACAATTTGGAAAGCAGTAATTTTGCACTTTGATAAATGAGGAATTATGTTTGGATTAGATTTTAAAGAAATTATTACCATTGCAATGGTACTTTTTGCTGTAATTGATATTGTTGGAACAATTCCAATTATAGTTGATTTGAGACAAAAATTTGGTCACATTGAATCAGAAAAAGCTTCAGTTGTTGCTGGAGTTATTATGATTGTTTTCCTTTTTGTTGGAGAAGAATTATTAAAATTAATTGGAATTGACGTTCACTCTTTTGCAGTTGCAGGTTCGTTTGTACTATTCTTTTTAGCATTAGAAATGATTCTAGGAATTCGAATTTATAAAGAAGAAGCTAATTCATCAGCATCGATTGTTCCTTTAGCATTTCCTTTGATAGCTGGTGCAGGAACAATGACTACTTTACTTTCATTACGTTCACAATTTGCAACTATAAATATCATAATTGCAATAGTTTTAAACATTATTTTGGTTTATGCGGTTTTAAAATCTTCTGCTAAAATTGAAAAGTTTTTAGGAAAAAACGGACTTGGTGTCATCAGAAAAACCTTTGGAGTAGTGCTTCTTGCAATTGCTGTTAAATTATTTGCAGCTAATGTTAAAGGATTATTCATTTAATCTGATTTTTACTATTTTTGTATCAAATATTTATCAATGAAAATTTTTACTACTATACTAATTTTACTTGCTGTTGGCTTAATGGTTTTCAACATTACTTTACTTGATTTTCAAAATCCATTTGAAGGTGATAGTTTGATTGCTTTAGTTGGAATTGCTGCTGCTTTTTGCGCTGTTTTAATTTTACTTATCTTCAAAATGTCTAAAAAAATTGAAGAGAAATTAAAAAATCAATAACTAATATAAATCCCAATTTATAAATTCTAAATCCCAATTTTTTTAGTTGTGTTTGGAATTTGGAATTTAAGTTTTTTTAATTTTAAAATTTATGTTTGATGTTTTAATAATTGGCGGTGGCGTTTCTGGAGTTTCTTGTGCACTAGTATTAGGTTCGGCTCATAAAAAAGCCTTTGCTCAAGATAAAAAAATCGGAATTATTACACATCAAAAAACCTCTTCTTTACAAGAAGCTTTATTCAATAATGCTTACGGAATTCCTGCTGGAAAATTAGGCTCAGAACTTTTAACTGAAAGTTTGGAACAACTTCAAGATTTATATCCTCATGTTACTCAAATTGAAGGTGAAAAAGTTTTAAAAATTGAAGGTGGTTTTCCAAATTTCAATGTAATCACAAACAAAAATACCTACATAACTAAAAATATTGTTATTGGAATTGGCTCAGCAAATACGTTTGCAATTGAAGGTTTAATGCATTACGTTGAACCTCACAAAAAAGCAATTGCTGAAAAACAACGCATCCAATTAAAAAATGATGACCACAAAGTTGCTGAAGGAATTTATGTAGCTGGAACTCTTGCCGGACACAGAAGTCAATTAGCAATAGCTGCTGGAAGTGGCGCTGCCGTAGCAACCGATATTCTAACGTTATGGAATGATGGAATTTCGAGTCAAGCGCATGATTCTATAAGGAAGTAGGATTATCTTTTTCGTAATACTTCCAAATTCTTTTGGATAGTTTGTATAAAAATACAATTACAATCACCGAAATTGATATAACGACGATTTGCCATAGAAACAAACCTATACTAAAATCATTTATTACTTTTTCCATAATTCTTTATTTACCATTCAAAACCGTTTTTACCATTTTATCTTCTTTCAAAATAATTTGGTAATATTGATTTTCTCCAAACAATTGACGAGCAAATTCTGCAGTGATGTAACGATTTACTAATGCTCTACTCTTGTTCAAACTAATGTCTAAACCAGCTTTAGAAAGGTATTTCTCAAACAAACTAATGTAGGTTTCATTGTTTAGCATTTTAGCTTGAAACTTTTGAAAATCATCTCCTTTGAAAGCATTTCTATTTTGATCTAACTGTTCAAAAACAAAATGTCCAACGATTCCTGTTTGAAGTATGTATTCTAAACTTTCTTGACCGTGTTCTACTTCTAAAGGCACGAAAATATCTGGAACTATTCCGCCGCCGCCATAAACAGTTCTTCCTTTTTTGGTTTTGAATTTTAAGGAATCAGCAATTTTTATTTTGCCTTTTTCATACAATTCGCCACTTTCAAAACGTGTTTCCGATTCTTTGTAATATTCTTCAGTATGACCTTTTATATAAGGTTTTTGAATGCTTCTTCCACTTGGTGTGTAATATCTTGCAATTGTCAATCGTACAGCTGAACCATCATCAAAACCCATTTCGCGTTGCACCAATCCTTTTCCAAACGAACGTCTTCCGTAAACCAAACCTCTATCGTTGTCTTGAATAGCTCCAGCTAAAATCTCACTTGCAGAAGCTGAATTTTCATCAATCAAAACAGCAACTTTTCCAGTCTCAAAATTACCTTCTCCTGTTGCAAAAGTTTTGTCGATACTTCCTTTTTTGTTTTTAGTAAAAACTATTAATTCTTTATCTTTCAATAACTCGTCGGCAATTTCTACTGCCATTTCCATAAATCCGCCGCCATTTTCACGTAAATCAATTACAAGTGAATTGATGCCACTTTTCTTCAATTTCAGTAAAGCTGTATGAAATTCATCGGCAGTTGTTTCTGCAAAACGATTGATTTTTATATAACCTGTAGTTTTATTCAATAAAATCGCAATGTCAACACTTTTTATAGGTATGATATCGCGTATTACTTTAATTTTCAGATTTTTATTTTCAGATTTTCTGTAAATTGTCAAGGTTACTTCCGATTCTTTTTCACCTTTCAATTTGCTGTAAAGGACTTCGTTTTTTAGTTTTTTACCAAATAGCTTGAAATTATCAGCATACAAAATTCTGTCACCAGATTTGATTCCGGCTTTTTCTGCTGGGCCATTTTCTATTGGTTTTATTACGGCAATTGTATCATTATAATTATAGAAATTTACACCTATTCCAACGAAATCACCTTTCATGTTCTCAGCAACAGCAGTTTGCTCACTTGGCGGAACATAAACCGAATGTGGATCAAGATTAGCTAGAATATTATTAACTGTTAAATCTACAATGGAGTCGGTTTTTACATCATCAACATACTCATTGTCAATAAAATTGATTAATTTATTGAGTTTTGTTTTGTAATCATTTTTAGACAAAGAAGGTTTCGCTACAGGATAATTAATCAAACCACCAATGACAATGCCAAGCGCCACGCACGAGAAAAAAAGTAATGGTATGTAGATTTTATTAATTTTCATGAAAAACAATTAATTAGCTTGTCAAAATTACAAAGCTTTATAATATAGGAACGTTAAACATATCCTATTATTTCCTAAAACTTTATAAAACTTAATCTAACTCTTCAATTTGAGAAACTTGAATTCCTGCTTTTTCAAGGAAATCAATTCCTGATGTATCGCGATAACCATTTTGATAAACCACTCGTTTTATTCCTGATTGGTGAATTAATTTACTACATTCCTTACAAGGTGAAAGTGTAATATATAAAGTAGCGTTATCGCAAGATTGAGTAGAACGTGCCACTTTTAAAATAGCATTTGCCTCAGCATGAAGCACATACCATTGTGTTAATCCTTCGTCATCTTCGCAACAATTTTCAAAACCTGAAGGTGTTCCGTTGTAACCATCTGAAATTATCATTCGGTCGCGAACAATTATTGCGCCTACTTGCTTGCGCTTACAATAAGAAAGTTTACTCCATTCAGCAGCAATTCTTAAGTAGGCTTTATCGTATTTGTTTTGTTTTTTGTCTTTCATATTAATGCTGAACTTGTTTCAGTATCTCTTCATTATTTATTTAAGGCATGAAGGCACAAAGTTTATTTTATTTATTTCTGAACTCTATTAAAATGGTATCTCCTTTAGCCCTGATTGTAGCAACTACCATGTAGTGCGGAAAGCAGGAATTACCATTACAAATATAACTACTGATTCGCTCCTATTCTAATATTATCGTTTCCAAATTGGGCTTTCGATGATTAACGGAATTACAACTCCAATGACAAATGCTGACATGGTTAATGTAAAATCGCGTTTGCTGAATCGGAATAAGGTTTGAACGATGAATGATAAAATTAAAACCACTAAAACTACAATAATTTGAGCAGCTTCAATTCCGAGTGCAAATTCTAGTAATGGCCACAATTTGTCAGTTGGTTTTCCTGGAAGAATCTCTTTAAAATAGTTTGAAAATCCTAATCCGTGGATGATTCCAAAGAATAAAGTTATGGTTCCAACAAAGGTGATACTTTCTTGTTTAGAAGATTTTCCGGCGGTAAAAAGATTGAAAAATGCTGTTATTAGAATCGTAATTGGAATCAGAAATTCAACAATATTAGCTTGAACAGTTATAATATTAAAAACAGAAAGCATCAAGGCTAGCGTGTGTCCGATGGTAAAAATGGTAACTAATAAAAGTATTCTTTTCCAATCTTTGAAAGCATAAGGAACGGTTAGCGCGATTAGAAATAAAACGTGATCGTAGCCATTGATGTCTAAAACATGGTTGAGACCAATTTTGAAATAAATCCAAAAATCTGACATAAGTTCGGTTTTTAGCAATTTTTAGGAATGTAAACTTACAATTTATTTTGAATTTGGCAGAAAAGATTATCTTAAATTCGATGAAAAACATTTTCGGTTTTTGAGGAATTTGAATTATATTTGCATAATAAAACCATTATAATTATGTCATTTTCAGATTTATTTGATAGCGAATTTAAAACGAGAAATAAAGGTCATTTTTCGGCTATTGTTCGTGTTGCCACTTCTGACGGAGATTTGAGCAAAGAAGAAAAAGAATTTTTAGATAAACTAGCTGTAAGATTAGAAATTTCGCCAGCTGAATATGAAGAAATTCTTGAAAATCCATTGAAATACCCAATCAATCCGCCGTATTCTTATGCACACAGATTGGAACGTTTGTATGATTTATCAAGAATGGTTTATGCAGATCACATTCTTGGACCTAAGCAAAAAGAAATTTTAACTCGTTTTGCTTTGGCATTAGGTTTTACTCCAGGAAATGTAAATTACATAGTTGACAAAGCATTGTCTTTATTAGTAATGGGTGTTGATTTAGACACATTTACTTTTGAAATGACTCACATGAATAAGTAATATAATTATTCTTTGAAATATAAAAAAGTCCTAAGAAATTAGGACTTTTTTAGTTTTAATACTTCATAAACCAATTCATAAATTTCTTCTTTCTTGTATGGCTTTGTTATATAGCCATTAAAACCCATTGCGTCAAAAATCTCCTTTTGATTAGCAACAGGATGGCCAGAAACGCCAATAATTGGAATAGAATTTATTTCTTTTTTTAAATTTTTCCTTAGAACAGCTGTAGTTTGATAGCCATCCATTTGTGGCATTTCTTTATCCATAAAAATTAAATCATATGGATTTTGTTCTACCATTTCAATAGCTTGCAAACCATTATTAGCAATATTAATATTAAATCCACCATGATTTAACAACAATTTCATCAATAAAAGTTGATTAATTTCATCGTCTTCTACAATAAGGACATTAAGTTTATTGATGATTTCAATAAATTCAAATGGTTTAGTACCAACTTCACTTTCTTTAATTTCTAAAGGAATTTCAATCTCAAAAGTGGTACCTACATTTAATTCTGTTTGATAATCTATTTTACCTCCCATTAATTCTAATAGATTTGAAACAATAGAAAGTCCCAAACCAGAACCATCAATTTTTTTGGAATCGTGAAGCTTTTTGAAACTTTGAAAAACTTCGCCTTTTTCATTAGCTTTTATTCCTGTTCCTGTATCGGCAACTTTTATCAAAATTGTAGCATTATTACTTTCAATTTCTTTTACAACAACCGAAAGAACAACACTGCCTTTTTTGGTAAATTTTATGGCATTATCTAGCAAATTGATAATAATTTGTACAATTCTAGTTTTATCACCAACCACTAATTTTGGCAGGTTTTTATCTTTTACAATTTGAAAATCAAGCTTTTTGGTTCTTGCTTTTGGAGCTATAATTTTTTCAATATGGTAAAGCATTTCAATAAAATCGAATGGAGCAGTTTGAAGTTTTATTTGCCCCATTTCTATTTTTGATAAATCTAAAATATCATCTACTAGCTCTTTTATATGATTTGTTGTTTCTTTCATTAATGCAATCATTTCCTTTTGAGAAGAAGTGATTTCAGATTTTTCTAACATCCCCAAAAACCATAACGAAGCACTTAATGGTGTTTTCAAATCATGACTTACATTGGCTAAGAATTTGTTTTTAAAATTCTTCTCCGATTGTAATTGCTGGTTTTTTATTTCTGCCAAATGAAAACTAAGAACAGATTCATTTTTTTCTTGGGCAATGCTTTGAAAATTATTGTAGTGTTCTGTAAAATCAATAAAAATTAGAAACGGATTTTCATTATTTGAACCTGAATTGAAAATGACGTCAATAGTTTTTTTAATTCCTTCATAATCAATATGAATACAGCTAAATGTAAACTCATTGTATTCTAAATCAATCAAAGAAATAATGGTCTCAAAAAAAGGATGAAAATCAGAAATTGAAGTTTGTTTCTGAATTTTATAAAGCAAATCATCGGAATGCAAAACAATTCCTTGCTTGTCTAAAACTACAATTTGAGTTTTATTATAGAGATATTTATTTCTAATTTGCTCAAACATTTTTTACCATTTTCAGTCCAATTGTTTGAAATAAATTTTCAACTTCAATTCCTTCTTTGGCACTTGCAAAATAGTCA
>LNFM01008716.1_pt1 | contig 15168 bp, 16 predicted proteins | sample 596031 | NCBI WGS metagenome assembly LNFM01 (sample SAMN04254537, study PRJNA301005) | activated carbon metagenome | isolation source: dual media filters at the Ann Arbor, Michigan drinking water treatment plant | place: USA: Ann Arbor | reverse complement strand
AATATCGCCGCCGGCGGCGTGCTGCCGATGTGCCAGGACACCGGCACCGCCATCGTCTTCGGCAAGAAGGGCCAGCGCGTCTGGGTCGAGGGCGATGAGGAGGAGGCGTTGAGCTATGGCGTGGCGCGCACCTATCTGGAGACCAATCTGCGCTATTCGATGATGGCGCCGATCACCATGTTCGACGAGGTGAACACCGGCAACAACATGCCGGTGGAGTTCACCATCCTGGCGGCGCCAGGCGAGCACCATGCCGATGAGTTCCACCTGATGTTCATCCTCAAAGGCGGCGGTTCGGCCAACAAGACGTTCCTGTACCAGCAGACCCGCGCCACGCTGAACAAGCCAAAACTGCTGGCCTTCATCGAGGAGAAGGTGAAGACCTTGGGCACCTCGGCCTGCCCGCCCTATCATTTGTCGATCGTCATCGGTGGCACCTCGGCCGAGGCGAATTTGAAGGCGGTGAAGCTGGGCAGCACGAAGTGGCTGGATGGGCTGCCGGCCACCGGCGACAAATCGGGCCACGCCATCCGCGACCATGAGCTTGAGGCGGAAGTCCACAAGCTGACGCAGAATCTGGGCATCGGCGCGCAGTTCGGCGGCAAGTATTTCTGCCATGACGTGCGGGTGATCCGCATGGCGCGGCACGGCGCCTCGCTGCCCATCGGTATCGGCGTGTCCTGCTCGGCCGACCGGCAGATCCGCGCCAAAATCACGCCGGAGGGTGTGTTCCTGGAGCAGCTGGAGGCCGACCCGGCGCATTACCTGCCCGAGCACACCGAGGAGATCATGGGCGGGGAGGTGGTGAAGATCGACCTCAACCAGCCGATGGACGCGATCCGCGCCACGCTGTCGAAATACCCGGTGAAGACGCGCGTGTCGCTCACCGGCACCATCGTGGTCGGCCGCGACATCGCGCATGCGAAGTTGCAGGAACGGCTCGATGCCGGGCTGGGCCTGCCGCAATACCTGAAGGACCACCCGATCTACTATGCCGGCCCGGCCAAGACGCCCGAGGGTTTCGCCACCGGCAGCTTCGGGCCGACCACGGCGGGGCGGATGGACAGCTATGTCGAGGCCTTCCAGAAGGCCGGCGGTTCGCTCGTGATGCTGGCCAAGGGCAATCGCTCGAAGGCGGTGCTGAATGCCTGCAAGACTTATGGCGGGTTCTATCTCGGCTCGGTCGGCGGGCCGGCGGCGCGGCTGGCGCAGGACTGCATCCGCAAGGTGGAGGTGCTGGAATATCCCGAGCTGGGCATGGAGGCGGTGTGGAAGATCGAGGTCGAGGATTTTCCGGCCTTCATCGTCGTCGATGACAAGGGCAATGATTTCTACGATGGCCTCGAATAATGCTCGCGCTGCGGCCGGGCTGTGAGTGCTGTGACCGAGATCTGCCGCCGGACAGCCGCGACGCGCTGATCTGCTCCTTCGAATGCACGTGGTGCCGGGATTGCGCTGAGCGGAAACTGGGCATGCGCTGCCCGAATTGCGGCGGCGAGCTGGTGGCGCGCCCGGTGCGACCGGCGGAGAAACTGCAAAAATTCCCGGCCAGCTCGGAGCGAATTTTCCGCGCGGAGCGCTGCGCTTGACCGGTTTCCGCTTCGATCTCGCCCTGCGCGAGCCCGGTGCCTTGGCCACGGAAACCGTCGAACTCGACGGAATCCCGACTGTAGGCCACAAGCTGCGCGTCATGCGCGATGGTGTGGAGGTGGACCTCTTCATCACCGCCATCACCTGGTTTCACGCGCCGGGCGCGCTGTCCAAATCCGGCCTCCTCACCCTCTCGGAGCATTTGCCATGACCCGCCGTCTGATATCCTCCGGCTCCCGCTTCGAGGAGGAGATCGGCTATTCCCGCGCCGTGGTGGATGGCGACATGATCTGGGTGTCCGGCACCACCGGCTATGATTATTCCACCATGACCATCGTCGATGAGGTGGTCGGCCAATGCGACCAGACTTTTCGGAATATCGCCGCCGCCCTGGCCCAGGCCGATGCTTCGCTCGATGACGTGGTGCGGGTGATGTTCATCGTGCCCAATCGGGCGGATTGGGAACCCTGCTACCCCACGATCAAGAAATATCTCGGCGTTGCCCGTCCCGCCTCCACCCTCATCCATGCCAATCTGCAGACGGATGCGATGAAGATCGAAATCGAAGTCACGGCCAAGCGCCGGCAAGGAACCTGAACCATGCGCTTTTCCGTCGACCGTCTCGACCACCTCGTGATCAATTGCAGCGATGTCGAAACCTCCGCCTCCTGGTATCAGCGCGTGCTGGGGATGGAGCGCGAGACTTTTGGTAAGGACAACCGCACCGCGGTGCGCTTCGGTGGCCAGAAGATCAATTTGCGGCCGCATGACGCGGACGCCGCCAAATGGCACACCGGCAGCAACACCGCGCCGGGCAGCCAGGACCTCTGCTTCATCGTGACCGTCAGCGCCGAGGAAATCGCCAAGCACCTCACCACCTGCGGCATCACCATCGTCGAGGGGCCGGTTGAAAAATTCGGCGCGCTCGGCACCTTGAACAGCGTCTATTGCCGCGACCCCGACGGCAATCTCATCGAAATCAGCACCTACGGCGACTGAGCCCGCCGGCCTGCCGCCGATGACCGAAGGGCCGAAGGGCTTGCAGGCCAGAAGCGACGGCACAACAGAAGGAAACGCCAGACATGAACGCCATCGCCCCGCGCGGAAGGATGTTCTTCGCCAATCCCGGCCCGACGAACATTCCCGACAGCATCCTGCACGCCATCTCCAGGCCCAGCATCGACTTCAACGACGCCGCCTTCTTCGCCGTCTATGAGAAATGCGTGGCCGGGCTGAAGCGCATCCTGAAGACCGAGCAGCATGTGTTTCTCTACACCGCCTCCGGCCATGGCGCCTGGGAGGCCAGCATGGCCAACCTCTTCTCCGCCGGCGACACGCTGCTGGTGATCGAGACCGGGCATTTTTCGGAATCCTGGGGCAAGATGGGCCGGGCGCTCGGCCTGAAGATCGAAACCGTGGCCGCAGACTGGCGCAATGGTGTGGATTTCGCCGCCGTCCGCGCCGCGCTGGCGGCCGATACGGAGCACCGGATTAAGGGCGTCTGCGCGGTGCAGAACGAGACGGCCACCGGCGTCATGCTGCCGCTGCCGGAAGTCCGCGCGGCACTCGACGCCACCGGCCACCCCGCGCTGTTCCTCTCCGACACCATTTCCTCGCTGGGCTGCCTGCCCTTCGAGATGGATGCCTGGGGCATCGACTGCGTCGTCGGCGGCAGCCAGAAGGGGCTGATGCTGCCCACCGGCATGAGCTTCACCGGTGTCTCCAACAAGGCGCTGGAGGCCCACAAATCCTCCACCATCCCCAAGCATTATTTCGACTGGACGGAGATGGGCAGCCGCCGGCACAAATCCTTCATCGGCACGGTGCCGACCAGCCTGTTCTATGGGCTGGAAGAGGCCATCCGGCTGATCGAGGAGGAAACGCTGGAGGGCGTCCTCGCCCGCCACACCCGTCTGGCGAAGGCGGTGCGCGCCGCCGTGCGCCACTGGGCCGGCAATGGCGATGGCGTGACCCTGTTCTGCGAAAACGCGGACCGCGTCTCTGACAGCGTCACCGCCATTCTGCTGCCCGAGGGGCATGACGCCGACAAGGTGCGCGCCACCGCCCGGCAGCGGTTCAACGTCTCGCTGGGCGCGGGGCTGAACAAGCTGGCGGGAAAAGTGTTCCGCATCGGCCATCTCGGCGATTTGAACGAGCCGATGATCCTCGGCACCCTCGCCTCGGTGGAGATGGCGCTGAAGCTCAATGGCGTGCCGCACCGCCCCGGCGGGGTGGATGCCGCGATGGATGCCTTGACCACGGCCTGAGCGTTCCAGGGGGACAATACCATGCGACGACGCGACTTTCTCAGCCTGGCCAGCGCCGCGCTGGCCAGCCCCGCCCTGGCGCAGACCGCCGGCTGGCCGGACCGGCCGGTCACCTTCGTCTCGCCCTTCCTGCCCGGCGGCAGCACCGATATCGTCGCCCGCATCGTGGCCGAGCGGGTGGCGTCGCGCCTCGGCCCCAATGCGCGCATCATCGTCGAGAACCGGGCCGGCGCCGGCGGCTCGATCGGCAGTGAATGGGTGAAGAACCGCGCGCCCGACGGCTACACCTGGCTGCTGGCCAGCGCATCGAGCCACGGCACCAACCCCGCCGCCATCCCGCATCAGACCCCTTACGACCCGGTGGCCGATTTCACCCATCTGGCCATCCTGGGCGATGCGCCGATGGTGCTGGCCACGCCCTTCGGCTCGCGCTTCCGCACCGCGCAGGATCTCTTCGCCTTCGGCCGTGCCAATCCCGGTCGGCTGACCTGGGGCACCTCGGGCGCCGGCGGCATCGGCCACCTCACCGGCGAATACCTGCGCCTGGCCGCCGGCAATTTCCAGGCCGAATTCGTCCCCTATCGCGGTGGCAGCCAGGTGGCCGAGGCGCTGGCCAAGGCAGAGATCGACTATGCGCTGGAGGTCCTGGCGAGCGCCGCCCCCACGCTGCGCGACAATTTTTCGCGCGGCCTGGCGGTGACCGCGGCAGCCCGCCACCCGCTCTTCCCCGAGATTCCGACGGCGATCGAATGCGGCCTGCCCGGCTTCCAGATCGCGACATGGAACATCGTCGCCGCGCCGCGTGGCATGGATCCTGGCCTGGCCCGACACATCAACGCCGCCATCAACGATGTGCTGCGCGACCCGGTGGCGGCGAACAGGCTCGTCGTGGCCGGGCTGGACCCGATCCTGGACAGCACGCCGCAGACGACGCGCGACTATGTGGCCAACCAGGTCGCCAGCTTCCGCGATATCGTGCAGCGCACCGGGCTGCGGCTGGGCCGATAATCCTTGCGCCGCGCCGCGCGGCGCGGAAACATGCGGGGATGCGAAGCCTTTTCCTCATGCTGATGCTGGGCGGCATGGCCCTGGCCCAGACGCCGCCCCGCCCGCCCTCGCCGGCGCAGGTCGAACTCGATCGCGCCTTCGACGCCTTGCGCACCGCGCCCGACGAGCACGGCGCGGCCATGGTGGAAAGCCGCATCCGGCAATTGCTGGGCGCGCGCGCCACGCCCTCGATCACGCTGCTTCTGGCGCGCGGCCAGCGCAACCTCGGCGCCAACCTGCCCGACGAGGCGCTGGAGGATTTCGACGCCGCCATCACCCTGGCCCCCGAGGCGACCGACCCCTGGTTCGGCCGCGCCCTGGCCTATCACGCCGCCGGCGACACCGCAGCCGCGGCGCGCGACCTGCAACAGGTGCTGAGCCTGGAACCGCGGCACTGGCAGGCCCTGCAGCAGCTCGCGCTCTGGCAGGAGGAGGCGGGCAACCACACCGGCGCGCTGCGCAGCTACGAGGCGGCGTTGGCCATCCACCCCAGGCTTCGCGGTGGCGAGGCCAGGCTGCGCGATTTGCGGCGCAAGGCGTTGGGCGACGACGCATAAGCCGGCGCAACGCCCGGATGGCAGCCCCCAATCCACCCGGCCATATTCCGCCCATGGACATGCTCGCCCCCACCGCAGACGACACCCGCTGGCAGGCCGTGCTGGAACGCCGCCCCGACCCTGGTTTCCTCTACGCCGTCACCACCCAGGGCGTGTATTGCCGCCCCGGCTGCCCCTCACGCCCGCCCTTGCGGCGCAACGCGCGCTTCTACGCCGACGCCGCGCAAGCCGAGGCCGCCGGCTTCCGCGCCTGCAAGCGCTGCGACCCCAAGGGCGAGCGCGCCGCCATGCAGCGCGAGGGCGTGGAGGCGGCGGTGCGCATGATCGAGACCGAGGAGACCATCCCCTCGCTCGAAACCTTGGCGAATAAGGCCGGCTACGCCCGCCACCATTTCCTGCGGCTGTTCAAGGAGATCACCGGCGTCACCCCGCGCTCCTATGCCGAGAGCGTGCGGGGGCGGCGTCTTTCCGCCGCGCTGGCGGGTGGCGAGCGTGTCGCCGATGCCGTGGCCGGTGCGGGCTTCGGCAGCGAGAGCCGGGTCTATGAAACCCCCGGCCGCCACCTCGGCATGACGCCCGGCGCGGCCCGGCGCGGTGGCCTGGGGGAGACGATCCGCATCGCGCGGACAGAATCCGCCATGGGGCCGCTGCTGGTGGGCGCCACCGCCGCCGGCATCTGCTTCATCGGCTTCGCCGAGGATTTTGCGGCCTTGGAGGGCGATCTGCGCCACCGCTTCCCCGCCGCCGTCATCGAAGACGCGCCCACTTCCATGGCCACCACCTTGCGTGCCGTCGTCGAATTCATCGAGGAGCCCCGCGCCGCCCTGGCCCTGCCGCTCGATCTGCGCGGCACCGCCTTCCAGCGCCGGGTGTGGGAGGCGCTCCAAGCTATCCCCTTCGGCGAGACCCGCAGCTATTCCGAACTGGCGGCCGCGATGAACGCCCCGCGCGCCACCCGCGCTGTGGCCCGGGCCTGCGCCCAGAACCATGTCTCGCTCGCCGTGCCGTGCCATCGGGTGGTGGGGCGCGATGGCAGCCTCACGGGCTATCGCTGGGGCCTGGCGCGGAAGAAGCGGCTTCTGGAGAAGGAGGCCGCAGCGCGCGGATCGCCTGGCTGAGCACATCCGGCTCAGGCGCCGCGTCCCATACCACCGGCTGATCCACCGCATCGGCCAGCCGCGTCTTGTAGGCCGCGCGCGGGATTTCCACCGTGCCGAATTGCGCGAGATGGCCGGTGATGAACTGGGTATCGAGCAGCGAAAACCCCATCAACCGCAACCGCGCCACCAGATGCACCAGCGCCACCTTCGAGGCGTCGCGCACGCGGGAGAACATGCTCTCGCCGAAGAACACGCCGCCCAGCGTCACGCCATAGAGCCCACCCACCAATGCGCCGCCCTGCCGGACCTCGATGGAATGGGCGTGGCCCATCGCGTGCAGCGCGGTGAAGAGGCCCTCGATCTCGGTGTTGATCCAGGTCTCCTCGCGGCCCGGCGCGGGGGCCGCGCACATCGCGATGGTGGCGGGGAAGTCGCTGTCGCAGGTCACGCTGAACTCGCCGCTCAGCACGGTGCGGGCGAGGCGGCGCGGCAGGTGAAAACCATCCAGCGGCAGCACGCCGCGCATTTCGGGGTCGAGCCAGTAGAGCCGCGCGGAGCCCCGCGCCTCGGCCATGGGGAAGAGCCCCGCGCGATAGGCCCGCAGCATCAGGTCCGGCGTGATCTCGACGTGGCGGCGGCTCATGCGCGGGGATGGTAGCCGGCGAGCCGGCTCGTCTCCAAGCCCATCTGCCGGCACCGTCCTACAGCACCAGCTCCACCGGCACGCCCCGGCAATCCATCTCCCAGTCCAACCCCACGATCGGCGGCCGGCAGTAATGCCATTCGATGCCGAGCGAGGGCGCGCCACGGCCCAGCACCTCCGCCGCCAGGATCGGGTGCGGGTCGAAGACCGTGTAGAGGTTCACTGCGGTGGCCTGGGCATAGGTCACGCCCAGCACGCCCATCCGCCGTTCCATCTCACCCATGACATGGGCGCATTTCCTGGAAAGCCCGGCGGGCGAGGTATCGCCCCTGGCCACGATGCTTTCCTCATAGGTCGCACCGCCCTCGCGGGCCTCGCCATTGCCGGCGACGACGAAGCTGGGGCCCGCCGCGGCATCAGGCCGGGCATAGGTGAAGGCGAAGAAACCGGGCTCGGCCGGCGGCGCCACCTCCGGACAGACATTGCTGCGCGCGACCGGATTGGTCTCGCCCAGAAAGACGCCCCATTCCTGCAAGGTGCCGGCATAGACCTTGTTGAAGGCGGCGAAGCCTGCCTCGGTGAAAGGCGCCGGGCTGCGCAATTCGCAGGCGCAGAAGGCGGTCAGCGGCAGGCCGAGACCCTCGAGATGCGCGCGGATCCGGGCAAACCCCTCGGCCAGCGGCACGGGCAGGCGGAAGCGGGCACGTTCCAGGCGGAAACCCGGCAGCGCCACGACGCCGCAGGAATACTGGAAGACGCCCGGGGCATAGCCATAGCCCCGGTCCGGCAAGGCCTGCATCACGCGGCGTCCTCACGCCTGTCGCGCACCTTCACATAGGCGATGGCGGCGTGTTCGGCGCAATAGGGTTTCGCGACCATCGCTTCCGCGGTGCAGAAGGTGAAGCTGCTGGTGCCGGGTTCGCCAATCGGCCAGCAGCAGCTCTTGCCACCAACGCGCGGGAAGGGGCGGGGTGCGGCGGCCACCGGCCGGGCGACGGCCACAGGGGCTGGCGGGGCCGCGGTCATCACCGGCGCCGCGGCGCGCAGCGGGCTGGCGGCGATCTGCGGCAGAGGCTCGCGCAATGCGGCGCGCAGCGGCGGGAGGGTGTGGCGGCGGGCGGGCACGGGCCTGGGTGCCGCCACCACGTCGCGGCGGATGGGGCTGGGCCTCGCCGGCAGGTTCAGCCGATGCGCCTTGCCCACCACGGCATTCTTCGAAACACCCATGCGCCGGCCGATCTCGGCGGTGCTGTGACCTTCCGCCCAGAGCGCGCGCAAACGGTCGATGGCCTCCACAGTCCAATCCATATCCGGTCCCCCTTGCTGCCCCTGAATACCATATACGGTAGGCGAGAGGGGGTTCGGAACACAAGCGGTGGATTCAACGGGGGATGACAAAACTGTGGACAAGCCTGGGCGGGCCTGGCGGCGCAGCGGGAAAACCGAGTCCCCCCCGTGGGTTAGCCCGCCGCAGGAAAACCGCGGCGCCAGCACCCGGCTGGAAAACGCCTCGTCGCCCACGCCCGGCCGTGCTCGCGGGCCGGGCGTGGGCGCGGTCCCTACAGCGTGAAGCGCGTGCCGAACAGCACCGTGGTGCCGGGGATGACATAGCCGCTGGTCGGCTCGTAGCGCACATTGCCGAGGTTGCGGCCCTCGAAGAAGACGCTCACCCGCTCCATCGCCTGGTAGGTGACCGTGATATTGGCGGTGGTGCCGCCCTTGGTGTTCGTCGCCCGCGTCTGACGGCCGAGATTGTCATAGACGAAATCCGGGCTGCGGCCGGTGAACAGGATTTCCGGCGCGATGGTCAGGCGCGGGATCGGCGTGATGCGGCCGCTCAGCGAGAGCACGTTCTCCGGCCTTCTCAGCAGCCGGCGGTCGGTCGTGCTGTCGAAGGCGCGCGTCAGGGTATAGGCGGCGCGGGCCTCGGCGTAGGGGCTGATGCGGGCGGTCAGGCCCAGCTCCACGCCCTCGATATTGGCGCGCGCCACATTCTCGTAGCTGGTGAAGCGGGCATTGGTGTTGATGAGGTCGCGGAACCAGGTGCGGAAATAGGTGGCGGTGGCGGTGACCAGACGCGGATTGCCGAAGCCCGCCACATCCAGGTCGCCGCCGACCTCCCAGCTGGTGCTGCGCTCGGGCAGCAGGTTCGGATTGCCGCGGAAATTGCTGCCGGTGATGCCGAAGCGCTGGAACAGGCTCGGTGCCGCAAAACCGCTGCCCACGGCGGCGCGCAGCCTCGCGCCATATTCCGGCAGGGCATAGACGGCGCCCAGCCGGTAGGTCGGCGTGGTGCCGAAGCCCGTGGTGCTGTCCACCCGCCCGCCGGCCGAGAGGTCGAGCCGCTCCAGCACCCGGTATTGCAGGTTGACGAAGCCGGCATGGCTGTCCTGGCTGGCGCTGATCAGGCTGCGGAAGGGCGCGTTGCCGGAGGATGAGCTGCTGCTCTCATGGGCGAAATTATAGCCGAAGCCGATGGCGCCATCCCGGCCCCAGCCGCCCAGCTCCGGCAGCCGCACCGTGTTGCCCCAATCCACCACCTGGCGCTGGCCGCGGAACAGGTCATTGGTGGTGGAGCGGGAAAAGGCATCGGGCAGATTCACGTAACGCCTGCGGTCGTCGCTGACGCCGTAGCGCACGCCGGTCGTCCAAATGTCGAACAGCCGCGTCTCGCCACGGATCTGGCCGGACCAGCGGCGTTCCTCGGCGGAAAAATTCGGGTCATCGGCCAGGAAGCGGTCGATGCCGAAATTGGTCTGCTGAAAGCGCAGCGAGGCTTCCAGCCTTGTATTGGGCAGCGGGTTCCAGCCCAGGCGGGTGGTGGTGGCAACGCCGCGATAGCCATCGGTTTCCGGCCGGTGCGGCTGCAGCCGCTGGGGGATGATGTTATAGCCGGAGGTCGAGAGGGTCTGGGTCGTGGTCAGGTAGTCGAACTGCCCCACTGTGCCGGCCACCCCGCCATCGGCGCGAAACGTATTCTGGTTGCCGCCGGCGACGCTGCCGAAAACCTCGGCCTGCTTGTCGGGAGGCGCGCGGCGGGTGACGATATTGACCACGCCGCCGATCGCGCTGCTGCCATAGAGGCTGCTGGCCGGGCCGCGCAGCACCTCCACGCGCTCCACGCCGGCCAGCAGCAGCGAGCCGAAATTGAACGCGCTGTTGGGGTCGGTCGCGTCATTGGACGTCACGCCGTCGATCAGCACCTGGACATGGCGCGAATTGGTGCCGCGGAAGAAGCCGCTGGTCAGGGTGCCGGGGCCGCCCTGCGGCACCACGCGCAGCCCTGGCACCGTCGCCAGGGCATCGGCGAGGGTGCGATAGCCGAAATCCTCGATATCGGCGCGGGTGATCACGGTGGTGGCGGCCGGCACACGCTCGACGGCGGTGGGGATGCGGGTGCCGGTGACGATGGTGTCGGGGATGGCCTGCTGGGCGAGGACGGGCGTCGCCAGGGCGGTGAAGAGAAGCAGGAAAAATCGCATCAGAAGAACTCCGAGCATGGGTTTTCCCGCCGCCCGGAATGGGCGGCAGGACAGTGCTCGTCGAACCCGCAAACGAAATGCGCGCGGAAATCCCGCGCGTGTTCCGTGGCATCGGTGCACCCCGCCCGATACGCGCGAGACAACTCTGCGACGGCCGGTCTCCTGGCTCGCGGAGTGGGGATTTCTCCCCGATCGCCCCGCCTTCTCGGCGCCGGTGGCACCAATGGCATAGGGGGCGATCGCTCCGCCTACAGTTGCGGGGGCAGCCGCGGATACGGGGCGTGGCCCCTTCTCGCGTTCCCGTTTCAACCCTTTCGGGTCACCGTCGCATGGTCAAAGCTTAGCATTGGCAGGCGGCCGCGCCACCGGGGCCGAAATTTTTTTTGCCGGGATGTCGAAACGCGCCAGCGCCAGGGCTCATCATGCTGCAGGGCCGATCCTGCATCAGAGGAAAAACCACGATGAAATACATGCTGATCCAACTGGAAACCGCCGAGGAAGTGAGCCGGCGCGACAACCCCGAACAGGCCGGCGCCTATTGGGGCGCCTGGGGCGCCTATGTGCAGGCCATCAACCAGGCCGGCGTGGTGGTTTATGGCGCCGGGCTGATGCCGCCGGGCACGGCCACCACCGTCCGGGTTTCGGGCGGCGAGCGCCAGGTGCAGGACGGCCCCTTCGCCGACAGCAAGGAAATGCTGGGCGGCATCTTCGTGATCGATGTGCCTGACCTCGACACCGCGCTGGAATGGGCGGCGCGCAGCCCCGCCGCCTCTGCCGGCTGTGTCGAGGTGCGCCCCCTGCTGCCGCCCATGCCGTGACCGCCCATGCCGCCGCCGAGCGCGCCGCGCGGGAGAGCTATGGCCGGCTTCTGGCGCTGCTCTCGGCGCGCGGCATGGGTGTGGCCGAGGCCGAGGACGCGCTGGCCGAAGCCTTCGCCACGGCCCTGGGAAGCTGGCCGGCCGTGGGCGTGCCCGCCAGCCCCGAGGCCTGGCTGCTGACCGTGGCGCGCCGCAACCTGGGCCGCGTGGCCCGCCATGGCGCGGTGCGCGCCGCAGCCCGGCACACGATCGAGCTGCTGACGGATGAATTGGCCGAACGGCCCGATTTCCCCGATGAGCGGCTGAAGCTGCTCTTCGTCTGCGCCCATCCCGCGATCGCGGAGGGGGTGCGCACGCCGCTCATGTTGCAGACCGTGCTGGGGCTGGACGCGGCCCGGATCGCGGCGGCCTTCCTCGTCTCCCCCGCCAGCATGGGTCAGCGCCTGGTGCGGGCGAAGGCGGGGCTGCGCGAGGCCGGCATCGCCTTCGCCGTGCCCGAGACGGCGGAGTTGCCGGCGCGCGTGCCGCCGGTGCTGGCCGCGATCTACGCAGGCTTTGGCGCGGGGTGGGAGGGCGAGGGTGGCGCGCTGGAGGTCGAGGCGATCTGGCTTGCCCGGGTGCTCTGCGCCTTGCTGCCGGACGAGCCGGAGGCGCTGGGTCTGCTCGCGCTGATGCTGCACGCCCATGCCCGCCGCGCGGCGCGGCGCGATGCCTCCGGCGGTTTCGTGCCGCTCGATGCGCAGGACACCACGCGCTGGCAAGCGCCCATGATCCTGGAGGCCGAGACCATCCTGGCCCGCGCCGCCACGCTGGGCCGGCACGGCCCCTGGCAGATCGAGGCGGCGATCCAGTCCGTGCATGCCGGGCGTGCCCGCACCGGCCGCACCGAATGGCGCGCGCTCGTGGTGTTGCATGACGCGCTGGTGGCGCTGCGGCCCAGCCTGGGGGCGTGCATCGCCCGGGCGGCTGCCTATGGCCAGGCCGGATATCCGGATGACGGGATCACTCAGCTGGACGCGCTGCCGGCCGGCCGCATCGCCGCGCATCAGCCCTTCTGGGCGGTGCGGGCGCATCTGCTGGCGCTGAAGGGCGATGCGGCGGCGCCGGAGGCCTATCGTCGCGCCGCGGGGCTGAGCACCGACGCCGCGTTGCGCGACTTCCTGCTTGGTCGCGCTACAGCATCCAGCCCATCGCGGTGACCCCGACCCAGACCAGCGCGACGATCACCCCGGTGGCGAAAATGCAGCCCAGCAGCGTGGCCAGGGCGCCCAGGCCGATCACCCGGTTGTCGCTCTCCACCACGCCCAGCGCCATGATGATGTTGCCGAAGGCCGGCGGGCCATTGGTGCCGGGGCCGGGCAGGATGAGCATGAGCGCGCAATAGACCGTGAGCCAGCCCACGATCTTGTCGCCGGTCGGGCCGGTGAAGAAGCCGGGGCGCGGTTTCACATACATCTCGATGCGCTTGAGCCATTTCGAATCCGTGCCGCCGAGCTTGAGCAGATCCGTCCGCTTGATGGTCTGCCGCCCGATGAAGCGTGGCAGCTTGGGCGTGCGCCGCCCCATGCCCATCTGCACCCCCAGCACCAGCATGGGAATCCCGAAGACGCTGGCCATGCCCGGGATCAGCGAGGGCAGGCAGAGCAGCAGGATGAGCAGGCCGAAGGCGCGGTCACCAAACACCTCCGACATGTCGGACAGGCTGATGCGTTCGCCCGGGAAGCGGTCCACCACCTCCTGCACGATGCGTGAAATCGGTGCAGCATCCGCGCCATGCGCCGCTGCCTCCTCGGGAGGCTTGCTGAGACCGTCCATGATGCGAAGTGTAGCCCCTTATGCGCAGAAGGTTTCTTGATACGCCCTCCTAACGTAAACTACCGATAAGGAAGCGGCAGTCTAGCGGCAATTTTGTGTCGCGGGCCGGTGGACGCGACCCGCGGTTTCGCCCAGATGGTGGCGCGAGTGGAGGAACACCATGTCCATAGACCTGGAAATCGCCCGTGCGGCGAAGCTGGCCCCGATCGGGGCGATCGCGGCGCGAGCCGGCATCCCTGACGAAGCGCTGGAGCCCTACGGCAAGTACAAGGCCAAGGTGGGGCTGGATTTCGTGGCCGCGACGCGGCGCGACCGGCCGGCGGGCAAGCTGGTGCTGGTCACCGGCATCAGCCCCACCCCGGCGGGCGAGGGCAAGACCACGACCACGGTTGGGTTGGGCGATGCGCTGAACAGCCTTGGCCATCGCGCCATGATCTGCCTGCGCGAACCCAGCCTTGGCCCCTGCTTCGGGGTGAAAGGTGGCGCGGCCGGGGGTGGCCATGCCCAGGTGGTGCCGATGGAGGACATCAACCTCCATTTCACCGGCGATTTCCACGCCATCACCAGCGCGCACAACCTGCTGGCGGCGATGCTGGACAACCACATCTACTGGGGCAATGCGCTGGGGATCGACAGCCGGCGTATCGCCTTCCGCCGCGCGCTCGACATGAATGACCGCGCGCTGCGGCAGATCACCCAGAGCCTGGGCGGCCTGCGCAATGGTTTTCCCCGCGAGGATGGTTTTGATATCACCGTGGCGTCGGAGGTGATGGCCATTCTCTGCCTCGCCGATGATCTGGCAGATCTGCAGGCGCGTCTCGGCCGCATCATCGTGGGCTATACCCGCGACGGCGCGGCGGTGACCGCGAAGGACCTCAAGGCCGAGGGCGCCATGGCCGCCCTGCTGCGCGACGCGCTGGCGCCGAACCTGGTGCAGACGCTGGCGGGCTCGCCCGCGCTGGTGCATGGCGGGCCCTTCGCCAATATCGCGCATGGCTGCAACTCCGTGATGGCGACGACGCTGGGGCTGCATCTTTCCGATGTGGTCGTCACCGAGGCGGGCTTCGGCGCCGACCTCGGCGCCGAGAAGTTCCTGGACATCAAGTGCCGCCTCTCGGGGCTCTCGCCCGATGCCTGCGTCATCGTCGCCACCATCCGCGCGCTGAAGATGCATGGCGGCGTGGCCAAGGCTGATCTGGGGCGCGAGGATGTGGGCGCCGTGAAGCGCGGCATCGCCAACCTCGCCCGCCATGTCGAGAACATCAAGAAATTCGGCCTGCCGCCGGTGGTGGCGCTGAACCGCTTCACCGCCGACACCGAGGCCGAGATCAAGGCCGTGCAGGATGCCATGGCCGCCCTCGGCACCGAGGCCATCCTTTGCACCCATTGGTCCGATGGCGCGGCCGGCACCGTGGACCTCGCCCATGCCGTGATGCGCCGCCTGGATGCGGGCGAGGCCGCCTTCAAGCCGCTCTACCCCGATGCCCTGCCGCTGGCGGAGAAGATCGGCACCATCGCGCGCGAAATCTACCGCGCGAAGGATGTCTCGATCCCGGACGCCGTGCTGGCGAAGCTCAAGCGCTTCGAGGCGATGGGCTTCGGCGCGGCACCCGTGTGCATCGCCAAGACGCAATACAGCTTCTCGGCCGACCCCACGGCGCTGGGCGCGCCGGAGGGCCATGTCCTGCCGGTGCGCGATGTGCGGCTGCTGGCGGGTGCGGGCTTCGTCGTCGCCATCTGTGGCGAGGTGATGACCATGCCGGGGCTGCCGCGCGTGCCGGCGGCGGAGACCATCCGCCTCGATGAGCTGGGGCGGATCGAAGGGCTGTTCTGAGCGCGCGGCCAGGAG
>LNFM01017145.1_pt1 | contig 15170 bp, 12 predicted proteins | sample 596031 | NCBI WGS metagenome assembly LNFM01 (sample SAMN04254537, study PRJNA301005) | activated carbon metagenome | isolation source: dual media filters at the Ann Arbor, Michigan drinking water treatment plant | place: USA: Ann Arbor | reverse complement strand
GCCTTTCTGCAGGCATGGACGGCTACACGCCCAAACCCGTGAGCCCGCAGGCCCTCATGCGCGAAATGGACCGGGTGCTGGAGATGCTGGCCAACGGCTTGGCCCAGGGGCTGTCCGCCGTTCAAACACCCGACATGCTTGCCGATGTGCCCACCGCCCCAGCGGCCACCCCGGCACCCAGCCACCCAGCCACGTCGCCGCAGGCCCTGGACGTGGAAAAACTGCGCCGGCGCCTGGATGGCGACGAAGAGACCTTGCAGCAACTGGCCATGGCCATGCGCAGCGACCTGGTGTCGCGGCTGGAAGACATGGAACGTGCACTGGGAGCCCGCGATGCCGCGGCCGCGGTGGCACACGCCCACGGTCTCAAGGGTTCGCTGGGCAGCATGACGGCCGAGCGCGGCGCACGCCTGGCCAAGGGCCTGGAACTCGCGGCACGCGCGGGCGACTGGAGCCTGTTTGGCCGGGCCTTGCCGCTCATGCGGGCCGAGGCGCGCAAGATCGACCGCATCCTCGCACGCATCCTCAACGCCGAGGGCGCCGACCTCTTCGGCAGCACCGACCCACCCGCCACCACCTACTGAAAGAGCTACTGGGCAGTGGCCCGGGCGCTGCGCGTGAGCCGGCCGAACACGCGCCAGAACGCGGCGTCCTGCGTGGTGGTGAAGTTGATGCGCATCAGCGTGCTCGGCGCACGGGCTGCGTGGAACAAGGCACCCGGCGCGATCAGGTAACCCTCATCCAGCATGCGCTGCGCCAGCGCGTCGGTGTCCACCCCTGTGTCGACCCAGCCGAACAGGCCCACCGGCTCGGCCGCGAAGGTGCATCCTGCGGCGAGCGCCAGCTTCACGCTGCGCGCGCGCGCGGCATCGAGCCGGGTGCGGATGCGCTCGGCGTGGCGGCGCAACTGGCCTTGCTCGATGCACAGCGCCAGCGCCTTCTCCAGCAGCGCGGGCGTGGTCAGCGTGCTCAGCAGCTTGGTGTCGAGCAACGGCTCCACCAGCGCGGGCGGCGCGGCCAGGTAGCCGATGCGCCAGTTGGGCGCGAGGATCTTGGCGAAGCCGCTCACGTAGATGGTGCGCTGCAGTCCGTCGAGCGCGCTCAGCCGCGTGGCGTGTTCGGGCGCGATATGGCTGTAGGTGTCGTCCTCGACGATGTGGAAGTTGTGCTGGTTGGCCAGTTGCAGCAGCCGGTGCGCGCCGCCGGGCGAGAGGCAGTAACCAGTGGGGTTGTGGAACACGCTCACACTCACATACAGCTTGGGTTTGTGCACCTCGCAGTACCGGGCCATCACATCCAGGTCGGGCCCGTCAGCGCGCCGGGGCACCGGGAGGATGCGCATGCCGAGCGCGGCCAGCCGCGCGAATTCCACCGCCCAGCCCGGCTCCTCCACCATCACCGGGTCGCCCGGGCGCAGCAGTGTGCGGCTCACGATGTCCAGCGCGTGCGTGGCGCCCACCGTGGTGATGATGTGGTCGGGCTCGGTGTGGATGCTCAGCGTGCCGAGCTTTTGCGCCAGCACACGGCGCAGGCCGCCGTCACCCAGCGGCTCGCCGTACTGGAGCGAAAAATCTTGCAGCGCGCGCGTGCTCGTGACCTTGCGAACCGCCGCCGGCATGAAGGTGGATTCCAGCCAGTCCGGCGGGAACACGCCCATGCCTGGGTGCGGCTTGTTGCTGACCTTGTGGAACATGCCGCGAATGAGCGCGGTGGCGTTGACGGGCGATGCGCCCACGCGCGCCGCCGTCTTGGCCTCGGCGGTGGCACCCTCGCCTCGCGCGGTGGGCATTTCGCGCACAAAGAACCCGCGGTTCTTGCGCGCGTGCACCAGGCCCTGGGCCAGCAACTGGTCGTAGGCCGCGACCACGGTGGCGGTGCTCACGCTGTGTTGCTCTGCACACTGGCGCACCGAGGGCAGCCGCGCACCCGGCGCCAGCAGGCGGCTGCGGATGCGGTCGGCAAAACGCACGGCGAGCTGTTCGGTCAGGGACTGTGTGGCGGTCTTCATCAGCATGGCGGCGGCATCCTGGCAAGCGTTCTGTACTGTTGACGCGGCCAGTACAGTTTCACAACTGCGCTGGCCAACTGTATTGGTGGTGTATTGGCGTGAAGATTACATTGAACCTCCCGCACCGACAATCCCCCGTCCCTCCACGCCCCGTTTCCCATGAGCGCCACCGAGTTGACCGCCCTGCTGCTGTTCTGCACCGCGATGAGTTTTTCGCCGGGGCCGAACACCACGCTGTCCACAGCGCTGGCGGCCAACCTGGGCCTGCGCCGGGCCCTGCGTTTCTGCTTCGCCGTGCCCACCGGCTGGACCCTGCTCATGCTGGCCTGCGGCCTCGGGCTGGGCGCGCTGGTGATGGGCGTGCCGGCGCTGCGCTGGGGCGTGAAACTGCTCGGCGTGGCCTACATGCTCTGGCTGGCGTGGAAGCTGGCCGGCGCCTCGAAACTGTCCGACGTCGACGCTTCCCGCCTCAACGTCACATTTCTGCAAGGCGTGGGCCTGCAGTTCCTCAACATCAAGGCCTGGATGCTGGCGCTCACGCTCACCGCAGGCTGGGTCGTCAACGCCAGCGGTCAACCTGCCGCCAACCCCGGTGAGCGGCTGGCCATCATCTGCGCGGTGATGGTGGTGTTCGCCTTCATCAGCAACTTCACCTACGCCGTGGCCGGATCGCTCTTGCGCGAGTGGCTCACGCAAGGGCGGCGGCTGGTCTGGTTCAACCGGTTGCTGGCCGCGGTGCTGGTGGCCACCGCCTTGTGGATGTTGACCGTATGAACACGAAGACGCTCACAGCGCCTCGCTGGCTGGACCAGCCCGCCAACCAGGGCTTGCTGCTCGGCCTGCTCGGCGTGACCATCTTCGCGCTCACGCTGCCCATGACGCGGCTGGCCGTGGGCACGGTGGACGCGCCGCAGATGTCGGGCGTGTTCGTGGCCTTGGGCCGGGCGGTGGTGGCGGCCCTGCTCTCCATCGGATTTCTGATCGCCACACGCGCACCCCTGCCCCGGCGCGCCGACGTGCTGCCGCTGGCCATCACCGCGGGCGGCGTGGTGTTCGGCTTCCCGCTGTTCACCTCGGTGGCCATGCGCTACGTGGAAGCGGTGCACGCCAGCGTGATCGTCGGCGTGCTGCCGCTGGCCACGGCAGCGGTGGGCGCGCTGCTGCATCGGCAGCGCCCGTCCACCGGCTTCTGGCTCTGCGCGGCGCTGGGCAGTGCGCTGGTGGTGGGTTTTGCGGTGTTGCACTCGGGCAGCACCGGCCTGAGCATCCACCCGGCCGACGCGCTGCTGCTCGCGGCCATGCTGTGCGCTGCCTTGGGCTACGGGTTTGGTGCGCGCCTGTCGCAACACATGCGCGCCGAGCACGTGATCTGCTGGGCGTTGGTGATCGCGCTGCCGTTCACCCTGCCCATCGCCGTGATGACCCGCCCGCAAGCGGTGCTGCCCGCCTCGGCTTGGTGGGGCTTTGCGTACACCGCCGTGTTTTCCATGTGGCTGGGCTTTTTTGCCTGGTACCGGGGCCTCGCCCTGGGAGGCACGGTGCGCGTGAGCCAGGTGCAGCTGGTGCAGCCGTTTCTGGGCATGCTGTTCGCGGTGCCGCTGCTCGGCGAGCGGCTGGACGCGGTCACACTGGGCTTTGCCGCGGCCGTGATCGCCGCCGTCTTCATCGGAAAGAAAATGCCGGTACACGCCACCGCACCCCCCACCGGATTTGAACGGAGAACGCCATGAAGCCCAACGACCTCCCATGCTCATCATCGACTGCGCATGAACCCGTCGGTGATCCGCGAACTGCTCAAGCTCACCGAGCGCCCGGGCATCATCAGCTTCGCCGGTGGCCTGCCCTCGCCCGACACCTTCCCCATCGAAGCCATGCGCGAGGCCTGCGACCGCGTGCTGACCGAGGATGGCCGCAGCGCGCTGCAGTACGCCGCCAGCGAAGGCTACGGCCCGCTGCGCGAATGGGTCGCGGCCAGCCTGCCCTGGGCGGTGGACCCGGCGCAGGTGCTCATCACCACCGGCAGCCAGCAGGGCCTGGACCTCGTGGCCAAGGTGCTGATCGACAGCGGCAGCCGCGTGCTGGTGGAAACGCCCACCTACCTCGGCGCGCTGCAGGCGTTTGCGCCCATGGAGCCGCAGATCGAGGGCGTGGCGAGTGACGCCGGGGGCGTGGACGTGGACGCGCTGCTGCAGCAGCTCGGCGCGGGCGACGACCAGCCCGAAAGCATGGAGCGCCGCCGCCTGCTCACGCTCGACCTCGACCCGGCCAGCAGCCCCGTTGCAGCGCCGCGCTTTCTGTACGTGTTGCCCAACTTCCAGAACCCGACCGGTCGCAGCATGGGCCTGGCCCGGCGCCAGGCGCTGGTGGCCGCGGCCGCGCGCGTGGGTCTGCCGCTGGTGGAAGACAACCCCTACGGCGACCTGTGGTTCGATGAGCCGCCACCCGCGCCGCTGACCGCGCTCAACCCCGAGGGTTGCATCTACCTCGGCTCGTTCTCCAAGATCCTCGCGCCTGGCCTGCGCCTGGGTTTCATGGTGGCGCCCGCCAGCATCTACCCCAAGCTGCTGCAGGCCAAACAGGCGGCCGACCTGCACAGCCCCAGCTTCAACCAGCGCGTGGTGGCCGAGGTGCTCAAGGACGGTTTTCTGGACCGGCACGTGCCCACCATCCGCGCGCTCTACAAACGCCAGTGCCTGGCCATGCTCGCCGCGCTGGACAACGAGATGGCGGGTCTGGACGTGCAGTGGAACGAACCCGACGGCGGCATGTTCCTCTGGGTGCGGCTGCCCGAGGGCATGAACGCCACCGAGCTGCTGCCCAAGGCGGTGGAACACGGCGTGGCCTTCGTGCCGGGCAGCGCCTTCTACGCCGACCACGCCGATCCGCGCACCCTGCGCCTGAGCTTCGTGACGGCCACGGTCGAGCAGATGGGCGTGGGCATCGCGGCCCTGGCGCGCGCCATCCGCGAACAACACGGCGCCTGACCATGCTGCACCTGTGGGGCCGCCTGAGTTCGATCAACGTGCGCAAGGCCGTGCTGTGCGCGCAGGTGCTCGGCCTCGATCTGCCGCGCACCGACGCGGGCCTCGCGTTCGGTGTGGTGGACACGCCCGACTACCGCGCGAAGAATCCCAACGGCCTGGTGCCGCTGCTGCGCGATGGTGACTTCACGCTGTGGGAATCCAACGCCATCGTCAGGTACCTCTGCGCCCGCGAGGGCAGGTTGTACCCGACCCATCTGCAGCAACGCTTCGACGCCGAACGCTGGATGGACTGGCAGCAGACCACGCTCAACCCGGCGGGCAGCCCGGGCTTCAAGCAGTGGATACGCGTGGCACCCGAACAGCGCGACGCCGGCGTGATCGCGCAATCGGTGGCGGCCACCGAACCGCTGTTCGCCATGCTCGACGAGCACCTGTCGCGCCAGGCCTTCATGGCCGGCGACGAACTCACCATGGCCGACATTCCCATCGCCTGCGAGGTGCACCGCTGGTGGGGCCTGCCGCAGCGGCGCCCATCGTGGCCGCACCTGGAGCGCTGGTACGCCGGCTGGCTGGCCCTGCCCGCAAGCCGGGGCGTGCTCGACCTGCCTTTGTCCTGAACTGGAACCCGCCATGACTTCACGCGCATTTCAACAAGTCGACGTGTTCACCGACACGCCCTACCTCGGCAACCCGCTGGCCGTGGTGCTCGACGGCAGCGGCCTGAGCACCGAGGCAATGCAGCGCTTCACCGACTGGACCAACCTCTCGGAATGCACCTTCGTGCTGCCGCCCACGAACGCTGAAGCCGATTACCGCGTGCGCATCTTCTGCCCGGGGCGCGAGCTGCCGTTTGCCGGCCACCCCACGCTGGGCACCTGCCACGCGTGGTTGCAAGCCGGTGGACGCCCACGCGGTGAACACGTGGTGCAGGAATGTGGTGTGGGCCTGGTGCCGATCAAACGCGATGGTGCACGGCTCGCCTTCGCGGCACCGCCCCTGCGCCGCAGCGGGCCACTGGATGAAGCAGACGTGGCGCTGATCGCGCGCGGTCTGGGCGTTGCGCGCGACGGCATCGTGGCGCACGCCTGGTGCGAAAACGGCCCACCCTGGCGCGGCGTGATGCTGCGCACCGCCGCGCAGGTGCTGGCCCTCAAACCAAGCGCCACCGTGCTCGCCGGGCTGGACATCGGCGTGGTCGCGCCGCAGCCCGCGGGCGCGGACACCGCGTTCGAGGTGCGCGCCTTCTTCCACACCCACGACACGCTGAGCGAAGACCCGGTGACCGGCAGCCTGAACGCTGCCGTGGCCCAGTGGCTCATCGGCGCAGGCCTGGCACCCGACCGCTACGTGGCCGCGCAGGGCACGGCCATGGGCCGCGCCGGTCGCGTGCACATCGAGCGCGATGCAGGCGGCACCATCTGGGTCGGCGGCGCCTCGGTCACTTGCATCAGCGGTCAGGTCGTGTTGTGACGCCGCGCATCGACCACCTGGTGGTGGCCGCGCGCACGCTCGACGAAGGCGTGGCCTGGTGCGAAGCCACGCTGGGCGTCACACCCGGTCCGGGCGGCGAACACCCCTTGTTCGGCACCCACAACCGCCTGCTCAAGCTCGACGACGGCAGCGACAAACCGCCGTACCTGGAAATCATCGCCATCAACCGCAACGCCACGCCCTCACGCGGCGCCGGGTTCAAGCGCTGGTTCGATCTGGACGACGCGGCGCTGCAGGCGCGGCTGGCGCAAGACGGACCCCAACTGGTGCACTGGGTGGCCAGCGTGCCCGACATCGACGCGGCGCTGCTGGCCCTGCAGGCCATGGGCATCCAGCGCGGCCCGGTGGTCAGCGCCTCGCGCGACACACCGCACGGCTTGTTGCAGTGGCGCATCAGCGTGCGCGACGACGGCCAGCGGCTCTTCAACGGTGTGCTGCCCACGCTCATCCAGTGGGGCTCGGCGCACCCCACCCAACACATGCCGGCCAGCGGCATCACGCTGCGCCAGTTGCGCCTGCGGCACGCCGGTGCGGCGGGTCTTCGCGCGGCGTTGCAGGCCCTCGGTCTGGACGCCCTGAGCGTGATGAATGGCCACGAGGGCCCCGCCAGTCTGTCCGCCGAACTCGACACCCCGGCCCGCGGCCGCCTCACCCTGCTCTCGCCCCCATGAACGACCACCTGCCCAGCCTTGCCGACATCGAAACCGCCGCCGAGGTGGTTTACCGATCGTTCCAGGCCACGCCGCAGTACCGCTGGGCCACGCTGAGCGCGCGCCTGGGCACCGAATGCTGGGTGAAACACGAGAACCACACGCCGGTGGGCGCGTTCAAGATCCGCGGCGGCCTCACCTACTTCGACCAGCTCCGGCAGCGCGGCGAGATGCCGCGCGAGGTGATGAGCGCCACGCGCGGCAACCACGGCCAGAGCATCGGCTGGGCGGCGCGCCTGCACGGCGTGGCCTGCACCATCGTCGTGCCGCGCGGCAACTCGGTGGAGAAAAACGCCGCCATGCGCGCGCTGGGCGCCACGCTGATCGAGCACGGCGACGACTTCCAGGAAAGCCGCGAACACGCCATCACACTTGCCGCCGAGCGCGGTGCGCACATGGTGCCGAGCTTTCACACCGACCTGCTGCGCGGCGTGAGCACCGCCTGGTGGGAGTACTTTCGCGCCGTGCCGCAGATGGACGTGGTCTACGTGCCGGTGGGCCAGGGATCGGGCGCGTGTTCGGCCATTGCCGCCAAGCTCGCGCTGGGTCACCAGGTGCGCATCGTGGGTGTGGTCAGCGCGCACGCCACCACCTACGCCGACTCGCTGGCCGCGGGCCGCGTGGTGGCCTCACCGGTGAGCACGGTGCTGGCGGACGGCATGGCCTGCCGCGTGGCCGACCAGGCCGCGCTCGACGTGCTCGCGCCGCACCTGGACCACCTCGTTCACGTGAGCGACACCGAAGTGGCCGAGGCCATGCGCATGCTGTTCGCCGACACGCACAACGTGGCCGAAGGCGCGGGCGCGGCGAGTTTTGCGGCGGCGTGGCAGGAGCGGGCGTCGCTCCAGGGTCGGGTGGTGGGCACCACCCTGTGCGGTGGCAACGTGGACAGCGACGTGCTCGCCGCCGTCCTCAACAACTCAGGCGGGTTCTGAACGAACCAGCCGCGCCACCACTTCGCAGAAGGCTTCCACCGCGTCGGTCTTGAACACGACCTCGCGCACACCCGCGGCCTTGGCCTCGGCCTGCAGTTCGTCGGTGATGTAGCCCGACGCCACGGCCACCGGCAAATGGGGGTTGATCGCCAGCACGGCCTTGGCCACTTCCAGGCCCGACATGCCGGGCATGTTGAAGTCGGTCAGCAGCAACTGAAAGCCCTCGGGATCGGCGCGCACCGCGTCGAGTGCCTGCGTCTGCGAGGTGAAGGCCGTGACCCGGTAGCCCCGGCGCTCCAGCAGCCGACGCACCAGGAACACCAGCGTGTCGTCGTCGTCCAGGTACAGGATGTGGTGGGGAACCGCGGAGGAATCGTCTGCCATGGCACTGGGGTGGGGTGGGCGGGTGTCGGATGGGGGCCGTGACGGGGTGGAGTTCATTGTGCCGGGTTCACAGGCGATGGGTGAAATGGATACCCCGCCCATCTCGGCGGGTATGTCGGGCGCCACGGGGAAATACAGGGTGAAGGTGGTGCCGCGGCCGGGCTCGGAGTCGACCTCGATCGCCCCCCCGTGCACCTGCACCACGCCCAGCACCACCGGCAGACCCAGGCCGGTGCCATGGCCCACGTCCTTGGTGGTGAAGAAGGGTTCAAAAATGCGGTTGCGAACAGTGGCGTCCATGCCGCTGCCGTTGTCGCTCACGCGCAGGCGGGCCGCGCCCACGCCGAGCTGGGCACAGGTCTGGGCGAACTCGGGGGGCAACGCCGGCGAGGTGTTGGGCAGGGCGTCGATGCGGCAGTCGATGCGCCCGGGCCGGCCCTCCAGCGCATGGATGGCGTTGGTGCACAGGTTGACCAGCACCTGCCCGATCTGGGTGGCGTCGGCTTCGATTGCCAGGTCGTCGGGCGCGCAGCACTGCACCAGCTCCACCTGCGGCGGCAGGGCCGCGCGCAGCAGGGTGCACGACTCCGCGAGCACGGTGCACACGTTCACCCGCGTGCGCTCCATGGGCTGCTGGCGGCTGAAGGCCAGGATCTGGCGCACCAGCTCGCGCCCGCGCCGCGCGGCGGTGCTGATCTCGTGCAGGCTCTCGCGCGCCGATGCGTTCTCGGTCAGGTCCTGGCGCGCCAGATCGGCGTTGCCCAGGATGGCCGCGAGGATGTTGTTGAAGTCGTGCGCCACCCCACCGGCCAGTGTGCCCAGCGCTTCCATCTTCTGCGACTGCGCGAGCTGCGCCTGCAGGTGTTTCTGCTGGGCCTGCGCGGTCTTGAGCGAGGTGATGTCGATGAAGGTCAGCACCACATGGCGCAAACCGCCCAACGGGTTGTTCTCGGGGTAGGCGTTGCACAAGGCCCAGTTCACGCCCGCGCCCTCGGCCTGCGGCATGCCGATCACCACGCTGCGCACTGGCTGACCGGTGGCCAGCACACGCTCGAACGGCACCTCGTGGCGGCGCATGGGCTGGCCATCGTCGCGCAGCAAGAGCCAGCCTTGCGGCGACGGCTCGGGCAGGGCCCGGTTGGCGCCGCCTTCGCTCCAGCCCAGGAAGCGCCGGGCGGCGGTGTTGATGCTGGACAGGGTGTGGTCGGGCCGGAACACGATCACACCCGCACTGAGGTTGTCGATCAGGGCGCGCGAATCGGCTTCGCGCTGCAACAACCCCTGGCGCGCCTTGTCGCCGTCGATGCGCAGGCGGTACGACACCAGCGCTCCGTACAACACCACCCGCAGCAGCTTGGTGAGCAGAAACAAGAAGATGAAAGGTGACGCCACTTCCGCCTGCGACCAGTCCCCGATCCGCAAGGCAGCGGCAAAACCCACCAGGCCCAGAAGTTCGAGCACCGTGAGCCACTTCAGTGCCTGCATCTCCGGCACGCGGCCCTGCAGGTCGGCGCGCCGGATATCGACAAAGGACAGCGCGAGGATCGTGACCATCGACGCAATGAAGATGCCCTGGCGCACGATCAGCAGATCCCGCTCGACCAGGAAATACAAGGTGCTGCAGAAGAACGCCAGGCCGGCAGCCGCCATGGGCAGCAGGGGACGAGGCAGGCCGACGTAGCTGCGGAAACCAATCCAGGCACACAAGGCGCCCAGCATCAACGCGGTGTTGCCCAAGGGAAAGGTCAGCGCGTCGGGCAAGCCGCCACGCGACCACAACATCACCGAGCCCACGATGCTCAACACGGCCGACATCGACCACCAGCCCGGGCCACCGATGGCGGGGTAGCGCCGCATCTGGGCCCAGAAGGCCAGAGCGGTCAAGACATCGATGCCCACCCGCAAGGCAAGCAGGGTCGGCAGGTCAAACAACATGGGGGGTGCGCAGGGCCAACATACCCAAAGATTGAAGCACAGGGTGTTCGCCCCAGCCGACCGATAAGCACCCCAAACACCCCGGTGTTCGGATCACCGCGAAGAGCAACAGACGCCTGCGCGACTGCGCCGGTGCGCACAGTCGCTGCCGGGACAAAGTGAGTCCGAGCCGCTGAACCAGAATGCCGCTCATGGGAACGCTCTACCTTGTGCGCCACGGCCAGGCCTCGTTTGGTGCCGACGACTACGACCAGCTCAGCGAGCTCGGCCAACGCCAGAGCCGCCGGCTCGGTGAACACTGGGCCGAGCGCGGTGTGGTGTTCGACGCCGTCATCACCGGCACGCTCAAGCGCCACGCCCAGACCTGGGCCGGCATCGCCGAAGGCGCGAAGCTGGACCACGCGCCGCTGGCCTGGCCCGGCCTCAACGAGTACGACAGCGAAGCCGTGATCCGCGCGATCCACCCGCACCCGCTGGAGAAGCCGCGCTCAGCGGCAGAAGCGCCCGAGCTCTACCGCCACCATTTCCGCCTGCTGCGCGACGGCCTCACGCAATGGATGGCCGGCACCGTGAGCCCGCAGGGCATGCCGAGCTACACCGATTTTGTGCACCGCGTCACCAGCGCGCTGGACCATGTGCGCGCCACGCACACCGGGCAGAACGTGCTGCTGGTCTCCAGCGGCGGGCCGATCTCCACCGCCGTGGGCCAGGTGCTGGGCCTGAGCCCGGAGGCCACGATCGAGTTGAACCTGCGCATCCGCAACAGCGCGGTGACCGAGTTTCAGTTCAACCCCAAGCGGCACACGCTGCTGACCTACAACACGCTGCCGCACCTGGATCACCCCGACTACAAGTCCTGGGTCACCTATGCGTGACCCGGTGTTTCAGCCCTTCGACCTGAACGCCGTCGCGTCGGTCAGCGTGTCCCCAGGCAGCTGATCGATCTCGCTCAACACACGCGCCAGCGAGCGCCCCGCCGCTTCCAGCACCGAGTGGCCCTTCCCGGCCGTGGCCGCTGCGGCGTTGCCCACCGCGCCGCAGGCGTTGTAGTCCTGCATCTGCCAGCCCAGCTTGGCGCTCTTGCCGTTGCCCAGGATCTTGAACTGATCCGCGCGGTCTTGTGACTTCGACGCGAAGTTGGCGGCGTGTTCCATGCGCACCCGCCCGGGTGCGATGGCCAGCATCAGCGAGGTTTCAATTTCGCCACCGTGGATGCCGAAGCGGTGCTCTTCAGCGCTGAACATCGCATTGAGGTCGCGGCCCTCGGCGTCCAGCAGCGGCAGATGAAACCAGTTCACGCTGTAGACCAGCATCCCCAGGCGCGCACGCAGGTCGCGCGCCACCACGTCCAGCAAACCCACCTGCCCACCGTGCGCATTGAACAGCACCAGCTTCTTCACCCCACTGGCCGCCACGCACTCGCCGATCTCGGTCCACAGGCGCAGCACGGTCTCGGCCTTGAGCGTGAGCGTGCCGCCAAAGCGCGTGTGTTCGGGCGAGTAACCCACCGCTTGCGTGGGCAGAAAGAGCGCGGGCAGATCGCCGTTGGCGATGTCGGTGTCCACCGACAGCGGCAGGTGCGGGCCGTGCTGTTCGATCGCGGCCACGGGCAGCACGGCGATGGTGCGGGCCAGGTCCAGCGAAGCGAAGTCGGCGGTGGTGAGGTCGGACCAGAAACGGTGGGGGCTTGTCATGCGCCGATCTTACGGTCGGCATACATCCAGTGGCGCGACCAGGGCAAGCCGGTGGCGCTCTGCCCGGCCGCGCGGCACAGCACCTGGTAGATCGCCACCTCGTCGTGCTCGAAAGCCCAGGCGCAGCCGGCGAGGTAGATGCGCCAGATGCGCCAACGCTTTTCGTCCACCAGCGGCTTGATGTGGGCCGTGTTCGCTTCGAAGGCGTCGCTCCAGAGCTGCGTGGTGCGCATGTAGTGGCGGCGCAGGTTTTCCACGTCGAAGGCCTCCAGCCCACCTTCCTGCAAGGTGCGCAAGACGGTGCTGATGTGCGGCACCTCGCCTTGAGGAAACACATAACGGTCGATGAAGTGCCCGCCGCCATGGCGCGTTTCGCCATCAAACGCGTCGGTGCTGGTGATGCCGTGGTTCATGGCCCAGCCATCGGGCTTGAGCAGCGAACGGATGCGGGTGAAGTAGGGCACGAGGTGGTCCAGCCCCACGTGCTCGAACATGCCCACGCTGGTGATGCGGTCGAACGGCCCGTCGCTGACGTCGCGGTAGTCCTGCAGGCGGATCTCGACGCGGTCCTGCAAGCCGGCGTCACGCACCCGTTCGCGCGCCAGCTCGAACTGGTTCTGCGACAGCGTCACCCCCACGCACTGTGCGCCAAACCGCTCGGCCGCGCGCAGCACCAGCGCGCCCCAGCCGCAACCGATGTCCAGCAGGCGCTGACCGGGCTGCAGGCGGATCTTGTTCAGGATGTGGTCGATCTTCCTGATCTGCGCCTCGTCCAGCGTCTCGTCGCCGCGCTCGAAGTAGCCGCACGAATACACCATGCCTTCGCCCAGCCACTGGGCATAGAAGTCGTTGGACACGTCGTAGTGGTACTGGATGGCTTCGCTGTCGCTCTCGCGTGTGTGGCCAAAGCGCCGGCGCAGGCGCCCGAGCAGGCCGCCTTCGGGCTGTGCGTTGGCCGCCAGCCCGTGGGCCACGGCCAGGATGTCGGGCACCGAGCCCTCCACATCGATCAGCCCCTCCACATAGGCCTGGCCCAGCGTGTCCAGCCCCGGGTCGATGAGCAGCGGCAGGGCCGAAGCGTCGCGCACGCGGATCTCCACCTGCGGCTGATCAAAGTCGCCCAGCGCCAGCATGGATGCGCCGCGCTCGCCCCAGCTCAGGCGAACCGGCAGGTTCACCCGGGTTTTCATGCGCTGCGCCCACGGCAGCAGCGCGCGTTCCACGATCGATCCCATGCACACCTCCATGCAGGCCCGGCCTGATCCCAATTGGGTTGTACACAATTGATGCCGGGCTGTGAAGGGACCACGGCCTGTCCAGGCCCTGCAAGACAGAAAAACAGCGCTGACTTACATTCAAAAGCCGCTGCGCAGGGCCGCCCCCAGGAACTTGGGACGCCCCCGTGGCTCACACTGGCTCTCCAATCCCACGTCCGATGTCGTCCATCTCTGCTTCCCGCACTTCCGCCGCCTTGCGCCTGCTTGGCGCCTGGCTGCTCGCCGCCGCCCTGCCCCTGGGCGCCGCCGCGCAAGGTTTGCTCGGCGGCCCGACCGCCAGCGCCACTGTGGTGCAGAGCGACCAGGCGCGGGCCGAAATCGTGGCGCATGCGCCCGACGGCGCCGGGCCGGGCCAGCAGGTGTGGGTCGGCCTGCAGCTCACCCACGCGCCCGAGTGGCACACCTACTGGAAAAACGCCGGCGACTCCGGTCTGCCCACCGAACTGCGCTGGACGCTGCCGCCCGGTGTGAGCGCGGGCGAGATCGCCTGGCCCACGCCGCGCAAGTTCCCCATCGGCAACCTCGCCAACTATGGCTATGACGGCACCGTGGTGCTGCCGGTGCCGCTGACCGTGGGCCCGGATTTCAAAGGCGATGCCATCCAGGTGCAGCTCTACGCGGCCTGGCTGGTCTGCCGCAAGGAATGCATTCCGGAAGAAGGCAACTTCACGCTGAGCATTCCGGTGAACGGCTCCACCGGCGGCTTTGGTGCGGCGTTCGCGGCCAGCTTTGAGGTCGCGCCCATCAACGTGTCGCTGGCCAACCTGCCCGCCGCCTGGCGCGGCAAGGCGCTGGAGTTCTACCCCGAGACCACCGGCCTGATCGAACCCGGCGCGCCGTGGACCCAGGCCTGGGACGGCGAGCGCTGGACCGCGCGCGTGCCGCTCTCGCCCCACCGCAGCGAAAGCCCCACGCAGCTCGCGCTGGTGGTGGCCGAGGCCAGCCCACCCGGCCAGGGGCCTGGCTCCGCCGGTGCGCGCCTGGCTGTGCCGGTGCAAGGCGCCTGGCCGGCGGTGGCGCCGCTGCCGGCCGCCGTGCCCGACGCCTTGCAGGCCGCACTCGATGCCAACGCCGCGCGCGCCGCCGCACCCGTGGGCAGCGCCAGCCCGCTCACGCTGGGTGCCGCGCTGCTGGGCGCCTTGCTCGGCGGCCTGATCCTCAACCTCATGCCCTGTGTGTTCCCGGTGCTCGCCATCAAGGTGATGGCGTTTGCCAGACACGCCAACGACCGCGCGGCCCACCGCGCTAACGGCCTGGCCTACACCGCCGGTGTGGTGCTCTCGTTCGTGGCGCTCGGCGGCTTGTTGCTGGGCCTGCGCGCCGCCGGCGAACAACTCGGCTGGGGCTTCCAGTTGCAGAGCCCGGCCGTGGTGGCCGGGTTGGCCGTGTTGTTCACGCTGATCGGCCTGAACCTCGCCGGCCTGTTCGAGTTCGGCAACGTGCTGCCCAGCCGCCTGGCCAGCCTGCAGGCCAAAAACCCCACGGTGGACGCCTTCCTCACCGGTGTGCTGGCCACGGCGATCGCCTCGCCCTGCACCGCGCCGTTCATGGGCGCCTCGCTGGGCCTGGCCATCGGCCTGCCCGCCGCGCAGGCGCTGGCCGTGTTCGCGGTGCTGGGCCTGGGCATGGCCTTGCCGTACCTCGCCGCCAGCTGGATCCCGGCGGTGGCGCGCGCCCTGCCCCGCCCCGGCGCGTGGATGGACACCTTCCGCCGCGGCATGGCCTTCCCGATGTTCGCCACCGTGGTCTGGC
>LNFM01008714.1_pt1 | contig 15170 bp, 16 predicted proteins | sample 596031 | NCBI WGS metagenome assembly LNFM01 (sample SAMN04254537, study PRJNA301005) | activated carbon metagenome | isolation source: dual media filters at the Ann Arbor, Michigan drinking water treatment plant | place: USA: Ann Arbor | reverse complement strand
CGACAACCGACGTGCTGGCAAGGATCCGGCTCGGGCTGGATGCGGTGGCGCAGATGGACCGGATGGTGAACATCGACAAGATGAGCGCGGGGGATGCCGCGCGTGCCTGGATGGATCAGAACCGCTCCGTGGTCGACGCCTGGTTCAAGCCGTGAAAAAAGCCAGGATTCGACCCAACACGAAGGCACGAAGAAACACGAAGAAGATCCAGACGGGGAAGCGAGTACCTCAGTAAACGCACGACCGGTGCATGTTCGAAAGTCGATCGGCGCACGCATTCACATTCATCCCAAGATTTTTTCGTGTTTCTTCGTGTTCTTCGCGTCTTCGTGGTGAGGTTTTCATTTGACGGGACTAAAGTAAATTCGATGAAGAACTTTCTGAATCCGGTGAGCATTGCGGTGGTGGGTGCGGGAGAGCGTACCAGCAGTTCCGGCGGTGCGGTGCTGCGCAACCTGCGGGCTTGTGGATTCAAGGGACAGGTGGTACCGGTCAATCCGAAGGGCGGGGTCATCCAGGGTCTGCAGGCCGTCACTTCGCTGAGCGCGCTGGCCAAGCCAGTGGATCTGGTTACCGTTTTGGTCAGGCCGGAAGCCATCCTCGATGTGATCGCCGAAGCGGCGCGCACCGGGCACCGCAACATCCTGATTCTCCCCGGCGGTTTTGCCGAGGCCGGCAATGCTGGCCGCGCCCGCGACACGGCATTGCGCGAGCTGGCGTCTGCGCAGGGTCTTACCATCGGCGGCCCGAATTGCGCTGGCACCATCAACCTGCTGGATCCGGCGCGTCCGTTCGCCGCAACCTTCTTCCGGGCCATGCCCTTGGGCGGTGGCGTGGCGATGATTTCCCAATCCGGCGCGATCATTGAAGAGGCGATCGACGCCAGCCACAGGCTGTCAATTCCTCTGGGTGCGGTTGTGTCGGTCGGCAACAGCATGCAACTCGGGGTGATTGAATACCTGGAACAGCTCGGCGCTGACCCTAGATGCAAGGCCCTCCTGCTTTACCTGGAGTCCTTCGGTGATGCGGCGCGTTTCGCCCCGGTTGCGCGCGAGGTCGCCCGCAACAAACCGGTGATCGCGCTGATCGGCGGCCGGACTGCCGTCGGGCGCGAGGCGGCACTCCGTCACACCGGTTCACGGCCGGCGGATGACGAGGCAACCGAGGATTTCTGCCGTAAGAGCGGGATCGTGCGGGTTCGCAGCCTGCGCACGCTTATGCTTGCGGGCAAGGCCTTCGCCACCTACCCCGCGGGGATCGGCAGGCGAGTGCTGATACTTTCGAACTCCGGCGGACCGGGAGTGCTGGCCGCCGACCGCGCTGCCGACGAGGGTCTGACGCTGGCGGAACTGCCGACGGTCATGGCGCAAAAGCTCCGGGAGTTCCTGCCTCCCGAAGCTGCGGTCGCGAACCCGCTCGACCTGCTTGCGGACGCGCGCGAGGACCGATTTTCCGCCACCCTGGCCGCAGCACTCGATTACGGTCGCGGACACTTCGATGCGATTCTGATGATCCATGTGGTGCCCTTCATGGTGGACGCCGCGCCGATAGTGCAGGCACTGGCCGGCTTGTCGAAAGCGGCAAAGCTGCCGATCATGCATTCGATGATGGGTACGCTTGAGCACAGGGCCGATTGGTTCGCCCACATGGAAGCGGCGGGTGTGCCGATGTTCGACGATCCGGAGGCAATGTGCGCCGCGGCCGGTCTTCTGGCGCGTCATCGCGATTTGAACGCCGTGCGTTGACAATCCGGTGACTGCGACGACGTTTGCGAGGTTCGTATTCAATTGGGGGGGGTGGCATGAAGCTTTACGGCTATTTCAGAAGTTCCGCGGCTTTCCGGGTACGCATCGCGCTGAATCTGAAAGGGCTGGATTACGAGCAGGTCAGTGTGCATCTGGGCAAGGGCCGGCAGTTCGAGCCGGAGTTCGCGGCGATCAGCCCGCAGAACCTGGTGCCGGTGCTGGAGGATGACGGCCATCTGCTCTACCAGTCGCTTGCAATCATCCAGTACCTGGACGAGAAGTTTCCGACACCGCCGCTGCTGCCGACCGATCCGGTGGCAAGGAACCGGGTGCGGTCCCTTGCGCTGATATGCGCCAGCGAGATTCATCCGCTCAACAACCTCAGGGTGCTGAACTACCTGACCAATACCCTGAAACTGTCCGACGAGCAGAAGAATGCCTGGTACCACCACTGGGTCACGGTGGGCTTCAATGCGCTGGAGCAGCGTCTTGCCACGGAGAAGCAGACGGGCAGGTACTGCCACGGCGACGATCCGGGCTTCGCCGACATTTCGCTGGTGCCACAGGTGGCCAACGCCAACCGCTTCAAGGTCGACCTGGCGCCCTTTCCTACCATCGTGCGCATCAATGAGGAATGCCTCAAGCTCGATGCGTTCAGGAAGGCGCAGCCGGCGAATCAGCCGGATGCGGAGTAGGGGCCAGGGATGGACAACGCAATGACGGGCGGGTGCAATCGCGTCGCGGGTAACGCCCTGCATGCTATTGTCGAATCACAGGGCAATTCGGAAAGGTGGCGGGAATGAGAAACGGCTTTGCGTTGGTGGTGACGGTGTTGCTTGCGCTGACGGGGCAGGCGCTGTACGCAGACGATGTGCTGAAAATACACAAACAGGGAGGCAGCACATATGTCACGGGTGGCAGCGACGACGGCAGCCGCACGGCGCTGCGCGAGGTCGCTGCCCGATACCCGATCCAGTTGATTTTTTTGGCGGGGGGCGAGACGGCCGGGGTCTCCGGCGTGAAAGTTACGCTCTTCGACCTGCGCGGCGACGCCATCCTCGAGGCGGTCTCGGAGGGGCCCTATCTGTACATCAATCCGCCATCGAGCGGACGCTATACCGTCGAGGCCGAGCTCAACGGAGAAAAGCAGCGTGCGACCAAGGACCTGATCGGACGCCGTTACCTGGTGTTCGAGTACGATTTCGGAAAGGGCTGAGCGGTGGCGCTGGATTCGCTGGCGCGGCCGGTAATCGATGCGCTGATGAAGGCGCTGGACCGCGCCCGCGACGCGCGCCTGAAGAAGCACGCACGCCAGGCCGTAGCCGATGCCATCGTCGAACTGATCAGGATTCATCCCGACCTGGACAAGGCCAAGGCCAGGATCGCCGTGGCCAGGGCGGCTGGAATTTTCGATCAGGAACTGTTCACCGCGGAGCGCATGCTCAAGTCGGTGAAAAAGGCGGCAAAGGCAAAAAAACCGGCCAGCGGGGCGCCCGCGAAGCCGCTGCCGCGCAAGAAACCGGCATCGCGCCGCGTAGCCAATCGCGGCAAGGCCAAACGCGGTAAACCTGCCGGGCGCACGCCATCCGCAACCAGTCAATCGAAGCGGGGAGGACAAAAATGAACGGCATTTCAGCACGGTCGCGCCGCCGCTTCCTGGCGCTGCTGGCGGCAGGTCCGCTGCTGGGCGTACAGATCGCCCGGGCGCAATCTTCCAGGATGATTTCCCGCCCCGATGGCGGTTTCCGGTTTCTTCCCGGCAGCCCGGTATTCGCCGGCGGTGCGGTGGCCGAACCGGGTTTCGCGGTCGAGCATGCGCTGCTGGCGCGCTGGCTGCCGCTGGAGCAGGGGTACGCGGTGGTGGAGCGCCACCTGCGTTCCCTTGGCCGGCCGATGCAGGCGCTGTGCGGAATGGAGCTGCGCCTGCCGAGACAACTTACACCGGACCAGTTCACCGCTTTCAATGCCCCTTACGTGGCCCGGCTCGACGCCTGGGGCATTACACATGAGCGCTTGAATCCGGTTTCGCGCACCAATGTTTCGCCCGCGGCCGGCGCGCCGGGAGAGCCCGCGCTGCATGGGTTCTCCTATACGGTTCCGGCCGCCGTCAGCCACACCACGTTTGCCATGTCCGGCATGGTGGAGCGCGGTCCGGGTGGCAGCGTTGTCGCCCTGGATGACGTTTCGGCAGCCGGCATGCAAAGCAAGCTGGCCTACGTAATCGGTGCGGTTACCGATCGGCTGGCGGAACTGGGCCTGCAGTGGCGCGACGCCACCCACGTCGAGCTCTACTCCGGCGCCGACATCCCAGGAGCGGTCGCGCAGTTGGCGCAGCGGGCCTCCGGCGCCTTACCCCGCGGCATACGCTGGCACTTTGGCCGGCCGCCGGTGGTCGGCCTGGAACTCGAACTCGAGGCCCGTGCGGTGCTGCGCGAGGTGATCGTCGGCTGAGCCGGATTCCACCAGCCGAAGTGTATTTGCCCTAGAATCCGCGCATCGGAACCGATGCCGTGCCGGCCTCGGCTGGACCCGTTCATGTATTGGCGGTGCCAGGAATCCCGGGCGCAGCCACCGGTAGCCGCACCCGCTCAAGTCTGCAAAGGAATCATTATGAAACATGGAGTTGTTGTTGGAGTGCTGACTGCAATGCTGGCCGGTGCCGGCTGGACCAGCCTGGCCCAGGCGGAAGGGACCAACCAGCGCGAACGCTTTTTTCTGAAGCACCAGAAATGCGCATGGACGGACGAGATGGGCAAGTTCATCTACGAGTGCGTCAAGGACAACGACGGCTTCAACGCCCACTGGTGCCATAACGAGGCGATCGATAAATTCTGCCCGGTGGATGACGCCGCGGCCGCGGGTCAAGGCGAGGCTTCGAGCCAGGACAAGGAGCAGCTCTAGGCCGGCGCGCCGACCAATCGGCAGGAAGGGACATGGCGCAAACCTTGCGATCCCGGAAACGATTGCGTCGCCGAGTATCGGGCGTTTGCAATCTGGAAAGCCGCGCTGGTCGCGGCTTTTTTCATGCCCGGTACAGGAGCGCGCGCACCGCTTCCGGTTTCGGCAGCGACTTCACCGACAGCCGCAGATAGCGGACATCGAGCGCGCGCAGACGTGACAGCTTTCCGGGATCCGCCGGACCCGAGTCCGCGCCGATCATGTCGATTCCGGCCACCGGTTTCATTGCGGCATTGCAGACCAGCAGGTCCAGCGTCGCCCGCGTTGCACCGGCCGGTCCGTATCCGGGCAGCTTCTCCATATCCACGTGCACGAACACGTGGTGATCGCGCAGTCCGCTCTTGATGCTCAGGTACGCGACTTTGACTGCACCGGAGAGGAAGGCTTCCCCCTGAGCGGTCGATGTTGCCGGTGAGTTGGTTGGAGGTTTTACCGGGGCCGGAGCGTGCGCCGCCGGAGACGGGCTCGTGAGTGGCGGTGCGGACGGCAGTACCGCGTTGCCACTGCGATAGGCAGCCACGAAGGTCTCCATGGCCGCGCTCGATTCTTCCTCCAGCAGGCCCGACTTCCGCGCCGGCCAGATACGGAACTCTTCGCCGCGGGTGACGCTGCGATGAATCTTGTACCAGAAGAAAAGCGCAATCCCGCTGACCAGAAAGCCAGCGACAATCCCCAGTATTTCCATCGCTTACTCCGTCTTGCCCGGCTCCATCGGTGCCGGTGTCAGCTGGTGCAGCAGGCTCGATTCCCGGCTGTAGAAGCCCTCGGTGTGAAAGGTTTCGGGAAACATGTAAAGCTCGTAGTCGAGATGGTGGCAGATTTCGTGCAGCAACGTGCGCAGGAAACTCTTGTACGCCACCACCCGTTTGTGTTTCGCGGTGCGCATCCACAACTGGATCCTGGCAGTGCTGCCGTCCTCTTCCGGCAGATACAGGCCATGGAGTTCGCCCCAGTCGTCACTGGGGCGCACTGCCAGCACCTGGATCCGCAGGGCTGGCACCTTGGTCTGCGCCACGATACCGTCGGCGATCTGCTGTGCCAGTCGTTGCACGCCGGCGCGATTCTCCGATTTCAGCGCCGCCTGCAGTGCTTGTGCCGCCGGCTGCAGCGGCACCGGATCCGGCAGGCGGATCTCGGTGATGGCGTCGCTCTGGCGGTAGATGCTCTGCCGGCGGGCGGAAAGCCGGTTGTAGTAGTCAAAAACCAAACGGCTTAGTCCACGTATCGGACCCGGCTCCCGAGGGCGGCCTCGTCCCAGAACTTCAGCTTCACACCTTTCTTCACCTTGGCCTCGGCATCCGCTTCCTTTTTCCTGACGATCTCCAGTTGCGCTGCGACCGCCGGCCCGGCAGCAAGTGGCACCACGCAGATGCCGTCCCGGTCGCCGACGATGATGTCGCCCGGGCCGATGATCACGCCGCCGCAGCTCACGCCCATGTTGATTTCACCGGGCCCGTTCTTGAATGCCGAATTGGGTTTGACGCCGCGGGCGAAGACCGGAATGTTTGCTTTCAACAGGCCGGTCACGTCGCGCACCAGGCCGTCGCAGACGATCGCGGCTACTCCGATCTTCCTGGCCCAGAGCGCCCACAAGTCGCCGATGGTGGCGGCGGTGCCGTCGCCGGTGGTGGCGATGACGATCACGTCACCTTTCTTCGCGAAGTCGAGAATCGCCATCGCCGCGAGGTTGTCCATCGGGCCGCAGTAGGCGGTGACCGCGGAGCCGTGGAACTTCATCGTCGGCAGCAGCGGCTTGATCTCGTGGTCGAGGCAGCCCTTGCCGTTCCAGGCGTCGGTGACGAAACCGGTCGGCATGCCGGCAAAAGACTTCATCAGCGCCTTCGACGGCCGTTCGATGTTGCGCCGGATGGTCAGCGCGACGGGATCTCCGATCATGGTTCTTCCTTCTGGTTGGGAATCTGATGGGTGTGGCCGGGCACGGTTAGTTTATCCAAATCCGCCGGCGGCGGCGTCTGCGCCGTTGCCGCGCGCTTGAACGGGCTATGTTCGCCAAGCTCATCAACGTAATGCGCAATGCCGCGGGTTTCCCGCTCCAGGAACTGTGCCACCGCATCGGCAAACTGCGGCTGCGCCAGCCAGTGCGCCGACAGGGTACGCACCGGCATCAAGCCGCGGGCGAGCTTGTGTTCGCCCTGCGCGCCGCCCTCGAGAACCGCGATGCGGTTGGCGATGCAGTACTCGATCGCCTGGTAGTAGCAGGCCTCGAAGTGCAGGCCGGAATGGAATTCCGTGGCGCCCCAGTAGCGCCCGTACAGTGCGTCTTCGCCGATGATGTTGAATGCCGCCGCGACCGGCTGGGCATCGCGGTCGCCCAGGATCAGCAACAGGTTCTGCGGCATGGTCTCGGCCAGGCGTTCGAAGAACGCCAGATTGAGATAGGGCGTGGAATGGTGGGCGCGATAGGTGTGGTTGTAACAGGAGATAAAGAAGCGCCAGTCGGCGGGCCGTGCCTGGTCCCCGCGCAGCCAGCGGAAACTAATGCCGGCATCGCGAACCTTGCGCCGTTCCTGCCGGATCTTCTTGCGCTTCTCGTGGTTCATGCACGCCAGGAAGGCGTTGAAATCGGCGAAGTCCTGGTTGCGCCAGTGGAACTGCACCGTGGAACGCAGCATCATCCCGGCGGACTCGAGGGCGGCCGCGTCCGTGGCGGTGGGAAGCAGGCAATGCAGCGAGGAGACGCCGGAGCTGGCGGCGAATTCGAGTGCGGCCCGGGCCAGCCGGGCGCGGTCAGCATCGGACCGCGCCAGCAGCCTCGGGCCGGAGACCGGGGTGAAAGGCACCGCGCTCAGCAGCTTCGGGTAATAGTCGAGGCCATGGCGCCGATAGGCATCCGCCCAGGCCCAGTCGAAGACGTACTCGCCATAGGAATGCGACTTCAGGTAAAGCGGCATTGCCGCAACCAGTGTGCCGTCCTGCCAGAGCGTCAGGTGGCAGGGCGCCCAGCCGGACTGGGCCACGGCGCAGCCGGTTTCCTCCAGGGCCAGCAGAAAGGCATGGGACAACAGCGGGTGACCGGCGCTGAGTGCGTCCCAGTCGGAAGCCGCTACTTGCGCAAGCGAATCGAGAATGTGGATGCCGCTGCGCGTTTTCATTTCAGCATTTACCGGATGCTATAGTAGCAGCCATGCGCATCGCGATCGGCCAAATCAACTGCACCGTCGGCGACCTCGCCGGCAACGCGCGGAAGATTCTCGAATATGCCGAACGCGCCAGAGCGGGCGGCGCCGATATTCTGCTGACCCCCGAGCTATCGCTGTGTGGCTATCCCCCGGAAGACCTGTTGTTGCGTGAGGATTTTGGCGCCGCCTGCGCTCGCGCGCTCCAGGACCTGGCCGCGCGGTTGCGCGGCATTACCGTGGTGGTCGGGCATCCGCATGAAACCACGGACGGGCGCTATAACGCCGCGTCGGTACTGCAGAACGGCGCGATCATGGCGACTTACCACAAGCGCGACCTGCCCAACTACACGGTGTTCGACGAGGAGCGCTATTTCGAATCCGAAGCCAGGCCCTGCGTCGTCGACATCAAGGGTGTGCGGGTCGGCGTCAACATCTGCGAGGACGTCTGGGGTGCCGAGGGCGCAAGCATCGCCAGGGTGAGCCCGGACCCGGACGGGGTGAACGTCGGCATCAACATCTGCGCCGACATCTGGGAGCCGGAGGCGCCGATGATGGCGCGCGAAGCCGGGGCCGAACTGTTGCTGGTGCTGAATGCCTCGCCTTTCCATATCAACAAGCTCAACACCCGCTATGAAGTGGTGCGGGAGCGCACCGCCGAGACCGGCATGCCGGTGGTGTTCTGCAATATGGTAGGCGGTCAGGACGAGTTGGTGTTCGACGGCGCGTCCTTTGTGATGGACGGCTACGGCAAACTCACCCATCAGTTGCCGGCGTTCGAGGAGCACCTGGCTTTCGTGGATATCGCGGACGGCACGCCGATACCAGGCGAGATCGTGCCGGAGCCGTCCGTCGACGAAAGTATATACAAGGCCCTGTGCCTGGGCGTGCGTGATTACCTCGGCAAGAACGGCTTTCCCGGGGCGTTGCTGGGCCTGTCAGGTGGCATCGATTCGGCCCTGACGCTTTGCATTGCCGTCGACGCGCTCGGCGCGGACCGGGTACACGCGGTGATGATGCCGTCGCAGTACACCGCCGATATCAGCATCGAGGATTCCCGGGAAATGGTGCGGAACCTGGGCGTGCGCTACAGTGAGCTCAGGATCGGGCCGATGTTCGACGTATTCATGGCGGCCCTGGCGCCGGAGTTCGACGGCCGGCCGGTCGATGCCACCGAGGAGAACCTGCAGTCGCGCATCCGCGGCACCATGCTGATGGCGCTTTCCAACAAGTTCGGTTCGATTGTGCTTACCACCGGCAACAAGAGCGAGATGAGCACCGGCTATGCCACGCTCTATGGCGACATGGCCGGGGGCTTTGCGGTGCTCAGGGACATCACCAAAAAGATCGTTTACCGGCTTGCGCGCTACCGCAATACGCTGTCGCCGGCGATCCCGGACCGGGTCATCACCCGACCGCCGAGCGCGGAGTTGCGGCCGGATCAGCGCGACCAGGACAGCCTGCCGCCTTATGACGTGCTCGACGCGATCGTGGAGCGCTATGTCGAACAGGATCAGAGCGTCGCCGACATTGTCGCCGCCGGATACGCGCGTGCCGATGTTGAGCGGGTGGTGCGGCTGATCCATGCCAACGAGTACAAGCGCCGTCAGGCGCCGGTCGGAGTGCGGATCACCCATCGCGGATTTGGCAAGGACTGGCGCTACCCGATCACCAATCGTTTCCGCGGCGGACTGTGAAAACGATGCCCCATGCACCGTAAGGGTGCGTGGCCGGCGTTCCGGAATGTTCGATAGGCGTCTATACTTGCACCAGTCTGCGGATCGTCATTTCTGAAATTTCCCTGAGGGGTAGGTCATGAAGAAAATTGAAGCGGTGGTCAAGCCGTTCAAGCTCGACGAGGTACGTGAAGCGCTGTCCGAAATCGGCGTGACCGGATTGACGGTTACCGAAGTGAAGGGATTTGGCCGCCAGAAGGGTCATACCGAGCTCTACCGTGGTGCCGAATACGTGGTCGACTTCCTGCCGAAAGTGAAAGTCGAAGTCGTGGTGGCGGACACGCTGGCGGAGCAGGCGATCGAGGCAATCGTCAAGTCGGCGCGCACCGGCAAGATCGGCGACGGCAAGATATTCGTGACCACGGTGGAGCAGGTCATCCGCATCCGCACCGGCGAGACCGACGAAGCCGCGGTTTGACAGCTGTGAACGGTAAACGGTGAACAGTAAACGGTAAAAAGAATGAGCCGCCCGCGGGCGGCTCATTTTTATTGCATAGCGCCGTTCTGCCCTGAGCCGCTGTTACCGATTACTGTTCACCGTTCACTGTTTACCGTCCTTTGGCCTTCAACAGCACCACCACCGCGCCGCTGCCGCCGTCTTCCGGACGGGCCTGGACGAAGGCGAGCACCTCGTCGCGCTGGGCCAGCCAGTTACCCACTTTTCTTTTCAGCACCGGCTCGCGATTTTCGGAGCGCAGCCCCTTACCGTGCACGATGCGCACGCAGCGCCAGCCCTTCACCAGGGCGTCATTGAGGAAATCCACCAGCAGCGCACGGGCATCGTCGCTGCGCAGCCCGTGCAGGTCAAGCTGGTCCTGCATGGCCCAGTGGCCGCGCCGCAGCTTGCGCAGGGTCAGGTTCGACAGTCCGTTGCGCAGGAACACCAGTTCGTCACCGGTCTCCAGCCCGACTTCCAGCGGGATGTGGTCCGACAGGCTGTCGGCCAGAACCTGTTCGTCGTCAAGCAGTCGCTGTACCGGGACCGGCCGCGGCGGGCGCTTGCGCAGGACCACCTTGCCGGGATCGGGCAGCGGCGCCACGTCCTTCAGCGCGTCGCGCAGCAATGCCTCGTCATCCGCGGATTCCTCGGCTGGTGGTTCCGGTTTGGCCGGGCCTTTTGCCATGGTTGCGTAAGATCGTTTACCGCGGAGGCGCCGAGGCGCAGAGGAAACGCGGAGCAATTCCCAATAGAACGGGAATCATGGAGCAGGCAACTTCCTGCCGGTTAGCCCGCAGGTGCCGTTCGTTACCGGCAGTTTCGATTTCTGTCCTTCTCTGCGTTTCCTCTGCGCCTCGGCGCCTCCGCGGTGAGAGTGTTGTTCAGTGGCCGAGCTCTTCGAGATAGCGCTCGGCGTCGAGTGCCGCCATGCAGCCGGTGCCGGCGCTGGTGACGGCCTGGCGGTAGACATGGTCCTGGACATCGCCGGCGGCGAACACGCCGGGGACGCTGGTTGCCGTGGCGTCGCCCTGGGTGCCGCCGCGGGTGACGATATAGCCGTTGATCATTTCCACCTGACCTTCGAAGATCTGGGTGTTCGGCGTATGGCCGATGGCAATGAAAACGCCGGTGAGCGGCAGTTCCCTGGCCGCGTCGCCACGGGTGGATTTGATGCGGATGCCGTTCACCCCCTGCTTGTCGCCGAGTACTTCGTCGAGCGTCTGGTTCCACTCCAGCCTGACGTTGCCGGATTTGGCTTTCTCCATCAGCCGGTCAATCAATATCGCTTCAGCCCGAAGCTTGTCGCGACGGTGCACCACGGTGACGCTCTTTGCGATGTTGGACAGGTACAGCGCTTCCTCCACCGCGGTATTGCCACCGCCGATGACCGCGACGTCCTGGCCCTTGTAGAAAAAACCGTCACAGGTGGCGCAGGCTGAAACGCCCTTGCCCATGAACGCCTGCTCAGACGGCAGGCCAAGGTACCTTGCCGACGCACCGGTGGCGATGATCAGCGCATCGCAGGTGTATGTGGCCTGGTCGCCGGTCAACTTGAACGGACGCTCGCCCAGGCTGACAGTATGAATATGGTCGAAAATGATTTCGGTGTCGAAACGCTCCGCATGCTTGTGGAACCGTTCCATCAGTTCCGGACCCTGGATACCCATGACATCGGCAGGCCAGTTGTCCACGTCGGTGGTGGTGGTAAGTTGCCCGCCCTGTGCCAGTCCGGTAATCAGCACCGGTTTCAGATTGGCGCGGGCTGCGTAGATGGCGGCGGTGTAGCCCGCGGGGCCGGAGCCGAGAATCAGGAGTCGGGCGTGCTTCGTTGCTGAGGCCATATCGCTGGTTGGAAACGTGCTGGTCGGGATTGTTCGGGAACGAATGCCCTAAATGCGGGGGCGGCGGGAAAAACCAAGACTGTAACAGCCGCGTCGCGGCCATGTCCACGCAACCGAAATGAACATGGAGCGACGTTCGGTGCTGGGATATAATTCTTTGAAACTGAATAGGTAATTGGAACTTTCGTAGATGCTTTCGGCCACCAAGACCACAGTGCGCAACCCGGCGCGCAAACCGGCGCGCAAGCCGCTTCCACCCAAGATCGCAGCCCTGCTGCGGGAGTCCTGGTGGTTGCTTCTGATCGGCGCGGCGCTCTATCTCGTCCTCATCCTGGTTTCCTACGACATGGCCGATCCGGCCTGGTCGCACCAGGCCACCGGTTCAGAGGTCGCCAACGCCGGCGGCAAGGCGGGGGCCTGGATCGCCGACGTGGCGCTGTATGTTTTTGGCCTGTCCGCATGGTGGTGGGTGGTGTTCCTGCTGGTGATCGTGGTCTGGGGCTACCGCCGCATCGACGTGCCGCCGGAAACCGACCGCCGATCGCTGCTGGTGGCCGCCATCGGCTTTGTGGTGCTGATCTGCGCCAGCAGCGCCTTCGAGTCGCTGCGCCTGTATTCGCTTGCGGTCGAATTGCCGCAGACGCCCGGGGGCGTGCTCGGCGACATGATCAGCGGCCTGCTCGCCACGGGCTTCGGCTTCACCGGCAGTACTTTGGTGTTGCTGGTGCTGTGGGGTGTGGGCTTGTCGCTGTTTACCGGCATGTCCTGGATCGTCTTCATCGAAAAGCTCGGCGCGGCCGTCGAAGGTTCCTACGCCTTCGTGGTGGAGAAGTGGCAGACCCGTCAGGACCGCAAGGCGGGCGAGCAGGCGGCGGAAAAGCGCGAGGAGATCGTCGAAGTCGAGCGCAAGCGCTTCGAGGAGCACGAGCCGATCCGGATCGAGCCGCCGCGGCTGCAAATAGCCAAATCCGACCGGGTGATCAAGGAAAAGCAGAAGCCCCTGTTCGAGGACCTGCCGGATTCGCCGCTGCCGCCGCTGCACCTGCTTGACGAGCCTCCGGGCGAGCTTGAGACCCTGTCTGCCGAGACGCTGGAATACACCTCGCGGCTGATCGAGAAGAAGCTTTCCGACTTCGGCATCGAGGTCAAGGTGATCGCGGCGCAGCCCGGCCCGGTGATCACCCGTTACGAGATCGAGCCCGCGGTCGGCGTCAAGGGCAGCCAGGTGATCAACCTGGTCAAGGATCTGGCGCGTGCATTGTCCGTGGTCAGCGTGCGGGTGGTGGAAACCATTCCTGGAAAAACCTGCATGGGACTGGAAATCCCCAACCCGAAACGGCAGGTCGTGCGCTTGTCGGAAATCCTATCGTCCCGCGTATACGCCGAACTCGGCTCACCGCTGACGCTGGCGATGGGCAAGGATATCGCCGGCAACGCGATCGTCGCCGACCTCGCCAGGATGCCGCACCTGCTGGTGGCCGGTACCACCGGTTCCGGCAAATCGGTGGCGATCAACGCCATGATTCTGTCACTGCTGTACAAGGCGGCACCGAACGATGTGCGGCTGATCCTGGTGGATCCGAAGATGCTCGAACTCTCGGTGTACGAGGGCATACCGCATCTGCTGGCGCCGGTGGTGACCGACATGAAGCAGGCGGCGCACGCGCTCAACTGGTGTGTCGGCGAAATGGACCGGCGCTACAAGCTGATGTCGACGTTTGGCGTGCGTAATCTTGCGGGATTCAACCAGAAAGTGAAAGAAGCGGAGAAAGCCGGCAAGCCGCTGACCAATCCGTTCACCATCACGCCAGAGAGTCCCGAGCCGGTGAAGGAACTGCCGCTGATCGTGGTGGTCATCGATGAACTGGCCGACCTGATGATGGTGGTGGGCAAGAAAGTCGAGGAACTGATTGCACGGCTGGCGCAGAAGGCCCGCGCTGCAGGTATTCACCTGGTGCTCGCCACCCAGCGACCGTCGGTGGACGTGATTACCGGCCTGATCAAGGCCAATATTCCAACCCGGGTGGCGTTCCAGGTTTCCAGCAAGGTGGATTCGCGCACCATTCTCGACCAGATGGGCGCGGAACAGCTGCTCGGGCAGGGCGACATGCTTTACCTGCCGCCCGGGACCGGTTATCCACAGCGTGTGCATGGCGCGTTCGTGGCGGATCAGGAAGTGCACAAGGTGGTGGAGTACCTGAAGTCGCGCGGCCAGCCACAGTACATCGACGAGGTGCTTGAGGGCGCGGATGCGGAATCCGAGAACGGCGGGGCGGCGGGGGAGTCAAATGTTGAAGCCGATCCGCTCTACGATCAGGCGGTGGAAATTGTGGTCAAGTCGCGGCGCGCGTCGATATCGCTGGTGCAGCGGCATCTGCGAATTGGCTACAACCGTGCCGCGCGCCTGATTGAACAGATGGAACGTGCCGGACTGGTGTCGAGCATGCAGTCAAACGGAAACCGCGAAGTCATTGTGCCCTCCAGGGGCGAGCCCTGAGAGCTGCCGCCCGCAGATCCCGGTTGCGGTGACGGCAATCGGTTGGGCACGCTCAATTCAAAAAAATGAGGAATACGCAGATGAGATACCTTCTACCTGGCCTGGCGCTTGCCGCGGGCCTGATCGTGACGGCACCGGCCAGCGCGGGTCCAATCGAGAAAATGCGCGCATTCTTCGAACAGACCCGTTCGGCGCGCGCCGATTTCACCCAGACGGTCACCGATTCCTCTGGAGCGGTGGCGCAGGACGCAAGCGGAGTAGTGCAGTTCCAGCGTCCGGGAAAATTCCGCTGGACCTACGACAAGCCCTACGAGCAGGTGATCGTCGGTGATGGCGAAAAGCTGTGGATCTACGACAAGGATTTAAATCAGGTCACCGAGCGCAAGCTCGACAAGGCACTCGGCAGCAGTCCGGCTGCGCTGCTGGCCGGTTCGGACGAAGTCGATCGCTATTTCGCTTTGACGGCGATTGGCATCAGGGACAGGCTCGACTGGCTGGAAGCCAAACCCAAGGACCAGGAAAGCCTGTTCGACAAGGTCCATATGGGCTTCAGCGGCAACACCCTGGAAGTGATGGAGCTCTACGACCATTTCCAGCAGAAGACCACCATTCGGCTGTCCAAGCTGCAGCGCAATCCCCGCACTCCGGCCGGGCTCTATACCTTCACCATTCCGGAAGGCGCGGACGTGGTGACGGAGTGATTCAACCGCAGAGACACGGCGGCACAGAGAAGTTCAACATGAAGCCCTTCTTGTGCAAGCGACAGCGCGGGCAGCAGGCGAATTCAGCGCGCACGTATCTCGCATTCGGTCGCTCT
>LNFM01008713.1_pt1 | contig 15170 bp, 9 predicted proteins | sample 596031 | NCBI WGS metagenome assembly LNFM01 (sample SAMN04254537, study PRJNA301005) | activated carbon metagenome | isolation source: dual media filters at the Ann Arbor, Michigan drinking water treatment plant | place: USA: Ann Arbor | reverse complement strand
CAAGCCGAACTCGCAGCGCTGCATTATTGATCGGAGTTGGCCGTCGCGACTACGGATTGTCATAGGGAATACCATGCCCATACCCGACATTGCCTCTCCAACCCTCACGCTCGGCGTCATCGGCGCGGGGACGATGGGGCGCGGAATCGCACAGGTCGCAGCCGAAGGCGGTATCACCGTCAAGATCTTCGACGCCAACGCAGGAGCCGGCGAAGCGGCGCGCGCATTCGTCGAGAAGATGGTCGCGCGACAGGCCGAGAAGGGGACGATCACCGCCGACGCCGCGAAGGCCATGGCGGCGCGCGTGTCGGTCGCCGCCGACCTCGCCGAAGTCGCGCGTAGCGATGTGGTCATCGAGGCGATCTACGAGGACCTCGACGCGAAAAGAAACCTGTTCAAGGCGCTCGAGGCCGCCGCATCTCCCGACACCATCATCGCAACGAATACGTCGTCGCTCTCGGTGACGGCGATCGCGGCTGTGTGCGAGAAGCGCGACCGCACGGCCGGAATGCACTTCTTCAATCCCGTGCCGCTAATGAAGCTCGTCGAGGTCATTCCCGGTCTCGCCACCGCGCCTGAAGTGACCGATGCACTCGTGGCGCTGGCGAAGCGTATGGGGCGTGAGCCCGCTGTTTCGGTGGACAGTCCCGGCTTCATCGTGAACCACGTCGGGCGTGCTTACGTGCCCGAGGCGGGACGCATCGTGGCAGAGCGGGTCGCCGGGTTCCACGAGGTCGATCGGATCATGACGGGCGCGCCGGGATTCCGCCTCGGTCCATTCGCGCTGCTCGACCTGATCGGTTCGGATATTTCGGTCGCGGCGATGGAAAGCATCTGGGGGCAATTCTTCGGTGAGCCGATGTATGCCACGGGGCCGGAGTTGAAGCTGCGCGTCACCGGCGGTCTGTTCGGGCAGAAGAACGGGCTCGGCTGGTATTCCTACGATAAAGGAAAGCGTGTCGAGCCTCTCCTCGCCGCCGCTTCATCCGCGCGGCCGAAGCTCGTTTGGATCGCGCCCAGCGAGGCGTGTCCGAATTTCACGGCGGACCTGACCGCCTACATCACCGAGCAAGGCTTCGGCGTCGACCGCTCGGCAGCGCCGCCGTCGGAAGCGCTCGTGATTCTCACGCCGGTCGGATGGGACTTGACGACGGCCGTGTGCGACATGGGTCTCGATCCCGCGCGCACCGTCGCCGTCGACATGATGTTCGGCCTCGGGGGGCCGCGCACCGTGATGGTCACGCCCGCAACAGAGCCCTCCTATGCGCAAGCCGCCGTCGGTCTGATGTCGGCCGACGGAACGCCCGCCATTCTGATCGACGACAGCCCCGGTTTCGTGTCGCAGCGTATCGTGGCGCATATCATCAATGTTGCGTGTCAGGTGGCAAGCCGGGGCGTCGCGAGCCCGGCCGACATCGACAAGGGCACCAAGCTCGGTCTTGGCTATCCGATGGGGCCGCTCGCGTGGGGCGACAAGCTCGGCGCGGGGGCCGTGTTGCATATCCTGGAGCGGCTCGAGGATTTCTATCGCGATCCGCGCTACCGGCCTTCGCCTTGGCTGAAACGCCGAGCGATGCTGGGGCTATCGCTGCTTGCGCCCAACGGTACGGAACGGGCATGATCGCGCCTACATGATTGCTCCCCGACGCATGGTTACCCAGCCTGGAGTGCAAAGCCGAGATGAAGCCCGTGCCTGACCGCCAAGTAGTGGCGCGGACGACTATCGATTCCATCGAGGCGCGAGCCTTGGCATTCGAGCGGGACACGCGCGCACTGATGCGGCGTGCGGCGGCCATTCGCGACGACGCCTTCAGCGGCGTCCTGACCTACTCGCGAAAGGTGTTCCTGCCGCTCACCCATCTGTGCCGCGACAGCTGCCACTACTGCACCTTCGCGCGGCCGCCTCGGAAGGGCGAAGCGGCTTACATGCGTATCGACGAGGTTCTGGCATTGGCGCGGCGCGCACAAGATGCCGGCTGCACGGAGGCGCTATTCACGCTCGGCGACAAGCCGGAGCTTCGATATCCAGCGGCGCGGCGCGCCCTCGACGATCTCGGTTTTTCCAGTACGATCGATTATCTGCACGAGGCCGCAGGCCGCGTACTCGCAGAGACGACGCTGTTGCCCCATCTCAACCCCGGCGTCATGATGCGGGCTGATCTCGCGAAGCTGCGGCCAGTTTCGGCATCGATGGGACTGATGCTGGAGACCACGTCGGAACGCCTCGCCCAGCGCGGCATGCCGCATTTCGGCTCGCCCGACAAAGCGCCAGCGGCGCGTATCGCGACGATGCGGGCAGCAGGGTCCCTCGCAATTCCTTTCACGACGGGGCTGCTGATCGGGATCGGCGAAACGCGGGCGGAAACGATAGAGGCACTGCTCGCTATTCGCGGTTTGGACGACGCAGACGGGCACATTCAGGAAATAATCATCCAGCCTTTCCGCGCCAAGACCGGCACGCGAATGTCGAGCCACGCAGACGCGAGTGCCGATGATCTGCTATGGGCGATCGCCGTCGCACGTATCATCCTGGGCTCTCACATCAGCGTGCAGACGCCCCCCAATCTCTCGCCCGATCTTATCGGCGACGTGATCAACGCGGGCGTCGACGACTGGGGTGGGATCTCGCCGATTACACTCGATCACGTGAACCCAGAAGCGCCTTGGCCGCACATCGATACGCTGGCGAAACACGTCCGCGAAGCCGGCCGCGTGCTCGTGCAGCGGCTGCCGCTCTATCCGCGATACTTGCGCGAAGTCGAGCGTTGGACTGCTCCGGGGATACACACCGCGATATTGCGCGCGTCCGACAGCGAAGGGTTTGCGCGTGAAGGCGATTGGTCGCCCGGCAAAATCAAAGCGGCGCCCAAGGTTGCAACCACTTCGACCGTTCCCACCTTCGGGGCGGCCCTGCTCGACCGCGTGCTCGCCAAGGCAGATCGCGGAGAGGAGCTGGCCGAGGACGAGATTGTCAGACTGTTCGCAGCGCGGGACGACGATTTCTCCTCGGTGACTTCCGCTGCAGATACGATGCGTCGGCGCATGTCCGGCGACACTGTGCGTTATGTCGTCAATCGCAACATCAACTACACGAACGTGTGCGCTTATCGCTGCCAATTCTGTGCCTTCTCGAAGGGCAAGGCATCGCGGCACCTGCGCGGGCCCGCGTACGATCTCGACGCTGCGGAAATCGGCCGGCGCGTAGCGGAGGCCTGGGCGCGCGGTGCCACCGAAGTCTGCATGCAGGGCGGCATCCATCCCGACTATACCGGGGATACCTATCTCGCCGTTCTTGGCGCGGTTAAGTCTGCTGTGCCGGGCATGCACGTGCACGCCTTCTCGCCACTCGAAGTGCAGCATGGGGCGGCGACACTCGGGCAGCCGATCGCGGACTACCTCGCACGGCTGCGTGACGCGGGACTCGGATCTCTGCCAGGCACCGCGGCGGAAATCCTCGATGATGAAATCCGCGCGGTAATCTGTCCCGACAAGGTGTCTACGCAGGAATGGCTCGCTATCATGGCGGCTGCACACGGCGTCGGCCTGAGGACAACCGCGACGATCATGTTCGGGCACATCGAGGGGCCGCGGCACTGGGCACGACATCTCCTCGCGATTCGACGGCTCCAGGCGCAAACTGGCGGCTTCACGGAACTCGTACCGCTGCCGTTCGTGCACATGGAAGCGCCGATCTATTTCAAGGGGCGCGCGCGCCGCGGCCCGACGTGGCGAGAGGCGATCCTGATGCATGCGGTGTCGCGGATCGTGCTCCATCCCGTGATCCCCAACATCCAGGTGTCGTGGGTGAAGATGGGCGCTGAAGGCATCGCTGCCTGTCTCGCTGCCGGCGCCAACGATCTCGGCGGCACACTGATGAACGAAAGCATTTCGCGGGCGGCCGGCGCGGCACATGGACAAGAGCTTGCGCCCGCCGAGATGGATTCGATGATTTCGCATCTCGGGAGAAGGCCGCAACAACGCACGACGCTCTACGGCAAAGCCCCCGACGAGCAGCGGATCAAGTCGTACGAAGCTGCGCCGCTTGCCGAAGCGATCCAGACGCCTGCCGGCCGGCACGCGCGGCTCACAGGTCAAACCACACCGCGACACAACGGAATGCAGGTGCACGAATGACAGATAAGCAGACCATCGCCGTCCTCGGCGGCACCGGCAAGGAGGGCAGCGGGCTCGCGCTAAGGTGGGCGAAGGCCGGATACCGCGTCATCGTGGGCTCCCGCGATGCAGCCAGAGCCGGCGCTTCAGCTGACGATATGAAACAGCGGCTCGGCAGCGGCGACGTCACGGGCATGGCCAATCGCGATGCGGCGGCCGCGGCCGACATCGTCGTGCTGACCGTTCCCTATTCCGCGCAACAATCGACCGTGCTCGACGTGCGCGATGCGCTCAAAGGGAAGATCCTCGTCGACGCGACGGTGCCGCTCGTTCCTCCGAAGGTTGCGCGCGTGCAATTGCCAGCCGGCGGCTCGGCCGTCGCAGCGGTCCAGGAGTTGCTGGGGGCGGACGTGCGCGTGGTCGCGGCCTTCCAGAACGTATCGGCAGAACTGCTCGCCGATCCCGCCCGTACCGTCGATTGCGACGTGCTCATATGCGGTGACGACGTCAAGGCGCGCGAGACCGTTGTGCGCCTCGCAGCCGATATCGGGCTCAACGGCGTGCATGCGGGGGCGCTCGTGAATGCAGCGGCGGTCGAGGCACTGACGTCCGTTCTGATCGCCATCAACATGCGCTACAAGGTGCACAACACCGGTATCCGTATCACCGGCCTCAAGGGATCGTGAGCGCGTGCGGCTCAGACTTTCGCGGTCTTCTGTGATTGGAGATAGCGCCGCCAGCCGCCGTATCTCGAGATTTCCTCCGCGCCGGTGATGGCGTGAGCTTCGACGAGAAACCCCTTCGACGTCGTGCCATCTTCGAGTTGTAGCGTTCCGATGCCGAGCGGCGATGGGATGCCGGCGACGAAGATTCCGAAGCCTTCCGGCGGCAACGCCCACACCTCGACCTCGATCGCGTGGCCCTTACCGGTGGTCGTGCGGATCAGGCCCGGTCTCGCCGGTGGGCCACCGGGTAGCGCATAGAGCGCGTAGGTGGAGACAGTGCGCGAGGCGCGAAGAAAAACCGCGCCCTTCGTGGTCAGTTCGTGATTGAGGGGCAGGCCCGACATGTGTGCACCGACGGCGACGATCTCGATCCATCCGGGTGGTGCCGACGCCGCTCGAAGATTTGCGGCGGCGGGTGGCAATATCTGCGGTGTGGCGCCGAGACAGACATCGGCGTGCGCATGAAGCCGCGCGCCGAGTAAAGCCAGCACGCCGTCGCGGGCAGCCTCTGCGATCAACGTCACGCCGGCAGGCCGGCCGTCGCTCCTGGTCCGACCGGGAACGGCCAGTGCGCAGAGGTCGAGCAAGTTGACGAAATTCGTGTAGACGCCGAGACGCGAATTCGGGCCGATCGGATCGGCTTCCAGATCGGCCCGTGTGTAGACCGTGGGAATAGTCGGCACCGCGAGCACATCGATTCGATCCCAAATCCTCGCGGCTGCGCGCTGCAACTTTTTCAGCTTATAGAGGCCGGCGAAAGCATCGGCGGCGCTTAGTTTCATCGCACCGGAAATGATGGCATACGTAACGGGATGAAGCACATCGGGCCTTGCTTCTATGAAGCTGCGGATGGCCTCGTAGCGTTCGGCGACCCAAGGACCTCCGTAGAGCAAGTCCGCTACCTCGCGAAGCGCCATGATGTCGACTTCGACGATTTCGCCGCCGAGAGAGGCTAGATCCTTGGCGCTCGCCTCGAACGCCGCCGCAGCGATCGTGTCGCCGAAGAACTCCCTGGATTTCTCGTCGGGAATGCCGAGCCGCACCGTCGGCGGGAAGCCTACTGAACGATGGGAGAGAGGGCGAGAATAAGAATCTTGTTCATCGAAAGCCGCCATGACGTCGAGCGCGCGCTCTGCGTCCCCCACCGTCAGCGCGAAAATCGACACGCAATCCAGCGAGCGGCACGCGGGAACGACCCCGCGCGTAGACACCAGGCCCAGGCTCGGTTTTAAGCCGACGATGTTGTTGAGCGCGGCGGGCACACGACCCGAACCCGCTGTATCCGTGCCGAGTGCGAACGATACGAGGCCGCGCGCGACAACCACAGCGGAGCCCGACGACGAGCCGCCCGGCACGAGATCCGGATCGACCGCATTACGCGGCACTGGATAGGGCGACCGCACGCCGACGAGGCCGGTCGCAAACTGGTCGAGGTTCGTCTTGCCGATCAGGATCGCGCCCGCATCGAGCAGACGTTGCACAACACTGGCGTTGGCCTTGGCAGTGTAGGCGAACTCCGCGCACGCAGCCGTCGTCGGCATCGCCGCGACGTCGATATTGTCCTTTACCGCGAACGGTACGCCCCAAAGCGGCTTGGCAACGGGATCGAAAGCACCGAGCGCGCCAGCCGCTTCACGCGCCTTCGCACGATCGACGAGCGTGATGAAGATGCCTGGATCACCGGCTGCTTCGATGCCGGCGTAGACCTCGTCGATCACCCGTAAAGGCGACAGGCCGCCGCGATATTCTGTGTGCAAATTGTCGATGATCAGTGAGCGCATCGTGAGCGTAGAGACTCCAGGACAGCCGATCAGAGCGGCGGGTGCGGGACGGCGGCGAGCAGTTCGCGCGTGTACTCGTGAGCGGGGTTGGTCATGATCCCTTCTGCGTCGCCCTGCTCGACGATAAGGCCGCTCTTCATGACAATCACGCGGTCGCAAAGCAAGCGGACGACGTTGAGGTCGTGGCTGACGAACAGATACGACATGCCGAGCGCGGCCTTCAGATCGACAAGCAGATTAAGCACCACGGCCTGCACCGAAACATCCAGGGCCGCCGTCGGCTCGTCGAGGATCAAAAGCGCCGGCCCGAGCGCGATTGCGCGGGCGATCCCGACGCGCGCCTTCTGCCCGCCCGAGAGTTGATGAGGAAAGCGGTCGAGCAAGTCACGCGGGAGCCCTACCTGATCGGCCAGGGTCTCGACGCGTGCGCGGGTCTCGGCGCTGTTCGAGATGCCGCCGAGCCGATTGATCGGATCGGCGATCGCGCGCGCGGCCGTGAACCTGGGATTGAGGCTATCGGTCGGGTCCTGGAACACCATCTGCAGCCGCTTGCGCGCGGCGTCGGATGCGAATGCCTTCGCTGGAACCGCGCCGATGTCGCGTCCTTCGAACGTGATCGAACCGGATGTCGTGTCGAGCAGTCGCATAATCATCGCGGATGTCGTCGATTTCCCGCAGCCGGACTCACCGACCAGGCCGACGCTCTCCCCGTGCATGATATCGAAGCTGATGCCATCGACGGCGCGAAATGCTTGCGGCTCGGCGGGGCTGTCAGCCGCGCGCTTACGGCCGAACCATCGCGACGGGCCGCGGCCGCCGCGCGGGTATTCTTTCACGAGATCGCGGACGGAAAGCACCGTCTGGCGCCGAGCGCCTGAGTTCACGCTAGTAGCAGCTGGAACATTCCGAGTGGACTGCGTCGCTTGTTCATCGCTCAGGAGATCGCGGACCGTGGCGCCGGGCCGCGGCGTCGCACGCATCAGGCGCTGCGTATAGGGATGCTGGGGAGAACGGAATATCGCCTCGGCCATCGCGGTCTCGACCACGCGGCCTTTCTCCATCACGACGATGCGATCGCAATACCGGGCAGCGAGGCCGAGATCATGCGTGATGAGGATCGTCGACATCTCTCTCGCGCGCGTCAACTCGACGACGAGGTCCATCACGGCTTTCTGGGTCGTCACATCGAGACCCGTGGTCGGCTCGTCCGCGATCAGAAGTCGCGGCTGGCAGGCAAGCGCCAAGGCGATGACGATGCGCTGGCACATGCCGCCCGACAGCTCGAACGGGTAGGCGTAGTAGCGGTCCTCGGGATCGGCAATGCGGACGAGGCGCAGGATGTCGATTGCCTTGGCGCGGGCATTCTGCGAAGTCGCTTGCGAATGCCGGACGAGAACGTCCTCGATCTGGCGGCCGACGCGGCGGATCGGATTGAGGGCGGCCCGCGGATTCTGGAAGATCATCGAGATCTCGCGCCCGCGGATGTCGCGCATCAATCCCTCGTCGGCGCCCGCGAGTTCCATACCGGAGAACGTGATCGCCCCATCGGCTATGCGACCGGCCCGATCGAGGATGCGCATCACGGCATAAGAGGTCACGGATTTTCCGGAGCCGGACTCGCCGACGATGCCGACAGTCTCGCCCTTGGCCACGGCAATGTCGACGTTTCTGACGGCCGTGACGGTGCCGTTGCGCGTCGCGAACTCGACAGTGAGATCGCGAACGTCGAGGAGTGGCAAGGTGGTCATGGCGCCCTCAAGTCCGCCGCTGGGGATCGACGATGTCGCGCAAGCCATCGCCCAGCAAGTTGAACGTGAACACCGCCAGCATCAGCGCAAGACCGGGGAACAGCGCGAGCCACCACTCGCCCGATACGATGAAGTTCGCGCCCTCTGCGACCATGATGCCCCATTCCGGCGTCGGCGGCCTGACACCGAGACCGATGAACGAAAGGCCCGCCGCATTCAGAATAGCCCAACCTAGATTGAGCGAGATCTGCACCATCATCGGCGGTAGCGCATTGGGGAAGATGTGCAGGCCGAGAATGCGCCAGTCGCCGTTTCCGGAAAGCCTTGCGGCCTGCACGAAGCCAGCATTGCGCCGCACGTTCACTTCGGCGCGCGCCATGCGGGCATAGAACGGAATATTGATGAGAGCCGTTGCGTAGATGATGTTGTCGACGGTATTGCCGAGTGCTGCGACGATCCCCATGGCGAGCACGAACAACGGGAACGCCATGATCGTGTCGCACGTTCGCCCGACGATCTTGTCGGTCCAACCGCCGAAATAGCCCGCCACCGCGCCCATGGCCGATCCAATGACGAACGAAAGCGCGACCGCCGCGACGGATATGGCGAGGTCGAGACGGGTCGCGACGATGACGCGGGAGAACACATCTCGTCCAAGTTGATCCGTTCCGAACCAATGCGCCGACGATGGCGGTTTCAATTGCAGCGCCGCATTGGTCTGCAGCGGGTCGTAAGGCACGATCCAGGGACCGATCAATGCGCACACGAGGATCAAAACCAGCAGCGACGCCGCCAGCAGCGTCACTGGGTTTCCAGTGACGACGTAGATGACGTGACGCAACCACTTGTTTCCGGCGCTTTCGCTGCGCGGGGACGCTCCCATGGTCATTGCGGCACCCTCGGTCCGGCCGGGCATGGTTTCATCCTTCGATGCCGACGCGCGGATCGATCAACGTGTAGGCGATGTCGACCACGAGATTGAGCACCACGAACAGGATCGCCATCGCCAGAACGAAGCCCTGCACGGCTGCATAGTCCGACACCACGAGTGCTTCGATCGCATAGGACCCGATGCCCGGCCACGCGAACACTTTCTCGACCAGCACATTGGCACCGAGCGTGAACGAGAAGATCATGCCTAGTGTCGTGATCACCGGCAGCAGCGCATTCCGGAAGGCGTAGGTGAAGAGCACCTTGCGGCCGGAAAGTCCTGCTGCGCGCGCCGTGCGCACGAACTCCGAGCCCAGTACCTGCAGCATAGCACCGCGTGTCATGCGGGCGAGCGGCGCGAGCGTGAACAACGCGAGGGTAGTTGCTGGCAGCACGAGTTGCCCCAGCGCGCCGCGGAACGTTTCGAGGTCGCCGGCCAGCAGCGAGTCGACGGTGTAGAACCCTGTGACCAGAGGCGGGGAAAGCAACATGACGTTGAGTCGGCCCATCGGGGCCGGTGCCCATCCCAGCAGATAGTAGAACACGTAGACGAGAAGAATTCCTGTGAAGAACGTCGGCAAGCTCACGCCCGCTGTCGTCAGGAAGCGGCAGAGGTGGTCGACCCAGCTGTCGGGCCTCGTCGCTGCCAGAATCCCGAGCGGAATTGCGACCAGCGCCGATACCACGAGCGCCGCAAGCGTCAACTCGATCGATGCGGGCAGCCGTGCGATCAACTCCGTCGATACGGGCCGCCCCGTCGAGATCGACTGTCCGAGATCGCCCGCAAGAAGTTGGCGGATGTAGAAGAAGAACTGCTCGGGCAGCGACCGGTCCAGTCCCAAGCTCTTGCGGATCTGTGCAATGGAATTTGCGTCGGCCGCAGGTCCGGCAAAATAGACCGCGGGGTCTCCCGGCAGCGCGCGCGTCAGGATGAACGTAACGATGATGATTCCGACGAGCGCGGGCAGCGCCTGTCCACACCGCTGCCCGATCACACTCAGCTTGGAGGCCGCAGCCATAGGTCAAGCCTTCGTGAGCTTGAGTAGTCGGAAATCCGGCTGGCGGTGATACCACGACGAGTATCCCTCGACGTTCTTGCGCATCGCGCTATCGAGATAGGGCTGCCACAAGGGTATGCGCGGGAGGTCGTCGAACGCCTTGGCGATCATGCGCTTGATCTTCGGCTCATACTGCGGGTCGTTGGTTTCCATATGCAGCGTCTCGCCGACCAGCTTCGCCATTTCGGCGTCGTCATAGTTCGACGAGTTGAAGAGCGCGCCCTTGATGTAAGCCCAGAAGAAGTAGTAATCGGGCGTGTCGAGCCAGCCACCGAAGTTGTCGAGATGCAGCGGCAACTTCTTTTCGACGAGGGCCACCGTGCGCCAGTTGGCGCCGGGTATCTTGTCGATGGTCGCCTTGATGCCGATCTTGGCCAGCCCCTCCTGGATCAGCAACGCAGTCGGTTCGCCCCACTCGGCGGTGCCGAGATCGAACGCCAGGGGTACTTCGAACCCGCCCTTGAACGCGGTCTGACCTAGAAGGTCCTTGGCCTTGTCGTAGTCGGTCGCGTAAGGGAAAGGCTGGGGCCAGGCGATGTCGGCGGGCTCCGCACTCTTGGCGCCCCAAAGCTTGGCACCGCGACCGTAGGCAGCCTGATTCAGAATTTGCTCGTAGGGAATCGCATAGGCGAGCGCCTGCCTAACGCGTTTGTCCTTGAAGGGCTCGAAGTTGAAGTTGGGGCAGAGCACGTGCATGCAGTTTGCGATCGGTGCGCCCTCGACCAGGGCGGTGCCCTTCTCCTTCATCTCCTTTGCGTCTTTCGCGGAGATCTCGAAGGCCATGTGGATGTCGCCGCGCTCGACAAGTGCGCGCCGCGTCGCCTGGGCCGGCACTTCGCGCACGATGATCCGGCGAATAGCGGGTAACGGGCCTCCCTTCCAGGCGTCGTTGCGGACATAAACGATCTGCTGACCGGGATCCCAACGCTCGATCTTGTAGGCGCCGGAGCCCATCGGCGTGCGGTGGAAGTATTCCATCGCCCACGGGTCTTTCTCGGTTGCATTGGCCTTGCCGACCTTCGAGCTCATCACATAGGGCACGGGAACAGCGAGATCGGGGATCGTGAGCTTGGACTTGCGGAGAAACTTCACACGGAAAGTAGCGTCGTCGATCGCTTCGAACTGCTCGACCTTCTCCAGACCGCCAGCCTTCATCTGCGTCGCGGAGAAGCCACCGACGGATACTGCGCGGTCGAACGACCACTTCACATCCGCCGCCGTGACGGGCGATCCGTCCCAGAATTTCGCATCCTTCTTGAGCTTGAACGTTACCGACATCCCGTCGGCCGCAGTTTCCCAGCTTTCGGCAAGCTCGCCGACGATCTTCGAGTAGTCGAACACGATGGAGCCATCGGCCGCCTTCTTCGTGCCGAAAGAGATGAGACGGTCATAGACGTTGATCGTGACCTGATAGCTCGGGCGGTTGGTGCCGGTGCGATGGAGATCGAGGCTGTTGATCGTCGTGCCGATCGCGACGACGATCGTATCGGTTGCCTGGGCCATGGCCGCTGTCGCAGTCAACAGCGGCAGGCCTCCCGCGCCCACCACGACGGCGCCAGTTCCCTTGATGAATGTACGGCGATGCATTGTGCGCTCCTGAACCTCGCAGCCGGCGTAGCAGCCGGACCCACGGAGCCGTGTTGCAGAGCGCATGCCAACGCGGGTGAACGCGTTAATCTGTTGTCGATGCGAGATATTCGTTCTGCTGCGTGAAACTTGGGCGGCCCGGACAGCTCAGCTTTTCATCAAGCGCACAAAATAAAAGCACCCCGACAACGGGCAAAAATGCGCTCCGACGATAAAACCGCCGGACAAACACACTACTTTTAGACGACAGGGGTGCCGCTGTTTCAGCCTCGGCCGAGCCTCATGTCCCAGACGTTCGGGCCGCGTCGATCGCCGCCACGATGCGCTGCGGCGTGACGGGAGACGACAATAGTTCGGCGCCGAGGTCCTTCAGCGCATCGTTGATCGCGTTGGTCAGCGCTGCGGGTGGTGCGATAGCGCCGCCCTCGCCGAGCCCCTTCTGGCCGAAGCGCGTGTAGGGCGACGGTGTTTCCATATGGATGATGCGGACGCGGGGCATTTCCCCGGAGCCGGGTAACAGATACTCGGCGAGCGTGGTACCGAGCGGCTGGCCTTGCGCATCGTATGGCATCTCTTCGTAGAACGCGGTGCCGACACCCTGTGCGATGCCTCCGATGATCTGGCCATCGACGATCATCGGATTGACGAGTGTCCCGCCGTCCTCGACGACGACATAGTCCAGCATTTCGACGGCGCCCGTCTCCGTATCGACGGCGACGACGGCGGCATGAGCGGCATAGCTGAACGTGCCGGTATCGCGCTTGGCCTTGTAGCCGGCGACGACTTCGAGCCCGCCTGGATCGACGTCGGCGGGCAGGTCCTGCGGACGGCGATAAAATGTGCGGGCGATATCGGCGACTGCGATCTTGGCGCTGGCCGAGACGACGAAGCCACCTTCGAGACGGACATCGGCTTCGCGCGCCTGAAGCAGCTTGGCACCGATCCGCAGAACGCGCCCGGCGAGTTGATCGCAGGCCGCGGCGACCGCGCCACCCGACATTATCATACAGCGCGAGCCCCACGTGCCCGTGGAGTACGGCGACAATCCGGTGTCGCCGTGACTGACCTTGATATGATCGTGCGGTACGCCGAGTATCGTGTAGGCGACCTGCGACAGCGTCGTTTCCAAGCCCTGTCCGTGGCTGTGTGCACCGATCCGGATTTCGAGGCCGCCGTCGGGTGTGAACCGGGCATGGCACTGCTCGTGGCCGGGCACGAACGGGATACCCCAGGATGCATACACGCTGGTCCCGTGGCCAGCCTGCTCGGAATACATCGCCAGCCCGAGGCCGATCTTGCGGCCGTCCGGTTCGCCGCGCGCCTGCCGCTGCCGCACGCTGGCGAGACCGATCGCTTCCACCGCTCGGCGCAATGCCTCCGGGTAGTCGCCGGAATCGAAATGGCGCTTGGCAATATTGTCGAACGGCATCTGCTCGGGCTTGACGAGGCTCTTGGCGCGCAACTCCGTGGGCTCGACGCCAGCTTCGCGCGCCAACGCGTCGAGCGTTACTTCGAGCGCAAAGCAAACGCCGGTGCGTGCGACACCGCGATAGGGCAGGATCGGCGGCTTGTTGGTGGCAGCCGTAATCGTCCTGCAGCGATAGTGCGGGAAGTCGTACAGACCCGGCAAGATGCTTCCGACCTGCCCCGCCTCGAGGCAGGCGGAGAACGGATAGGCGGAGTATGCACCGGCATCCACCGTCGCCTCGCAATCGAGTGCGAGCAAGCGGCCTTTCCCGTCCGCGTAGGCGGTGAGCTTGTAGTGGTGCTCGCGGCAGTCGGCGCCGGCTGTCAGATTCTCGCGGCGATCTTCAATCCAGCGCAGAGGTGTTCCCAGGTGCTTTGCAGCCCAAGCGAGCGCCACTTCCTCGCCAAGCAGAACGCCCTTATAGCCGAAACCGCCGCCGACATCGGGAGCGATGACGCGGATCTGGCCTTCGTCCATGCCGAGACACTCGGCGAGGCCCGAGCGGACGATGTGAGGCTGCTGAGTCGAACTCGTTACGATGATCTGGCCAACGCGCGAATCCCATTCGGCGATGACCCCGCGGCCTTCCATCGGACTCATCACCTGACGCGCGGTGCGCAATTCGCGCTCGACCTTGAAGGCGGCGCGGGAGATCGCAGCCTCGAAATCGACATCCGCGCTCGTGGTCAGAAAAACGTTGTCGCCCCATTGCTCGTGCAGCAGAGGCGCACCGGGGCGGACGGCGGCCAGCATGTCGGTGACTGCGGGAAGCACTTCATAGTCTACGTCGATCAGGGCTGCGATATCCTCAGCCTCCGCACGGGTCGCCGCGATGCACATCGCAACGGGCTCGCCGACATGGCGCACCTTGTCCGAAGCGAGGATCGGCTGCAGTGACGATTTGAAGCCGGGGAGTGCCGTATCGGCGCGGATCGATGCAACGCCGGAGAGGTCGGCTGCGAGGAAGACCTGGGATCTGCACTCTTCGGGAACGGCGATCCCGCGAATCCGCGCATGGGCCACCGGCGAGCGAAGGAAGGCAACTTCTTGCATCCCGGGGATCGCGAGATCGGCCACGAAGCGGCCCTGGCCGCGGAGATAGCGATCGTCCTCTTTGCGCTTCAGCGGTGCGCCGATACCCTGATCGGTCGAGATTCCCTGCTCAGTCAATCTGACATCGGCCGCTTGGGCCGCTCCCCATTTCATCGAATAAGTCCAAGCAGCGCACGGGGCGCTTCGAAGAGCTGGCCAAGATACCCTGGGGAGACGGCACGTCCACCCCAATCTCGCCGTGTCAGCCAGCCTTGCAGCAAGAACTTGATTGGACAAAATTTCGGCAACTGCATACAAATTCAGCAGCTCCAGTTTTTGCGTGATTTCATGGCTTGCCAGCAAGTCGGCCTCTGCAATAGTGGCGCCGCATGCGAAATGACCACCTCAAATTTCAATTCGGAGTAACGAGATGCTCAAGCACGGCTCGGCCCAATTTTTGGCAGCGGCTGTTTTCATGGCGCTCGCCGCGCCTGCAAACGCACAGGAAACGATAAAGATCGGCGTCACTCAACCGCTGACGGGAGCGTTCGCGGCTTCGGGCAACTATGTGACCCAAGGCGCCAAGATCGCCGAGGAAGAGATCAATAAAGCTGGCGGCGTTCTAGGCAAAAAAATCCAGCTGGTCGTCGAGGACAACAAGTCGAATCCAACCGAAGCGGTGTCCACCGCGGAGAAGCTCATCACCAAGGACAAGGTTCCCGTGATGA
>LNFM01008712.1_pt1 | contig 15172 bp, 12 predicted proteins | sample 596031 | NCBI WGS metagenome assembly LNFM01 (sample SAMN04254537, study PRJNA301005) | activated carbon metagenome | isolation source: dual media filters at the Ann Arbor, Michigan drinking water treatment plant | place: USA: Ann Arbor | reverse complement strand
TCATGATGAACCCCAGCGACAGCATCGTCGACTGGGTGCTGAAGACGGTGCCCACCATGGGCGCCGGCTGGTGCCCGCCGGGCATGCTGGGCATAGGCGTGGGCGGCACGGCCGAGAAGGCGGTGCTGCTGGCCAAGGAAGCGCTGATGGACCCCATCGACATGTTCGACCTGCTGGCGCGCGGCCCCGCGAACAAGCTGGAAGAACTGCGCATCGAACTCTACGAGAAGGTCAATGCCCTGGGCATAGGCGCGCAGGGCCTGGGCGGCCTGACCACGGTGCTGGACGTGAAGATCGCCACCTACCCCACGCACGCGGCGGGCAAGCCGGTGGCGATGATTCCGAACTGCGCCGCCACGCGCCACGCCCATGTGCAGATGGACGGCAGCGGCGCGGTCTACCTCGACCCGCCCAGCCTGAGCCTGTGGCCCGACGTGCACTGGACACCCGACTACCAGCGCTCGAAGAAGGTCGACCTGAACACGCTCACCCCCGCCGAGGTGGCGAGCTGGACACCGGGCCAGACCCTGCTGCTCAGCGGCAGGATGCTCACCGGGCGCGACGCCGCGCACAAGCGCATCCAGGACATGCTGGCCAAGGGCGAAACGCTGCCGGTGGACTTCACCAACCGCGTCATCTACTACGTCGGCCCGGTGGACCCGGTGCGCGACGAGGTGATGGGCCCGGCCGGCCCGACCACCGCCACGCGCATGGACAAGTTCACCGAGATGATGCTGGCCCAGACCGGCCTCATCGGCATGATCGGCAAGGCCGAGCGCGGGCCCGCCGGCATCGCCGCCATCCAGAAGCACAAGAGCGCCTATCTCATGGCCGTGGGCGGCGCGGCCTACCTCGTGGCGAAAGCGATCAAACACGCCAAGGTGGTGGGTTTTGCCGACCTCGGCATGGAAGCCATCTACGAGTTCGACGTGCTCGACATGCCGGTCACCGTGGCCGTGGACGCGCAGGGCACGAGCGTGCACAACACCGGGCCGGCCGAGTGGCAGGCGCGCATCGGCAAGATCCCGGTGACGGTGGGCTGAGAGGCTGAAAGGCTGATTCCTCGACACCGTGTCACAGCTCTTCGAAGTCCATCCGCAGAACCCGCAGCCGCGCCTGCTGAAGCAGGCAGCAGCCATCCTGCAGGCCGGCGGCGTGGCGGCCGTGCCCACCGACAGCAGCTACGCGCTGGTGTGCCGGCTGGACGACAAGGCCGCCGCCGAAAACCTGCGCCGCATCCGCCAGGTGGACGACAAGCACCACCTCACGCTGCTGTGCCGGGACTTGAGCGAACTGGCGCGTTTTGCGCGCGTCGACAACCGCCAGTACCGGCTGCTGAAGCTGGGCACGCCGGGGCCCTACACCTTCATCCTCGAAGCCACCAAGGAAGTGCCGCGGCGCCTGAGCCACCCCAGCCGCCGCACCATCGGACTGCGCGTGCCCGAGCACAAGGTGCTGCAGGAACTGCTGGCGCTGTTCGGTGAACCGCTGCTGGCGACCACGCTGATCCCGCCCGGCGAAACCGAGCCGATGAACGACGCCGTCGAGATCCGCGAGCGTTTCCAGAAGACGCTGCAGGCCGTGGTGGACGCGGGCGGCTGCGCGATGGCGCCGACCACCGTCATCGACTTCAGCGGGGATGAGCCGCTGCTGCTGCGCCAGGGCCGCGGTGAACTGTCGCGGCTGGGCATGTAGCCACGGCGCAAGCAGTCAGGTGGGCCCCGGTGTACTCATGAACACCCGCCTGCAACGCACGGCCGGCGCGTTTCACCACCGGCACACAACGGCCGCGCCGACCCCGCGCTCGGACCCATGGCCCTGTCTGCCGACGCCCGAAGCTGCGCGGTGCCTGCCTCAGGCCGGCGCCGTGGTGGCTGCCGGAACGGGTGCCAGGGCCGGTGCCGCCAGCGCGGCGCGCAGCCGCTGCGGGCTGAAGCCCAGCAGCACGCGCCCGCGCACCAGCAGCACCGGCGTGCCCGGCGCCCTGCGCGCCTCGAAGGCCGCGCGGCAGGCGCTGTCGCGCTCGATGCTGCATTCGGTGAAGGCGACCTCGTGCTTGCGCATCCACAGCCGCGCCTGGTCGCAGATGCCACAGGTGTCGGACGACAGCATGTGGATGTCGCCGGCGCGCGCCAGCTTCGCCACCTCGGTGCCCACCTCGGCGCGCAGCTGACGCGTCCACCACGACTGCGCCGACAACGCCGCCAGCACCAGCAGCGCCAGGCCCAGCAGCGAACGTGCCTGCGGCTTCAGCGCCATGCCGGCCCCGAAGGCAGCCTCAGAGGGCGGCCGTGACCACCATTTCCACGCGCCACTCGGGCTTGGCCAGTTCGGCCTTCACGGTGGCGCGCGGCGGCGCGTGGCCGGCGGGCAGCCAGGCTTCCCACGCGGCGTTCATGCCGGGGAAGTCGGCCAGGTCCTTGAGGAAGATCTCCACGCGCAGCAGCTTGCGCTTGTCGGTGCCGGCGCGCGCCAGCAGCGCGTCGATGGCGGCCAGCACCTGCCGGGTCTGGCCGCCGATGTCCTGGCTGCCGTCGGCAGGCACCTGGCCGGCCAGGTAGGCCACGCCGTTGTGCACCGCCATCTCGGACAGCCGCGTGCCGACGTCGAATCTCTGAACCATCTCAATGTCCCTTCTTGTGTTTGGCGCGGTGGCTGCGCGCAGCAGCGGCCGCCTGGTTCTTGACAGGCGCTTCGGCAGCCTTCTGCCCGAACTTGTTCTCGGTGCCGGCCAGCAGCTTGCGGATGTTGCCTTCGTGCCGCCACACCAGCAGCAGGCTCATGACCACCAGTGCCAGCGTCGACAGTTCGGGCCCCCAGATCAGCGCCTGGTAGAACGGCGCGAAGACGGCCGCGATGATGGACGCCAGCGACACATAGCGCGAAAACGCCACGATGATGGCAAAGCTCAGCAGCGTGGCCAGGCCCAGCAGCGGGTTCACGGCCATCAGCACGCCGGCCGCCGTGGCCACGCCCTTGCCCCCCTGAAAGCGGAAGAACACCGGCCACACGTGGCCGATGAACGCGGCCAGCCCCACAAAGGCCGCCGCCGGCTCGCCCAGGCCGAAGGGCCGGCCGTATGCCAGCACCAGCAGCACCGGCACGTAGCCCTTCAGGGCGTCGAAGGCCAGCGTCAGCAGCGCCGCAGGCTTGTGGCCCGAGCGCAGCACGTTGGTGGCACCGGGGTTCTTGCTGCCGTAGCTGCGCGGGTCGGCCAGGCCGAACACGCGGCTGAGGATGACGGCGAAAGACAGCGAACCAACGAGGTAGGCCGCCAGCAGGGCGGCGGCAAGATAGAGGGCATGCATGGGCGCAGAAGTGTAAGCGCGGCGTCACGGGGCCCGGCCCGAAGCAGGGGACGGCGCGGGGCCGGCCACGCAAGCGGCAGCATCCACAAACTGCACGAGGAGCACAGCCCGGAGTACCGACGCGCGCCTGCAACCGCTACCATGATGCTGGATCGTTGGGGCCCCGAGGGGTGCGTCGCCTGTGCGTCGCAGGCGGCGGCAAGGCCGGTGCAGACAGCACCGTTGCCCGGGGCAAGTGGGAGCAGAAAATGATGGCAGCGAACCTGCTGCACCGTTCGTGCAGCACGGCTGGCGAATTTGCTGGCGCACGTGCGGCCGCTGGCCGGGTGCGCTGCGCCTGGCATGGACTGATGAAGCTGTTGGCGCGGACGGCGCTGACCACGCTGAGCCTGCTGGCGGCCGCCACCGCGCAGGCGCAAACCGCGGCCGAGCCCCGGCTGCAGTCGGTGCGCGCCGACGCCATTCCGCGCGATGTGGTGGCCACGCTGGCCCAGGACCGCGCCGGCTTCCTGTGGATCGCCACGGGTGACGGCGTCGTGCGCTACGACGGCCACCGCTTCCGCGTGCAGGAGCGCGACGCTGCAGCCCCCGCGCGTCGCAGCCTGGGCTGGGTGCGCGCGATGCTGGCCACGCGCGACGGACGCGTCTGGTTCGGCACCGAGGTTGACGGACTGGCGGTGTACGAGCCCGAGCGCGACCGCATCGTCGACCACAAGAACCCGGCGCTGGGCCAGGCGCCGGCGCCGACCATCGTGGCACTCGCCGAAGACGCCGACGGCGGCATCTGGATGGCCACCGTCGGCGCCGGGCTTCAGCACTTTGACCCGCGACGCGGCAGCTACCGCAGGCATCAGCAGCCAGACAACGCGGCGGGCTCGCCCGACGCGCCGGTGCGTGCGCTGCTGGCAACCGCTGACGGCAGCCTGTGGGCCGGCAGCGACCAGGGCCTGAGCCGGCGCGCGCCCAACGGCACGCGCTTCGAGCCCGTGCCGGGCCTGCCCGCGGGCAGCGTGACGGCCCTCGCGCCGGCCACCGACGGGCGAGTGTGGGTCGGCCTGCAAAGCGGCGGGCTGTGGGTCCATGACCCGCGCAGCGGCAGCCTGACCGAACTGCCCGCACCCGCCGCCGGGTCCGAGCAGGCACAGCCCGGCGCCGTCACCAGCCTGGCCGAAGCTGCAGATGGCCTGATGTGGGTGGGCCGCAGCACGGGCCTGGACCTGCACCACGCCTCCACCGGCCGCGCGCTGCGCGCGCTGCGCCATGACCTGCGCCGCCCGCAGGGCCTGGCAGGCAACGAAGTCTCGGCCCTGCTGCGCGACCAGGCCGGCGCGATGTGGGTGGCCGGCTACGGCATCGGCCTGCAGCGGCACGACCCTGCACAGGCCGCGATTGCCGTGGTGACACCAGCCCCGCCCGCCGCGGGCCTGCCGGCACGGGCCGACCTGCGCCAGCTCTTGCAGCACAGTGACGGCACGCTCTGGGCAGCCGACCACGAAGGCCGGCTGCTGCAGATGGACGCCGAACTGCGCGTGCGAGCGTTGCTGCCGCCGCAAACGGTCAATGGCCGGGCGCTGCGCATCAGCGCGCTGCACGAAGCGGCCGACGGCCGCGTGTGGCTGGGCGGCGACGGTGTGCTGATGCTGGTGGACCGCCGCGGCCGGCCGCAGCGCACGCTGCGCCATGACGGCGGCGCCACGCACCTGGTGCACGCCACGGCCGACGGTGCGCTGTGGGCCGGCACCGGCGACGGCCTGTACCGCTGGGCCCCCGGTGCCGCAACACCCGCACGCGCGGCCCTGGCTGGCGGCGTCGCCATGGCCGGCGATGTCTTCACCGCCGCCACCGGGCCCGACGGCGCGCTCTGGGTGGGCAGCGTGAAAGGGCTGTTCCGCACCGAGCTCGGGCAGACGGTGCTGCGGCCCGTGAACGCCGCCAGCGCAGAGGCTGGCCTGGCCAGCCCTGTGGTCATCGGCCTGCTGCTGGACCGCCAACAGCAGCTGTGGGTGGACACCGCCGTCACCGGCCTGCACCGCCTGATGGCCTGGGACGGCCGACACGCGCGCTTCGAACGTGTGAGCCTGCGCCACGGCAAGCTGGGCCGTCCCTTCGGCGCCAGCCTGCAGGAAGACAGCCAGGGCCGCATCTGGACCCACATGCATGTGCACGACCCCGCCGCGGACACCTTGCACGCGCTGGGCGCGGCCGACGGCGTGAACTTCGGCACCGGCTGGTTCCGTGCCAGCGCACGTGCGCCAGATGGCCGCCTCTACTTCGGCGGCAGCCGCGGCTTGCTGGTGGTGCAGGCCGACCGCTTCCGCCTGCCGGCGCAGGACGCACCACTGCGTCTGACCGAAGTGCGCATCAACGGCCAACGACAGAGCGCCCCGCCGCCGGGCGGGCTGAGCCTGAGCCGCGCGCAGCGAAGCGTGGCCATCGAATTTGCCGCGCTGGACTACAGCGACAACAGCCGCTACCGCTACAGCTACCGCCTGGACGGCTTCGACCCCGACTGGGTGCCCGCCGGGCCGGAAGACCGCGTGGCCGCCTACAGCAACCTCGACCCTGGCACCTACACCTTGCGCGTGCGCGCCGCGCCACGCGAGGGCCGGTGGGACGCCCAGGAACTGGTGCTGCCACTTCGCGTGCTGCCAGCCTGGTGGCAGCAGCCCAGCGTGAAGGTGCTGGCCGCACTGGCCACGTTGGCGGCCGTGTGGGCGCTGCTGCAGTGGCGCACGCGCCGCCTGCGCCGCCAGCGGCAGGCGCTGGAACACGCCGTGGCCCTGCGCACCGCGGAACTTGAAGCCGCGCGCAGCAGCCTGGAAAGCCGTGTGCAGGCCCGCACCAGCGAGCTGGCAGCCGCCACGGCGGCGGCCGAAACCGCCAACCGCGCCAAGACCGTGTTCCTGCACAGCGTCAGCCACGAGATGCGCACGCCGCTGAACGCCATCCTGGGCCTGACCTACCTGGCCGAGGCCGACGTGGCACCCGGCCAGCAGCAACGCCGCCTGGGCCACGTCACCGCCGCTGCCCAGCAGTTGTTGAGGCTCATCAACGACGTGCTGGAACGTGCCCAGCATGAGGCCGGCAGCCGCACGGCCGGGCCCGCCGAAGCGCTGACGCTGACCGCAACACCACCGCCGCCTTCAATGCCAACGCTGCCCGCCGCCGCGGCCGACACCCGGCCGCCGCCGCGCTTCAACGGTGAACGCGTGCTGCTGGCCGAAGACGAGGCCGTGAACCAGATCGTGGCCGTGGGCATCCTTGAACGCGCCGGGCTGGTGGTGGACGTGGCCGACAACGGCGCCCAGGCCGTGCTGCTGGCCACGGCCAACGCCTACGCGCTGGTGCTGATGGACCTGCAGATGCCCGAGCTGGACGGCCTGGCCGCGACGCGGGCGCTGCGCGCCACGGCGCAAGGCGCAGAGCTGCCCATCGTGGCCTTGAGCGCATTCGCCTTCGACGAAGACCGCCAACGCTGCCTGGACGCCGGCATGAACGCCCACCTCAGCAAACCCGTCGACCCGGCCGAGCTCCTGCACACGGTGCGGCGCTGGCTGCGCCAGCCGCCGGCCTGAACACGAACGTGTTCGGCGCGCGCGGCGCGCGTGCGGCTCAGGCCAGCGCGCAGTGCACGGCGCGCGCCGCCAGCACGTCCACCAGCACCTGCGGCGCGATGCCCACCAGGTAGCCGCGCCGGCCGCCGTTGATGCAGATGCGCGGCAGCGCCAGCACCGAGGCTTCCACGTAGATCGGCATGGCCTTCTTCAGGCCGAAGGGCGAGGTGCCGCCCACAAGGTAGCCGCTGTGGCGCTGCGCGACCTCGGGCTTGCAGGGCTCCACGCTCTTGGCGCCGATCTCGCGCGCCAGGTTCTTGGTGCTGACCGAGCGGTCGCCATGCATCAGCACGATCAGCGGCTGGGCCTTGTCGTCCTGCATCACCAGGGTCTTGATGACGCCGTGTTCGTGCACGCCCAGCTGCTTCGCGCTCTCGGCGGTGCCGCCGTGGTCGACGTAGTCGTAGGGGTGTTCGGTGTAGGCCACGCCCGCGGCCTTCAGCATCTGCGTGGCCGGGGTCTCGCTGACGTGCCTGTCCTTTTTCGCCATCTTGGCTGGCGCCCCTGCGGGCGGTCTCTCAACAGCTGGGAATCAATCGCCTTCCACCCATTCGATCTGGGCGCCCAGGTCGCGGATGTTCTCGGCAAACCGCGGGTGCGCGCGCCGCACCGGCGTGGCGTTGTGGATCACGCTCTTGCCGGGGATGCTGGCCGCCAGCATCAGCAGCGCGATGGCCACGCGGATGATGTAGGGGCTTTCCACCTCGGCGGGCTGCAGCGTCTTGCCGCCGAAGGTGATGATGCGGTGCGGGTCGCTCTGGAAGGCGTGGCCGCCGAACTTGCTGAGTTCGCTGGTCCAGCCCATCGCGCCTTCGTAGACCTTGTTCCAGTACATCACGCTGCCTTCGGCCTTCACGCCCAGGGCCACGAAGATGGGCAGCAGGTCCACCGGCAGGTAGGGCCAGGGCGCGGCCTCGATCTTCTGCAGGATGTTCTTGGTGAAGGGTTCCTTCACGCGCAGCGGGCCGTCGACCACGGTGTGGCTCCAGCCGTTGTCGTGCACCACCTGCACGCCGAACTTGGCGAAGGTGCGGTCGATCAGCGGGAACTGTTCGGGCGCGCTGTTCTTCACCGTGATGCAGCCCCCGGTGATGGCGCCCAGCGCCATGAAGGTGACGGCCTCGTGGAAGTCTTCGGCGAAGCGGAATTCACCGCCCTTCAAGGTCGCCACGCCGTGCACGGTGAGCCGGCTGGTGCCGATGCCTTCGATCTGCGCACCCAGCATCACCATGAACTGGCAGAACTCCTGCACGTGCGGCTCGCTGGCCGCGTTCATCAGCGTGCTGGTGCCGTGGGCCAGTGCGGCGCACAGCACGAAGTTCTCGGTGGTGGTGACGCTGGCGTAGTCCAGCCAGTGGTGGTTGGCCTTGAGCCCGCCATCGGCCTCGATCAGCAGGTGGCTGCGGCTGCGCTCGACATGGCAGCCGAAGCGTTCCATCACCTCGACGTGGGGGTCGATCTCGCGCACGCCCAGGGTGCAGCCCTGCACGTCGTTCTCGATGCGCGCCACGCCGAAGCGTGCCAGCAGCGGCGGCACCAGCATCACGCTGCTGCGCATCTCTTCGGGCAGGTGGTGCGACTTCGGGTCGAAGTGGGTCTTGTCGTGCTTCACGTCCAGCACGCCGGTCGTGTAGTCGACGCTGACCTCGCTGCCCAGCATGCGGAAGATCTCCAGGATCTTGCGCACGTCGGTGATCTCGGGGATGCCGAGCAGGCGCACGGGTTCGCGCGTCAGCAGCGTCGCGCACAGGATGGGCAGCACCGCGTTCTTGTTTGCGCTGGGCACGATGCGGCCGGTGAGCGGCGTGCCGCCGTGGACGATGAGGTTGGCCATGGAGGAAGGCGTTCGGTGGTTGGCTCGGTCGGGCCTGGATTGTCGCCGCCTTGGCGTGGCCCCAGCGCCGGCTGTCCGCCCGCTATCGTTACCGCTTGCCCCCGTTGCCTTCGCGTCCCGCATCCCAACCCGCCCTGGCCTTGCTGGTCGCAGGGCTGCACGCCCTGCTGCTGCTGGGTGCCTGGCGGCTGCAGGCCTGGCAGGACCGCGGGCCGCCGGCACCGGCCCAGGCGCCGCTGATCGTCTGGCTGCAGGGCGCGCCGCGGCCGAGCATGGCGCCCACCGCCGCCCTGCGCCCCACCCGGCCGGCCGCCCCGCAACGCACGCCCCCGCTGGCGAACGGGGCCATCCGCGCTGGGCCTGCCACGCCAGCCGCCGCGCAGGCCATCACCTTGCCCAGCACGCCGGTCGAGCCCACTGCCGATGCGCCCGGGCCTGCGGCCTCGGCCCCGCTGAACCTGGCCCTGCCGCGCGGTCCGGCGGCCACCTGGCGCGGCCCCGGGGGTGTGCGCAACCCGGCATTGGACGACCCGCGCAGCAACAGCGCCAGGCCGACGCTGGAAAGCCGCATCGCCGCAGCGCTGGGCGGCAGCGACCAGGTCACCGAATACCGGCTGGAGGACGGCAGCGTGCGCCTGAAGCGCGGCAGCCGCTGCGTCGTCGTGCGGCCCAACCGCGCCGGCACGCTGGACCCTTTCAATGGCAGCGCGCAGATCCGCCCGCGCCTGCTCGACAGCTGCTGATCAGGCCCGTGCAGAGGGGGAAGGCGCGGCAACGGCGGCGCCGGCGGCGGCAGCCGCGCGCGCCTCTTCCTGCAGCCTCAGCACGCGCCGCTGCACCTTGCCGGTGGTGGTCATCGGCAGCGCGGCGATGAACTCGATCTCCTTCGGGTATTCATAAGGCGCCAGGCGCCCGCGCACATGGGCCTGCAGCGCGGCCACCAGCGCCGCGTCGCCGGTGTGGCCGGGCGCCAGCACCACATAGGCCTTGACGACGGCGCCACGCTCGGCGTCGGGCTTGGGCACCACCGCCGCGTTGGCCACGGCCGGGTGCTTGACGAGGCAGTTCTCGATCTCGCTGGGCCCGATGCGGTAGCCGGCGGCCTTGAAGACATCGTCGCTGCGGCCCTGGTACCAGAGGTAGCCGTCGGCGTCCATCACCGCGGTGTCGCCGGTGCGGCACCAGCTGCTGGCCGGCGCGCCGGTGAACTTCGCCGCCGTGGCGGCGTCATTGCGCCAGTAACCGAGAAAAAACACGGGGTCGGGGTGGCCGTGCCCGTCGAGCCGGTGCACCGCCACGTCGCCCGGCGTGCCGCGCGGGCACTCCTGGCCTTGCGCGTCGATGACGGCGATGCGGTGGCCCGGGTAGGCGCGGCCCATGCTGCCCGGGCGCGCCGGCCAGCCCGGCCGGCTGCGGCCCTGTGCATCCACCCAGCGCGCGCAGTTGCCCACGATGTAGTTGATCTCGGTCTGGCCGAACATCTCGTTCACGGTCAGGCCCAGCGCCGCTTCGCACCAGTGGAAGACGGCGTCGCCCACGGCCTCGCCGGCACTCATCACCGCGCGCAGCTTCAGGCGGTAGCGCTGGCGCGGCGCCGGCTCGGCCTTCATCATCGCCTTCAGCGCGGTGGGAAAGAGAAAGCTGTGCGTCACGCCGTGGCGCTGCATCAGTTCGAACGCACCTTCGGGGCTGAAACGGCCCTGGTAGGCCACGATGGGGCGGCCGAAGTAGAGGGTGGGCAACAAGGCGTCCATCAGCCCGCCGGTCCAGGCCCAGTCGGCCGGGCTCCAGAACACTTCGTCACTGCTGTCGGGCGCACCGGCGCCGAACCAGTTCTGGCTGCAGACGAAGCCGCTCAGGTTGCCGATCAGCGCGCGGTGCGGCACCAGCGCGCCCTTGGGCGGGCCGGTGGTGCCGCTGGTGTAGATGAGCACGGCCGGGTCGTCGGCGGCGGTGTCCGCCGGCACGAAGCGGCGCCCGGGCGCGGCGGCCAGCGCATCGGCCCAGTCGGCATCGCCCTGGCCCGAGGCGGCCCCCACGGCCAGGAGCTGGCGCAGTGCCGGGCACTCCGCGCGCACGGCCCGCAGGTTGGCGATGGCGGTCTCGTCCACGATGGCCAGCACCGCGGCGCTGTCCTGCAGGCGGTAGGCCAGGGCCTCGGGGCCGAAGAGCATGCTCAGCGGCATGGCCACCGCGCCCAGCTGGTAGAGCGCGATGTGCGCGATGGCAGTTTCAGGCCGCTGCGGCATCACCACGGCCACGCGGTCGCCGCGCTGCACGCCGCGGGCGCGCAGCGCGTGGCTCAGGCGGTCGGCCTGGGCCTGCAACTGGGCATAGCTCAGGCGGCCGTGGCGGCCGTCTTCGTGCTCCCAGGCCACCGCAGTGCGGGCCCGGGCCGGACCTCGCGCCCAGCGCGTGCAGCACACCCGGGCGATGTTGAAACGTGCCGGCACCTGCCAGTGAAAACTGCCGTGCAGCACGGCGTGGGCGTCGACGGCGGTGGGGGCAGCAACGGGAGCCTTCATGCGAAGGACTTTAAGCCCCTGCACGACGGTCAAGTTCGGTACGCAGGCGCCGAAAAAACATCATCGGCCTGCGCTCCGTGGGCCCACCTGCTGTTCCCCGACCATGCCCTACGCAGAACTGTCCTCCGTCAAGCACCGTGTGCGGCCGGGAGCGCCGCTGCCCTTCAACGTGCGTGACGCCGACCGCGCGCTGCTGCTGGCACGCGGCCAGATGATCGAGTCCGAAGAGCACCTGGAGGCGCTGTTCCAGCGCGGCGCGCTGGTGGACATCGCCGAGCTGCTGCAGCCCGGCGAGGTGGTCCGCAACGCACCGCGCGCGCAACTGCCCACGCTGTGGGCGGGCTGCATGGCCAAGGTGGAAGCAGCACTCCGGGCCGACCCCGGCCCTGGCTTCGAAGGTGCGCTGGACGACGCCACGGGCCCGGTGCAGGCGCTCATCGAACGCGACCCCGACCTGGCGATCTTCCAGGTGCTGCGCCACGGCGCCGGCGCCGACGCCGCCTACGGCGTGCAGCGCTCGCTGCAGACCGCCATCACCGGCTACCTGGTGGCGCAGCGCCTGGGTTGGGACAGCGGCCAGAGCGAGCGCCTGTTCAAGGTGGCGCTGACCATGAACATCTCGATGCTGGAACTGCAGGGCCAGCTCTCGCGCCAGGCCACGCCGCCCACCCAGGCGCAGCGCAAGGACCTGCAGACCCACCCCATGCGCAGCCTGCGGATGCTGCAGCAAGCCGGCATCCAGGACGAAGCCTGGCTGGACGCCGTGCTGCACCACCACGAACAGGAAGACGGCAACGGCTACCCCAGCGGCCGCCTCGAAGTGGGCGAACTGGCCACGCTGGCGCGCCGCGCCGACCTCTACACCTCGAAACTGGCCTCACGCGCCACGCGCGAGGCCCTGAGCGCCGACATGGCGGGCCGCCAGATGTTCATGCAAGACCCCGGCCACCCGATGACGGCGGCGCTGGTGCGTGAATTCGGCATCTACCCGCCGGGCAGTTTCGTGCGCCTGAGCAGCGGCGAGATGGGCGTCGTGGTGGCACGCGGCGCCACCATCACCACGCCAGTGGTGGCCTGCCTCACCAACGCCAGCGGCATGCCGCTGGCCGAGCCCACGCGGCGCGACACCGATGCCAAGGCCACGGCCGTGGTGGGCGTGGTCGGCCAGGGCCAGCTGCGCCTGCGTCTGCCGATGGACCGCCTGGCTGCGCTGGTGGCGGCCAACTGAGCAGGCTTGCCGACAACCGGCGTCGGCGGCCGGCTTTCGCGCGCCTTCAGGGCCGCCCGTAGTCCTGCAGCGCCGGCCCGGTGATGCGGCAGATGCGCCAGTCGGGCATCACCGTCGCACCCATCTTCTCGTAGAAGCGGATGGCGTTTTCGTTCCAATCCAGCACGCTCCATTCGAAGCGGCCGCAGCCACGCTGCACGGCCAGCGCGCCCAGGTGCTGCAGCAGGGCCTTGCCCAGGCCGCCACCGCGGTGGGCGGGCTGCACGTAGAGGTCTTCCAGGTACAGCCCGGGCTGGCCGAGGAAGGTGCTGAAGTTGGTGAAGAACAGCGCAAAGGCCACGACCTGGCCTTCGACCTCGGCCACCACCGCCTCGGCCGCCGGCCGCGGGCCGAAGAGCTGGGGCCGCAGCGATTCGGGCGTGACGACGACCAGGTGCTCGAGCTTCTCGAACACCGCCAGTTCGGTGATGAGGCCGACGATGGCGGCGCAGTCGGCGGGCGTGGCGGGGCGCAGGGTGGGGGCGGCGTTGGGCATGGCGGCATTGTGGCGCGGCGCGGCGGGCGTCCCGGGCCGGACAGCCGCGGCGCCGGTGCTGGCCTAGAGTGCGGGCATGAACCCCACTGCCCCCTACCGCGCCCAGCGCCTCTCGACCCCGCAGTTCGTGCCGCTGCGCGGCCTGAACTACCACCTGCGCACCTGGGGCGGCCCCGATCTCGTCACGCCCGAACGCCCGCCGCTGGTGATGGTGCACGGCTGGATGGACGTCGGCGCCTCGTTCCAGTTTGTCGTCGATGCCCTGGCCGAGGCCGAGGGCTTCGCGCGTTACGTCATCGCGCCGGACTGGCGCGGCTTCGGCCACACCGCCACCCCCGGCGCCGACACCTACTGGTTCCCCGACTACCTGGCCGACCTGGACGCCCTGCTCGACGCCTTGCTGCCTTTTCAGACCTTCGGCGCCATCGACCTGCTGGGGCACAGCATGGGCGGCAATGTCGTGATGAGTTATGCCGGCGTGCGCCCGCAGCGCATCCGCCGCCTGGTCAACCTGGAAGGCTTCGGCATGCCGGCGACGAAGCCCGCCCACGCGCCCAAGCGCCTGGCGCAGTGGCTGGACGAACTGAAGCAGCCGCAGACGCTGCGCGACTACGGCAGCGTCGCCGAGGTGGCCGAGCGCCTGATGAAGAACAATCCGCTGCTGCCCGCCGACAAGGCCGCGTGGCTGGCGCCGCACTGGTCCGCGCCGGACGCGCAGGGCCGCTGGCAGATCCTGGGCCACCCGGCACACAAGCGTGTGAACCCGGTGCTCTACGAGGTGCCCCAGGTGCTGGAGACCTGGAAGCGCATCAGCGCACCGCTGCTGTGGGTGGAAGGCGACCTCACCGACGTGAGCAAGTGGTGGGGCACGCGCTACACCAAGGAAGAGTTCCAGCAGCGGCTGGCTGCCGTGCCGAGCGTGCAGCGCACCACCCTCAGCCCCTGCGGCCACATGCTGCACCACGACCAGCCGCAGGCGCTGGCGCGCCACCTGAAGGGCTTCCTGGCATGAGAGACAATCGCGAGCTAGTTTTGAGGCCAAGCCCACCATGGATATCGAAGACATCAACGCCATCGGCTCGCTGCTCGCCGACCTGAGCGCCCGCACCGAGCAGCTTCGGGGGTATCTTTGACTACGACCGCAAATCACTGCGGTTGAACGAGGTCAACGCCGCGCTGGAGAACCCGGCGGTCTGGAACGAACCCAAGCGCGCCCAGGAACTGGGCCGCGAGAAGAAGACGCTGGAGACCGTGGTCGAGACCATCGATCACCTGAAGAGCAACCTCGACGACAACGCCGAGCTCTTCGAGATGAGCAAGGCCGAAGGCGACGTGGACGGGCTGAAGTCCATCCTGGCCGAAGCCGAGACGCTGAGGAAGACGGTCGAGGACCTGGAGTTCCGCCGCATGTTCAGCAACCCGGCCGACCCGCTGAACTGCTTCATCGACATCCAGGCCGGCGCCGGCGGCACCGAGGCCTGCGACTGGGCCGCGATGCTGCTGCGCCAGTACCTCAAGTACTGTGAGCGCAAGGGCTTCAAGGCCGAGGTGCTGGAAGAAACCGAGGGCGACGTGGCCGGCATCCGCAGCGCCACGATCAAGGTCGAAGGCGACTACGCCTTCGGCCACCTGCGCACCGAAACCGGCGTGCACCGCCTCGTGCGCAAGAGCCCTTTCGATTCGGCCGGCGGGCGGCACACCAGCTTCGCGTCGCTGTTCGTCTACCCCGAGGTCGACGACTCGATAGAGATCGAGATCAACCCGTCGGACGTGCGCACCGACACCTTCCGTGCATCCGGCGCCGGCGGCCAGCACATCAACAAGACCGATTCGGCGGTGCGACTGACGCACATCCCCACCGGCATCGTGGTGCAGTGCCAGGACGGCCGCAGCCAGCACAGCAACCGCGACGTCGCCTGGAAGCGGCTGCGTTCGCGCCTGTACGACCATGAGATGCGCAAGCGCATGGAAGAACAGCAGAAGCTGGAAGACACCAAGACCGATGTCGGCTGGGGCCACCAGATACGCAGCTATGTGCTGGACCAGAGCCGCATCAAGGACCTGCGCACCAACGTCGAGATCAGCAACACGCAGAAGGTGCTGGACGGCGACCTGGACAGCTTCATCG
>LNFM01008709.1_pt1 | contig 15172 bp, 11 predicted proteins | sample 596031 | NCBI WGS metagenome assembly LNFM01 (sample SAMN04254537, study PRJNA301005) | activated carbon metagenome | isolation source: dual media filters at the Ann Arbor, Michigan drinking water treatment plant | place: USA: Ann Arbor | reverse complement strand
CCTGCCGGTCATCAATCTGGGCTTCTCGGGCAACGGCAAGGCCGAACCCGAGGTGGCGCGGTTGCTGGCCGATCTGAATCCCGCCATCTACGTGCTCGACCCGCTGCCGAACCTGACACCGGCGCAGGTCATCGAGCGCATGCCGCACCTCATCGACACGATTCGAGCCGCGCGGCCGCAGACGCCCATCGTGCTGGTCGAGCATCTGCTGTATCCGAACCTGCGGTTTCGCCCCGAAAAGGCCGCGGACGTCGCAGCGGCGAACGCGTCGCTCCGACGCATGCACCAGGCGCGCGTCGCGGCCGGGGACTCGCGGCTGCTCCTCGTGCCGAGCGCGTCGCTGCTCGGCACCGACGGAGACGGCACCGTGGACGACAGCCATCCGACCGAACTGGGGTTCGCGCGCATGGTCGACGGACTGGAACCGTACCTGCGGCGTGCGCTGGCGCTGCTTCCGACCTCGACGCGCTGAGACGCCTGAACCGGCTCAGCGGGCGAACGCCTCCGCCATCCGGAGGGCAAGGGCCGCCGTGTCCGCATAGGACGTGTTCGAGGTGACCGCGATGACGAGTCCGCGCTCCCCGACGATCAGCAGCGACGCGACCTGGCCACCGAGCAGATCGCCATCGTGGCCGACCACCGGCGTCACTCGGCCCGCCAGCGTGACCGTCTCGAGATCCCACCCGAGACCGTAGCCCGTGTCTGCCCCGGACCGCCGGCGCTGCGACGTCTGCAACAGGCGCCGCGTCTCGGGTCGCAGCACGGTGTCGCGCTGGACGCCCATGCCGAAGCGCACGAGGTCCGACGGGGTGGACACGAAGTGCATCGCCCCGGCATAGCAGGAGGTGTCGATCGGGCGCATGAGATCGAGGCCGTAGTGGGGCTCGGCCGCGTACTGCGGGAAGTACGAGGTGGCCCGCCCGGCACTCTGCTCCGCGGCGACGTCGGGCTTCGTGTCGTCCATGCCAAGCGGGACGAAGACGTCATCGCGCATGACATGGGCGAAGGCACGGCTGGTCGCGGCTTCAATCGCCGCGCTCACGACGGTCCAGCCGTAGTGCGAGAAGCGGTAGTCGGTATCGGGCTCGAACAGCAGGGGCCGATCGGCGAACTCCGCCAGCGCCTCGGCCGGCCGGTCGCAGTGCGTGCCCAGAAGGGGGCCCTCGTCACCGCCATCCGAGCGAAGGCCCGCGACGTGGCCCATGACCTGGCGCAGCGTCACCGGCCACCGCTGCTTCGGATAGGCCGGCACGTATACCTGGATCTCGTCGTCCAGCCGCAGGCGCCCCTGCTCCAGCAGCAGCCCCACCGCCGCCGAGGTGAGGACGGTGGACGCCGTGCCGATGCGGAAGCGGGTCTCCGGGGTGACGGTCGCCTGGCGCTCCAGGTCCGCGAAGCCGAACCCCTCGGCCCAGACGACGTCCGTGCCGACGCCCACGGCCACGGACAGTCCGGGCAGGTTCTGTTCGGCCATCCCGGCACGGGCGGCCTGCCGGGCACGGGCGACCGGCTCGGCCCAGTCCCCGGTCGGCGCCGCGGCCACCGTCGATGGGATCCGCTGCGGGTCCGGGTGCAGCGGCGTCGCCATGACGGTCATGTACGTGTGCAACCCGGCGATGGCGGTCACAACGCCGCCCACCCCCAGCACCGCCAGCGTCAGCCAGGTCTCCATCCGGTTCCACGTCTTCGCCACGGGGCCAAGCATCCCCCACGACCGTGATCGAAGTCTTCAGCAGGCGATGAGCATGCGGTGAGATTGGGCTCAGGAACCTTCTCGACCCCGTTGTCGTAGACATGTCTACGCTAGACATGACCAAGACCAAGTCGGACATTCCGCACGGCACGCTCGACCTGTTGATCCTGCGCACGCTCGACACGATGGGGCCGCTGCACGGCTACGCCATCGCGCGGCGCCTGGAGCAGGTCGGCGGCGGTACCACCCGTCTCAGTCAGGGTGCCGTCTATCCGGCTCTCATCCGGCTCGAACAACAGGAGCTCATCCGGACGCAGTGGGGGCTCAGCGAGACCAACCGCGAGGTCAAGTTCTACGAACTGACGCCCCCCGGCGCCGCACATCTCCGCAAGGAGATCGCCAGCTGGGAGCAGTCCACCGCGCTCATCGCGAAGTTTCTCGGAGCCAGACCATGACTGCGCGCCTCCGCCGCCTGCTCGCCCTGTTCCGCCGCACCAGGCTCGACCGCGAGCTCGATGCGGAGATCGTGGCTCACCTCGAACTGGCCGAGCGCGACGCCCGGGCCCGCGGCCTCTCCGTCGAGGAGGCCAGACGGGAGGCCCGTCAGGCCTTCGGCGGCGTGGACGCCGTCCGGGAAGCCCACCGCGATGCCCGCAGCACCCGCGCGCTCGAGACGCTCTGGCGCGACGTGCGCTACGGCCTCCGCGGCATCCGGCGCACGCCCCTCGTGTGCAGCATCATCGTCCTGGTGCTTGGCGTGGCCATCGGAGCGAACACGACGATGCTGAGCGCGGTCGAGGCCATTCTGGTCCGGCCACTCGGCTACGGTGACGCCGACCGGTTGGTCATCGTCATGCACGACGGGCGGGCGCCCGTCTCGTATGCCAACTTCGATGACTGGCGACGGGAGGCTCGGTCGTTCCAGGGCATGGGCGCTGCGGAGTACTGGCGCGTCAACATCGGCCTGGAGGAGGGCGCCGAACGCGTGCTGGGCCTGCGGGTGACGCAGGATCTGCTCCCGCTGCTGGACGTGGCGCCGGCCCTCGGGCGCCTCCCCGGCGCAGACGCATTCGCAGGCGGCGACGACAAGCAGGTCGTCATCTCGCACGGCCTGTGGCGTCGTCGCTTCGGCGGCCGGGCCTCGGCACTCGGCGAGACGCTGCGCCTCGACGGCGAGCTCTACACGGTGGTCGCGGTCATGCCACCGGGCTTCGTCTTCGCGCCGTTCTGGGCCGCCGAGTCACAGCTCTGGGCGCCGCTGCCCCATGCCGGCCGCCCCACCAGCCGCACGCACAACAGTCTGCGCGTGTTCGCCCGTCTGGCGCCCGGCACCTCCCTCGCGCAGGCGCAGGCCGACGTCACGGCGCTCACGACCCGGCTGGAGAGCGCCTTCCCGCACACGAACCGCAACGTGCGCGTCGTCTCGCTCAAGGAGCGTGTCGTGGGCGAGACACGCATGCCGCTGCTCGTGATGCTGGGCGGCGTCGGCATCGTCCTGATCATCGCGTGCGCCAACGTCGCGCACATCCTGCTGGCGCGTGCGGCCACGCGACGACGCGAGGTGGCGGTGCGACTGGCCCTCGGCGCGACGCGGACGCAGATCGTCCGTCAGTTCCTCGTCGAGAGCCTGCTGCTTGCCGGAGCGGCGGCCATCGTCGGGGTGGCGCTGGCGATCGTCGGGATCGACGCGCTGGTGGCGCTGGCGCCGCCGGACCTGCCGCGCGCCGCCGACATCCGGCTGGACCTGCCCGTGCTGCTCGGGACGGTGGCGATGGCACTCACCGCCGGCCTGGGGTTCGGGCTCGCGCCGGCGTTGCAGGCGGCCCGCCCCGTGCCGGGGGAGCACCTGGCGGCCGGGCGGGGAGCCTCGGCCGATCGTCGGCAGGCGGCGACGCGCGAGCTGCTGATGGCCTCCGAGGTGGCGCTGTCGCTGGTGCTCGTCGCCGGGGCCGGTCTGATGGTGCGAAGCCTGGCCTCGCTGCAGGCCGACGATCCGGCCTTCGATCCCGGGGGTGTGCTCTCGTTCTCCGTCTCGGTGCTCGGGAGTCGGCAGGCCGATGCCGATCGGCGCGCGCCGTTCTACGAGGCGCTGGTCGAAGGGCTGGCCGCGCTGCCGGGCGTGACGGCCGTATCCGCGATCAATCACCGGCCGCTCGACGGCGACCTCTGGACGCGCGGGATGACCATCGAGGGACGCACGGCCCCGGCGGACGGCGCCGTGATCGGCGCCATCTATCGCGTGTCGCTTCCCGGCTACTTCACCGCGATGCGCATCCCGATCCAGCGCGGCCGCGACTTCACGTGGACCGACAGGACCGGCACGCCAGGTGTGGCGATCATCAGTGACGATCTCGCGCGGGCCCATTGGCCCGGCGAAGAGGCCGTCGGCAAGCGCATCCTGTTCGGGCAAGCCGCCTCGGACCCCGAGCCCCGCTGGCTGACGATCGTCGGCGTCGTGGCCGACGCCGCCGGGCGGACCTGGGAGGATGGTCGCGGCAGCGAAGTCTACCTGCCGTTCCTGCAGAGCGCCGAGTACGCCACCAGTCCGACGGCGCCCTTCAGCTATCTCAGCTTCATGGTCCGAACCGAGCCGGGTCGCGAGGGCGCGCTCATGCCGGCCGTCCGTCGCCTCGTCGCCGGCATGGATCGCGACGTGGCCGTCTCCGACGTCGCCACGATGGAGGAGGTCGTGTCGCGGGCGCTGGCGCGCCCGCGCTTCCAGTTGACGCTGCTGGCGGTGTGCGCGGCGGTCGCCCTGCTGCTCGCGGCGGCCGGCATCTATGGCGTCGTCAGCTACGCCGTGACGCGGCGCACCCGTGAGATCGGCCTGCGGATGGCGCTCGGGGCCCAGCGGGGCGACGTCAGGACGATGGTGCTCCGCCAGTCGGCGCGGCACGTCGGGCTCGGCGTGGGTGCTGGCCTGATCGGGGCGATGCTGATCACCAGGCTGATGACCGGCCTGCTGCACGGGGTGACGCCTGGCGACCCGCTCACGCTCGGGATGTCGACGCTGGTGCTCTCGGCGGTGGCCCTGCTCGCCAGCAGTGTGCCGGCGTGGCGTGCGTCGCGCACGGCGCCGGTGGTAGCCCTGCGCGACGAGTGAGCGACGCCTTACGATTCGATGCGGATGAGCTCGACGTCGAACACCAGCATGCCGGCAGGCGCGCCTGGACGTCCGCCGTAGGCGAGCGCTTCGGGGATCCAGAGACGACGCGTCTCGCCCTCGACCATGAGCTGCACCCCTTCGGTCCAGCCGGGGATGACCTGGTAGAGACCGAAGGCGATCGGCTCACCGCGGCTCACCGAGCTGTCGAACATCCGGCCGTCGGTGGTCCACCCCGAGTAGTGGACGAGCACGCGCGATCGCGGGCCGGGATGGACGGTGCCCGTTCCGGCTTCGAGCTGGCGTGACGCGAGGCCGCTCGGCGTGACGGTGGCATCGGCGGGCGGGGCGGCGACATCAGAGGGTGCGGGAATCATGGGGTCTGATTGTACCGGCCCGCCAGCGCTCGTGCCGCCGCGGCGCGCCACGCCGGCATGGCCGGTGCGTGCCTGAGCGCGGCGACGCACGACGCCAGCGCCGCCCGGGCGCCGTCGGCCGCGTCGGCGTCGAGCACGTGCGTCAGTTCGCATTCGGCCTCCACCCGCGTCGGGTGCGTGGCCGGCCGCGTGGCGCGCTGATGCGCCACCGCGGTCCGCACGAGGGCGCCTCCGCGGGTGCGCTCGCCCTGCGACCACAGCGCCATCCCCAGCCACAGGCGCACGTTGGCCGCGTAGTCGGCCGCCTCTACACCCGCCGCCTCCAGCACGAGACGAGCGCGCTCCAGCCGTGTCACGGCCTCGGCGAGTGCCCCCTGGCGCGCGAGACAGCGGCCGAGTTGTGCCTGCATGTACGCCGCGCCCGTATCGGTCGGCCCCGACAGGCGTCGGCGTGCCTCGCTCGCCTGACGCATCCACGTCACACACTCGGCGGGCTGGTCGTCGAGAAAGAGCGCCATGCCCACGTTGCGGGCGGCGTTGATCGTCCGCGGATGCTCGGTGCCGAACAGCCGCACGTGCCGCGCGTGACTGTCGCGCAGGGCCGCGGCCGCCTCGGCATGCCGCCCCTGCAGCGCGATGGCGACTGCGAGGTTGTTCAGCGCGTTGGCCACCTGGAAGCTCTCGGGGCCCACCAGCTCGATGGCGAGCGCCAGGGCGCGACGATGACGCGCCTCGGCGGCGCGCGCATCACCGCGGGCCAGGTCGAGCGCCGCGCGGTCGTTGAGGACGCCGATCACCGCCGGCGCGCGGCCGTCGTGGCTGCCGTGCGCCGCCGTCAGCGCCTCGTCGAAGCGCGCCTCGGCCTCGTCCAGGCGACCCGCGCGCAGCAGGGCGACGCCGTCCGCGCTGGCGAGACGGATGCGGCGCGGGTCCTCGGGCGCCAGCCGGCGCCGGGCAATCGCGACCGCCTGCGCGAGCTGGGTGCGGGCCGACGACGAATCGGCGGTCACACTGGCGCGAATCTGCAGGGCCGTCGCGCGCAAGGCGTGGTCCTGCCCATGGTGGCGCTGCAGGCGGGCGTCGGCGTCCTCGGCCAGGGCCCGGGCATCGTCGCGCTCGTGCATCCAGGCGAGCAGCTCCGCCAGATCGAGCTGCGCCCCGATGGTGTCGATGGCGTCCGGCCCCGCGCTCTCGCGATGGAGGCGCACGGCAGACGTCAGCAGGGCTCGAGCCCGCGCATTGTCGCTCCGCGCGGCATGCACCCGCCCGAGCGCATGGTGCAGCTGGGCCTGCACGCCGGGCTGGTCCGCGAGCGCCCCGGTCATCCGCGTTTCGGCGCGCGCGAGGAACTCGCCGACGGTCTGCCGATCCCCACCGGGTACGACTTCCGGGTTGGCGGACTCGAACAGGTTCACCAGCAACTGCACGACCGACGTCGCGCGATCGCGCTCGAGACGCACGCGCTCCCGCTCCGCCGTGAGCGCACGCACGTGGGTGACGCCGAGCGTCGCCAGGGTCGCGAGCAGCAGGAGCACGACGCCGCCGGACGCGACGGCCAGGCGATGGCGCCCCACGAACGCCCCGAGGCGGCCGCGACGCGAGCGCGGACGTGCCTCGACGGGAAACCCGCCGAGATGGCGCTGGAGGTCTCGCGACAGCGCGTCGACCGTGGCGTAGCGACGCTCGGCGGTGTCCTGCGTCGCGCGCAGGACGATGGCTTCGAGATCGCCGCGCAGCATCCTGAAGAGCGCGCGTGGACGGGTCGATCGGGCGGTAGCCGCGTCCTGCCAGTGGTCAGCGGCGAGCGGCGCACTCTCGTCATCAGGACGGATGCCGGTGAGCAGCTCGCGTAGCAGCATGCCGAGCGCGAAGACGTCCGCCGCCATGGTGATGGACTCGCCGCGCACCTGCTCCGGTGCCGCATGCGAGGGCGTGGCGCCGACCGGACGGGCCGATCCCGGGGATCCGTCCGCGCCTGGCCGCAGCAGCCGTGCGATGCCGAAATCCACCAGGCGCGGATGGCCGTCCCGTGTCACCAGGATGTTCGACGGCTTCAGGTCACCGTGCACGACGAGCGCCTGATGCGCGTGCTGCACGGCCTCGCACACCGCGATGAACAGCGCCAGTCGCCGCCGCACGTCCAACCGCTGCTGGTCGCACCACGCCGTGATTGGCTCGCCGTCCACGAGATCCATCACCAGATATGGCTCGTCCGCTGCGGTGCGGCCGGCATCGAGCAGGCGCGCGATGCTGGGATGGGCGAGACGCGCCAGCAGGCGATGCTCGTCCTCGAAACTCGGCGCGGGATCGCTCATGCCGGGTCGGGCGATCTTGATCGCGACGCGCTGCTCGTACGCCCCATCGGCTCGCTCGCCGAGCCAGACGACGCCCATGCCGCCAGCGCCGATCACCTCGACCGTTCGCCAGGCACCCAGGCGGGTCCCAGGCCCCGTCGCCGCCGCCTCGCGATCGTCCGCGAAGCGCTCGATGGCGAGCGCCTGACTGTCTCGATCGGCTGCCAGGAGGCGCTCGAGTTCCTCGCGCACGTGGGGCCGGTCGACGCACGCCGCGTCCAGCGCGCGGGCCCGACGACGCCGGGTCAACGGTCGCAGACGCGCGAAGAGCTCCTCGAGCTGTCGCCAGTGCGCAACGTCGTTCATGAGACCTCCGCCTCGGTCGCCCGCGCTCCGGGTGGCGCCGTAGCCCGCCCCCTGGCCATCTCGGCACGCAGCCACGCCCGGGCCATCGCCCACGTCCGTTGCACCGAGCGGGTCGACAGTCCCAACACCTGGGCGATCTCCGGCTCGGTCAGCCCCGCGAAGATCCGGTACTCGACGATGCGGGCGGCGCGCGCGTCGAGGGTCTCGAGCCGCCCGAGCAACTGGTCCAGGGCGAGCCACTCCTCGACGTCACCGCCTGGATGTCGACACGGCACGATCGCCTCGTCCGGCATCGGCACCTGCACCTCTCGGCCCCGCTTGACGCGATTGCGGCGCCGCGCATGGTCCACGACGACGCGGCGCATCAGTTGCGCGGCGATCGCGAGGAACTGCTGGCGGTCGGTCGCCACGAGCTGTCGTTGCTGCACGAGACGCAGGTAGGTCTCGTGCACCAGCACCGTCGCCGACAGCGTGAACCCGCCGGCCTCGCCCGACAGCTGCCGCCGCGCCACGCGCCGCAGTTCGCGATACAGGAGCGGCACGACGTGATCGAGCGCGTCGGCATCGCCGCCACTGAGGCGTGCGAGCCACACCGTGACCGAAGAGGAAGCCTGAATGTCGAGCATCGTCATCGCGGCGATCTGCCGCACGTGTCGTGTTTCGCCGACGTTCGGCGCGATGACTCCTGACGCCAGACGCCGACGGCTGAGCCTGGCAGGCAAGGAGATCCCATGACGCGCTTTCACAACACAACGACGAAACCCCTCTCGGCCGCACTGCTGGTGCTGGCCGTCACGGCCGGGCTGCCCTCCCAGGCAGCTGCGACCATCCTCACGTTCGACCAGATCCGGCTCGGCGGGCAGGTGGTGCCCACGATCAGTGGCAACGAGGTGGAGCAGGACTACGGCGACCGGGTGACCGCGAGCACGATGCCCGTGAGCGGCGGCACCTTCACGTATGGCAATGGCGGCGAGGGCTTCACGCCCGGCATCCTGGCGGAGTACTTCGGTGCCACGGCGAGCAACGGCGCCCCGGCGAGCGCGCTGTGGGAGGACGGCTATGGCGACCTGGAGAACGTGTACTTCGGCGACCAGCGGTCGCAGAGCCTCAACATCCGCCTGACGGGTGACGCGGGCGTGAACGTGCGGCTGTACGGCTTCGACCTCGCCGGATGGCCCACCACGGACTACGTCATCGCCGCCGTCCGGGTCATCGGCGCGACTCAACTGCTGTTCGAACAGACCGACGTGCTCGTCCACGGGGCGCCAGGGGGGCCAGGGCGGACGACCTTCGCCTTTGCCACGCCGCTCGAGGCCAACGCCCTGCAGATCATGATCGACTACGCCAATCTGGACGGCGCGCTGCAGGACAACATCGGCATCGACAACATCCGCTTCGGCCAGTCAGGTCCGGACGGCGACCCGGACCCGAATGTGCCGGAACCGGCGAGCGCGGCCTTGTGCGGTTCGGCCGTCGTGGCCTGGCTGGTGGTACGGCGGTCGACGTATGCTGGGGCGTGACCTTCTGGTCAGGTCCGCTCGAGACACTGCTCGCCGGGCTCTCCGCTCGACCAGAGGGGCTGTCGAGTGCGGAGGCGGATCGGCGCCTCGCGACGTCCGGTGCCAACCGCGCCGGCGTCTCGCGCGGCCGCCCGCCATGGCGTCTGCTGCTCGACCAGTTCCGCAGTCCGCTCGTCCTCCTGCTGCTCTTCGCGATGACGCTGTCGCTGTTTCTCGGTGAGACGACCGATGGCGTGATCGTGCTCGTCGTCGTCGCCGGCAGCGCCCTCCTCGGCTTCTGGCAGGAGCACCGGGCGAGCAAGGCGGTCGCCAGGCTGCTGGCGGTCATCCAGACCAGGGTCACCGTCAGGCGTGACGGGCACGAAGTCGAGGTGACGCACGACAGCCTGGTGCCCGGCGACATCATCGTGCTGTCGGCCGGCGCCGCCGTGCCGGCCGACTGTCGCATCATCCAGTCGACCGACCTGTTCGTCGACGAATCGACGCTCACCGGCGAAACCTACCCTGCCGAAAAGAGCGCTGGCGACCTGCCGCCGGACACGCCGCTGGCCCGCCGAACCAACGTGCTGTTCCAGGGCTCCCACGTGGTCAGCGGCACGGGACTCGCGGTGGTCGTGCAGACGGGCGCCGCCACGGTCTTCGGCGAGATCGCGCAGCGATTGCGCATGCGCCCGCCGGAGACGGAGTTCGAGGTCGGCCTGCGCCGTTTCGGCAGCCTGCTGATGCAGATCACCCTGCTGCTGGTGATCACCATCTTCGCCATCAACGTGTTTCTGGACCGGCCGGTGGTGACTTCGTTCCTGTTCGCGCTGGCGCTGGCCGTCGGCCTGACACCGGAACTCCTCCCCGCCATCGTCAGCATCACGCTGGCCCGTGGCGCGCAGCAGATGGCGGCCTCGCATGTCATCGTCCGACGCCTCAACTCGATCGAGGACTTCGGCAGCATGACCGTGCTCTGCTCCGACAAGACCGGCACCCTGACCGAAGGGGTCGCGACGCTGCACGACGCCACCGACGCGGAGGGCCACGCCAGTGCGCGGGTGCGGCTGTTCGCCGAGTTGAACGCCCGCTTCGAATCGGGGTTCGCCAATCCCATCGACGAGGCGCTGCGCCTGTTGCCGTGCCCCGATCTCCCGACGTACGCCAAGGTGGACGAGGTACCGTACGACTTCCTGCGCAAGCGACTGAGCGTGGTCGTGGAGCAGACGTCGACAGCCGAGGGCACCCGGGCCCACACGATGATCACGAAGGGCGCCCTCGCCAACGTCCTCGCGGCGTGTGTGGATGTCGAGGTGACGACAGGGCCACCGGAGACGCGCACGCGGCCACTGGAGGAGATGCGGCCCGCGATTCAGGCGCGCTTCGAGGCGTACAGTGCCGAGGGCTATCGAGTGCTGGGTGTCGCGGTCCGCGACGTGACCGGCGACCCGATCATCGACAAGGCCGATGAATGTGGCATGACGTTCATCGGCTTCCTGCTGTTCGAGGATGCGCCGAAGGCCGGGGCGCTCCAGGCCATCGAGGCACTCCGCCAGCTCGGGGTCGCGCTGAAGATCATCACGGGCGACAACCGCCTGGCGGCCGGACGGATGGCACGGCTCATGGGACTGACGCGCCCCACCGTGCTCACGGGAGAGGAGCTGCGTGGTCTCAGCGACACCGCGCTGCTGGCACGCGTGCGCGAGGTCGACATCTTCGCGGAGGCCGAGCCCAACCAGAAGGAGCGCATCCTGACGGCCCTTCGGCGGGCCGGCGAGGTGGTGGGCTACCTCGGGGACGGCATCAACGACGCCAGCGCACTGCATGCCGCCGACGTCGGCATCTCCGTGGAGGGCGGCGTCGACGTGGCGAAGGAAGCGGCAGACATCGTCCTGCTGAAGCGCGACCTGGCCGTGCTCGCCCAGGGCGTCCGCCTCGGGCGACAGACGTTCGCCAACACCCTCAAGTACGTGTACATCACCAGCAGCGCCAACTTCGGCAACATGATCAGCATGGCCGGCGCGTCGCTGTTCCTGCCCTTCCTGCCGTTGCTCCCCAAGCAGATCCTGCTCAACAACTTCCTGTCGGACGTGCCGTCGATGGCCATCGCGACCGACAGCGTGGACCGGGAGCACCTCGATCGCCCGCACCGCTGGAACATCGCCGTCATCCGCAACTTCATGATTGTCTTCGGCCTGGTCAGCTCGGTGTTCGACCTCGCCACGTTCGCAGCGCTGCTGCACTGGCTGCGTGCCACCGAGGCGCAGTTCCAGACGGGCTGGTTCGTCGAGTCGCTCATGACGGAGCTGTTCATCGTCCTCGTCGTCAGAACGCGAGGCCCGATCCTCCACAGTCGACCCGGCGGCGTGTTGCTGGCCGCCACGCTCGTCGTGGCAGCCGCGACGATCGCGTTGCCCTACAGTGCCGCTGGGGCGCTGTTCGGCCTCGTGCCGATGCCCCTGCCGTTCCTGCTCACGCTGCTCGGAATTACGGCCGCGTATCTCGCGGTGACCGAGCTGGTGAAGGGATGGTTCTTCAACCGGTTCGCCTGATCACGCCAACGCACGCGGGGGCTCACGGTTCACCGTCGACGGTGCGGTGGGCATCGATCGACACCGACTTGATCAGCGCGTGGACGGGTCGCCCCGGCGCCAGGGCGAGGCGCTGGACGGCATCCCGGGTGACCTCCGCCAGCAGGAACAGCCGGCCGACGGCGACCTGGACGACCACCTGACCGGTCGTCGTCTCCTCGTGCATCGCCGCCACCGTTCCGGCCAGCACGTTGTGCAGGCTGAGGCCGTCCGGCGGCGCCGACGCGAGGATCACTTCGCGTGCCGGCACGCGCACCCTGACGCGCGTGCCCGGTGTGCTGTCGCGCAGCGGGGTCAGCAGGCGCCCGCCATCGAACGTCAGCGCGAGCAGACGCCGCTCCGTGTCGACATCGGCGACGACGGCGTCGAACACGCTGCCGAGGCCGAACGCCTCCCGCAGGAACGACAGATCCGGGCGGCTCGTGAGGCGCTCCACGGAATCCATCGCCAGAACCCGGCCCCGTTCCAGGACGAGGACATGCGAAGCCAGGCGCACGACATCGTCGACATCGTGGGTGACCAGGATGAGCGGCACGGTGGTCGCCCGTCGCAGCGCTGCCACCTCGTCCTGCAGGCGGCGACGGACGCCGCGGTCGACCGCGGCAAACGGCTCATCGAGCAGCATCACGGCGGGTTCGCGCGCCAGGGCACGCGCGAGGGCCACCCGCTGCCGCTCGCCGCCCGACAGTTCCTGCGGCCGCCGCGAGGCGAGCGAGGTCAGGTGCACGCGCTCGAGCAGCGCCTCGGCGTGCGCACGTCGTTCCGATCGTGGCCGATGTCCGCTTGCCGCCATCACGTTGCCCAGGGCCGTGAGGTGGGGGAACAGGGCGTACTCCTGGAACACGAGCCCGACCGCACGACGATGCGGCGGGAGGCACACGCCGGTGTCGGTATCGCACCAGATCTGATGCCCCACCCGTACCTGGGCCCGGGCCGGATGATGGAGCCCGGCGATCGAGCGCAGGATGGTCGTCTTGCCACTGCCAGAGGCGCCGAAAATCGCCAGCACCTGGCCGGGCTCACACGTGAACGCCACGTCGAGGGGGATGGGTGCGGCCTGCTGCAGCGACACCGTGAGTTGCCGCTCAGTCACGGCGACGCCTCACCTGTCGCGACAGCATCGTCGTCGTCATCAGCGTGACGACGGCGACGAGCAGCAGCGTCGCGGCCATGAGTCCGGCGCTCCGGTCGTCGAAGGCTTGCATCCGATCGTAGATGGCCACGCTCATCGTGCGGGTCTCGCCGGGCAGGTTGCCACCGACCATCAGCACGACGCCGAACTCGCCGAGCGTGTGGGCGAAGGTCAGCATCGCGGCCGTCAGCAGGCTCGGCCAGGCGAGCGGCAGTTCGATGCGACGGAAGCACTGCCACGGCGTCAGGCCGCAGCAGGACGCGGCATCGCGGATGTCGCCAGGAATTGCCTCGAACCCGCGCTGGATGGGTTGCACCACGAACGGGATGTTGGCGATGGCGGAGGCCAGCAACAGGCCCTCGAACGAGAACGGCAGCGTCTGACCCGCGATCGCCTGGAAGGCCTGCCCGAGGGGCGACCGCGCGCCGAACGTCACGAGCAGATAGAAGCCGAGGACCGTCGGCGGTAGCACCAGCGGGACGGTGACGAGGGCCTCGACCAGGACCTTGCCGCGGAACTGGCGCACCGCGAGCAGACGCCCGAGCCAGATGCCGAACGGCAACAGGATCGCGACCGTGCCGACGCCCAGCCGCAACGAGACGCCCAGTGCGGTCCAGTCCACGTTACTGCGGCGCTCCGTAGCCGTGCCGGCGGAACAGGGCGCGTGCGTCCTCGCCCTGCAGGTACGCGTAGAACTGCGCGGCCGCCGGACTCGCCCGCTTGAGCAGCACCATCCGCTGCGACAACGGCGGATGGTCGGCGGCATCGATCACCGCGTAGGTTCCCCGGCTGACAACGCCGGGCGCGAGCACGAGAGAGTACGCGAGCAGCCCGCCGACGGCGTTGCCCGAGATGGCGAACTGCGCCGCCTGACCGATCGTGTCACCGCGGACGAGGCGGGGCTGGACCGCCGCCCACAGACCGCGCTTGCGGAGCACGGCCTCGGCCGCCTTGCCATAGGGGGCGACGTCGGGGTTGGCGATCGCCAGGCGCCACGCGCGACCGCGGGCAGCGAGTGCGGCAAGGCCCTCGAGGCGAGCGTCGACGGTCAACGGCGACCCGTGCGGCGCGAAGAGCACGAGTCGGCCGGACGCGTAGACGACGCCCGCGTCTCGCGTCAGACCGGCCGCGCTGAGTTGAGCCGGGAAGGCCTCGTCTGCCGAGAGGAACACGTCGAAGGGGGCGCCATCGCGGATCTGGCGTGTGAGCGTCCCGGAGGCGCCGAAGACGAGATCCACCGTCACGCCGCGATCACGGGCGAAGCGGTCGGCGATCTCGGTCAGCGCGACCTGCAGGTTGGCGGCCGCGGCCACGCGAGGGCGCGGGCTCTGGGCCGAGGCCATCGCGGTCAGGGCGATCCAGAGCGTCGCGACCGCCGTGGCCGCGGTCGTGATGCCGCGCATCAAGCGGCTCATCGTGCCGTCCACGGGTTCGAGAAGTGGCTGTCGCGCAGCACGGCCTCGTCGGTCAGCGACTGCAGAAAGGCCTTGAGGTCGCCGCGCTGGTCGGCGCTCAGCGTGAAGCCGCGCACGCCCGGCGCCTTGTTGAGGTTGTCGCGGCCGACTCCCCGGTGTGGCCCCTCCGTGATGGAGCGACCGCCCGCGGCATAGTGGTCGATCACCTCGTCGAGCGACGCGACACTGCCGTCGTGCATGTAGGGCGCCGTGACCGCGATGTTCCTGAGGGTGGGTGGCTTGAACTTGCCGACATCTGCCATCCGGCCCGACACCTCGTACAGCCCGGGGTTGGCTGCGGGATACGACAGCGGGCCTGAGAGGTTGTACAGGCCGGTATTGTGGAACTCGACGGCCATCGACCGCGGGCGGTTCCCCATGGCCGACGAGAAATGCACGCCCCCGTGGCACGTGAAGCAGGACAGCGGACGGCTGTGAAACAGCACCTCACCTCGCTTCGCCGCTTCGGAGATGGCGGACTCGTCCCGATCGAAGTGGTAGCGGTCGTACGGCGATCGCGCCGACACGATGGCGCGCTGGAAGCTGGCGAGGGCCTTGACCACATGGTCGCGCGTCACACGCGTCACCTCACCCGGAAAGGCCGCCGCAAAGAGGCGGTGGTAGACACGGTCGCGCTCGAGGGGGGCGAGCCAAGCGTCGGAA
>LNFM01008707.1_pt1 | contig 15173 bp, 14 predicted proteins | sample 596031 | NCBI WGS metagenome assembly LNFM01 (sample SAMN04254537, study PRJNA301005) | activated carbon metagenome | isolation source: dual media filters at the Ann Arbor, Michigan drinking water treatment plant | place: USA: Ann Arbor | reverse complement strand
CGGCGGCGGCGGTGCTCGACGAGATCAAGCCGGCGGTTCAAGGCAAGCTCTTCGTCGATACAACCGTACCTTTGATGCCGCCTCGGGTGGCGCGCGTGCAGTTGCCATCCGAAGGGAGTGCCGCGGTGCTGGCGCAGATGCGGCTCGGCGAAGGCGTACGGGTCGTCTCTGCGTTCCACAACGTGGCGGCGCACAAGCTCGAGCAGGTGGATATGGCGCTCGACTGCGACGTGCTGGTGTTCGGGGACAAGGCCGAGGATCGCGAGCCGGTGATCAAGCTCGCCGAGGCGCTGGGCGTGCGCGGGCTGCATGCCGGTCCGCTCGCCAACTCGGCGGCGGCGGAGGCGCTGACGTCGGTGATCATCGGGATCAACCGCACGTACAAGGTGGACGGCGCGTCGATCCGGATCACGGGGTTCGGTGCGAAGGGCTAGGCGTGCTCGAACACGTCGCATGAGCCAGTGTTCGTCCAGCCCGCGCCGTTTGCTTCAAGTGGGATTTCCTGCAGGCACAAGAATCCTCTTTGGCGACGGGGCTGCCGGACGCACGTGGGTCCCCGCCTTCGCGGGGATGACGCTGAGAAGGCTGAAGGCATCATGATCACTCCGACGCTCAGCGTCTGGCCGATGCATGGCATCCCACGGGTGAAGCCGGGCGACGATCTCGCAGGCTTGCTGATCGCGAGCCTGGAGGCGTCGGGCGTCGCGCCGGCGGACGGCGATGTGGTGGTCGTGGCGCAGAAAATCGTATCGAAGGCGGAGGGGCGCATTTTCGACGTGGCGCAGGTGGAGCCGTCGGAGCGGGCGCGTGAGCTGGCTGAGGTGACAGGGAAGGACGCGCGACTGCTCGAACTGGTGCTGTCGGAATCGACCGAGGTGCTGCGAGCGAAGAAGAACGTGATTGTGGTCGCGCACCGGCTCGGGCTCGTGATGGCCAATGCGGGGATCGATCAGTCGAACGTGGAGGCGGACGGCATGGCAGAGCCGGCGTTGCTGCTGCCGGTCGATCCGGATGCCAGCGCGGCGCGGCTCAAGGCGCGGCTCGACGCACGTTTCGGGGTGTCGCTCGGTGTGGTGATCTCGGACAGCATCGGACGGGCCTGGCGGCTCGGGACGACGGGTACGGCCATCGGTGCGGCTGGCGTGCCGTCGCTGATCGACCAGCGCGGCGAAACCGACATGAATGGTCGGGTTCTGATGGTGACGGAGACGGCGTTCGCCGACAGCGTCGCCACGGCGGCTGTGCTGGTGTTGGGCGAGGCGGCCGAAGGTACTCCGGCGGCGCTGGTGCGGGTGCCGGTGAGGTCGGCCCCGGAGAAGCCTGCGAGCGCGCTGGTCAGGCCCAAGGGCGAGGACATGTTCCGGTGAGCGGCGCGGCGAAGGCGGGCGAGCAGTGGGTAGCGCTGTGCGGAGGCGTCGGTGGAGCGAAGCTGGCGCTGGGTCTGTCGCGTGTGCTGCCGGCCGAACGGCTGACGATCATCGTCAATACAGGCGACGACTTTAGGCATCTCGGGATGCACGTGTCGCCCGACATCGACACGGTGCTCTACACGCTGGCGGGGCTGTAGAATCCGGAACTCGGCTGGGGGCTGGCCGGCGAGACCTGGCGGTTCATGGAGGGCGTCGAGCGGCTCGGCGGCCCGGCGTGGTTCCGGCTTGGCGACCAGGATCTGGCGACCCACGCGATCAGGACGGCGATGCTGACCGAGGGACGGAGCCTGTCGGAGGTGACGGCCTACCTGGCGGGGCGACTCGGCGTCGGTCCGACAGTCGTGCCGATGAGCGATGATGCAATCGCGACCGAGGTCGACACGGACGAGGGGACGCTGGCGTTCCAGACCTATTTCGTCGGGCGTCGGGCGGCGCCGGTGGTCAAGGCGATCCGGTTCGTGGGTGCGTCGAAAGCAGAGCCTGCACGGGCGGCGGTGGAGGTCTTGGCTGCCGACGATCTGGCCGGGATCATCATCTGCCCGTCGAACCCCTGGCTCAGCATCGATCCGCTGCTGGCGATACCCGGATGGCGGGCGTTACTGGCAGAGCGACGGGCGCCTTGCATAGCGGTGACGCCACTGGTCGGAGGGCAGGCGATCAAGGGGCCGACGGCGAAGATCATGGCCGAGCTCGGTCTGCCGTTGGACGTTGCCGCGATTGTGGATCATTATGCTAGGCTGATCGATGGTTTCGTGCTCGACGCGGTCGATAACGATCGTGCGGGAGCGCTGAAGCTGCCTAATCTCGTGACCAACACCATGATGCGCACTCTCGAGGACCGGACCGCACTCGCCGAGGCTTGCCTCGGCTTTTGTCGCCGGCTTCGGGAGCGCGGGCCGGAGGCCGCCCGATGACGTCAGCTTCGCGTTTGCCTAGTCCAGGGCTGCCGCGCACGTTCGCGGTCGTGCCAGTCAAACGGCTGAGTGAAGCCAAGAGGAGGCTGGGAGCGGCACTTCAGCCGGAGACGCGACGCCGGCTGGTGCTCGCGATGCTGCGAGATGTGCTTGCAACCTTGGCGCTCGTGCCATCGATCGAGCGCACGATCGTCGTGACGCGCGACGAGGAGGTGGCGAAGGTCGCCGCTGGTCGCGGGGCCGTCGTGGTGAGAGAGCGGGATGGCGCCGATCTCAATGCATCAATTGCGTTCGGGCTGGCTGAGGTGGCAGCGGCCGGGGCGGCGCGGGCGCTGGTCATTCCCGGTGATGTGCCGCTCGCGACCCCAACCGAGATCGAGGCGGTGATTCGGGCGGCGGCGCGCGACGGGGCTGCAATTGTGCCGGATGCGAGCGGCGAAGGTACGAACGCGCTGCTGCTGCCGATGCCGCAACCGTTCGAGCCGGCTTTCGGCCAAGCCAGTTTCGAGGCGCACAGGCAGCGGGCGCGGGAGGCCGGCGTCGAGCTCGCCGTGGTCGAGCGCGAGGGACTTTCGCACGACATCGACCTTCCGGCCGATCTGGCGCTGCTCGATCTGCCGCCGCGGTATGCGCATCTCGGGATCGGACAGCACGGGCGGCTCGATGAAACTGGCGCATATGCGCTGGAAGCGGCTGATCTCGCGCCGATGCTGCAGCGCGCCGAGGCGATGACCCTGGCCGGCTTCGGGCGCACCGTGACGTATTCGCGCAAGGTGTTCATCCCGCTGACACAGCTCTGCCGGGACGTTTGTCACTACTGCACGTTCGCGCATACGCCCAAGCAGGGTGCGCCGGCCTATCTGTCGCCGGACGAGGTGCTGGCGATTGCGCGCGCCGGTAAGGAGGCGGGCTGCAAAGAGGCGCTGTTCACGCTGGGCGACAAGCCAGAGATTCGCTACCGGGCGGCGCGTGAGGCGCTGGAGGCACTCGGCTATGCCAGCACGCTCGATTATCTCGAGGCGATGGCGAAGCTGGTTCTGAAAGAGACCGGACTGCTGCCGCACATCAACGCGGGTATCATGGACGAGGCCTGGGCGCGCCGGATGAAGGCGGTGTCGGCCTCACAGGGCATCATGTTGGAGACGGCGTCGGATCGCCTTTCCGAGCGGGGTGGACCGCACTTCGGATCGCCGGACAAGACGCCGACTGTGCGTCTGGAAACAATCGCGGCCGCGGGGCGCGCGGAGGTGCCGTTCACGACTGGGCTTCTGATCGGCATCGGCGAGACGCGGCGGGAGCGGATCGAGGCGCTGCTGGTGATCCGGGAGCTGCAGGACAAGCACGGCCACATCCAAGAGGTGATCATCCAGAACTTCCGGGCGAAGCCGGGCACGCGCATGGCCGATGCGCCGGACCCGTCGCTCGACGAGCATTTGTGGAGCATAGCTGCGGCGCGGCTCATTCTCGGGCCCGCCATGAGCGTGCAGGCGCCGCCCAATCTGCATGACATGGGCGATCTAGGTGCGCTGTTGAAGGCGGGCGTCAATGACTGGGGCGGCGTTTCGCCCGTGACGCCGGATCATGTGAATCCGGAAGCGCCTTGGCCGCATCTGGCGCGGCTCGAGGAAGCGACGGCGGCGGCCGGTCGCGTGCTGGCTGAGCGGACAGCTATTGCGCCACTGCATGCGCTCGAGCCGCGCAAATGGCTGGCGAAGGAGCTGGTCGCACCGGTGCTGCAGAAGCTCGACACGGGCGGTCTCGCGCGAGAGGACGACTGGGCGCCGGGCGATGCGGGCAAGCTGCCGCCGGCTCGGGAGCTGGCGCTCGTCGCGCGCCGAGCGTTGGCGGTCAGCTCGCCGATCGCGCGGACGCTCGACCGGGCGCTGTCGGGACGGCGGCTCGGCGAGGGTGAGATCGCGGCGCTGTTTTCGGCGCGCGGCGATGATTTCTCGGCGATCTGCCGGGCGGCGGATGACATGCGCCGGGCGCGATGCGGGGACGAGGTGACGTATGTCGTCAACCGCAACATCAATTACACGAACATCTGCACCTACGGCTGCAAGTTCTGCGCGTTCTCGAAGGGACGGCTATCGGCCAACGTACGTGACAAGCCGTACGATCTCGAGCTGGAGGTGGTGGCCGAGCGGACGCGGCAGGCGTGGGAGCGCGGCGCGACCGAGGTCTGCCTGCAGGGCGGCATCGCACCGAAGTATACCGGGCACACCTATCTCGGCATCGTCGAGGCGGTGAAGATCGGCGCGCCGGACATTCATGTGCATGCCTTCTCACCGCTGGAGGTCTGGCATGGAGCCGAGACACTCAAGCTCGATCTGAAAGACTATCTGGCGCGATTGAAGGCGCAGGGCCTATCGAGCCTGCCGGGGACTGCCGCCGAGATTCTCGACGACGAGGTGCGGCAGGTGCTGTGCCCGGACAAGATCAACACGGACCAGTGGATCGCCGTAATGGAGGCCGCGCACGCCGTCGGCCTGAAGAGCACCGCGACGATCATGTTTGGGCACGTCGATCGGGCCGAGCACTGGGCGCGGCATCTGATCCGCGTGCGAGATCTGCAGGAGCGGACGGGTGGCTTCACGGAACTCGTTCCACTCGCGTTCGTGCACATGGAGAGCCCGATCTTCCTGCGCGGCCAGGCGCGGCGGGGGCCGACATTCCGCGAGGCCGTGCTGATGCATGCAGTCGGGCGGTTGGTGCTCGATGGCGTCATTTCCAACGTGCAGGCTTCGTGGGTGAAGCTCGGGCCGGAAGGGGCAGGGGCGTGTCTCGCCGCCGGTGCGAACGACGTAGGCGGGACGCTGATGAACGAAAGCATCACGCGAGCGGCCGGGGCGGCGCACGGGCAGGAGATGGTCGCGACCGCGATCGAGGCGATGATCCGTCAGGCCGGGCGGACGCCGCGCCAACGCACGACGTTCTATGGCGAGCCTCCGCCAGGGCAGATGGCGATCGCGATGACCGATCGCGGTGCTGCCGAGGCGATGATCGCGGCGGAATAGTGCCATTGGGAGTTCCCAGTCAGCAACGCAAGGAGCACAAGCCATGTCCCCGTCTGCCGTTGAGCGCGATGTGCTGTTCAAGACCTTCGGGCGCGCATGGTTCAAGCGCGATGCAGAGTTGCTCTATCAGGCCGTGACGCCGGATTTCGTCTGGCAGGCGAATGATCGCGACGGCTCCGTGCGGCGGATCACCGGGAAGGGCGCGGTTGCCGAGGCGCTGGGTGCGACGGGCTCGGGCGATGTGCAACGACGCTTCGAGGACGTTGTCTATCATCACGCTCCAGACGCGACGTTCATGACATTCCGGCTGATCGAGACGGACAAGACGACCGGTGATGTGCGCGAGGAGGCTGGGCTCGAGCGCTATACGTTCAAGGATGGGCGCATTGCGGTGAAAGACGTCTATCGAAAGAAGAGTGTTTAGAGGCGGCTCTCTCTAGGTGGCGCACGGCGACTCCCCTTCGGGGAGCCGGCAGCCGTGCGCGGGTAGTTGGTGGCGCAGGGAGTTTGGGCGCCGTGCGCGTTTAGGGTGGGCGTAGGTGCGTCCCGGTTTCGTCATCCTGGTATGCGACGGCGAAGCAAGGGGTGGAGGCGCAAGGATGGGGCTGCGGATCACGGCGGCGGTGTTTGCTTTCAGCCTCGCCCTGCTCGGGGGCGATGCGCGGGCACAGACGTGGGAGCGCTGGTTCGGAGGCTTACTCGGTCAGGCTAATCCAAGGACCGGCGCTTCTTTGGAAGCCGTCGCCCGCCATATCGCCAGCTCGAAAGCTGAAAGTGGTTCGGTCGATCTCGCCGTAGAGCTGACTGACGTCGGTCATTGGCGGATCGTCAATCGGGCGGGCGAGGCGTTCACGGCGGCGGGTGACGCCGAACTGGCGCAGGGACTGCGCACGCTTGCCCCAGATGCGCGAGCCGGCACTGCCAAGCTGCACCTCTCTCTGACGCCGGATACAGCACTGAGGCAGGGGGCCTCGCTTCGCGCGTTGCCGGCGGATGCGGAGCTGTCGCTGGTGATGGACGGGCGCCGCTATCCTTTGGTGCGTGCGGCTGGCGCGTCAGAGCGACCCTACGTCGTTGTCGGGCGAGATTTCCTCGTGGAGGTGCGCGAGCGCGAGGCCCTTGCGGAGATTGTACGGCAAATAGAACGGCCAGTGGATCGGTCGCTCGTCCGGATTTTGGCGCTGGAGCCGGGCGGGGCGACGGCGCTGGCGCGGTCGCCGACGGTCGAGCCGGGCTCGCGACGTGCACGGCCGGACCTTCTCGATCCGGGGCATCTCGATCGCGGCCTCGGTGGCGCGGCAGGTCAGGTCGTGCTGGTTTCGGGACGCCTCGATGGGGATCGGCTGGTTTTCAAGGCGTCGTCCGGGCCAGATGGTTCTCTGGCGATCGAGAAGTTTGCGCAGAGTGCCTCACGGGCGGACGTCAATCTCGTTATTCTGGAAACCTCCTCGTCGCGACAGCCCGGAACACGCAACTGGCTCTGGCAGCGCATGGCGCTTGCCAATGTCGACAAGGCGCTCGGCAGAGCGTCACTCGGGGCGTTTCTCCACGCGCTGGGCGGGGAGTCGGGGAAATTGGTCATCAAGGGCGGGACGATGGCCAACGGTCGGATCGATATCGCCTTGAGGCCGCTTATCCCGGCGGGGCCGGCACCCGTGACGAGTCTGACGCAAGTGGTCGCTGGCACTTGGGCCGATATCGTGTCGGAGACTGCAGGCTCGATCGCGACACTGGGGCTCAGGGCTTCGCTGCTGACCGTAGCTCGTCAGCGGGAGATCGATCGCAGGATCATCCCTGGGATACCGTTCATGGTGCAGGCTGGGTATTTGGGGTTGTTGATCGTTGGGCTGCTCGCTCTACCGGTCGTCAACCAATGGTGGCAACGCCTGTGGCCTCGCGAGGTCGAAGCGGATTACGCCGGCCGCGGCGGCTTTGCGATGGCGCGGCTGGCGCGAGGCATCGTGTTTTCGACCGTTTTCCTGCCGCTGGCTGGACTTCCGGCCCTGTTCGTGCGTTTGGCGACGGTGATCGCCAGGCTTGGTGGACGGTGGCGAGCTCAGGGGCGACATGTCGCGACGTGAGCGTCATTCATCTCTGCTTCACCATCTGGCAGGCTTCTTGCGACGGGTCGGCTGGAGCCGATCGTTGCCCAATCTTCCCGGAGTCTCTCCATGACCGCCAAGCCCCGTCCCATCCGCAAAGCCGTGTTTCCTGTCGCGGGCCTCGGAACGCGCTTTCTGCCCGCAACGAAGGCGGTGCCGAAAGAAATGCTGACGATCGTCGATAGACCCGTGATCCAGCATGTGGTGGACGAGGCGAAAGCGGCCGGCATCGAGCATTTCATTTTCGTCACGGGACGGAACAAAGGCGTGATCGAAGATCATTTCGATACGGCTTACGAGCTGGAGCGCACGCTCGCGGACCGCGGCAAACGCAGCGAACTCGAGGCGCTGCAACGCGAGGTGCCAGGAGCTGGGCAGGCAAGTTTCACCCGTCAACAGGCGCCGTTGGGCCTCGGCCATGCGGTGTGGTGCGCTCGGGACATCGTCGGGGACGAGCCGTTCGCACTGCTGTTGCCGGATATGCTGCATCACGCGGATCGGCCGTGCCTCGCCGAGATGATCGAGGCGTACAATCAGCACGGCGGTAACCATATCGCCGTGGCGCCGGTGCCCGAGGATCAAACGCATCAATACGGTATCGTTGGGGTCGCGGCGCGGGACGCGAAGGTCAGTCGCATCACCTCGATGGTCGAGAAGCCGCCGCGCGGGACTGCGCCTTCGAACCTGCACATAACGGGCCGTTATATCCTGCAGCCGGAGATCTTCGATCTGCTGGCGACTCAGCAGCGGGGGGCAGGCGGCGAGATCCAGCTCACGGACTCGATGATCACGATGGCGAAGAATTCGGGCCAACCCTTCCACGCTGTTCGGTTCGATGGGGCGATCTACGATTGCGGGTCGAAGATCGGCTTCCTGATGGCAAACGTCGCCTATGCGATGGAGCGACCGGATCTGGCGCCGTTGCTGAAGGCCGGAATCAAGAAGTTGATGTAGGTCGGGGTCGCAACTGTGTCGGCTTTGTCCGGCGGCGTTAATCGAGCTGTGAACGTTGAATGCCAGAATGCCACCGATGGTCTGGTAATCGCCTGTCGTGGCTAACGGAGTGAGCATGCGTTCTGTTCGGGCTGCCGGGTACGTGCTGGCGCTTTGGTGTGGGCTCGTGGCGCCGACATCGGGCGGGGCGGCCTCCGGAGAGCCGCCGGTGTGCCAGGGACGCGACATGCTCCCGGAACTCGTCGCGAGCGATCCGGCTGCCGAGGCGCGGATCGAGGCCGCCGCGGCCAAGGTCGAGAACGCCGGGGCTATGCTCTGGCGGATCTCGCGGCAGGGTGTGAAGCCAAGCTATCTGTTCGGGACGATCCATCTCAGCGATGCGCGCGTGACAGCGTTGCCGCCGTCCGTCGAGGGAGCGCTCAGGTCGGCGAAGCGCGTGGCGCTCGAAGTGGCCGATCTCTCGCCCAAGGCTTTCGCCGCGGCTCTCGGAAAACTGCAGCAGCAAATCGTATTCAAGGATGGCGACGGCCTGGTTGGTGTGTTGGATGCAGACGAGCTTTCGACAGCGCGCTCCGCGCTGACACGCGTGGGTTTCCCGGCCGAGGCCCAGTCGAGGCTGCGGCCATGGTTCGTCACGCTGATGCTCGCGGTCACGGACTGCGAGCGCGCCAGGATGCAGGCCGGGAAGGAGCCGCTCGACCTCCAGATCGGGCAGCACGCGCGAAGCCGAGGTGTGCCAGTGCTTGGGCTGGAGACGTTGGAAAGCCAACTTCTGGTCATGGCGGGCGTGCCGGAGGCCGATCAGCTCAGCGTGCTCAAGGCGACGCTCAAGACGCACGCGCGGACGGCGGACGCAGTCGAGACGATGCTGCAGCGATACCTGCGTCGTGAGATGGGCAAAGTGCTGCCGATGCAAGCCGAGATGATCCGGGCTCAGGGGCTGGATCCCGCTGCCATGGAAAGCTTCCGGCACGCGCTGCTGACGGTGCGCAATCCGCGCATGCGGGACGCCGCTCTGCCGATCCTGGCCAAGGGCGAGGCGTTCATCGCGGTGGGCGCACTCCACTTGATCGGCGACAACGGCCTCGTCGCGCTGTTGCGCCAGTCGGGCTACGAGCTGGCGCCGGTCGAGTAAGGCAACGGGTCGCTCAATGCGGCCTCCCTTCGCCAGCATGGCTGCAACGCCAATGTGATCCGTCTCTCGGTTGCTTTCCGGAAGGCGCCTTGCGAAGCTCTAGGTGAGTTCGCAAGGAGAGACGTCATGGCCCAGACCGCGTTGATCGTCGGCACAGGCAGCGGGATCAGTGCGTCGGTCGCAAGGCTGCTCGCTCGCGAGGGCTACAAGCTGGCCTTGGCCTCGCGAAAGCCAGAACACTTCGCCGAACTCGCCGAGCAGACGGGAGCGCACGTCTACACCGTCGACGCCGTGAATCCGACCGGCGTCGCGGCGATGTTCAAGGATCTGGACCGCTCGCTCGGTCATCTCGACGTGGTCGTCTACAACGCGAGCTTTCGGACGCGGGGCCCGCTGGTCGACCTGGTTCCGAGCGACGTCATGAGGGCGCTGGAGGTGACAGCGTTCGGCGGATTTTTGGTCGGGCAAGAGGCGGCCCGCCGCATGCTGCCGCGCGGGCAAGGAACGATCCTGTTCACAGGCGCGTCGGCGAGCGTGAAGGGCTATGCGCAATCGGCGCCTTTCGCGATGGGCAAGTTCGCGCTGCGCGGCCTCGCCCAGTCGATGGCGCGTGAATTGCAGCCGAAGGGGGTGCACGTCGCGCATTTCAACATCGACGGTGGTGTGCGCAATGCCGCACGTGATCGTGTGGAGGCGGCAACGGATACGTCGGACAGCCTGCTCGACCCGGATGCGATCGCCGAGAGCTATCTCGCTGTCATTCGTCAACCGCGCTCGGCCTGGAGCACAGAGGTCGAGTTGCGACCCTGGGTCGAGCGCTTCTGAGAACGAGGGAACATGACCATGGCGCAGGAGCCGGAACTACTGGGCAAGGGCTTCTACTGGCAAGATATGCCGGTCGGGAAGAGCTGGCGTACCTACGGCCGGACGATCACCGAGCCGGACCTCGTGAACTTCATCTCGTGCACGGGGATGCTGGAACTGCTCTTCACCAACGAGGTTTACCGGCAGACCGAAAGCGCCATCAAGGGCCGTCTGGTGCCGGGCGCGCTGGTGTTCTCGATGGCAGAGGGACTGGTGATCGGCGCCACCATTCAAGGAACGGGGATGGCGTTTCTCGGGATGGATCTCGAGATCAAAGGGCCGACATTCGTCGGCGATACGATCTCGGTTTTAATCGAGGTGACCGAAAGCCGGGCGGCGTCGAAAGGAAACCGTGGATTAGTGCGTACACGCAACACAGTTTTGAACCAAAAGGGTGAGGCAGTCATGATATGCAGCCCACTGCGCATGATGAAGGGGCGGCCGTAACCAGAAGTCGGTGCGCACCTTGATGTCGGGGGCACTGATGAATAAGCTGACCAGACACAAAATTGCTACTGGCGGTTGCGTACGGATTGCGAGCCTCCCATATAAACCGAAGGCGCTGGTCGGCCGAGTTGGTGCTGCCAGGGTGTGCCGCCGGCATATGATATTTAGTAGTGTGTTCAGCAAGTTGACCTCGTGTTGGGAGTAATGGTCATGCGACGCCTTCGGCGAACCTACGTACGATCATTCGGTCACGGTCTGATGCTCGCCAGTTTGCCGGTTCTGGCATTTCTCGGGGTCGACTACTTGGTCGCGCCACCTTCCGGAACTGTTGCAGGACACGACGGCGGTCGATCAGCTGGCATCACCGACAAGATCGCCGAGGGCAGTCGTGGTGCGGACGCGTCAGCCGATGTGTGGCCTCCAGGCATCACGCCCTCGCCGACCGAGACCGTTTCGCGGGTAACAACGGGTGCCTTGCCGGGGCGATCCGCTAACCTCGCGGCCTCCATTCAGAGCGAGTTGCGCCGGGTCGGCTGTTATGCCGGGGACGCCGATGGTGTGTGGAACGAGCGGACGCGCGTCGCGATGCGGGCCTTCAACACCAGCGTGCATGTCAATCTCGGCACTGACAAGCCCGACTACATTCTGCTGACGCTGCTGCAAGGGCATAGCTCCAAGGCCTGCTCACGGACGTGCGACGCCGCTTCCGTGAGTGGCGGGACATGCATCGACAAATCGATCGAGGCGCGTGCGCTGCCGCCGACGACGCTTGCCACCCGCAATGTGACAGAGCAGGTGCGCGGGGAGGCGCGGGTCTCGTCGGTCTCGGTTCCCACACCAATCTTGTTGCCGAAGACGATAACGCCGGTGCGCCCGGCCGATCCGTCTGCAGGGACTGCGCTTCCAGTCAATCGCTGGGTTTCCGAAGTGAAGCCGGCGGCGCCCGCTGTGGCGGTTGCGCCTTCGACGACGAGTGCTGAAATCCGGGCCGTGGACGCGGCCGTTCCGCAAGCCTCGCTACCGGGCCGCATGGCCGTAGGGGCCCTGCCGGCTCCGGAGGCGCGCCCGGGCTCTGGGTCAGCATCGGAGATTACCGAGGCGCGGCCGGTGGATCGCCAGCGTGTTGCGCCAGCAGTGGTATCGCGCAGCCGGCCCGACCGGGTTGCAACCCCGGAGCGGAAGTCGCGGCTGAGCCGCACGTTCACAGAGCTCAACCGCAATTCGCCATAACGCGCGGTACGGCAATCGCGGGTATCCATTCCGCAGCTGGTTTTTGCGCCGCGCCTTGACTTTCCGGGGCGGGGTGCCTTCTCTCGTGTCGAAATCGAGACGGGAGATCGACGCTCATGGCCGTGGCCGCAGGACAGAAGCCGAACACCTATAAGATCGCCGTAATCGCTGGCGACGGCATCGGCAACGAGGTGGTGCCAGAGGGCATCAAGGTGCTCGAGGCGGTTGGCCGAAAGTTCGACATCGGCTTTCAATGGGACACGTTCGACTGGTCGTGCGAGGTGTTCAAGAAGACCGGCAAGATGATGCCCGACGATGGGCTCGACCAGATCCGAAAGCATGATGCGATATATCTGGGCGCCGTGGGCTTTCCGGGCGTGCCCGACCACGTGTCGCTCTGGGGGCTCTTGATCCCTATCCGGCGTGAGTTCCAGCAGTATATCAACCTGAGGCCGGTGCGGCTGTTCGAGGGCGTGCCGTGTCCGCTTGCCGGCCGCAAACCCGGCGATATCGACTATTGGATCGTGCGCGAGAACAACGAGGGCGAGTACTCGTCGATCGGCGGGCGCATGTACGAGGGCACCGAGTACGAGATGGCGGTGCAGCAGGCGATCTTCTCGAAGCGCGGCTGCGATCGAGTGATGCGCTACGCATTCAACCTGGCGGCGACGCGCAAGCGGAACGAGGTGGTGTCGGCGACGAAATCCAACGGTATCTCGATCTCGATGCCCTACTGGGACGAGCGCTTCGCGGCGATCGCCAAGGAGTACCCGAAGGCGAAGACGAGCCAGTATCACATCGACATCCTGACGGCGCATCTGGTGCGCAATCCGCAGTGGTTCGACGTGATCGTGGGCTCGAACCTGTTCGGCGACATCCTGTCGGACCTGGGTCCGGCGACAACGGGCACGATTGCGATCGCGCCGGGTGGCAATATCAATCCCGAGAAGGAATTCCCGTCGATGTTCGAGCCGGTGCATGGCTCAGCGCCGGACATCGCGGGGCAAGGCATCTCGAATCCGATCGGGCAGATCTGGTCGGGCGCTATGATGCTCGAGCATCTCGGCCACAAGGATGCGGCAGATGCCATCGTGATGGCGATCGAGAAGCTGTTCAAGACCACGGATATCAGAACGCGCGACCAGGGCGGCAAAGCCATGTGCAAGGAGCTCGGCGACGCCATCGTCGAACTGGTGAAGGCGGGCTAAATTCCCTGCCGCTAGGCTGGCGGCCACTCGGAGCTGGGTCGAAGCAGGAAACGGGCCAGGAACGCACCATGTCGAAACCAATTGAAGCGTGCGATCTTCTTGGATGCTGGCGCATCGAGCGCTGGGCCTATGTCTACGAGGACGGCCGTCCGGACGAGCATCCGCTCGGGGAAGGTACACTCGGCGTACTCATGTACACACCCGATGGGCGCATGAGCACGGTGCTCTCGCGGGCGGAGCGACCCCGGACTTCACCCAAAAGTGAGGCCGAAAAAGCCAAGGCCTACGACGATGGCTTCGCCTATGCAGGCTCGTTCGAGGTGCGGGATGGTGTCGTCTACCACACCATTGACGTGGCCCATGATGCCGCGCTTGTCGGCAACGTGGTCGTCCGCTACGGCAATATCGTCGACGACGTGCTCACTTACGACGGCTCGGGCACCGATTTCACGACGGGCGCCAAGCGAGTCCAGCGCGTCGTATGGAAACGAGCAAGCGGCCGTCGATGACGACTGGTCGCCAGTACTTATTGCTGAGATGCGGTGGCAGCTGAGCCACCGGTTATCCGACTGAAAGGAGCCTTGCACGTGCTGCTCGGATGCATTGCCGACGATCTGACCGGTGCAACGGACCTCGCCATCATGCTGACGCGGGCGGGGATGCGCACGCTGCAGGTGATGGAGGTGCCCGACGCAAAGGGCCGTGCCGGGCTTGATGGTTACGATGCCATCGTCGTAGCGCTGAAGACGCGGACGTGCCCGGTGGCGGAAGCGATCGACCTATCGCTGCGGAGCGCGGACGCGCTGTTGGCGCTCGGGGCGAAGCAGCTTTTCTTCAAGTACTGCTCGACCTTCGACTCCACGAACGAGGGCAATATCGGTCCGGTGGCCGAGGCGCTGATGGAGCGGCTGAAGGCGGATCTGGCGCTGGTCTGCCCGGCGTTTCCAACCAACAAGCGTACTGTCTACATGGGAAATCTATTCGTCGGTGAGGTGCCGCTGGCGGAGAGCCCGATGAAGGATCACCCGCTGACGCCGATGCGCGATTCCAATCTCGTGCGGGTCATGCAGCGACAGTCGAAGGGCAAAGTGGGGCTCGTACCCTATCCGATGGTCGAAAAGGGGCGGGGCGCGATCGGCGAGGCCTTCGCAGCGGCGCGCAAGCGGGGCGAGCGCTTCGTTGTGGTGGACGCCATCTCGGATCGTGATCTGATCGAGATGGGGGCGGCGGCAGTCGATATGCAGCTGATCACGGGCGGCTCGGGCGTGGCACTGGGCTTGTCGGCGAATTTCATTGCAAAGGGGCTTATGAAGGCTGCCGAAGCGCCTACTTCGATGACGGCGCCGAAGGGTCGGGCGGCGATCCTGGCGGGCAGCTGCTCGGAGGCAACGCGCGGGCAGGTGGCGGCAGCGAAGGAAGCGGGTATCCCGGCGTTTGAGATCGATCCGCTGGGGCTCGCGAGTGGTGCGCAGTCGGAGACGACGATCCTCGCGTGGATCGACCAGCAGGCGAAAGAAAAGCCGTTCCTGGTGTATTCGAGCGCGGAGCCGGCGGCGGTGAAAGCCGTGCAAGACAAGCTCGGGCGCGAGGCTGCGGGTGTGCTCGTGGAGAAAACGCTGGCAGCTGTCGCGCGGGAGCTCGTGGCGACGGGCACGACGCGGCTGATCGTGGCGGGCGGAGAGACGTCGGGCGCGGTGGTCAACGGTCTCGGTGTTACGGCGCTCGAGATCGGACCGGAGATCGATCCGGGTGTGCCGTGGACCAGGGCTGTGGGGCGGGATCTGGTGCTGGCGCTGAAGAGCGGCAATTTCGGAGCGCCGGACTTTTTCGTGAAGGCGTGGGAAAGGCTGGCTTGAGCTGGTTCTAGCGGTG
>LNFM01008706.1_pt1 | contig 15175 bp, 10 predicted proteins | sample 596031 | NCBI WGS metagenome assembly LNFM01 (sample SAMN04254537, study PRJNA301005) | activated carbon metagenome | isolation source: dual media filters at the Ann Arbor, Michigan drinking water treatment plant | place: USA: Ann Arbor | reverse complement strand
CTCAAGGTCGCCGTCCGCGCACTCGACCAAGCCTGGGCGAATGTTTTTCACACCTTTACGCAGGCTGAGCACGAGACCGTACGCGAGATTTTGGTGCATTCCGTAATGTCCTTGACGCGCGATGACTCGCGAGATGTTGAGCAAATCCCCAACGCGGCAGTTAGGGCGCTTCGGGGCGAGTATACCTCGCGCTTCTCGGGCCTTCCTCCGCGCAACCCCGTCTCAGTCGCCTGCTACACCACGCCCTGGGACGTGAACAGCCTCTTTGCTCGCGACCTAGACACCGCAAACCGTAAGAGCAGCGAAGAGATGGACTATTTTGATCTCGGTCCATATAGACGACCCGGGCATGTACTTGGTCTACATCATTCATAATTTCCACTTCGCAATCTACGGCCAGCACCCCGATAGCCTTTGGTCGCTGCACGGACTCCACGAGTGTCTGGTTCGCCGCGGAGAAAAGATAGAAGCGGCCCTAATTAAACAGAGACTCGATCTCGCAGCGGCGCGCGCGGAGATCCCCATCAAGGCATCGTGCTTCTGTCGGCGGGCGGCGGCCGAGTAAGGTATGAAGCGCCCTTCGGCTGCGAGTTCCAGGTGCGATGCACTCGAGAATGACCTATCGCTGCCGGTGCCAATCGTCAGTAATGAAAAAATCCGCTTGTCTTTGGGATGCGTGCCTCGGCGCACAAGGTCGCATCACCACTCCAGGCGATCGCTTTGCCCACAGGGTGGTCGGCTATGGTCGCGGAAATCATGCCAGAAGAACTTCTGAGGGTGCAGGAGGCCGTCCAACCGTGAAGAAAATGAGCTTCCGCCGTTGGCAACTCTACTCAAGACGTAACCGAACTCATTCGGCAGCGTCCAGCGCGCCTGTGCGTTGCCCGCCTCTCGACCGCCTCTGATGCCATGTCCAACTTGTGCGTATGATTTCGTCGAGATCTGGAATCTCTGGCTGCCAGCGCAGTTGCTCGCGCGCTCTTTGCGCATTGCATATCAGTTCGGCAGGATCACCAGCGCGGCGCTCGCCGAGCCTAATCGGCACCTGACGGCCCGAGATCCGTTCGGTGGCGTCGACGACCTCGCGAACGGAGAAGCCCCGACCATTGCCTAGATTGTAGACGTCCGATGTCGCTCCGCGTTCGAGTGATGCTATGGCCTTGACATGCGCGCTTGCCAGATCGCTGACGTGGACGTAGTCGCGGACGCAGGTACCATCGCGTGTGTCGTAGTCCGTACCGAAGATCGTCACATGGGATCTTCTGCCCGACGCAGCATCAAGAACGAGCGGTATGAGGTGCGTTTCCGGGTCATGATCCTCGCCGATCTCGCCCTCGGGATCGGCGCCCGCCGCATTGAAATAGCGGAGCGCTATCGAGCGAAGCCCGTAGGCCGTCTGGTAGTCCGCAAGAATGCGCTCCACCATTAGTTTCGAGGCGCCATAGGGGTTGATGGGCCGCTGCGACGCGGTCTCAACGATCGGCACTTGGTCCGGTGCGCCGTAGGTCGCGCACGTACTGGAAAACACGAACTGATCGATGCCATTCTCGCGCGTGGCCGCAATAAGCGTCAGCGATCCTTGGACGTTGTTGAGGTAATACTTGCCGGGATCCGTGACGGACGCACCGACAGAGCTGAACGCTGCAAAGTGCATTACTGATGCCGGTCGATATCGCGCGATGACCTCATCGAGGCGGGAGCGATCGAGAATGCTGCCACGCTCGAGCGGCCCCCATTTCACCGCCCACTCGTGACCCAATGAAAGGTCGTCGTAGGTGATCGGAAGGTACCCGCTCTTTGCGAGAGCTTTGCAAGCGTGCGAGCCGACGTATCCTGCGCCTCCCGCGACGAGCACGACGTTCGAGCTGTTCAACGCAATAAACTCCGGACCAGCATTCGAGTGGGATAACGACTTGCTAACAATGGATTCTTTGGTCTTCGCGCACTCCACCAATCAACTAAAGACGCACGCATGGCCGGCAAACATAGGCCGGACGGGGTCAAAGCTAAAGTGCGGTGGGTGGATGTTTTCACCGCAAAGGGTTCGACTTGTCCAATCGAAGCAGGCATGTGGTTCCAAGGCCACACTGCAGACTGTCAATTTAGCGCGTGGTCCGGCGAAAAGTCAGAGGCCACGGCAACAATGGCGCGTGGTTGTATCCGGCCGAGAGCGTGGAAGGAACGTTCCGCTAGCCGAGGTGACGAAAGCGAGCGAGTGTGCTCGTCGGATCGCTCAACAGCAACTGCGGTGGTCCCGACGAAACAATACGCCCATTGTCGATGCAGACGATATGGTCGGCGGAGAGGACCGTTTCGACACGGTGCGTTATGATGAGTAGCGTGCGCCCTTTAAGACCAAATTCTAAAGCACTGCGTATGCGGTCCTCAAGATCTCGGTCAAGCGCGCTCATCGCTTCGTCCAGGATGAGAACCTGAGGGTTTCTCAGAATGGCGCGAGCAAGTCCCAGCCGCTGGCGTTGGCCTCCGGAGAAGTCGAGACCTTCCTGCCCTATCCAGGAGTCATACCCGTCTTCAAGCGATGCGACGAATTCTTCCACGCCTGCGATTTTGGCCGCTTCGATGACCTCTGCCAAGGTCGCGTCGCCTCGCGCCATGCGGATATTGTCGGCTACTGTTCCTTCGACGAGTTCTACGTCCTGTCCAGCCACAGCGAGCTGACTGAGCCAGTCGCGTCGTGACAATGTTTCGAGATCCATACCGTCAACTCTGATGGCGCCGAGATCTGGACTGTAGAGGCGCAGCAACAAGTTCACGATGGTTGTCTTACCCGCGCCGCTTGCGCCAACCAATGCCGTGATCTTCCCGGCCGGAATTTCGAAGCTGACATCGCTGAGAACCGGTAGTTGGTTGTCCCGATAACCGAAGCTGACGCGATCGAACAAAATTCCCTTGTTCATGTGAGAGAACGGGACCGTTCCTTCAGCCGGATAGTGTTTGTCGTCGGTCTCGAGCATCGAGTGCACGGAACGTAATTGTGGTTCGACCTGCATTAACTGCAGCATCGCACTCTCCAAACCCCAAATGTGCGGTTGCAGACGGTACAGAAGCAGCACGCAGCCTATGATCGCGGCGAAGCTGGCGTTGAGATATGGGCCTGCAGCGATGATAACACACAAGATCGCAAGATAGCTCGTTTCTGTCAGGGGATTGAGAAGCGCCGAGAGGCGACTTTGGGCGATGGAGTTGTCTCGGGCTCTAGCAGAATAGGAAACAAAGCGACGTTGGTGCACATCCTCAAGGCCATAGGCTCGAATTGTGCGCATACCGTCAAGAGTCATAAGCATCTGTTCGCCGAGGTCGCGGTGCACATTCTTCACTTCCTTGCCGATGCTTCGGGCGCGATGGGAAAGGCGTCGCAGACCAAAGAAGATAAACCCGAACCCCATAACCGCGATCATTGTGACTTGCCAGGAAAGAGCGAGGAGAAAGCTTCCGAACACCAGGATGGAGCATAGGTGTACGATAATCTTGGTGAGGTTGGCATGAGCTGCCGCGAGCATCCAGGATTCGGTCCCGAGGGTCTCCATGAGCTGCGCTTTATCGTGCTTGCGTATGAAATCGTAGGAGACGGACAGATACTGTTTGTGGATAGAGTTCATGGCAATTTCGCTTATGAGCGCGCTCACCGAGGCGCTGACCAGGCTGAAGGCGTAGGCGAGCGCGCCGCGCAGCGCGATGAGGAGCAGAACAACAAAGGCAATCTGGGACGGGCTGCCGAATAGGCGCGCCGCAAAGGAGAGCGCACCGCCAAGCGCCCCCCCCGCACTAGCAATGGCCTCGACTTGGCCCATGGCGGCATAGACGAACAGCAGAATGAGAGTCACACCGAGGGTCTCGGCGAATGAAGTCGCCAAGCCCAGGATCACAAGAAGAACTGTCGCGCGTCGGGGATGGGGGGCTAACCGCACGAGTTGCAGTACATCGGCAATCACGGTCCGGCGCGCGTTTGATGGCTTATCGTCCGGCACCCAGTCTCCCCTGATCGATTCTCGTGTCCAAGACGAAGGAATTTGTAGGCATCAAGTGCGCAAGCTCCGCCGGCGACTTGGATTGTTCTTTTTCATGCGATCGATGGAGATTGTCTCGCAGACCTCACCGCTCTCATGATGACGTCGCGATCATTCGTCTCTCCCGAGCGCACGCCGAAATTCGTCAAGCGACCAACCGCCTCGCACCTCTATGCGAGGAACGTCGAACGGGTTGTCCCAGAGTGAGGCAAAGCGTCCATTTGTCCCAAAACACATTTTGTAACCTGCGTCGCGGGCCAGGCCACGCAACCGGTCGTCCGACGCGCCATAGGGCGCGGCCAAGGAATTCACGGGCCGCCCCAGCCATTGAGAAAGCGCCGCTCTAGATCTTGCCAGCTCTTCTATAAGGTCCAGGGTCGGAAGGCCGTCAGCGGCACTATGTGTAGCAAGATGGCTTCCGAAAGACACACCTTCGGCATGGAGCCGGGCGATCGTCCGCGCATCCATCAAGGGCGCTGGTGGGCCGTAGGCAGCATCCCAGCGAGCAGTATCTCCGACCAAGTCCGTGACGACGAAGACTTCTGCGATGAAATCGTGGTTGTGCAGGATAGGCCAAGCCGCGGTCGCGAAATCCTGCAGCGCATCGTCAAAGGTTATCACCACCGGGCGCCCATAGAAGGGCTGGTGATTCTGGATGAACCACAGAAGTTCTTCAGATCCGATCGTGTGATATCCATTCTGACGCAACCAGTGGAGCTGTGCGTCGAAACGCTCTGGCGTCGTCCGATAGGGGGCGAGGGCAGCTGGTCCGTCATCGGCAATGCTGTGATACATGAGCACGGGAAGGCTTGTGGGGCGCTCCGTGTATGCCACCTCGGCGCGGCGCGTCTTTGCCCCGCCGCGGACCAGATGGCGCGCAACCTCGAAATCCAGAATTGGACTTACCGCACGCCACTCAATCTGCGGTTCTGGCCTGGGTATACTTGCATCGACGCGGCGAAAGCGGTCGACCCGATAGTACTCGGTCTCGATTGTGCGCTCCAGCGCCAGACCTTCTGTTTCCGCGAACGTCTCGGCAATCGTTTTCGCGCCGTAGGGATGTCCCCAATCAAAGCCGGTTCGATTGGGGGTATCCTTCAGCAGATAGGCATGAGCCGAGATGATCGTTCCGCCAAGCCGCAACGCGTTTGCAAGCCGCCTCGCCACTTGAGCGAGTTCGTTCTGGTCCTGGAGGAAGTACAGAACTTCCGAACAGAAAATCACGTCGAGCCCGGTGGGCAGAGGGTCGGCAGCGAGATCGAGAACCTGAAAGGAAATCTGCTCCAGTCCGGCGCATCGTGTCTTGGTGCGTGCCAGTGCGGTCTTGGATATGTCGGTCGCGAGGAGCCTGCGAAATCGCGACGCTACCATCCGAGTGAACATTCCTTCGGCACAGGCGAGTTCCATGCCAATGTCGTGCGCGCCATCCGGAAGAATCTCGAGCTGGAGATTATATTTTTCCTGCTCGTACTGCGAGCCATAGTTCCAGGGGTCCGTTTCTTCGAATATCTTTTCGAAGAACGCCCGGCGATCGCCATTGTGCTCGGTCTCTGCGCTGCGGCGTGCGGTCCGAGGTGGAGCGATGTCAACTGCCACTGCAGTCGCCGACGCACTCGCAGCGGCAATGAGGGCTTGGACTTTCTCGCCGTGGGATCCCGGCAGAGGGGCCAGCATCCGGCTTCGCAATTGTGCGATCCGTAGGCCATCGCGCCCCACCCAGCCGGCTGCTTTTTGCGCAAGAGAAAGACTACGGCGTTTCGTGAGCAGACGAAGGGACGCAGGCGTGGCGATCTCCAGGAGACACCTGTCACCGAACTCCCTCGCCGCGATTTCCAGCCAGTCATCAGGCGACATCGGCGCGACGATCCCGAGATCTAACACTCTAAGGAGGCGGTCGCCCATGCAAAGTCCGACATAAAGTCGATCCACCCCGGGCGAAGGTATCGTCGGCTTCAGGTGTTTGAGGTCGACCTTCAAACCGAGTGTCAGATCGAGCTCGCGAGGCGCTGTCAGAGCGGCATTCTTGAGAAGAAGAAGTTCGAATGCATATTGCAGCTTCCGCCGCGCTCCGGGCGTCGGATCGCCCGCGCTTAGACGATCGAACAGTTCGTGGACTCGGAGCGCATAGTTAGCCCATTCATCGACGAGATGCTCAATGTCAGTCTGAAGACCGACCATTAGGCCATCGATGACGACACTTACAATGTTGTACGTATGGGAAGTGGCGGGCGTCAGGCTGTGAAGGACATCCGTGTCTAAAGCGTTCGGGCGTCGGCTCCCAATTTCGCGAGCCCACACCCATAGCGCGAAATAGCCGTAGGCTTGCTCAGGTCCGTAGTGCGTCTGTGGCATTGCGCCTATTGCCAGTTCGGCTGGGGCGTCAGAGACGCGGGCGTCGATAGAGAAGCCGCGCGCAATCACCACGCGAGCATCAGCTTTCATTTGTGTGCTGTTTGAGCTGAGTGAGAATTGGCTGGTCCGATAGTAGCTCATGACACGGTCCACATGGATCCATTCGCCACCTAACCGAGCTAATCGCTGCCAAAAATCCCAGTCCTCGCACGTGCGCAAGGAAGTATCAAAACCGCCGATGCGCTGAATGAGGGAGTGATCAGCTACTACAGTGTGGATTGCGACCGAAACGCTTCTCGCAAACCGCTCCAGAGGGGCCTTGGCAAGGTCCGGGTCCCAAGTGGGCGGACTAAGGCGTCCATTGGGCGTCACGCGGCGATAGGCGCAATACGCAGCCACGGATCCTGGCTTTTGGTCCAGTGCGTCATTCATTTGCTGCAGGAAGTCGAGATCCACCCAGTCGTCCGCGTCGAGAAAATGGATTCGCCTTCCGCGAGCTACGCCGAGAGCAGCATTTCTTGCAGCAGAGACGCCTTGACCAGGCCCCGGCAGGAGGCGAATGCGCGGATCAAGCCTTGCGTAGTCTGAAATCATTTGACCGGTCGCGTCGCTAGAACGGTCATCGACGACGATCGCTTCCCAGTTCGCATCCGTCTGCCCGACGACGCAGTTTAAGGTCTGCGCGATTGTCGCAGCGGCATTGCGTGCGGGAACGATCACAGAAGTCTTAGGTAGTGCAAGTTCGGACATTGGGTGCTCTTGCGATGGCGGCAGCAAATTCAAAAGCGGAAAAATTCGCGCGACTGATTTCCTTGGAGAATTCGATCGCGCCACAGATCGCCCTCGTCGATCGCTTCGCGTGCGGGATGTGACGCAGCTTCGCACGTCTGAGTTGAAGTCTATGCGGATGCCGATTAGGAGTACAATCGTCGATTTCGGCGCGCGTCGCGATTGATCGCTCTCGCTGCAGGGGAGCTGTCTGGCCCCTAGAAAATTGCGGTAGATGCAGTTTTGTTGGAACTATTGTGCGACTGCTCGCGGCTGTTGTGCATCGAGAGGCGTACATTGCGGGCATCGAGTATTCGAGACTATCATAGGCGATTGGTCGACATGCGGGTGAGCAGCCAATGGGCATCATGCCAATCGCCAAAAGGGCGTTCTTAGCAAGTATAGAAGAGACGTATGCACGCAAATTCCGATCTCGGGCCACAATCGACCGATGACGACTTGGTGACCGTCGTCATTCCTGCATACAACGCTGAGAACACAATAGACGAGACCTTGCGGAGCGCGAGAAGTCAGACACATCGCAATATTGAGATTATTGTCGTCGATGACGGCTCTATCGACCAGACCGCTGCCATCGTAGCGCGTCACGCCCGCGAAGACCGAAGAGTACGGCTCATTCAGCAAGTGAACGGTGGTGTTGCAAGGGCGCGAAATCATGGAATACGCGAAGCGCGAGGTGGACTAATCGCGCCGCTCGACTCCGACGATCTATGGGCACCATCGAAGATCGAAAAGCAGCTCGGGGCACTGCGTAAAGGAGGAGATGAAGTTGCCCTCGTATACACGCTTTTCGCGGTCATCGACGAGACTGGTAGGATTGTCAACCATCAGTCCGGGAGCGGATTTGAAGGTCGCGTTATGGCCGAGCTTTGCGACAGCAACTTCATTGGCAATGGAAGCTCGGCACTTATGCGCAGATCTGCGATCCTCGCTGCCGGGGGATATGAGTCGCGCCTGCGCGATATGCGCGCCGAGGGATGCGAGGATTATCTCCTCTATTTCAGGATCGCTGAACAATATGAATTCAGACGCGTACCCGAATATTTGACGGGGTATCGTGAGAGCGCTGTTTCGATGTCCAGCGACGGCGTGCAAATGATCAGGTCGTACCGGGAAGTGGAGCGAGAGATCATCACTCGGCATGCCGATCTAGCGCCACGCGTCAGGGCACTTCGAGCTAAAATAGCTGTGTGGCTCCTTCACAGGTCGGTGCAGGCACGCAATTGGGGCGGAGTGGGATATTTGGCGCTCCAGATCACAGCTGTTGAACCAACCTGGGCACCGATTGCAATTTACAAATGGGCGAAGGCCAAAGCGAAACGCGCGCTCACTCCGGCGTTGAAATCTCGAGCAGAGCCGATTTCTCCGGCCATGCGGTTCGAGATTGGTTCCCCCGTAGTCGACCCTCCCAAAGCAACCGGCTCAGTTTGAGGCCGATAGGCCCTCCGCTCTCGTACGGGACTGGACTGATAGCAGACATCCCTTCACTTGCTGTGTTGGGATCTGCCGTGTTGGGATGTCCCGCGGTGGCGGAAATAGAAGAGAATTCCAGATAGGAAACCGCTAATCTCTTGGTAAAGGAGCCGATTGTCGTCGCGTACACCTCGCCGCAACCGTCCCGCGAGACGTCGGCTGTAATAGGAGGGCATCGTCCTCACGACTCGATTCAAGTTACCGGAATGTCCAGAGCGTTCATACTGGATCAGTAACGCGGTGGCATGTCCGCGCATATAATAATAGATCTGTCGTGATAGCTCCGACATGTCACGCCGATGAAAGTGAAATGCAACGGCTCCTGGTTCGTAGCGGCACACGTAGCCGTGCGTCAGTAGCCTATGCCAGTATTCGGAGTCGCCCGAGCAGCCCGCGGCGCCTACATCCAATCGCTCGTCAAAATAGCCGATGTCATGGAATACCTTGTGCCGGAAGGCCATACTTGCTCCCGCACCGACTTCCCAGGCTGGGCAGCCGGTCTGATGATCCACCGCAAAGAATTGCTTGCCAAAGTCGATGCGCGCGAAGCCACGCCCAAAACCCCAATGATCCTCAAAAATGATCTGCGCTTCGGTATCTAGCTCGCCCGGTAGGACGAGCCCCGTCACTGCCCCCACATTGTCATCCTCAAAAGCTGAGACTAAGCGTTCCAGCCACCGCGGGTGAACGATGACGTCGTCGTCAGTGAATGCAACAATGCTGCTGGTCGCGGCTCGAGCGCCGGTATTGCGCGCAATATCAAGCCCGGAGCGGTTCTCCCGCACGTACAGCACCCCGGCAGAGTGTGCGACCGAACGCGTTTGCTCATCAGCAGAAGCATTGTCCACGACGATTATTTGCCTCGGTGTCAGGGTTTGCAAAGCGAGGGATGCCAAGCAGCGAGCAAGTGCCTGCGGTCGATCGCGTGTGCAGATGACGATGCTCGCGTCCCCGTGAGTGCCGAACGGGATATTTCGTGCCACACCAGCTTTGGCGTAAGTCAACACATCCGGGACGACCGCCTGCTCGGCGAGGTTTCGCGGCGCTACTACGCGTCCCGGGCTTCCAAAATCCCGAATTTGTCCAGCTGGCCAGTCTTCATGCCAGAATCGGATCTGGCCACGTTCTGCCGAAATTTTTATCGGCGTGTCCAGATCGTCCAATTTCACGTCGATGATCTGGATCATAGGATCAGGTTTCATGGCTGCGCCCTAGCCGAAACTGAAAGCAACGGGGGTTCACGACACTTGTCCGAACGACCGTCACGGGAGTGAAGTTATAGAGTTGGTCGTCGCTGTCGCAGTCGGAAGGAGACCGAACTCCGCTTGCCGGTGACATCCGCAAGTCTGCGCGACAATTACGAAATGACCAAAGGCATTCGCCACGGAGATCGGTCGATCGACCCTGTCGAGTCAGCGCGTTCTCAGGAAGAAGCTTCGTACGCCTTGACCTACACTGTCGTTCCGTGGCAGTTGGGCCACGTTCGCACGACTCTCGCCACTGAATGCATATTCGGCTTGCGCACTAATCTCCGTTGCGGTGAAAACCATACTAGGTCGTCGCGTGTTTGGAGTGGCGTATGCCGACATCGACCATGATCGTCCCCAGTTCGGGACGAGCCGGACTTCAGCTGAGCCGGCGCAGCATCGTCGCGGCAGGCGCCCTTTTGATAACGGCAGGCTCTGCTGCCACCTCACAAGCTCTAGCGTTTGCCAAGCCCAAGCCGCCACGATTTCATGGTCGTGGAGACGGCAGCGACTACACCCAGTTTCGAGACATCAATGATCGCTCCGGCTCATCGGATTGTGTGGGATGTAATTGCTTTCTCCTCGGCACGCGGTTGCTGACGTCGGCTGGTGAGCGTCCAATCGAGCAATTGAAGATCGGCGACCGGGTCATGACCTTCGACGGCGAGCCGCGGAACGTTCGTTGGATCGCTCGGATCGCATTCGACAGAGAGCGCGGCGCCCCTTGGCCAACGGCAGTGGAGCCCATCCGAGTATCGAAAGATGCGCTGGCCTCGGATAGCCCGTCCAGAGACCTCTATATCTCGCCCTGGCACTTGCTCTATTTGAATGGGGTGCTGATGCCGGTGAGCAATCTCATCAACGGGCGAACCATCGCGGCTGTAAGCCCAGAGTCGGATCGGCTCGAGTATTTTCACGTCGAGCTCGACAAGCACGAGGTGCTGCTCGCAGATGGCGCGCCCTGCGAAAGCCTTCTCACATCGACTGATAGTCGGCGTCAATTCGATAATTATGACGAATACGTCGCACGCTATGGGCACGTCGCAGCACCGCCCATGACGCCTTGCGCGCCGATGGCGTTCTTCAATGGTGGCAGGAGCAAGCTGAGGTCGCGGCTGCGGAGTGCCTTGGCGCCGGTATTTGATGACCGCCGCCCCTTGGATATCGTGCGCGACGATCTCGAAGCGAGGGCGCTGCAACTGCGGGCCTCCTGAGGCGCGCAACGTCCTTTAGCGCTGTGTATAAGACCTGCGATGAGCAACGCTATCTGAGTAGCAGTTCTGCAGGAAACATACCACTTTCGGAGGCGATTGCGGCGGTTCCGTGCTGTTTTAGCAACTGCGAGCACAAATAGCCGGTTCGTAACATTCCTCACCTCTTGCGCGTGAGCCGATTCCTCTGCGAGATGGCTGCTACAAGGTTAATGGGTTGGATGACTTGTGGTCATTACGGAGGGGCTGATGTCTGGAATGGATAATGAGGCGGCCGGCCGCGAAAAGCCGGACATGAAGCTCAGCCGGCGCAGCTTGGTCGCTGCTGCTGCGGTATTGGCGGCGATGGGGCCGCTGTCTGTCAGGCAGGCGCGCGCCCAAGGGGTTGTTCTTCCGCCCAACGTCCCGCCCGATGATACCCTCTACGGTAGGCTTTGCCAGATTGAAGGTAATCAGAACCAGTCAATCTGCCTCTGTTTCCTCTCTGGTACGCGACTTCTTACACCAAGCGGGGAGATCGCGATCGAGAACTTGCGCATCGGTGATCTCGTAGTCACTGAGAATGGGCAAGCTCGCCCGATACGGTGGATCGGCCGCATCACGGTTGACCGCGATGGAGACGCTCCGTGGCATATCGGTGCAATGGCGGTACGGGTGGCCAAGGATGCCCTCGGTAAAGGCTGCCCACATCGTGACTTGTATCTCTCCCGTTCTCACATGGTGCATCTCAATGGTGTACTAATACCAATCGGCGATCTCATTAATGGCAGGACCATTTCTGCCGTAGATGTCGAAGGTCATCAGATTGCGTACTTCCACGTTGAGCTCGAGACGCACGACGTCGTCCTCGCCGAGGGCGTACCTTGCGAAACTCTTTTGACGACAGCTGAGAAGTTGGCGGTATTCGACAACGTGGACGAGTACTACGCTCTGTATGGCGCGCCTGCAGATATGGTTGCCTGCTCGCCACTGTCTGCTTTCGTCGGCGGTCGCAGCGAGCTGAAGTCGCGGCTGCGCAGTGCAATCGCGGTGGTGGTCGACATTCGTGAACCGCGAGATGTCGCGCGGGATTGCCTCGAAGCGCGGGCTATTGAATTGTCGAAAGCCGCTTAAACCGTCCTTCGTTTTGATACACATGCGCCGGCCTCTGGCCGGCGCATCCGTTTTGGTCGTTTCGATGACGTTGCTGATGAGCTCAGAGCGTCCGCACGCTGGCCGAAGCGACTCTCAGTCGGACGTCCTGCTGCAGCAGGCTCGTCAGCAGAACCAACCGATCCTTATCGTTCATCTCGATGATTCGCCCGATCACGCCGTCGAACGGGCCACCGCTCAACCGAACTTCCTGGCCGAGTTCGTAAGGTGTTGCGGGCTTCGCGATCACGCCGTCGACTTCACGTGCGCGCAAGCCGTCGATAAAGCTTCCGTCCACAAACGCTGGCCGATCGCCCACCCGTACGAGAGCGCGCACTCCATAGGTCGATACGATCGGCCGCCATGCTGTCAACTCTGACTCTACTTGGGCGAAGACATATCCCGGGAAGAGCGGACGCAGTACGTCCTGCACCCGTCTGGCGTGGCGAACACGCTTGAGTTCTCGGGGGCAATAGGCTTCGAAGTTCTGCCGTATGAGATTGTCTATGACGATATGTTCGCGATGCGGATGGGTATTGATTGCTGCCCACCGGGTAGCGGCTTGCCGGGCAAGATCGACATGGATCGGATCAAGGCTGCCGTCCATGAAAACACTCCCGTTACGAACTGCCAAGGGCACATCAAGTCACGAATGCTGCGTCCATAGTTATCGTGCCGAGCTTCGAGGTGCAACATACCCGGTGCCAAATCTCGCCACCAGTTCGGAGGTGTGCCGCTGAGCGGACGTGTCGCGTGGTTGAATGTCTCTGAGTGTCCGTTGTTTGTGCTCCAGTGGTGCAGAAGCGCCATGGCTTGTACTCGGTGATCTGGTAAGCTTCTGAGGACACTCTGCGAGCAAGCGAGTAAACTGCTTGGGATAGACCTGAGGCACGCCCTCGTTACGTGGTCGAGGGTATGCTACCAAGCAATGTGCATGAAGTGACGGTGGTCGCCACCGTTGATTGATAAGAGTTGGGCGATGCAAATGTTTTATCGAAGCCTACGGCTCGGAATGGTATTGCTGACCATCGCCTTTGGCACCCTGCTTGCCGCGTGTGGTCCCGCTCTGAATGATAGCTTCACGAATTCGCTTCAGAGCGAGCCGTCAGCGACGGCTGGACTGGGAACACCTCCGTTCCAGACCATGACCGACGAACAGCAGCCTCGCGCGATCAAGGTCAAGGCGTCCCCTGGCTTGGCCAAAGAAGTCCGCAGCCTGGAAAGTCAAAGCATACCTGGTAGCGATGGCTATCGCATTGGCCCGCAAGACGTCCTCGATATCTCCGTCTATCAAGCGCCCGACTTGACCAAAAGCGTGCAGGTTGCCGAGACCGGGACGATCAATCTGCCACTGGTCGGGGATGTTCAAGCAGGTGGCTTGTCGGCGCGGGACCTCGAGCGCTCGCTAAAGGCCAAGCTTAGTGAAAAGTACTTTCAAAACCCGCAGGTGACGGTTTTCATCCGAGAGTACAACAGCCAGCGCGTGACCGTCGAAGGCTCTGTCAGGAGCCCGGGTGTGTATCCCTATCGCGGACCGACAACATTGCTTCAGCTCGTCGCCACAGCCGGAGGCTTGAGCGAGGTCGCTAACGGCAGCGATGTGATGGTCTTCCGCACGTCTACGGGCGCGAAGCAGGCAGCGAGGTTTGATGTCGATGAAATCAAGGCGGGGCGGGCACCGGATCCCCCTATCATGCAGGGCGATGTTGTCATCGTGAATTCCTCCACCGGCAAGAAGCTTTATCAGGATGTCATGAAGGCGCTGCCACTAGTGGGTGTCTTTGGCTTGCTCCTGTAGGCGTAACCAGTTCAGGCCCAGCAATGCAGAACGGCCGAGCGATCGCACGCGGATATCCTGAGGGCAACTCTGGCCGGCAGGTCGCGCCCGTCGATGATGTTACGCCGCTACGCGGATCCTATGGAGCAACCGACTATGCGGAAGAGCCGGCAGGCGACGATTTCCGCCGCCTGTTCTTCGAAGCTCTGCGGATTGTCGTCAAACGTAAATGGCTGATCCTTGCCATTGCCGTTGTGGCTGTTGCCATCAATGCGGTCCGGACGCTCATGATCGTGCCGATGTATACGGCGACGGTCCGAATCCAGATCGACGCTCGGCCGATGAAAATCGTCGAAGGTGGACAGGTCGAGCCAACAGAGGGAGGGATGGACGTTCTGCGCACCCAGGTCGAGCTCTTGCAGAGCAGGGCTGTGGCGGAGCGCGTCGCGTCGATTGCCAAGCTGGCCGACGATACTGACTTCTTCAAGCCGCGCCAGTTCTCGATTGTGGAAGGCTTGAAATCGTTTCTGAGCGGGGCTTCGGCTGATGACCGACCTGAGCCCGACCGGGCCACCTTGGAGAAAATAGCTTCGTGGATCGTCGCGGGCCATCAGTCCGTGCGTGTGGTCTCGGGTTCCCGTCTCGTGGATGTCAGTTACTCGGATCCCTCGCCTGCACGGGCGCAGCGCGTCGCCAATGCCTACGGTGAGGCCATCATCGCATCTAATATCGACAAGCGCTTCCAGGCTAACGTCTACGCTAAGACTTTTCTCGAGGACCAGCTGGCGCAATTGAAGTTGCGGCTCGAGGAGGCGGAGAAGGCTGTCATCGCCTTCGCCGAGAAGGAAGAGTTCGTCATCACCGGCGATAAGGCGTCGATTGCCGAGGCCAACTTGTCTGCCGCGAACACCACGCTTGGGGGGCTCATCTCCGAACGGATCAAGGCCGAGCAGATGTGGCGGCAGGTCGAAGCTGTCGACGCTGTGAATATTCCGCAGTTGCTGCTCAATCCGGTGATTTCAGGCCTTCGAGCGACGCGCAACACACTCGATAGCGAATACAAGGAAAAGCTTGAGACCTTCAAGCCGGGCCATCCGGCGATGCTCCAGCTCATGAACCGGATGAAGGAAATCGATCGTCAGATCGTGATCGAGGTCAAAACGATCA
>LNFM01013309.1_pt1 | contig 15176 bp, 16 predicted proteins | sample 596031 | NCBI WGS metagenome assembly LNFM01 (sample SAMN04254537, study PRJNA301005) | activated carbon metagenome | isolation source: dual media filters at the Ann Arbor, Michigan drinking water treatment plant | place: USA: Ann Arbor | reverse complement strand
CGGACTCACCGCACTTGGTCGAGACCCAGAGCTCCTCGATGCCGCATTTCACGCGCTGCAGCTCGGTCGCCCACTGGACGAATTCCTTGGCGACGTAGGAGGCGCGGGCGATGGTCGAGATGTCGCCATGCCCCTCGATGCCGAAGCCGACCACCGGCTTGCCGGTCTTGGCGATGCCGTCGACGACGCGCTTGGTCCAGCCGTCCTCGATGCCGATGACGACCACCGCCGCGACGTTCGGGTTCGAGCCCGTGCCGATCAGCGTGCGGAAATGCAGCTCGAGATCCTCACCGAACTGCAGGCGACCATAGGCGTGCGGGATCGCCAGCGTGCCCTTGACGTTGTTGGCGACGGCCTCGCAGGCGGCGTTGGAGAGATCGTCGAGCGGCAGCAGCAGCACGTGGTTGCGCACGCCGACGCGGCCGTTCTCGCGGCGCCAGCCGAAGAAGGAATCGAGGCTGCGGCCGGTCGGGCGACGGACGACGGCCCTTGATGCGGGCGAGCTTGCCTTTGACGAGATCGAAGTTGGCGACGATCGACATGGGGCGTTTCCTCTTGTGCTGGGCGGGCTCGACCTGGCCGGGAGCCCTGTTCTGGTCGGGATCAGTCGGAAATCGGGAGTACCGCGCTCACCAGCGCTTGGTCTTGGCGTTGTGGACGTGGAGATGCTCGCCCTGCTTCACGTCGGCACGGGCCTGGCCGATGTCCTGGCCGTATTTCCAGATCGTCTCGCCCTTCTTGATGTCCTTGAGCGCGACCTTGTGACCGATCGGGATGTCCATCTTCGCGGTCAGGCGGAAGTCGGAATTGTCGTGGGTGATGACGCACAGCATGTCCGTGCCGGCCTTCAGGCCTTCGACGACGACGACGCCGACGGTGTCCTTCTTCTCGTGGACCAGGAGGTGGGGCTTGCTCATGGGATTTCCTCGCTGCGCTCTTTCGCCCGGCTCCCGCCTGCAATTCAGGACTCGACCGGCCTCGCGACAAGTCTTATATAAGACACATGACTGAGCACAAGCTCGAAATTGCAGCGCCGACCGAGACGGCAGGCGGAGCTGAAATCCTGGGATTTCGGCCGCTTTACCGTCAGGTGAAGGCGAATTTCGTGCGGCGACTCGTCGAGGGCGTCTGGGCGCCCGGCACGGCACTGCCGAGCGAAGGCCAGCTTGCGAGCGAGATCGGCGTCAGCCAGGGAACCGTCCGCAAGGCGCTGGACGAGCTCGCCGCCGAGAACCTGCTGGTGCGCCGCCAGGGCCGCGGCACCTTCGTGGCCGAGCATGACGAGCAGCGAATCCTGTTCCAGTTCTTCAAGCTGGTGCCCGATGACGGCGTGGCGCGTTTCCCCGACAGCACCGTGCTGTCCTGCGCGATCGCCGCCGTCGACGCAGACGAGCAGGCCGCCCTGGAACTGGGGCCGGAGGCCGCGGTCATCCGGATCCGGCGTATCCGTTCGCTCGGGGGCCGCCCGTCGGTCCTCGAAACCGTGAGCCTGCCAGCACAGCGTTTCCCGGGACTGGCCGACGGGCCGGTGCCGAACAATCTCTACAGCCTGTTCGCGACCCGCTACGGCGTCACCATCGCCCATGCACGCGAGCGGCTGAAGGCGGTCGCGCTCTCGGCCGAGGAGGCGCACCATCTCGGCGCCCCCGCAGGAACGCCGGCCCTCGCGATCGACCGGATCGCGTTGTCGCTCGAGGGCTCGCCCGTCGAGCGCCGGTTCAGCCTGTGTCTGACGGAGGAGGCTCACTACCTGTCAGATCTGCGCTGACGCGTTCGCGGTCCCTGAACCACCCAACCAAGCCGACACAGAGCGGCCCGTTCATCACGACCCATGGAGGATACGCATGAGCATGACCAAGAGAGCGGCCCTGGCCGCATTGCTGTCGTTGGGCCTGGCCGGCCCGGCGCTGGCGCAGAGCTTTCCGACCAAGCCGATCACGGTGATCGTCTCCTTCGCCGCCGGCGGCCCAAGCGACGTCATCGCCCGGCTGCTGGGCGAGCAGATGAGCAAGTCGCTGGGCCAGTCGGTCGTGGTCGAAAACGTCGCCGGCGCCGGCGGCACGGCGGGCGCCAAGCGCGTGGCTGCAGCCGAACCGGACGGCCACACCATCCTGATCCACCATCTCGCGCTGGCTGCGGCGCCGTCGCTCTACAACAATCTCGGTTACGACACGAAGACCGCCTTCGCCCCGATCGGGCTGGTCAACACCGGGCCGATGGACGCGAAGTCGTTCTTCCCCTACATCAAGGCGAATGCCGACAAGCTGACGGTGGCGCATGCCGGCGTCGGCTCGAACTCGCATCTCTGCGCCGTGCTGATGTCCCAGCAACTCGGGGCCAAGTTCAACCAGGTCGCCTATCGCGGCACGGGCCCCGCGATGAACGACCTCGTCGGCGGCCAGATCGACATCCTCTGCGACCAGTCGACCTCGGCGATCCCGCAGATCACCGGCAAGAGCATCCGCGCCTATGCGGTGACCTCGACCCAGCGGCTCGACGTGCTTCCGGACGTCCCGACCATGGCGGAAGCGGGCGCCAAGCTCGACATGACGATCTGGCACGGTCTCTACGCGCCCAAGGGCACCCCCGTCCCGGTGCTGGACAGGCTCAATGCGGCGCTGCGGACGGCGCTGAAGGAGCCGTCCGTGCTCGAGAAGTTCAAGGCCTTCGGGACCAGCACCTTCCCCGAGAGCGAGATGACCCGCGAGGCCCATGCCAAGCTGTTCGCGGCCGAGGTCGACAAATGGGCGACCTCGCTGGCGGCTGCCGGCGTCAAGCCGCAGGGCTGAGGCCATCGCCCCCGCGCCGGCCCCGCCCGGCTGCGCCGCTCGCCTCGCGCGGCGGCGCATGCTAGGGGCCGGCCATGTCCAGCAATGTCGTGCCGATCGAGACCTTCGCCGCCCTGCCCGATCATGCGCGGCTGCTCGGCCTCGATCTCGGCACCAAGACGATCGGACTGGCGCTCTCCGATGTGGAGCGCCGGATCGCGACGCCGCTGGAAACGATCAAGCGGATCAAGTTCACGCAGGACGCCGCCGCGCTGCTGCAGATCGCGGCGAAACATGGCGTCGCCGGGCTGGTCGTCGGCCTGCCGCTCAACATGGATGGCACGGAGGGGCCGCGCGTGCAGTCGACGCGGGCCTTCGTGCGCCATCTCGTGCCGCTGACGCTGCTGCCGATCCTGTTCTGGGACGAGCGCATGTCGACGCTGGCGGTCACCCGCACCCTGCTCGACGCCGACGCCTCGCGGGCCAAGCGGGCCAGCGTCGTCGACAAGATGGCGGCCGCCTACATTCTCCAGGGCGCGCTCGACCGGCTCACCCGGATGGAAGCCGCGGCCGCAGACGCGGCCGATCCCGACCAGCCCTGACGGGCCGCCTCTCCGGACAAGGAAAAGCCCGCGCGTTCGCACGCGCGGGCTTCCGAAGCGCTCGTCCTCGACGTTCAGCGATGGTCGCGGAAGTCGTAGGGCTGGTGGTAGTAGCGGCGGTAGACCGGCGCCGGCGCATAGACCGGCGCAGGCGCATAATAGCCGTCGTCGTAATAGGGATCGGCATAGGCGTTGCGGCTCGCCGCGATGGCGGCCGCGCCGAGGATGCCCAGCCCGACGCCGGCTGCGACGGCGGCGCCGCGATTGCTGCGATGCCAGCCGCCGCGATAGCCGCGGTAGCGGTACTGGCTGTATTCAGCCTGGGCCTTGTCCAGCCGGGCCGGATCGAAGCCCGCGGGCGCCCCCGCGGCGAAGGCCGGCGCAGCGAAGCCGGCGGATACGACGCTCAGCGAGGCGAGCGCGACGATGGCGGTCTTCCTCAGCGACATCATGGTGGATCTCCTGTCTGCGGGGACGCCCCCGACTTGCGGGAAATGTCGTCCCCGGCGGTTGAATGCGGCGTGAACCGATCGCGGCCGGATTGCGGCAGACGCAACGCCGCCCTGGGGCTGCGTCCTTGCTCGACGCCGGCGGCCATGAAATGGGAAGCGCATTGTCCGCTCCGGATGCCATGGCCACCTGCTTCCACAACGGCCGACGGGCGCGCCGGTTCCCCATGGGCATCGATCCCCACCGGCTCCCCGCAGGCGCCCCGCTCCTCCTCTCACCGCTGAAACCATGCTGACCAGCCTGATCGCCGTCTTTCTCGTCATCGCCACCGGCTGGTTCCTGAAGGCACGCGGCATCGTCGCGCCGAACCATTGGCTCGGCGTCGAGCGGCTGACCTATCAGGTGCTGTTCCCGGCGGTCGTGATCCACACCCTCGCCGTGGCCGATCTCAGCCGCCTCCCCGTTCTGGCGATGGGGCTGAGCCTGGTTCTGGCCATCCTCATCGTCGCCGGCCTGCTGCTGCTGGCGCGCCCGCTGCTGGCGCGCGCGGGCGTCGACGGTCCCGCCTTCACCTCGATCTTTCAGGGCTCCGTGCGCTGGAACACCTTCGTCGCGCTGGCGCTGGCGGCGGGCCTGCAGGGGCGCGACGGGACGACGCTGATGGCGATCGCGGTGGCGGCGATGATCCCGCTGCTCAACGTGATGTGCGTGCTCGTGCTGTCGCGCTTCGCCCATGGCCGTCCGATGAGCCCGCTGGCGACGATCCGATCGATCGCCTTCAACCCGTTCATCTGGTCGTCAGCCGTCGGCCTGCTGCTCAACCAGCTGCAATGGATGCTGCCGGCCGCGATCGTGAGCTATCTCGACGTGATGGGACGCGCGGCTCTGGGGGTCGGGCTGCTGGCGGTCGGCGCCGGGCTCGACCTGCGCAGCCTGGCGCGGCCCCGCATCGCCCATGTCGTCGCGGTCGTGACCAAGCTCGTGGTGATGCCGCTGCTGGCCTGGACGATCGCTCGCCATCTCGGCCTGTCGGGTCCTGCCCTGACCATGACGGTCGTCGCGGCGTCCGTTCCCACGGCGACGGCGGCCTATTTCCTCGCCCGCGATCTCGGCGGCGATGCGCCCCTGATGGCCGAGATCACGACGCTGCAGACCCTGCTCGCCCTGGCGACGCTGCCGCTGGCCGTTCTTTTCCTCGTGTAGACCCATACATTCGCTTGAGATTTTATCTCGATACACGCTAAAATTGCAGTCGCCCCTCTCGGTTCGGAGGGACGCCATGGCTGGGATTGGGCCCAGACTGCTCGGGGATACGTCAGAGATGACGGCGCATGGACGAAACCCGCCGGTTGCGGCGGACGACACCGACAGGGACGGACAGGCCGCGACACCGGCGCCTAGGCCGCCGCATGCGGCGACGAGGGTGCCGCGAAGTCCCCCTGCGCATGCGGCCCCGTGGGAAGTGGCGGGCTACATCGAGGTTCTCGTCGCCGAGATGCGATGGATGGCGCATTCGGCCGCCCTCGACAGCCTGGCCTATTTCCTCGAAATGGCGCGGCTGGAAGCCGCGATCCAGGCACAGCGCCCGACTCGGCGCTGCCCCGATCACAGTCGCTGACCCCGCTACGGAGCCCGCGACTGCACTACCTCAGGTTGCGCCAGCCCTGAGGGGCATTACCCCTCGACGCGGGACAGGGCGCCGCCGGGGTGGCGCCGGATTGCGCCCTCCAGCTCGAGATCGAGAACGGTGCGGCTGACCTCGCGGGCGCTGCAGCCGCTGGCGCGCACGAGGTCGTCGAGCGACACCGCCGCACCGCCGAGCAGGGCCAGCACGCGCCGCCGGATCGAACCGGCGTCGTCGGCGGCATCGACGGAGCCCTCCGTCACGGGCGACGGCTCCCGCCAGCGCGCCATCGGGGCGGGCTCGATGCCGGGGAGGTCGAGTTCGTCCCAGAGCGGCTGCGTCGGCGTTTCTACCGCCCCCTCCCGCATCGTCGTCGCCGGGGGCATCAGCGCCGCGACATCGCCGACCAGCGGCGCCAGCGCCTCGATGACATGGGCCGCCTCGGCACAGAGCGTCGCGCCCTCGCGGATCAGGTGGTTGCCGCCCTCGGCGCGCGGATCGAGCGGCGAACCGGGCACCGCGAAGACGAGCCGGCCCTGCTCGTTGGCGAATCGGGCGGTGATCAGCGAACCGGATTTGCGGGCCGCCTCGACCACGACCGTGCCGAGCGAGAGCCCCGAGACCAGGCGGTTGCGGCGTGGAAAGTCCCGCCCCCGGGGCGCGAGGCCGAGCGGCATCTCGCTGATCGCGGCGCCTTCGGCCACAAGACGCTGCAGCAGCGGCAGGTTCTGCGGCGGGTAGACCTCGTCGAGACCACCGGCGAGGACCGCCACGGTGCCCGTCCCGAGGCTGGCGTCATGAGCCGCGGTGTCGATGCCGCGCGCCAGGCCCGAGACCACGACGAATCCCGCCTCGCCGAGGTCGCGCGCGAGCCTTGCGGTGAATTTCAGCCCGGCGGCGGAGGCGTTGCGCGAGCCGACGATGGCGACGCAGGGCCGCAGCAGCACATCGACCCGGCCGAGAACGGCGATCAGCGGCGGGGCGGTGTCGATCGCCTGAAGCGCGGGCGGATAAGCGCCCTCGCCGAGGGCGAGCAGACGCCCGCCGAGCCGGTCCAGCGCCGCGATCTCGCGCTCGGCCTCGGCCTGCGGACAGATCCGGATGGTCCTGCCGGCCTGGCGCGCGAGATCCGGCAAGGCCTCCAGCGCCGCCGCGGCGCCGCCATAGCGGTTCATCAGCGAGCGGAAGGTACGCGGGCCGACGCTTTCGCTGCGGATCAACCGCAGCCAGTCGAGACGCTGGCGATCGTTGAGGACGATCCCAGCCATGGGCGCCTCAGCCCTTCTGTCCGATCTTGCCCTCGCTGCCGGCGAGCAGGCGGGCGATGTTGGCGCGGTGCATGAACCAGAGCAGCGCAGCGAGCACCGCCATCAGAGCGGCCGCCTTGGCGTCCCGCACCCAGAACAGGAGGAGCAGCGGCGTCAGCAGGCTCGCAATCAGGGCCGACAGCGACGAATAGCGCGTGAGATAGGCGATGCTGAGCCAGAGCGCCGCGAAGACGAGCGCGATCGAGCCCTTCAGCGCGATCAGGATGCCGAGGAAGGTGGCGACGCCCTTGCCACCCTTGAAGCGCAGCCAGACCGGGAAGAGATGGCCGAGGAAGGCGCCCAGCCCCGCGACGAGACCGGCCTCGCGCCCGCCCAGGAGCGCCGCCGCCAGCAGGACCGCCGCCGTGCCCTTGAGCATGTCGCCGAGCAGGGTCAGCGCCGCCAGCTTCTTGTTGCCGGTGCGCAGGACATTGGTCGCGCCGATATTGCCCGAGCCGATGCTGCGCAGGTCGGGCCCACCGCTCAGGCGCGTGAGGATGATGCCGAAGGGAATCGAGCCGAGCAGATAGCCGAGCGCCAGCGCCGAGGCCGCGACCGCCCAGGACAGCCCCCAGTTCAAGATCTCCGGCATGTGCCATCCCTGCTTCGCTTCGGCGCCTAGATGTAGAGCAGGAGCCGCGTCGAGGGAAACGCCTGTTTGTGACGCCGGCGACAACGCCCGACCGGCCCCCCGCGAAGCCTGGGGAAAACCGCCGACGCCACCGCCGTGATCTCGACATGGCCCCCTCCGACATGCCAACCGAAGCACGAAGAAACCGAGGCAAAGGCATCTAAACTATGAGACTTTTTCTGACTGTTGCTGTCGCGCTCAGCGTGAGCGCCTGCGGGACCGTGACGCGCGGATCGAACGAGGACGTGACCTTCAACTCGGAGCCGGCCGGCGCCAAGGTGACGACCTCGACGGGTCTCGTCTGCCCGGCGACGCCCTGCACCTTCCCGATCAGCCGCAAGCAGGAATTCATCGCGACCTTCGAGATGCCGGGCCACCATCCCCAGCAGATCGAGGTCAAGACCGAGGTCAGCGGCGGCGGCGCGGCCGGCATGGCCGGCAATGTGGTGGCCGGCGGCCTCATCGGCGTCGCGGTCGACGCCAGCACGGGCGCCTCCTACGACCATACGCCCAACCCGGTCTTCGCACGGATGGTGCCGATCCGGCCCGAGCGGCAGCCGGTCGTCCCGAGCCGCCAGCGCCGCAGCGGCACGCCGGGCGTCTGAGCGCAGTATCCCGACACGCCGCCGGCCGGGTGCTCTGCGCTCAGCCGGCGGCGTTCTCGTAGACCACGCGGCCGCCGACGACGGTCGCCTGGACGATGCCCTCGAGCCGCGCCTCGTCGAAGGGCGAATTCTTGGCGCGCGACTTGAGCTTGCGCTTGTCGACGACATAGGGCGCGTCAAGGTCGAGCCACATCAGATCGGCGGGCGCGCCGGGCGCGAGCCGGCCGCAGCGCAGGCCCAGAAGATCGGCCGGCCTGGTCGAGAGTGCCGCCAGCAGGTCCGGCAAGGCGATCTGGCCGGCCTGGACCAGGCGCAGCGAGGCCGAGAGCAGCGTCTCGATGCCGAGCGCGCCGTCGGCGGCCTCGGCGAAGGGCTGGCGCTTGGTCTCGACATCCTGTGGATCGTGATCGGAGACGACGACGTCGATGACGCCCTCGGCCAGCGCCGCGACCAGGGCCAGCCGCTCGGGCTCGTCGCGCAGGGGCGGCGAGACCTTGCAGAAGGTGCGGTAGTCGCCGACGTCGTTCTCGTTCAGCGTCAAATTGTTGATCGAGGCCCCGCAGGTGACGCGAAGCCCGTCGGCCTTGGCCCGGCGGATGAGTTCGACCGAATCCCAGCAGGAGATCATCGCGGCGTGGTAGCGCCCGCCGGTGGCCCGGGCGAGGCGCAGGTCGCGCTCCAGCATCACCGTCTCGGCCTCGCGCGGAATGCCCGGCAGGCCCTTGCGGCTGGCGAACTCGCCCTCGGCCATCACGCCTGAGCCGCGCAGATCGGGATCCTCGACATGGTTCATGATCAGCGCGTCGAAATCCCGCGCATAGATCAGGGCGCGGCGCATGATCTGCGGATTGCGCAGCGCCCTGGCGCCGTCGCCGAAGGCGACCGCGCCGGCCTCCAGCAGCAGGCCGATCTCGGTGATCTCCTTGCCGAGCAGCCCCTTGGTCAGGGCGGCGCAGGGCAGGACGTTGACGATCGCCTTGTCGCGGGCGCGGCGCTTGATGAAGTCGATGATCGCGGGGTCGTCGATCGGCGGGTCGGTGTCGGGCCGGCAGACGACAGTGGTGACGCCACCGGCCGCGGCGGCCTGCGATCCCGTCCCCAGCGTCTCGCGGAATTCGGCGCCGGGCTCGCCGAGGAAGGCGCGCAGATCGACCAGGCCGGGCGCGACCACGAGCCCGCGCGCATCGATGCGGCGCGCTCCCTCGGGCGAGGCTGGCTCCGAGCCCCAGACGACGTCGGCGATCCTGCCGTCCCGGAGCAGCAGTGCACCTCTGCCCCGCCGGCGTGCCGCCGGATCGACCAGCTCGGCATTGGCGATGACGGTGGTCAGCGAGTCAGCCATTGCGGTCTCCCAGACCCTTGAAAATCGCCAGCCAGAACCAGAGGATGCCGACGAAGAGAACGATGATGAAGCCGCCGCCGAGAATGAGGGCCCAGGTCCAGCCCGAGCCCGCATCGTCGTGAAGCAGCATCGCCGCCAGAGCGACATAGGCGAGCAGCAGGAGCCAGAGCGCGCCCTTCGCCCTGGCCGCCAGAACGCCCGTCGCGAGCCTCAGCATCGCGTCACAGATTGGGCAGGTGCTGCGCCAGCGCGTCGAGCACCGCCATCCGGACCGCGACGCCCATCTCGACCTGCTCGCGGATCAGCGACTGGGCGCCGTCGGCGACCTCGGAGGAGATCTCGACGCCGCGGTTCATCGGACCGGGATGCATGACCAGCGCATCGGGCTGGGCCCGCTGCAGCTTCTCGCGATCGAGGCCGAAATAGCGGAAATATTCCTTCGAGGAGGGCACGAAGGCGCCATGCATGCGCTCGAGCTGGAGGCGCAGCATCATCACGATGTCGGCGCCTTCGAGGCCCTTGTTCATGTCGGTGAAGACCTCGACGCCCATGCGCTCGATGCCAGCGGGCAAAAGCGTCGAGGGGGCGATCAGGCGCACCTTGGCGCCGAGCGCATTGAGCAGGATGATGTTCGAGCGGGCGACGCGCGAATGCAGGATGTCGCCGCAGATCGCGACCGTCAGCCCCATGATCCGCCCCTTGTTGCGGCGGATGGTGAGGGCGTCGAGCAGGGCCTGGGTCGGGTGCTCATGGGCGCCGTCGCCGGCATTCACCACCGAGCAGCCGACCTTGCGGGCCAGGAGATGGACCGCGCCGGCCGCATGATGGCGCACGACGATGATGTCGGGCCGCATCGCGTTCAGCGTTGCGGCGGTGTCGATCAGCGTCTCGCCCTTCTTCACCGAGGAGGACGCGACCGACATGTTCATGACGTCGGCACCCAGCCGCTTGCCGGCCAGCTCGAAGGAGGCTTGCGTCCGGGTCGAGGGCTCGAAGAACAGGTTGATCTGGGTGCGGCCGCGCAGGGTGGCCGTCTTCTTCTCGACCTGGCGGGAGAGCGCGACATAGGCGTCGGCCCGGTCCAGCAGCGCCTCGATGTCCAAATGGTTCAACCCCTCGATCCCGAGGAGATGCCGGTGCGGATAGAGCGGGGCTGGCGATGTCATTTGAAGAGGGGTGTTTAGGCGCGAGTCGGCTTTGGCGCAAGCCGCCTGCCGCTGTTGTCACCATGCGGTTGACCCGATGGCGGCGCCGGCAAAACGCCGCTACGGCTTGGGTTCGGCGACCATGCCGCCCCCTGCCCGCCGTGAGGAGCCCGCCCATGTCCCCCGCCGCCGTTCCCGCCGCCCATGGCGCGACCTGGAGCACGATCGCGCCGGCCGAGGCCGGGTTCGACGAAGTCAAACTGGCAGCCGCAGTCGCCTTCGCGGAGGCCCATGAGAGCCCCTGGCCGAAGAGCCTGCTCTACCCCGATGGAAGTTATGTCGGGAATCGGGAATGGAACGAGAGCGGGCCGTGGACCGAGATCGTCGGGCCCGTGCGCGGGCGCGGCGGCCCGGCCGGTCTGGTGCTGAAGGGCGGGCGGATCGTCGCCGAATGGGGCGACACAGGCCGCGCCGACATGACCTTCTCGATCGCCAAGAGCTATCTCTGCGTGCTGGCGGGGCTCGCCGTCGCGGACGGGCTGATCGGCGATCTCGACGAGCCGGTCGGCCGCAGCGTGCCCGGACCCGTCTTCGAGAGCGCCCACAACGCGAAGGTCACCTGGCGACATCTGCTGCAGCAGTCCAGCGAATGGCAGGGCGAGATCTTCGGCAAGTCGGACCAGGTCGATCACAACCGCCAGATCGGGCCGGGCGCCGACAACAGCCGCAAGGGCCAGAAGCGGGAGCTCCACGCCCCCGGCAGCTTCTACGAATACAACGACGTGCGGGTGAACGTGCTGGGTTATGCGCTGCTGCAGCGCTTCCGCCGGCCTCTGCCCGACGTGCTGCGCGAGCGCATCATGGACCCGATCGGTGCCTCCTCCGACTGGGAATGGCAGGGCTACGAGACCTCCTTCGTCGAGATCGACGGGCAGCGCATGCAGTCGGTGCCGGGCGGCGGCCACTGGGGCGGCGGCCTGTTCATCGGCGCGCGCGACCATGCCCGCTTCGGCCTGCTGATGGCGCGGGGCGGCGATTGGGGCGGGCGCAGCCTGGTCCCGGCCGACTGGATCAAGCAGATGGTCGCGCCCTCCCCGACCTTGGCGAATTACGGCTTCCTGTGGTGGCTGAACCGCGGCCCCATGGCCCGCCCGGCGATTCCGGCGAGTGCCTACTGGGCGCTGGGCGCCGGCACCAACGTCATCCTGGTCGATCCGGAGAACGACCTCGTCGCGGTGCTGCGCTGGATCGACGGGGCGGCCTATGACGGGTTCCTGGGCGAGCTCTACCGCGCGATGGCCTGAAGCCGGCCGGAGTCGGGAGCGACCGGCGCGCTCGATCGCCGGGGATGCACGCCCCCTGACCGGCCGGCGCCGGGCATTGTGGCCAAAACGACGCCGAACGTCGCAATCGGCATTCGGCGTTTGACACGGCCTGCTCGCTGAACCACTTTCGCGCGCAATTCCAAACGCCCTCGTCCGTCACCGGTCGCGAGATCGCCCCAGGGCCATTTCGCGCTCCGATGAGGCTGTTACCGAGACACGCCATCATGAAGCTCCTCGTCGTCGAGTCGCCGGCCAAGGCCAAGACGATCAACAAATATCTCGGTTCGGACTACGAGGTGATCGCCTCCTTCGGGCATATCCGCGACCTGCCTGCCAAGGACGGCTCGGTCGATCCCGAGCACGACTTCGCGATGAAGTGGGAGATCGAGGGGCGCGGCGCCAAGCAGGTCGCCGAGATCGTCAAGGCGCTCAAGGGCGCCGACAAGCTGATCCTCGCAACCGACCCAGACCGCGAGGGCGAGGCGATCTCCTGGCACGTGCTGGAGGCGCTCAACGCCAAGCGGGCGCTGAAGGGCATTCCCGTCGAGCGCGTGACCTTCAACGCGGTGACCAAGGATGCGGTGCAGACGGCGCTCGCCAATCCGCGCCAGGTCGACCAGGCGCTGGTGGATGCCTATCTGGCGCGGCGCGCGCTCGACTATCTCGTCGGCTTCACCCTCTCTCCAGTGCTCTGGCGCAAGCTGCCGGGCGCCCGCTCCGCGGGGCGCGTGCAGTCGGTGGCGCTGCGCATCGTCTGCGACCGCGAGCGCGAGATCGAGGCGTTCCGGGCCCGCGAATACTGGGCGTGTTCGACGCCCGCCTCGTCGGCGCCGACGGCAAGAAGATCACCCGGCTCGACATCGGCACCGGCGACGAGGCCCGCGCCTTCAAGGAGGCGCTGGAGAGCGCCGCCTTCAATGTCGCCAATGTCGAGGCCAAGCCGGTCAAGCGCCATCCCTACCCGCCCTTCCAGACCTCGACCCTGCAGCAGGAGGCCTCTCGCAAGCTCGGGCTGGCCCCGGCGCGGACGATGCAGCTGGCGCAGCGGCTCTATGAGGGCGTCGACATCGGCGGCGAGACGGTCGGTCTCATCACCTATATGCGGACCGACGGCGTCGACATGGACGGCTCGGCCATCGCCGCAGCGCGCCGCGTCATCGGCAAGGAGTTCGGCGACGCCTATGTGCCGGACGTGCCGCGCAAATACACCGTCAAGGCCAAGAACGCGCAGGAGGCCCACGAGGCGATCCGCCCGACCGATCTCGGCCGGCTGCCGGCCATGGTCGCGCGCCATCTCGAGCCCGAGCAGGCCAGGCTGTACGAGCTGATCTGGAAGCGCACCATCGCCAGCCAGATGGAATCAGCCTCGCTGGAGCGCACCACGGTCGACATCGCGGCGACCGTCGCCGATCGTGACCTCGAGCTGCGGGCCACCGGCCAGGTCACGCTCTTCGACGGCTTCCTGACGCTCTACCAGGAGAGCCGCGACGACGACGAGGACGAGGACTCCAAGAAGCTCCCCGTGATGAAGACGGGCGAGTCCCTCGAGAAGCGCGCCATCGCGGCCGACCAGCACTTCACCGAACCGCCGCCGCGCTATTCGGAGGCCAGCCTCGTCAAGCGCATGGAAGAGCTCGGCATCGGCCGCCCCTCGACCTATGCCGCGACGCTGTCTACGCTGCGCGACCGCGAATATGTCCGCATCGAGAAGAAGCGCCTCGTGCCCGAGGACAAGGGCATGCTGGTGACGGCGTTCCTCGAGAGCTTCTTCAACCGCTATGTCGCCTTCGACTTCACCGCCCTGCTCGAGGAAAAACTCGACCGCGTCTCGAATGCCGAGATCGACTGGAAGGTGCTGCTGCGCGAATTCTGGGAGGAATTCACCAAGTCGATCGGCGACACCAAGGATCTGCGCGTCACCGAGGTGCTGGAGGCGCTGAACGGCGTGCTCGGCCCCCATGTCTTCCCGCAGCGGGAGGATGGCGGCGATCCGCGCTCCTGCCAGGTCTGCGGCACCGGCACGCTGTCGCTGAAGCTCGGCAAGTTCGGCGCCTTCGTCGGCTGCTCGAACTACCCCGAATGCCGCTACACCCGGCCGCTGACCGTCTCGGCCGCCGACGGCGAGGCGACCGCCGAGGGCGGCACCGGCGCGCCGGGCGTGCGCATCCTCGGCAAGGACCCGGTGACGGAGGCCGAGGTCACGGTCCGCGACGGGCGCTTCGGCCCCTATATCCAACTCGGCGAAGGGCATGAGCCCGGGCAGCGTCGACCTTGCGACGGCGCTCGCTTTGCTCTCGCTGCCGAAGGAGGTCGCGAGGCATCCCGAGAGCGGCGAGCCGATCCTCGCCGGCATCGGCCGCTACGGGCCTTACGTCCAGCACGGCAAGACCTACGCCAATATCGACAAGGACGACGACATCCTGCAGATCGGCGGCAACCGCGCCATCGACCTCATCGTCGCCAAGGAAACCGGGGGGCCGGGTGCCCGCTTCGGGCGTGGCGCCGCGGTTCCCGGCCGCGATCTGGGCGAGCATCCGACCGGCGGCAAGCTCGTGGTGCGGGCGGGCAAATACGGGCCTTACGTCAACTGGGGCAAGGTCAACGCGACGCTGCCGAAGTCGTTGACGCAGGAGGCGATCACGCTCGAGCAGGCGGTCGAGCTGGTCAACGCCAAGGCCGAGTCCAGCGGCGTCAAGGGTCCCGGCAAGGCAAAGGCCGCCAAGGCGCCGGCCAAGAAGCCCGCGGCCAAATCTGCAACCAAGCCCGCTGCGGCGAAGGCAGGCGCGGCCAAGGCCGGGGCGAAGACCGCCACCGCCAAGCCGAAAGCCGCCGCGACCAAGGCCAAGGCCGCCGCCAAGGGCTGAGGCGACCGGGGCGGCGGCCGCGTCAGAGAAAGCCGATCCAGCGCCCCGCCAGCAGCACGCCGGGCCAGAGCGTCAGCGAGGCGAGTGCGCGCCCGCGCACCGTCGCGGTGATGTCACCCGCCAGCGCGCGGACATAGGCCGCGCTGCGGTGCTGCAGGGCGATGTTGGCGAGCACCAGGGCGAGCAGGCCGAGCTTCCAGAGGAAGGCGGCGTTGCTCGCATACTCGAGCGGGCGCGCCGTGAAGAGCCAGGCGCCGGTGACGAGCGCGAGGCCAAGCCCGATTCCCACCATGCGCGACAGCACGGGCGCGAGGGCGGCAACCGGCACGCTCCGAAAGAACCCGAGCAGCCGCAGGTCGAGCGGCAGGATCGCGCCGATCAGCAGGGCGATGCCGAGGATGTGGCTGGCGTTGACGAACAGATAGGCCGTGCCGCTCTGCTTGAGCAGCACGGCTCCGGGCCATGTCCCGAGACCGGCGAGAAGCTCCATGCGGCCTCAGTTGGTGCGGATGC
>LNFM01011931.1_pt1 | contig 15180 bp, 13 predicted proteins | sample 596031 | NCBI WGS metagenome assembly LNFM01 (sample SAMN04254537, study PRJNA301005) | activated carbon metagenome | isolation source: dual media filters at the Ann Arbor, Michigan drinking water treatment plant | place: USA: Ann Arbor | reverse complement strand
GCTTCTCGTCGGTGATGCCGCCGGTGACCTTCAGCAGGTCCTGCCAGTATTCCTCTTCCGGGTAGGCCTCGGTCAGCACGTCCTGCGGCTCGTCATGCATGCAGCGCAGGTTCCGGGTGTGGATCGAGTTGCCGCCGCGCCATTCCTTCGGCGAGGCCTCGAGCAGGAGCACGCTGGCCCCGGCCTCGCGCGCCATCAAGGCTGCGCACAGCGCGGCATTGCCGCCACCGATCACGAGAACATCGACCATATCCGGGCATCCCCCTGATTTTCCGAGGGCGTAGGGTAACGAATTCGGGGCCGATCAGGGGGAAGCGGGCGTCCTTCGGACGACCGTCGACGTTCTCGCCGGGCTGGCTTCGAAGCCGGCTCCCCGCTAAGGTGACCTCCCGATCCCGTCGATTTCCGAACCCTTGACGACGAACCGCCGCACCTTCCTCACCGCCTCCGCAACCGCGCTCGGACTGCTCGCGCTCGGTGCGCTGGCGCGGCCGGCCCATGCGCAGCCGTCCGCGTTCAGCGTGATCGACCGGGACTGGATCGATACCCGGCGGGCCCGGCAGGTACCGGTCCGTCTGTTTCTCCCGTCGTGGACCTCGCCGGACCGCCCGGTGCCGCTGGTCGTGTTCTCGCACGGGCTGGGCGGGTCGAGGTTCGGCTATCGCTATCTCGGCAGCCATTGGGCCAGCGAAGGCTTCGCCAGCCTGCATGTGCAGCATGCCGGCAGCGACAGCAGTCTCTGGAGCGCGGACGGCCGGCTGGCCCTGCTGATGCGCATGCACCAGGCGGCGCAGGAAGCCGAGGCGATCGCCCGGGTGCGGGACCTTCGATTCGCGCTCGACCAGCTGCTCGGTGGGGATATCGGCAGGCAGATCGACGGTGACAGGATCATCGCGGCCGGGCATTCCTACGGTGCCAACACCACGCTGCTGGCGGCCGGCGCCCGGGTCGAGCGGCAGGGATCGCCGGTCGACCTGCGCGAACCCCGCCTGCGGGCAGCCATCGTCATTTCCGCGCCGCCGTTCCACGGCGAGTCATCGCCGGAGCGGATACTCGCCGCGGTCGGCGTACCCAGCCTGCATATCACCGGGACCGACGACGTGATCCGCATCCCGGGCTACTACAGCGATGCATCGGATCGCGTCGCGGTCTTCAACGGGGTTGGCCATGCGCGCAAGACGCTCGCGGTGTTCACCGGCGGCGTGCACAGCATGTTCACCGACCGCACCGCGCCCGGTGGCGCGCAGCTCAATGCCCAGGTGAAGTCCGCGACACAGGAGTTGACGACGGCGTTCCTGCGCAGCGTGGTGACGGGCGACGACAGCAGCCTGCAGGCATGGCCGCAGCGCCACGGGGGGATCCTCAGCCGGTTCGTGGGGCCGGTCCGGGGCTGAACACAAGCGGCCGGCGCACGGGCGCGCCTGCAGGTGCAGGATCTCGAATTCGTCGGTGGGCAGCTTCAGCCACCCTGAGCCGGGCCGCCGGACCCGGTGCGCGTTGCCGCTTCAGCCTGGCCGCCCGCGCCTCGCGCCCCTTGCCCTGCGCTGGCCGGCGGCAATGACCAGGCCGATGCCGCCGAGGACGGCCGTCGAACAGAGCACCAGCCGCAGGGTCAGTGCTTCGCCCAGCAGCAGGATGCCACCGACGGCGGCGATCACCGGGACGCTCAGCTGCACCGATGCGGCCGAGGTCGCTGCAAGGCCGCGCAGCGCGGTGTACCACACCGCGTAACCGACGCCGGAGGCCAGCGCGCCGGACGCCACCGCATACAGGACGCCGGCGCGGTCGATCGAGGCCTCCGGCAGCATCAGCAGTCCGAGTCCGCCGGCGAGCACCGATGCGCGCAGGAAGTTGCCCGCGGTCTCGCGGGTGGCATCGCCACCGCTGCGCCCGCGCAGCGAATAGATGCCCCAGGCCGCGCCGGCCGCGATCATCAACAGCGAGCCCTGCAGCGGCGGTGCCGAAAGCCCGGGCAGCAGCAATCCGACGAGCCCGGCGAAGGCGACGGCCACGCCCACCAGCTGTCGCACCCCCGGACGCTCTCCGGATGCGAGGCCATGCCCGATCATCGTCGCCTGGACGCTGCCGAACAGCAGCAGTGCGCCGGCGGCTGCCGGAAGCGTCACGTACGCGAACGAGAAGGCGGCCGCATAGACGAACAGCGCGATGCCCGACGGCCAGTCGCCCAGCGGCGTGCCGGCATGGCGCAGCCGGACGATCATGGCGAGCGCCAGTGCGCCGGCGACGATGCGGATCGCGGTGAAGCTGGCCGGATCGATCGTCGTGGTGGCCAGTGCCATCCTGCACAGCAGGGAATTGCCCGCGAAGGCGAGCATGGCCAGTGCCGTCAGCAGCAGCGTCCTCGCACGTGTCATGCGGGTCCGGGGCCGGCCGCGTGACGCGGGCTCAGCACGCCTCGCCGAATGCACTGCCTTCGTGCAGCAGCGCCTCGATCTCCGCGGCGGTGTAGCCCGCTTCCGCCAGCACTTCGACCGTATGCTGGCCCTTGGCCGGTGGCGGCCGGGTGGCCTCGAAGAACGCACCGTCGCAGGTCAGCGGCGCACCGATCGTGCGCAGGCCGTCCGGCAGGCCGGTGGCGATCAGCGGCAGGCAGGCCGCGAGCGCCGGGTCGGCGAGCACGTCCGCCACGGTGTTGATCGGCCCGCACAGGATGTCGGCCGCGCGCAGCCGCTCGAGCCAGTATCCGGAAGTGCCGGCGCGCAGCTGCGGCACGATGATCCGGTCGAGTGCGTCGCGGTTCTTCACGCGCGCGGCATTGGTCGCGAAGCGCTCGTCGTCGGCCAGCCCATCGAGCGCCAGCGCCGCGCAGAACTTCCGCCAGTGCGAGTCGCGCAGCACCGCGATCGTGATGAAGCGGCCGCCCGCGACCTCGAACGCGCCGGCCGGGGCGAGCAGGCTGTTCTGGTTGCCCTGGCGTGGCGGCAGCCGCCCGGTCGCCATGTTCTCGGTGAAGCTGCCGCACATCAGCGACGCGGCGGCGGCCATCAGGCTCACGTCGATGTTCGCGCCGCCGCGGCCGGACAGGCGTCCATACAGGGCGAGCAGCACGCCCTGCACCGCCTGGTTCGCCGCGGTCATGTCGATCAGCGGGAAGCCGACGCGCAAGGGTGCGCCGTCCGGCTCGCCGACCACGCTCATCACGCCGCTCATCGCCTGCAGGATGGTGTCGCTGGCGGGCAGGCGCGAGTACACGCCTTCCTGCCCGAAGCCGGAGATCGTGCAATAGATGATCCCGGGGCGCAGCTCCTCGCAGCGCGCATGGCCGAAGCCCAGCTTCGCCATCACGCCGGCGCGGTAGTTGGACACCACCACGTCGGCCCTGGAGACCAGCCGCTCGACGATCGCCCGCCCGCCCGGGGTGTCGAGGTCGACGCCGATGTCGCGCTTGTTGCGGTTGAGGGCGATGAACTGCGGGTTGCCGATCCGGCCCGGGTCGCCGCGGCCGGAACTGCGCTGCCAGTCGCCTTCCCGCCGTTCCACCTTCACCACGTCGGCGCCCATGTCGCCGAGCAGGGTCGACGCATACGGACCGGCGACGCCCTCGGTCATGTCGACCACGTGCACGCCTGCCAGCACGCCGCCCGGGGCTCCCGCCGCTGCCGTCATTCCCGACGCAGGCCGGCGGATTTCACGACTGCTCCCCAGCGCTGGATCTCGGTCTCGAGGAAACGCCGCGCCTCGTCGGGCTTGCTGGCGACGACTTCGGCGCCATCGCCGGTCAGCCGTTCGCGCACCGACGGCTGTGCAAGCGCCTCGGCCAGTGCCACCTGCAGGCGCGACATCACCGGTGCAGGCGTGCGCGCAGGCGCCATCACCATGAACCAGCCCACCGCTTCGAAGCCGGGAACGCCAGACTCGATCATCGTCGGCACCTCGGGCAGGTGGCGCGAGCGCTTGTCCGAGGTGACCGCCACCGCCCGCAGCCGGCCGGCCTGGACCTGCGGCAGCGCGGAGACCAGCGTGGCGAACATGACCTGTGCGTGGCCGCCGACCACGTCGGCCAGCGCGGGGTTGGCGCCCTTGTACGGGACGTGGTTCATGCGCACGCCGACCGCGCTCGAGAACATCTCCGCGACCAGCTGCGGGCCGGTGCCGATGCCGGAGGAGGCATAGGTGATCTCGCCCGGCCTGCCCTTGGCAAGGGCGACCAGGTCGCGCACGGCCTTCACCGGCACCGACGGATTGACCACCAGCAGGTGCGGCTGCGTCGCCACCACCGTCACCGGCGACAGGTCGCGCAGCGGATCGTAGGGCAGCTTCGCCAGCATGGCCGCGTTGATCGCATAGGCGAGGTTGGTGAACAGCAGCGTGTTGCCGTCGGGCGGGGACTTCGCGGCAAGGTCGACGCCGATCACCGAGCCGGCGCCCGGGCGGTTGTCGACGACGATCTGCCGGCCGAGCGTCGTCGACAGCTGTTCGGATACGGTGCGCGCGACCAGGTCCACGCCGGGGCCGGGCGGGAAGGGCACGATCAGGCGCAGCGGTCGGCCCTGCGCGCATGCGAAGGGGCTCGCGAACGAGCCGATCAGCAGGGCCGTGAGCACTGCAGGCTGCAGGGCGTGCCTGCGCCGCTTCGATGCGGCGCGAGATGCGGCGGCGTGATCCATGCTCACGCCTTGCGTTCGTTGCGCGCGAAGCCTTCCAGCTTCTGCTTCCATTCGTCCGAGTGCATGCACGCCACCCACGCTTCGGTATCGAAGCGCAGCCCCGCCGCCAGGCCGGCTTCCATCGAATGGTTCAGTGCGCGCTTGGCCTGCACCAGTCCGGTCGTTGGGAAGGTCGCCATCCGGCGCGCCGTTTCCATTGCTTCGTCGAGCACGCGGTCGAGCGGCACCACGCGGTTCACCAGCCCGAGCGACTTCGCCTCGGCCGCATCCCAGCGCCGGCCGGTGAGGATCAGTTCGCGCGCGACCTGGTAGCCGACCAGCCGTGGCAGGCGCTGGCAGGCACCGCCGCCCGGGAAGAAGCCGTGCGTGACCTCGGGCAGGGCGAATACGGCGGTGTCGGACGCGATCGAGAGGTCGCACTGGAGCACCAGTTCGAAGCCGCCGCCCATGCAGTAGCCCTTGATCGCGGCGATCACCGGCTTGCTCACGCCGGCCACCGCGTTCGTCCATTTCGACATCACCTGCCGGCGCTCGTCGATCATGTCGGCGGTCGAACCTGCCGATCGCTCCTTGAGGTCGGCGCCGGTGCAGAACGCCTTGTCGCCGGCACCGGTGATCACGATCACCTTTACCGCAGGATCGGCGTCCAGCGCCGGCAGCAGGTCCATCAGTTCGCGGCGCAGCGCGCGGTTGAGCGCGTTGTGGGCCTGCGGACGGTTCAGGGTCAGCAGCGCTACGCCGTGGTCGATGCTGAGGGTGTGCAGTGGCGTGTCGGCCATCGAATCTCTCCTCCTGCGGTCGCGCGGGTCATGGCCGCGCGATGGTCATCCGGACAGGATACCACCCGGTGTCCGACCGCCCTTCAGCCTGCGAAGGGTGCCAGCCCGGTCGCGCGGATGTGCGCGGCCGCCTCTGCCGAGGCGAGGAGGCCGATCGCGCGCGCCGTTGCCTCGGGATGCACCGCGCTTGCCGCCACGGCGGCGCTGTAGGTCGTGAACAGCTGGGCCTCGTCCGGCAGCGGCGTGATGTGCGCGATGCCCTCGATCGGAAGCAGCTCGCTCACCTGCTGGAACCCGAGTTCCACCTCGCCGTTGGCGATGAAGGTGCCCACCCGCTGGCCGTTGCCGATGAACCGGCACTTCGGCATCACGTCGTCGTGGATGCCGAGCCGCTTCAACAGTTCGCCGGTGACATAGCGTCCGCTGACGCTCGCCGAATAACCGATCGAGGCCGCGCGCAGCAGGGTGTCGCGCAGCGCGTCGAGGGTGCCGATGTCGGGCGCGGGTGCGCCGGCCCGGACGGCCATGCCTACCATCGAGCGGGCGAGTGGCGCGTGCCCCTCCGCCCGCGCGAGGCCATCGCGGATGAAGCCCTGGAGGACGCCGTCGTCGCAGACCACCAGGTCGGCGATCTCGCCACGCTTCAGTCGGTTGGGTATCGAGGTGTCGCCGCTGCCGATCGAGGTGGTGACCGTGACCACCTTCAGCCCGGTGACCCGCTCGATGGCGGGCGTCAGCCGCAGGTGGGCGGCAGTGAACGCGCCCGAGGTCATGACGCGGAAGTCTGTGTTCATCGAGGTGCGCCGGTGGCCGGGGTGAAACAGAAACGCCCGACCTGAAGGTGCAGCAGGTCGGGCGTCGGAACTGGTGGCCAGGGGCAGAATCGAACTGCCGACACGCGGATTTTCAATCCGCTGCTCTACCGACTGAGCTACCTGGCCGTTTCTCGCCTTGTTTTCCGACACCCGGAGGTGAAGGGCCGCGAATTATAGCCAAATCCGGCCGTCGATGGCGTTGCCATCACTTCGGGGCCGGCTGCTGGGCCACGAACCAGTCGTAGATCTGCCGGCCGTTCCAGTACACCACCCCCGGATGCGAATTGATGAACGCGAAGATCTCCCGGAAGTAGCGGATCCGGTGCGAGGCCCCGGAGATGTACGGGTGCACGGCGAGTGCCATCACGCGCACCGACTGTTCCGATTCGGCGTAGAGCTCGTTGAACGCATCGATGGTGCGCTTGAGCATCGCGTCGGACTCATGGTGCCCGCCGACCATGATCGGGATGTCGTTCAGTTCGGTCGAGTACGGCATGGCGACGATCGGCCCGTTGGCGGTCTTCACCCAGAACGGCTGGTCGTCGGACACCCAGTCGCCGAACCACTTGAAGCCGGCGGCGGCCACGTGCTCGAGGGTGTCGAACTTCTGGGTGCGGCCCGGCCCGAGCCAGCCGTCCGGCCGCTCGCCGGTGAACTTCTCGAGCACCTCGAGCGTGTGGGCGATCATCTGCGCCTGGTCGGGCACCACGTGGATCGACATCTGTTCGTAGCAGTGGGCGAGGAACTCCCACCCGGCGTCGAACAGCATCCGCGTCAGCTCGGGCGAGGTCTCGCAGACCTTCGCGTTGAGCGACAGCGTCGGCTTGATGCCGAGCTGTTCGAGCTCGCGGTACAGCCGCCAGATGCCTACCCGCATGCCGTACTCGTGCCAGGTCCAGTTCGGGATGTCGGGAATCGCCCCGGTCTGCCCGCCTGGCGGCGCCGATACATGGCGGGGCATCGCGCGCTGGATGCTCCAGTCTTCGATGTTCACGATCGGCCAGACGATGATCCTTCCGCCGTCGGGCAGCTTCAGCGCCGGTCGTGTGAACGGGGAGGAGTAGGGATAGCGGTCGCGGGGTTCGAGCATGGTCGGGCCCTGTAAGGATGGCCGGCAGGGCCGGCGATTGCATGGTCGTTACTGGAACTTCAGCCCGGCGGTCTTGACGATCGACAGGAAGGTGTCCATCTCGCGCTGGATCGTCGCGTTGAACTCGGCCTGGGTCATGTTCACCGGCTCGGACCCGACCTTGAGCAGGGCGGCAACGATCGCGGGATCGTTCAGTATCTTCGTCATCTCCGCCGACAGCTGCTTGATGATCGGCGCCGGTGTCTTGGCGGGTGCCAGCAGCCCGCTCCAGAACGAGTAGTCGCTGTCCTTGAAGCCCAGTTCGATGGTGGTCGGCACGTCGGGGAACGCACGCGAGCGCACCGGCGTGGTCACTGCGAGCGGGATCACCTTCTTCGCCACGATCATCGGCATCGCGGAGGACGAGCCGCTGGCGTAGAAGTCGACCCGTCCGGCGACCACGTCGGTCATCGCTTCCGGACCGCCCTTGTGCGGCACGTGGATGGCCTTGATGCCGGCGCTCATCAGGAACCGCTCGGCCGCCCAGTGGGTCGCGCTGCCGATGCCGGCGGACGAGAACAGCAGATCGCCCTTGCGCCCGCGCGCGACGATGTCGGCCAGCGTCTTCAGGCCGCTGTCGGCATTGACCACGATCACGTTGGGCACCACGCCGAGGTTGCTCACGCCGATCAGGTCGTTGCGCGGGCTGTACGGCGTGTTCGGGAACGAGGCCGGGGCCGCCGAATGCGCGGAGGAATGGATCAGCAGCGTGTAGCCGTCCGGATCGGCGCGCGCGACCGCCGCCGATCCGATGGTGCCGCCGGCACCGGAGCGGTTGTCCGGGATCACCGGTTGCCCGAGTGCCACGGACAACTGGTTCAGCACGATGCGGGCGATCAGGTCGGTGGTCGAGCCGGGCGTCCACGGGATGATCACGCGGATCGGCTTCACCGGCCATTGCTGTGCGCTTGCCAGGCCGGGAAGGAGGGCGGTGGCTGCGGTTGCGGCGGACACACCCAGGACTTTGCGGCGCGAAATCATGCGGTTCTCCTCTCGTTGGGATGGCCGCCCAAGCCGACCGTGCCGCGGCTCGAAGCAGCTCTCAGGGATGGCGAAGACTAACGCAGTTTTCGCCGGCCGGATCGGCAGGGTTTCCTGCCGTGACCCTCGTTCAGGCCGGCTGCGAGATCCGCTCCAGTGCCTGCTCGGTGACGATCCGCCGATCGATCTTGTTCGTGCCGGCCAGCGGGAATGCCTCCACGAACCATACGCGGCGCGGGTGCATGTAGGCCGGCGCGTGCTGCAGGCAATGCTGCTTGAGCGCGTCCTCGGTGGCGGCCTGCCCGGCCTTGAGGATCACGAACGCCACCGGCTTCATGCCCTTGATCTCGTCCTCGACCGGGATGCAGCAGGCCTGCTCGACCGCCGGATGCCGCTCGAGCAGCTTCTCGACCTGCCCGGGATATATGTTCTCGCCACCCGACACGAACATGTCGTCCGCGCGGCCTACGAAATAATGGAAGCCGTCGGCGTCGCGGCGGAAGATGTCGCCGGTGATGTAGAAGCCGTCCTCGGTGATCGCCTTGCGCGTCGCCTCGGGCAGTCCGTGGTAGCCGTTGAGCATCGCCGGGCTCTTCATCTGCAGCACGCCCTCGGCTGCGTCCAGGGTATCGCCGTCCACCAGCCGCAGCGCTACCGCCGGATGGGGGTAGCCGACCGACATCGCGGGCTGCGGCAGTCCCTTCGGATGCGGGCCGAAGACGACCATCGCGGCTTCGGTGGTGCCATAGCCGTTGGCGACGACCGCCTGCGGGATCGCTTCGTGGATGCGCGCCATCAGGGCCTCGCTCACCGGCGCCGAGCCCATGCGGATGAACCTGACCGACGACAGGTCGGTGCGGGCCATCGCATCGGCCTCCTGCAGCATCATGGCCAGCATCGGCGGCACGGCGGTGAGCCAGGTGCAGCGGTACTTCTCGATCGCCGCGATGTATTCGAGCGTGTTGAACTGCGGCAGCAGCACCAGGGTCGCGCCTGCGCGCATCGCCAGTTGTGCCATCGCCAGCCCGTTCATGTGGTACAGGGGTGCCGCCACCAGCATCCGGTGCTTCGAGTAGTCCTGGCCCTCGGTGCGCCTGGCCGTCACCCACAGGTGGCTCGCATGCGACAGCACCACGCCCTTCGGGCGCCCGGTCGAGCCGGAGGTGTACAGGAAGATCGCCGGCTCGCGCACGCCGTCGACCACGGTCGGCTCGACGGCGGTGAACGGGCCGGGATCGAGCAGGGCATCGAAGCCATCGGCACCGGTGGCGCCGAATTCGATCACCGGCAGGCCGGCCGGCACTTGTGCACGGCGCGCGGCATCGCAGAACACCAGCTTCGCGCCGCAGTTGGCAGCGATGTAGTCGATGGTCTCCTGCGGGAACTTGTAGTTGACCGGCACGCAGACGAAGCCGGCGCGCATCGCACCGAACGCGGCGGCCATGAACTCGGCTGAATTGGCGGCGATGATCGCGATGCGGTCGCCACGCGCCAGCCCGAGCGCGGGCGCACGCTTGACGAGGCCGCGGGCGACGCCGTCGAACAGTGCGTCGAGGCGGGCGTAGGTCCATTCGCGCACCGGCGACGTGGCGGGTTCGATCAGCGCGATGCGCTCGGCGCCGGCGGCGGCCAGCGCAGGGTCGATCAGCGCGCCGAGGTTGTACGGGTGATGCATGGGAAGCTCCGGCAGGTCTGTGCTATTCGATGAATTCGATCGTGGTGTTGCAGGCGAGGCTGGCCGCGACGATCACGCGGGACCCCTGGTCATGCACGTCGCGTGCCGGGAACGCGCGCAGCGACTGGCGCACCGCGTCCAGCCCGGTGCAGCGCAGTTCGATCGCGGCCATGTACGAGGCGCGCCCTCCGCCGTCGCAGGCCGACGCGCCGAGGCGATGCTGGAGCACGTCTGCGGTGACCAGGTCGACCCGCAGGTGGCCGAGCGTGAGTTCCGCCCGGGGCACGTCCGGACGCATCGAAGCTTCCGCGAACAGCGGTGCCAGCCGCGAGGCTTCGGCATGCGGGTCGGGCACGACGATGGTGATGCGGGTGATCTCGCGCGCCCCGTTCGGATGGTTGCGCATGCCGTCGCGCCAGACCAGTTCCCGCGTCAGGTGTTCGCAGACGAACAGGCGTCCCCAGGAAACGGTCTCCGGGGGCAGCGCGACCACCGCGAAACGCGCATCCTGCACGCCGTCATCGAGCGCGACCGGGCGCGACAGCGGCTTCAGCGGTTGCGGCATGAACTTCGCCTGGGCGAGCGCGGTGTGTGCGCCCGCTGCGCTGTCGGTGGCGAAGGCAATGGCGTTCAGCCCGGGCGGGCTTGCCGACAGCTCCGGCCGCAGCGCCGCGTTCTCCGGCGGCACGCCGATCAGTTCGAGATAGTCCGGCCCGAACATCATCAGGTGGTTCACCGAGCCCGAACTGTGGAAGCCGCGCGGGGTCAGCCGGAATCCGAGCCGGGCGAACTGGTCGACCGCATCGTCGATGCGCCCGGCTGTGTTGATCACGGCATGGTCGATGCCGAGGCAGTGGGAGATCATGCTGGATGGCCCGCTTGGCTCGATTCAGGAAGCCGCGAGTGTAGCGAGAAGCGGGGTCCGGTACGCAGGACGCAGGTCTGCGTCAGTCGAAGCCGCGCCGGGGCTGTCCGTCCCGGGGTACGTGGCTGAACCAGCCGACGACGAAGCCGAGTGCCGCCATCACCGGGGTCGCGAACACCAGCAGCAGGTCGCGCATGCGTACATGGGCCAGTTCGCGTCCGTCGGGCAGCGCGACCAGCCAGCCCTTGCTCGACAGGTAGAGCTCCGCCACCAGGTAGGCGATCAGCACCACCAGCACGGTGGCGATCGCGAACAGCAGGGCGAGCAGGCCCGCATAGATCTTCCGGCTGCGCGCGACGGCGCTCAGCGCAGCACCATCACGCAGTCCACGGCGACCGCGGCATCGGTGGACAGCAGCACCGGGTTGAGGTCGAGTTCCTCCAGTCGTCCACCGGCGGCCGCGCCGAAGCGGGACACCGCGCACAGCAGGTCGACCAGCGCCGCGCGGTCCACCGGCGGCTTGCCGCGCGCGCCGGCGAGAATCGCCCGGCCGCGCAGTTCATCGAGCATCGCGCCGGCTTCGAACGGGGTCACCGGGCATCGGCGGAACGCGACGTCCTTCATCACCAGGCCGGCCATCAGCACCGGGCCGAACGACGGGTCGTTCTTCAGGCCGATCACGAACTCGACATGCCCGCCGGCCATCTTCTGCACCACCACGCCGTCGATGCGCGCCTTCGGGTCGTAGGCCTTCGCGGCAGCCAGCACCCTCGCCGCCGCCGCGCGCACCGCCTCGCCATCGGCCAGGCCCAGCCTGACGCCGTCGGCCTCGGTCTTGTGCAGGATGTCGGGCGACTCGATCTTCACCGCCACCGGCCAGCCGAGCGAGGCGGCCAGCGTGGCCGCATGGTCGGCATCCTTGCCGAGCAACACGGGTGCGGACGACACGCCGCAGGCATCGAGCAGCCGGGTCGCCTCGATCGTGCCGACCACGCCCGGCGCCGGCAGCGACAGTGCCGGCAATGCCACCGCGGCGCGCGCCGCGCGATCGGCGAGCCAGGCGCGTCTCGCCTGCGCATAGCCGATCAGCCCGGCCACCGCATCGACCGCCGGCTCGGCCCCGCGCAGCACCGGGATGCCGGCCTCGCGGCAGAGCTTCAGGGCCTGGTCGGACGCGGCTACCCAGCACAGCACGAACGGCTTGTCGGTCTCTGCCTTCACCGTGCGGAACAGGTCGACCAGCATCCCGGCATAGGCATCCATCGACAGGATCCAGACGATGCCGACATGCACCGACGGATCGGCCAGGGTCAGGCGCAGGCCGTTCAGCAGGATCTCCGGCTCGGCGATGAACTGCGCGGTGACATCGACCGGGTTGGCGCCGGAACCGAACGCCGGCAGCACTTCGCGCAGCTTCGCCTGGGTCTCGTCGGACAGGGTCGGCAGCGACAGCCCGAGTTCCTCGGCGCGGTCGGCGATCAGCACGCCGGCGCCGCCCGACTGGGTGACCAGCCCGATGCCGCTGCCCTCGGGCAGGCTGCAGTGGGCGAGCACGTCGACCATGTCGAGCATGTGTTCTTCGTTGCGCGCGCGGATGATGCCGAACTGCCGGGCGAGCCCGTCGAACACCCGGTCTTCGCCGGCGAGCGAGCCGGTGTGCGAGGCGGCCGCACGCGCACCCGCCTGGCTGCGGCCGACCTTGGTCACCACGATCGGCTTGCCCGCTGCCAGCGCGCGCTCGGCCAGCGCCAGCAGGCCGCCGCCGTCCTTGAAGCCTTCGATGTAGCCGCAGCCGACCTTGATGCGCGGGTCGGCGAGCACCTCGTCCATGATCTCGACCAGCGTGGCATCGCATTCGTTGCCGGTGTTCACGAAGTAGCCGAGGCCGAGGTGGCGGCGCCGCGCCAGGGTGGCGATCGCCGAACCGAATGCGCCGGACTGGGTGACGAAGCCGACCGGGCCTTCCAGCACCTCGCCGCTGCCGTACTGGCTGAAGGTGGCGATCACCCGGTCGAACGAATTCACCAGGCCGAGGCAGTTCGGACCGCACAGGCGCACGTTGCCTTCGCGTGCGGCCGCGACCAGCTCGTCCTCCAGCGCATGGCCGGCGTCGCCCATCTCGCCGAAGCCGGAGCTGTAGATGATCGCCGCCGGCACGCCCTTCCTGCCGAGCGCACGCACCTGGTCGATCACGAAGCGCGCCGGCACGGTGACGATCGCCATGTCGACCGGGTCCGGGATGTCGCCGACGGTGGGGTAGCAGCGCAGTTCGCCGCCGGGGTGGCTGATCCGTTCGTACTTCGGGTTCACCGGGTAGATCTTCCCGGCATAGCCCTTGTCGACCAGGAACTTCAGCGTGCGGCCGTTCAGCTTCTGCAGGTCGTTGGAGGCGCCGAGGATGGCGATCGAACGGGGGGCGATCAGTGCACGGATGGCTGGGTTCATGCCGGGCATTCTAACCGGCGCGGTTCGCGTCGCAAGACCGTGCGCGCGCGCGGCCGCCGGGGGGCGCGGCGTGCGCTGTGCACTGCCGCATGGTCGAATTCGGCGAGAATCACGGCATCGCCGGCGCACCCCGGCCTTGCCCCAGACACCCCTCGCCGCGAGTACCCATGACTGCCGAATCGCCTGCCGCCCTCGCCTCGAACCCTCCGTCGACGCTGTTCGAGAAGATCTGGAATGCCCATGTGATCGAACAGGGCAGCGCCGACGACGCGCTGCTGCATGTCGACCAGAACTTCCTGCACGAGGGCGCCTTCCTCGCATTCGCCGCGCTGCGCAAGGAGGGCCGCACCGTGCGCCGTCCGAAGCAGCAGTTCGCGGTCGCCGACCATTACGTGCCGACGCTGGGCCGCGAGGCCGGCATCGCCGGCGTGACCGACCCGGAAGTGCGCGGGCTGATCGACCTGCTGGAACAGAACGCCGCGTGGGGTGGCATCGACTTCGCCGGCATCGACGACCCGCGCCAGGGCATCGTGCACGTGATCGGCCCGGAGCTGGGCCTGACCCACCCCGGCATGGTGATCACCTGCGGCGATTCGCATACCTCGACCCATGGCGCGTTCGGCGCGTTCGCGTTCGGCATGGGCGCCTCGCAGGTGAAGCAGGTGCTGGCCACCCAGTGCCTCTGGCAGCGCAAGCCCAGGCTGCTGCGCATCACGATCGACGGCACGCTGGCACCCGGCCTGTCCGGCAAGGACGTGATCCTGGCGGTGATCGCGCAGATCGGCGCCGCCGGTGCCACCGGCCATGTGATCGAGTACGCGGGCAGCACCATCCGCGCGATGTCGATGGAGAACCGGCTGACCGTCTGCAACATGTCGATCGAGGCAGGCGCGCGCGCCGGCATGATCCGCGCGGACGACACCACCTTCGACTACCTGCACGGCCGGCCGTTCGCGCCGAAGCAGCAGCACTGGGACGCGGCGGTGGCCTACTGGCGCACGCTGAAGACCGACGAGGGTGCGACCTTCGATCGCGAGGTGCGCGTCGATGCCGGCACGCTGGTGCCGATGGTGACCTGGGGCACCAGCCCGGGACAGGGCCTGCCGATCACCGGCCGGGTGCCCGACCCGGCCACGCTGTCCGGCGATGCGCGGCGCGCGGTCGAGTCCGCGCTCTCGTACATGGGCCTCAAGCCGGGGCAGGCGATGGACGGCCTGCCGGTCGACCGCGTGTTCATCGGCTCGTGCACCAACAGCCGGCTGGACGACATCCGCGCCGCGGCGGCGGTGGTGCGCGGGCGCAAGGCGAAGATCCCCGCCTTCGTGTCGCCCGGTTCGACGCAGATCAAGCGCGAGGCCGAGGCCGAGGGACTCGACCGGGTGTTCATCGAGGCCGGCATCGAATGGCGCGCGTCGGGCTGCTCGATGTGCGTCGGCACCAATGGCGACCTGCTGAAGCCGGGCGAACGTTCGGCGTCGACCTCGAACCGAAACTTCGAAGGGCGCCAGGGACGGGGCGCGCGCACCCACCTGGTGAGCCCGGCGATGGCCGCCGCCGCCGCGGTGACCGGCACCCTGACCGACGTGCGCCGGCTGCTGGCCGCAGGCTGAGGAGAGACACGATGCAACCGTTCACCACCTTCACCGCGGTCGCCGCGCCGCTGGACATCACCAACGTCAACACCGACATGCTGATCCCGGCGCGCTTCCTGCGCAAGCCGCGCGACGAGCGCTACGGGTCTTACCTTTTCCACGACCTTCGCCATGACGAGGACGGCCGCCTGCGCGACAGCTTCGTGCTGAACGAGGCGGTCTACCAGGACGCGAAGATCCTGGTCGCCGGCGCCAACTTCGGTTGCGGCTC
>LNFM01008704.1_pt1 | contig 15180 bp, 14 predicted proteins | sample 596031 | NCBI WGS metagenome assembly LNFM01 (sample SAMN04254537, study PRJNA301005) | activated carbon metagenome | isolation source: dual media filters at the Ann Arbor, Michigan drinking water treatment plant | place: USA: Ann Arbor | reverse complement strand
TGCGGCACAACCGCATCCTGTGCAAGGGCGAGACCGGGCATTCCGGCGCGGTGCCGCGCTGGCTGCGCAAGGACGCGGTGCTGGCGGTGGCCGAACTGATGACGCGGCTCGATGAACACTGGCGCGTGCTGCAGCAGATGGGCATGGACATGGTGATGACCTGCGGCATGGTGTCCACCGACCCGAAGAGCCATGCGGTATCGGTGATCCCGGGCGAGGTCGCGTTCAGCTTCGAAGTGCGCAGCCAGGACAACGACGTGCTCGAACGCTTCCACAAGCTGATGCTGGAAGAGTGCGAACGCATCGGCCGCTCGCGCGGCGTCGATTTCCTGTTCGACCGTCGGCTCTACACGGCGCCGGCGACGATGGATCCGGCCTGGGTGGCGAAGCTGTCGAGCGCCTGCGAAGCGCAGGCGATCGACATGGAGCCGATGCCCAGCGGTGCCGGCCATGATGCGGCCGTGTTCGCCAATGCGGGCGTGTCCTGCGGGATGGTGTTCGTGCGCAACGACCGCGGCTCGCACAACCCGCACGAGGCGATGGACCTGCAGGACTTCTTCAGCGGCGTCGAGGTACTGCACCGGGCGATCGTGGCCCATTGACAACAGCCGCATGAAAACACAGGAGGAAGAATGCCGTCGACGATGAACCGCGCGTGCGTGCTTTTGGCAGCAACGCTGAGCGGCCTGGCGAGCATGAATCTGTCTGCCCAGGCATACCCGGTGAAGCCTATCCGAGTGATCGTGCCGTTCCCGCCGGGTGGCGGAAACGACGTCATCGCGCGCGTGGTCGCGCTGCGCCTCACCGACCGGGTCGGCCAGACGGTTGTGGTCGAGAACCGTGCCGGTGCGAACGGCATGCTCGGGCTCGAAGTGCTCGCCAAGTCCGCGCCCGATGGCTACACCATCGGCACCGGGGCGGCCGGCCCGATGGCAGTGAACCCGAGCCTGTACGAGAAGATTCCCTATGATCCGGTGCGCGATTTCGCCCCGATCACCAACATGGTGAACTTCCCGCTGCTGCTGGTGGCACACCCGTCGCTGCCCGTCCGGACGGTACGCGACCTGATCGCTCTGGCAAGGTCACGGCCCGACCAGATTTCGTACGCCTCGCCCGGCAGCGGCAACTCGGGTCATCTTGCAGGCGAATTGTTCAACTTCATCACCAAGCTGAGGATCACGCACGTGCCCTACAAGGGTGCGGGACCTGCGGTCCAGGACCTCGTCGGCGGGCATGTGCAGTTGATGTTCAGCAGCATTCCGTCGGTGCTTCCGTTCATCGAACAGAAGCGGCTCACCGCGGTCGCCGTCGGCAACCTGAAGCGCATTCCTTCGCTGCCGAACGTGCCGACCATCGCGGAGAGCGGCGTACCGGGCTACGAGGCCTACTCGTGGGTGGGCATGGTGGCGCCAGCCAATACGCCGCGCGATGTCGTCGGGCGGTTGAACCGCGAAATCGTCGGGATCCTGCAGCAGAAGGATACCGCCGAGAAACTCACCCAGCAGGGTGCAATCCCCGATTTCGGCACGCCCGAGCAGTTTGCTGCGTACATCAAGGCCGAGATCGAGAAATGGGGCGCGATCGTGCGGCAGGCGAAGATCCGTGCCGATTGAGCGGCCTGTCTGCCACCCATCCTGTCCCTGCGGCGAGTCCACCCAGCCGTTCCAGAACCGGAAGTCCTGAGGAGAATCAATGGCAACCCGTAGCAGCGCGGCCAGACGCGCCCCGGTCGCAATGAAACCCACGCCCGCCTTCCGTGCCGGGATCGCGACCCGCACCCGGGTACTGGGCCGCGAGTATGTCGAGCGCTCGATCGCCGCCGCCGATGCACTCACCGCACCCTTCCAGCAGATTGCGACGGAGTTCGCCTGGGGCACCGTATGGCAGCGGCCAGGCCTGAGCCTGCGCGAGCGCTGCATGGCGACGGTGTCGATGTGCATCGCGCTCAATCGGCCGGAGGAACTGCGTATCCATGTCCGGGGCGCGCTCAATGTCGGGGTCACCGAGGAGGAGATCGGAGAGTTGATCCTGCACGGCTTCCTCTATTGTGGCGGGCCGGCCTCGCTCGATGCCTACCGGATCGCCCGGGAGGTGTTCGCCGAGCAACGGCCGCCGAAGGCCGGTAAGGCGGGTAAGCCGCGCAAGGCACGCAGCCCGCGGAAGGGCTGAGCCCGGCGACGCTCAGGTCCTGATTCCGGGAGCCGGCACGCCAGCCATCCGGCCGAGGACTTCGCACACCGACGCTGTGTCGTGCCCGCCAAGCCCCTGGGCCATGGCAGAGGTGTAGACCATGCGGCAGGCGTCGAACACCGGCGTCGGGGCACCCATCGCCTTCGCCTCGTCACCGATCACCTGCATGTCCTTCTGCCAGACCTCGACCTTCATCGTCGCGGGCTGGTACTCGCGAGCGACCATCATCTTGCCGCGCAGCCGCAGCACGCCGGTGCCGAGCACCGGACTTGGGCCGAACAGTTCGAGTACCTGCGCGGGATCCAGCCCCATCTTGCGACAGAAGGTCATGGACTCGCCATACGCGACGTTGTAGATGGCCACGAGGTGGTTGGCCGCCAGCTTCATCCGCGAGCCGTTGCCGTACGTGCCAACATAGGGCTTGTTGTCCGCGAAGATCGCCAGCAGGGGATCCACCTGCCGGCAGGCGTCCGGATCGCCAGACACGAAGATGGTCCAGGCGCGCTCGGGAAGGCGAACCGCCGTTCCGCTGATCGGGCAGTCGAGCACGGTCACGCCGATGGCGGCCAGCCGTTCAAGGGCGGCCTGCTTGTCCTCGAGCGGCAGCGTGCTGGTCTCGATCACGATCGGCTTCACGTCGTCCTTGCCTGCGCATGCCCCGGCGATCGCGTCTACCGTGGCCGCGAGCGCGGCGCTGCTGGCCACGGAGACGATGATCGTCGGCGCGGCGCGCACGACATCGCCGACGGAGGGAAGCGGTTCGCCACCGGCCGCACGCAACCGTTCCCGTGCAGCGTCAGCCGGATCGAAGCCAACCACGCAGATGCCTCGGGCAAGCATGGCCTGCGCCATCGCACCGCCCATGATGCCCAACCCGATGACTCCTGCCGTCACGACCATTCCCGACTCCCGTTCAAGCGCCCGCCCGAGGCGGCTCAGTATGCTGTCAACCCGCCATCGAGCAGCAGCGTCTGTCCGGTAATGTACTCCGCGCCCGGGCTGGCCAGGTAGCTCGCCATCGCCGCCACGTCTGCCTCGGTGCAGAAACGCCCGAAGGGAATCCGGTCGATCATCGCCTGCCGCCGCGCCGGATCGGCACCGAGCGACTTCGCCCGGGTCGGTGTCTCGGTGGTGCCTGGGGCGATCGCATTCACCCGGATGCCATGGGACGCCCATTCGATCGCGAGCATGCGCGTCATCTGCGAGATGCCTGCCTTCGAGATGCCGTAGACGGACACCATGGGCATGCCGATCATGCCGTGGGTGGACGCGATGCTGATGATGCTGCCCCGGCGCCCGGTATCGATCAGGTGGCGACCCATCTGCTGGCTCATGAAGAAGGTGCCGGCCAGGTTGACCGCCATCAACCCGTCCCACTCGTCGCGCGTGACGTCGACCGCCGCCTTGCGCAGCAGGACGCCTGCATTGTTGACCAGCAGATCGACCTGGCCAAAGGCCGCCAGCACCTGCTGCATGGACGACTCGACGTTCGCCTGGTCGCGCGTGTCGAGCGCGATCGCGCAGGCACGCATGCCGGTCGCCTCGATCGCCGACACCACCGCAGTCAATGATCCGGCATCGAGTTCGGTCACCGCCACGTCGTAGCCGTCACGCGCGAGCGCGACCGCGATTGCAGCGCCGATGCCGTACGAGGCGCCGGTGACCAGGGCGACGCGCCTGCACGCAGGCGCTGCCCCGGAAGCGGCGGGGCCTTGCGCGCCCGCGGTCATCGGGACACCAGCACCAGCTTGCCGAGCAGTCTGCGCGCCTCCAGCAGCTCATGCGCGCGGCGCGCTTCAGCGAGCGGCAGCACGGTGGGCGCCGGCGGTGCCAGCCGGCCGGCGGCCATCAGTTCGATCGCCCGCTGCATCAGCGCGCGGCGCCGGTCCCGGTGGTGGTCGAGCGAATGGATCGAGTAGACGCGTATGCCGACGCACTGCGCCTGGCGCTTGCGCAGTTCGGCCAGCAGGTCGGTGGCCGGCGGGCCGCCATGCACGGAGAAGGAGACGACCGTCCCCCCGTGCGCGAGCAGGTCGAGGTTGGTGGCGAATTCCTTGCCCGATGCGGCGAACACGACATCGACGCCCTTCCCGCCGGTGAGTGCCATCACCGCCTCGCGCACCGCCTCGACGCTTTCGCGCACCAGCACGTCGGGCGTGCCGGCCGCGCGCGCGAACGCCGCCTTTTCCGGCGTGCTCACCGTGCCGATCGCGCGGATGCCATCGGCCTGCGCCAGCTGCGTCACCGCAGTCGCCACGCCACCGGCTGCGCCATGGATCAGGATGCTGGACGGCCTGGTCACGCCCGATTCGTAGAGCATCGCGCCGGCGAGCTGGTAGTTGGGCAGCGTCACCGCGGCAACCGGGTCGATCGACGCGGGCAGTACGTAGACCGAATCGGCAGGCACGCAGATCGCCTCGGCGTAGCAACCACCGCGGAACGGGAGTTCGCGCGAGCTCACCAGCACGCTCTGCCCTTCGCGCAGCCCGCTGCTGGCGCCGGGACCGATGGCGTCGACTACCCCGGCCATCTCGTTTCCGGGCACCGCCGGCAACGGTGGCATCCACGGATAGGTGCCGGCGCGGATCATCGCATCGGCCCCGCTGACGCCGATCGCTCGGGCGCGGACACGCACCTCTCCGGGCCCCGGTTCGGGCAACGCCCGCTCGACCCACTCGAGCACTTCCGGCCCGCCTCCGCTGCGGCACTGCACGACATGCATCATGGCTGCTCCACCTTCAGGTTGCCCGTCCGGACGACCTTATCCCACATCGCGATGTCCCGCTCGATCAGGCGGCCGAAGTCCTCGGGCGCCATCGCCGTGGGCTCGAGCCCGATGGCCCGCAACCGTTCCTGGACGTCCACGTCCTTCAGCGCACGGCCGATCGCGGCGTTCAACCGTCCGACGATGGCGCGTGGCGTGCCTGCCGGCGCCAGCATCCCGAACCAGACGCTGGCGGCGAACCCGGGCAGCTGCTCGCTCATCGCGGGTACGTCGGGCATCACGTTCCAGCGCTGCTCGCTGGTCACCGCCAGCGCGCGCAGCTTGCCGGCCTTGATATGCGGCAGCAAGGGCCCGGGCGAGACGAACACCGCCTGCACTTCTCCGCCGAGCAACCCGTTGACCGCGAGGAAGGCACCCGCGAAGGGAACATGCACCATGCTGGTCTTCGTCTGCTGCTGCATGAATTCCATCGCCAGGTGCGCGAGGCTGCCCGAGCCGGTGGAGCCCACCGCGATCGCGCCGGGCTTCGTCCGCGCAAGGCTGATCAGCTCCTTCAGCGTGCTGGCCCGGGTGGACGGATGTACCGCGAGGACCATCGGCCCGTCGGCGATCATGCCGACCGGCGTGATGCTCTTCACCGGGTCGTACTGGAGCTTCTGCAGTGCCGGCGTCGCCGTGTAGCTGCCGGAGACCACGCCAACCGTATAGCCGTCGGGATTCGCCCGGGCGATGATGCCGGAGGCCACCGTGCCGCCGGCGCCCCCGCGGTTGTCGATGATGAACTGCTGGCCCAGGTCTTCGGACAGCTTCATGCCGATCACCCTCGACACGATGTCCGACGGACTGCCCGGCGGCGCCGCGGCGACCACCCGGATCGGCCTGTCCGGCCAGCGGGCCGCCGACGTCTGCGCCGACAGCGCAGGCGCGTGGGCGGCTATCGAAAGTGCAAGCGACGCCAGCAATGCGGCGCGCCCACCCTGACTGCGGCATACCTTTTCCATCGCTGCTCCTCCTCACTGGTGCGGCAGGGGCTGCCGCACATCCGCCGGGTTGATCCCGATCCGTATGGGGTCACTGTACTGGAGTACGCGACCCAGTGCGAGCCGGACCCCGCGCATATTGGCGATAATCGTCTCCCCGACGACCGCGACGACGCTCCAGATGAAACCCGTTCCCAAGCCCCTGTTCCTGCGCGGTGCGCGCGTCCTCGACCTCGACGCCGACCTCGACGACCCGCCGGCCCGGGACATCCTGTGCGAGGGCGGCGCGATCACCGCCGTCGGCACCGGGCTGGCCGTCCCCGACGGCGCGGAAGTGATCGAAGCCTCGGGCATGCTGGCCATCCCCGGCCTCGTCAACTCGCACTACCACTCGCACGACGTGCTGGCCAAGGGCATGTTCGAGGACCTCTCGCTCGAGCACTGGGGCGTGCTGGCCGGTCCGCTCGGCGCGAAGCGCTCCCTGGCGGAGGTGCGTGCCCGCACGCTTGCGGGCGCGCTGGAGTGCCTGCACAACGGCATCACGACCGTGCAGGACATGAACAGCACCGCGCCGTTCAGCGACGAGGTGCTCGACACCATCATCGGCGCCTACGCCGATGCAGGCATCCGGGTGATCCTCGGCATGACGGTGCGCGACCAGTCGCAGCTGGACACGATCCCGTGGATCGCCGACCTCGCTCCCGCCGAGCTGCACGGCATCATCGGCACCGGACGCGATGCAGCCGGGCCACAGATGGCATTCGTCGAAGCCGCGCTCGATCGCATCGGCGACCGTGGCGGCAGGGTGCGCTGGGCGCTGGCTCCGTCGGCACCGCAGCGCTGCTCGCCGGCGCTGCTCGAGGCGGTGGCCGACCTGTCGCGCCGCCGTTCGCTGCCGGTCTACACCCATGTCTACGAGAGCCGGACGCAGCGCATCTTCGCGCACGAGCGGCTCAAGGCCCACGGTGGCTCGGCGATCCGGCTGCTCGAGGACACCGGGCTGCTCGGCCCGCATGTCTCGCTCGCGCACGGCATCTGGCTCGACGACGACGAACTCGACACGGTCGGCAGCACCGGCACCAACGTCGTGCTGAACATGCTGAGCAACCTGAAGCTGAAGAGCGGCGTGGCACCGATCCTCGAATACCGCGCGCGCGGCGTGAACATCGCACTGGGCTGCGACAACTGCAGCTGCAGCGACGTGCAGAGCATGCTGCAGGTGATGAAGCTGTTCTGCCTGCTGGCAGCGGTGAGCACGCCCGAGCGCTCCACCGTCACCGCTGCCGAGGCGTTGCGCGCCGGCACGCTCGGGGGCGCACGCAGCGCCGGCCTGTCCGGCTCGATCGGCGCGATCAAGGCCGGCCACCGTGCCGACCTGGTGCTGATGGACCTGACCGACCCCGCCTATGTGCCGTACAACAGCGCGGTGCGACAACTGGTGTATGCCGACAGCGGCCGCTCGATCCGCCGCGTGATCGTGGATGGCGAAGTGGTGGTGCAGGACGGCCGCAGCACCCGGGTCGATGAAGCAGCGCTGCGCGGAGAAATCGAAGGCCTGATGCCGTCCGTGCGTGCCGACATCGGCAAGCTCCAGGCCGGCTACGTTAAAGTACTGCCCTGGATCGACGAGGTGAACCGACGCGCATGGTCGATGCCGCTGCCGTTCCACCGCCATGTCGGGCTGCCGCGGCGCTGAAGCGCCCTGAATCCATTTCCGAAAGACCCAAGTGACTGCCCACGTGATTGCCTACGACACCGCCAACCCCGGCGATGTCAGTGACTTCAGCCGCAACCTTGCCCGCTTCGAACCCTCGCGCATCCGCAAGCTCGCGCTGCTGGTGAAGACCGAAGGCAACTCCGACGTCAACGACTTCTCGCGCGAATTCGCGCTGCTCAGCCTGACCGCGGCGATCGAGGCCCATGGCGGCAAGGCACTGGCCGAACGCTCGACCTTCCTGATCTCGACCGGCTGCGAAGGGGCGATGACGCCGTTCGGCTATCTGTTCGTCGACGTGGAGGATGCTCCCGCCGACAAGGCACCGGCAGGGTCCGGCAGTGCGCTGGCCTTCGGCTGCGCGCGCAGCCGCTCGCTGACGCCGGAAGAGATCGGCACGCCGGCGCATGCGGTGATCGTGGCCGAAACAGTGGAAGCCGCGATGCGCGAGGCCGGCGTGAAGGCGGCCGATGTCGCGCTGGTGATCGTGAAGACGCCGGTGACCAGCCACATCCCGGCCACGGCCGGTGCGGTGCGCAACACCCGGGTCACCTCCGCGCATTCGAAGGCGGTGGGCGCGCTGGGCGCAGGCCTTGCCCTGGGTGAAGTGCCGCGCGAGAAGATCGTGCAGGAAGCATTCAACACCGACCACAGCCTGTATGCGAAACGCGCGATGGTGTTCTCGGGTGCCGAACTGGACTGCGTCGAGATCATGCTGCTCGCCAACCGTCCTGGCGCCGCCGGCGACCTGAGCGTGCACACCGGCTTCCTGCGCGACGTGCTGGATGCCAGGGGCCTGCGCGACATGTACTCCGCAGCCGGCTGTACCTTCGATGCAGACGGACAGGTCGCCGACGCGCAGCGCGTGGTCGCCACCCTGATCAAGGCCGGCTCCGCGCCCGACGGCAAGGTACGCGGCGTACGCACCACGATGAAGAGCAGCCACCTCGACATGGACAAGCATGTACGCGCCGCGATGAGCGGCATCATCGGGTCGATCCTCGGCTCGACCCGCACCTTCATCTCGGCCAATACCGTGCACCAGGCGCCGCCCGGCGGCGGCCTGTGCGCCTGCATCGTGCGAAAGGCATCCTGACCATGGGCCAGCTGCGCATCCTTGCCGAAGCCGACGTGCGTTCCGTGCTCGATACGACCATCGCCCTGGACCTCGCGCGCCGCACCCTGGTCGACCAGGCCGCGGGCCGAAGCCTGCTGTCGTCGCCTTCCGCGATGGCACTGGACGCCCGGCCGGTCGGTGGCCCGAAGTTCAAGTTCAAGGCCGCCGCGGTCGGCCACCTGAACGCCTCCGGCATCCGCCTGCTGTCGCACCCGGGTCCCACCGCGATGAACACCAACTACTGCGCGGTGTACGACCACTCGGGCTACCAGATCTCCGGCCTGGTGTCGGAGCACTGGCTGAGCCGGCTGCGCACCGCCGCGTTCGGCGCGGTGTCCGTGCAGGCGCTGGTGAACCCCGGTCCGCTGGTCGTCTCGCTGTTTGGCACCGGCGGCATCGCGAGCGAGATCGTTCCGATGCTGGCACAGGCGCTGGACGTGAAGGAACTGCGCGTCACGTCACGCCAGGCGAAGAGCATGGACGCGTTCATCGCCGCGCAGGCGGCAAGCGTGCGCGTGCCGATGCGTGCCGAACCCGACGGCCGAAAGGCGGTCGATGGCGCGGACCTGGTGGTCACCCTGACCGAGTCGCCCTCGCCGCTGGTGTTCGGCGGTACGCTCAAGCCGGGCGCGGTGGTCTGCTCGATGGGCAGCTACAACGAGGTCGACTATCCGGTGCTGGCCGAGGCCGACCGCTTCATCGTCGACGACATCGACTTCGCGGCCGAGATGGGCGATGGCGGAGCCTGGATCGAGCAGGGCCACCTCACCCGCGCCACGTTCGAGGCGCGCGTGGATGCACTCGCCTGCGACGTGCTGTGCGGTGCAACGCCGGGCCGGCAGTCGCCGTCCGACCGGATCGTGGCATTGATCCAGGGCATGGCGATCGGCGACATCGCCTTCGCCGCGCATGCACTGCAGGAAGCCGGACGGCGCGACCTGGGTCGCACCGTCCCGCTCGACTGAACCGGCTACTGCTCGATCTTGATGTTCGCCCGCTTCACGATGTCCATGTAGCGGGCGCTCTCGGCACGCAGGAACTTCCCGAACTGGACGGAATCCATCGGCATCGGGTTCATGCCCTGCTTGGCGAGCGCGGCGCGGAAATCCGGCATCGCGACATTCTCGACCACCAGTTTCGAGATGCGGTCGATCGCCTCGCGCGGCGCCTTGGCCGGCATCAGCATGCCGTACCACAAGCGGATGTCGAGGCCGGGGATGCCACCTTCGGCGAAGGTCTGCATGCCCGGGAACTCCGGGTCACGGGCAGTGCCGGTGACCGCGATCGGCTTCACCTTGCCCGACTTGAACACTGGGTTCATCGAGGCCATCGAACCGAAGTACATGTTGACATGCCCGCCGAGCAGGGCGGCCATCGCATCGCCCCCGCCCTTGTAGGGCACCGGCGTCATCTTCACGCCGGTGATCAGCGTGAACAGTTCACCGGCCAGGTGCTGGTTGCCGCCGATCTGGGTCGTGGCATAGGTCAGCGGCTGCGGCAGCGACCTGCCCCAGGCAATGAACTCCTTCAGGTTCGAGGCCGGCACCGACGGGTGCACGCCCATGCCCAGTTCCGCGACCGACATCGCAGCCACCGGCGCGAAGTCCTTGATCGGGTCGTAGGGCAGCTTCATCAACGCACCCGAGATCGCGTGCGTGGTCAGGATGGACAGCAGCGTGTGGCCGTCCGGGTTCGCATTGGCCACGTACTGGGTGCCGATGCGGCCGTCGGCGCCGGGACGGTTGTCGACCAGTACCGGCTGCTTCAGCGCATCGGACAGCCGGACCGCGAGCAGGCGAGCCGCGACATCGGACGAGCCGCCCGAATAGGGGACGACGATCCGGATCGGACGGTTCGGATACTGGGACGCGGGCTGCGCCGCGTGGACGGCAAGGGGTGCGAGCACGGCCGACAGGACGACGGCCCTGGCGACCGCGGCGGGAAACTGGATCACGAATGCGGCTCCCTGGATGGATTGAGTCTTGCTGGAAAACCGCCCGAGTCTTGCAAGATCCGTGCCGTTGCGCCACCGGTGCGGCGGACGTTCGTGATCACACCACGTGCGGCGGGGGCAGCGCCGGCAGGCAGCCCTCCGCGATCCGTGCGAGGGCCAGGAGCGTCCGCTCCTCCCCGCCGGGTGCGGTCAGATGCACGCCGGCGGGCACGCGTGCACCAGGATAGAGCCCCATCGGCAGCGAGATCGCGCAGGCGTCGACGGCGTTCGCCGCGCGCACGAAGCAGTTGCGGTGCGGATCGATCGGCACCTTGCGGCCGCGCAAGTCCACCGACACCGTGTCGAGGCCGGGTGCGGCGAACGGCCAGGTCGGCGTGAGGACCGCGCTGGCGCCGTTTGCCTGCAAGGCAACGGGCATGGCACGGCGCAGGGCGGCGCAGGCCGCCCGCGCGCCATCCACCGCGACCGCATCCAGCTTCGACGCGTTCAGCGCGCGCTGGCGGATGCCGTCACTCGCGAGCGACAGGTCCATCCGGGCCAGCGACTGGCCCGACTCGAACAGGGACACGACGCCGGCCGCATGCTCACCGGCCATCCATCCCGGCACGTCGCCATCGACCAGCTCGAAGCCGGCCTCGACCAGCCGGGCGCAGGCCGCCGCGAACAGTTCCAGCGTCTCGTCGTCGCACATCGTGTCGATCAGTTCGCGCAGCACCAGCAGCCTTCGGCGCGGCGCGGCGAGGCGCACCCCTGGCGAATCGGCCAGCACCTCCCATGCGGTCTCGACATCTTCCACGCTGCGTCCGATCAACCCGACGCTCGACAGGCTGGGCGAATGGTTCGGCTTGCCCTCGAGCGACAGTCCGCCGATGCGCGGCATGAAGCCGACCCCGCCGCAATGGCAGGCCGGATTGCGGATCGAACCGCCGCTGTCGGTACCGAGGTTCACCTGGGCGAACCCCAGCGCGGACGCCACCCCGGCCCCGGTGGACGACCCCCCGGCGGTGCGTTCGATGTCCCAGGGGTTCAGCCCCATCGGCTCGAACGCGTTGGTGACGCCATACATCGCGAGTTCGGACAACGTGGTGGTGCCGAGCACGACGCCACCGGCCGCACGCACCTGCTGCACGATGCGCGCATCGCGCGGTGCGATGCGCGACGCGTGCATGCGCGTGCCTTCGGTCCAGGGCAGGCCGGCCACCGGGAAGTTGCCCTTCACGCTGACTGCGAGCCCATGCAGCGGGCCGCGTCGGCGGCCCGCGTCAAGTTCTGCCTGCAGCGCCTCGGCCTGTGCCATCGCATCGCCCGCCAGGTGGGAGAACGCCCGCCAGGTCGGGTTCAGCCGCTCGATGGCCTCGAGCGAACCGGCGATCAGGGAGGGGATGCGCAGGTCCCCGGCGGCCAGCCTGGCATCGATGCTGGAGATGGAAGGCGCAGGAAAGGTTTGCATGGGCGCAGAGATTACCCGAGCGCCCCCCGGACGGTCGACGATCATGATGCCCTCGTACCGCGGTACCCCGTCCTGCATTCGGCGCCCATCGGCGCTTCAGTCAATGCCGGGCGTTCGCAGGCTATTGGAATCATCATCACGCTGAACGCGACATCGGATCCAGAGCGGACGATGGGGTCTGTGCTCAGCCTGCGCCGGGGGTCGGCGCAAGGCGCATGAATGCCAGCATGATCGCGTCGAACGCCGCAGGCTGTTCGATGTAGCACGCGTGCCCGGCGCTGGCGATCACCTGCACCGGGATGTCCGGCCTCTCGGATGCCACCTCCAGGATCGACGCCGGCGGGGTGACGACATCATGTTCGCCGTACACCACCTGCACCGGCATCCACGACGGCAACCGTGCCAGGTCAGCCCGGGTATCGGCCACGGTCAGCAGCTTCACCGCCTGGGTGAAGCCCTCCGGCCGAAGCAACGACATGGTGTCGATCACAGCCTGGCGCTGTGCGTCGGTCGCAGTGCCACTGAGCAGCCTCGGCCCGCGCTTCTGCGCCATTCCTGCGACGCCGAGCACCGCCAGGTCGGACAGTCGCGCTTCGCGCAACCGGTTGCGCTCACCTTCCGGCAGGCGCGCATGTCCGCCGGACAGGCTGGCCAGCGTCAGCCCGAGGATGCGATCCGGGTGCCGAACCGCAAAGCGCAACGCCTGGATGGTGCCCAGCGAATGGCCGACCAAGTGCATCCGGTCGATGCCCAGCGCATCGACCAGCCTGAGCAGCGCATCACTGTAGTCATCCGGGCCGGGCGCGTCCATCGGCAATGGGGTCGACCCGCCATAGCCGGGCGTGTCCCAGGCAATCACCCTGCAATGCCGGGACAGCGTTTCGACCTGTCCCGCCCAGGAGCGTGCGCCCGACCCGACGCCGTGCAGCAGAACCAGCCCCGGGCCACCCCCTTTCTCGAGGAAGGTGAAGGTCGATCCTTCCACCTGGATGCGTCGCACGTCCATGTTCATGCCGCGTCGACCTGCAAGTCTTCGCGACCGGGGGCCACGACCCGCCTCACGTCCAGCATCGCCTGTTCCTCCCATCCTTGTCGACCGTGCCGAGAAAGCCTGCCGCGCTGATCGCGCGCGGCGACAGGACGCAGAGCCGGACGCGGTCCGGGAGGAGCATACGATGATTGGCGCAGGAACGACTCCACGCACCTCGACGGCCGTATCATCGAGCCGCACATGGATCCCGTCGCCCCCTATGCACAAGCACCGCTGCCGGTACGCACCGTCGGCATCGCCCGCCCGTTGCACTGGCTGCGCCTGGGCTGGGCCGACTTCGTGCGCACGCCGATGGCCGGACTCGCCCATGGCGCAGCGGTGGCGCTCGCCGGCTGGGCCGCGATCCTGCTTGCCCCGAAGGCCTGGTGGCTCGCGCCGGGTGCAGTGACCGGCTTCGTGCTGGTGGCACCCATCCTGTGCACCGGCCTGTACGAGCTGAGCCGGCTGCTCGGGCGCGGCGCCCAGCCTGGCCTCGCCGATGCCGCACGCGCATGGCGGCGCGACGCAGCACCGCTGGTCGGGCTCGGCCTGCTGCTCACCGCACTGGGCACGGCCTGGGTGCTGGCTTCATCGCTGCTGTTCTGGCTGTTCGTGAAGGCATCGATCACCACGCCGCTCGAGTTCATCCGCTACGCGGTGGTCGGCCAGGGCCACCTCGCGTTCACGCTCTGGCTGCTCGCCGGCGGCCTCGGGTCGGCACTGGTGTTCGCGATCACCGCCGTCTCGCCACCGCTGCTGCTCGGCCGGCGCGTCGGGTTGCGCTGCGCACTGCTGACCAGCGTACGCGCGGTCGGCGAGAACCCGGTGGCGATGGCCGGCTGGGCCGCGCTGATCCTGGCCGCGATCGCCTTGTCGCTCGCCACCGCGATGATCGGCTTCCTGGTCGCAGTACCGGTGATCGGGCATGCGACCTGGCATGCGTATCGCGAACTCGTCGTCACCGACGGCGTGCCGCTGCGCAGCGAATAGCCGATGGAAAACACCGTCTTCGGCTTCACGGAAGAGCAGATCACCGAGATCGGCCTCACCTGGGGCATCGGCGGCTTCATCCTGCTGATGGTGTTCATCATCATCAGCGTCGCCCGCGAATCCAGGGCCGGCCGCTTCGGCACCTTCGTCCTGTTCTTCGTCCTCGCCTTCGGCATCTTCGGCTTCCTGCTCAAGCAGGTGATCCAGTGGTGGCTCGGCCTCGAGTAAACAATCCGGGTCAGAGACGAATTTCGAGAACGCTGGGACGGGAAAATCGTCTCTGACCCGAATTTCCGCTAGGATTTGGCGAGGCAGGACGCCATCCATGAGCGTCCGCCGACTCGGGAGGGGACGATGGAACAGCCGATGATCCGCCGGCGCTCGCTGCTGAAGGCAGCGGCCGCAGCCGCCACGACAGGACTGGTTGCCTGCATGCCGCACTCGCGCGATGGCAGCGCGATGGAAGCCGGTGGCGGTGCGCGCCTGCCGACGCGCGGTGAGTACCTGATCCGGGGTGCCACCATCCTCAGCATGGATGCCGCCGTCGGCGACTTTGAGCGCGGCGACGTGCATGTGCGCAACGGCTCGATCGTCTCGGTCGGTGCCGTGCCTTCCGCCGCCACCGCGAACGCCACGGTGATCGATGCCGCCGGCATGATCTGCATGCCCGGCTTCATCGATACCCACTGGCACCTGTGGACCAGCATCACCCGGCCGATCATCCGCATCGACGATCCGAAGCGCGGCTACTTCCCGGTCACCAGCTTCCTCGGCCGCTTCTACACGCCCGAGGACAGCTACCGCAGCGTGCGCCTCGGGCTGTCGGAAGCCATAACCGCCGGTGCGACCACGGTGCACAACTGGGCGCACAACATCGTGACCCCGGAGCATGCCGACGCCGAGCTGCGCGCGATGCGCGATACCGGCCTGCGCGGACGCTTCTCCTACGGCCCGGCGCAGGGGATGCCCGACGACAAGCCGATGGACCTGGCCGGCCTGGCACGCACCCAGAAGGCCTGGATGCCCAACG
>LNFM01008703.1_pt1 | contig 15181 bp, 11 predicted proteins | sample 596031 | NCBI WGS metagenome assembly LNFM01 (sample SAMN04254537, study PRJNA301005) | activated carbon metagenome | isolation source: dual media filters at the Ann Arbor, Michigan drinking water treatment plant | place: USA: Ann Arbor | reverse complement strand
GCCGAGGCCGAGGGTGTTGAACCAGTCCACCCAGACGTAGTAGCTGGCTTCGGCACTGCCGTCATCCTGCAGGTCGCGGAACTGCGGCCCGGGAAAGCGGTACAGCGTCCAGCCTTCCGGGCAGTGATTGCCGGCGACGGCTTCCGGGCCGTTCAGCGGCGCGTTGCACTTGCGCCGGTCGAAGCTGCCGAGGTGGCCGCTGGCGAACGATGCCCAGAACACGCCGTTGCGATCGATGTCGCCGCCACGTGCGCCAAATGCCGGCAAAGGCGGCTGGTAGATTTCGGTCAGCGCGGTGTGGGTCGGATCGGCGCCCGGTTCAAGCCGCACTGCATAACTCGGGTAAGGCGCCAGTGTCGTGCCCCACACCGAGCCGTCCACCGGATTGACCACCACGCTGTAGAGGTTCACGAACATCCGCTTGTCCTTCGCGGGATCGAGCGGCGAGTCCGGTTCCACCCAGTCGTCGCGCCGGCCATTGCCATTGGCATCGAGGATAAAGGGCGTCCAGCCCTGCGACTTTTTTTCGTCGCCGGTCTGCTCGAACAGTTTGCGATTCAGCCAGCCGGCCACGCCCGGCCCGCCGACGCCGGCGGAAGTCCACAAGGTCTGATTGGCGTCTTCGGCAAATATCAGATGATGGGTCGGGAAGCAGGTCGAGATCAGCGTCCACTTGCCGCTGGCCGGGTCGTACATCGACAGGTGTCGATTGGACGATTCGACCGGAAAAACTTGCGCCGACGGATGGTCGGAACCCTCGCGGCAGAACTCCGGGTTGGCCGGAGCGCGCACCCGCGCCGCGGCCCAGACCCGGCCCTTCTCGTCCATCATCTGGTTGTGGGTACTGGTCTTGCTGTCCCAGATCGGATTCGGGCCCCAGTAGGGCGAGGGCGCCATCGGGTCGGTGACATGCGAGGGCGTGTCCGGATCGCGCACGGGGTGGAATACTTCGCTGGCGGTGTGGGTGCGGGGATCGAGCACCGGCCAGTAATCGGTGCTGTTCTCGGGAGCGCCGTAGAGCTTGCCGTTGGCGTTGACGGTGGGCTTGCGGCGATCGGTACCGATAAGGTCGTGCATGTAGGCGGTGTTGCGGCTCCAGTCCCAGAGCGAGACCATCAGGTTGCGCTCGATACCCTGCGGCCGCGCCGGCTCTGAGAACGGCAGCTCACCGGCGGCGATGCGGTCGGTCCAGTCGGCCCAGAATTCGAAGGCGCGTGCGGCGCCGATCGAGTTGGCGACCCGGATCATGTTGTTCATCGCCTGGCCGGATGCGATGCGCCGCGCCCAGGCCTCGGTGGATTCCATGTGCGCGAAGTCCTTCGGCATGGTGCGGGTGCCCGGCGTGCCGAGCGCATGGCAGGCCATGCAGCCGTTGGTCTTGACCGTGCTCAGCCACTGGTTCCGGGACTTGATGTCGGGCGGGATGCCATTGCCCTCCAGGCCGGTGCCTGGAAACTCCGAGGCCGCCGGGATCTTCAGCAGCGAGTACCAGTGAATCGCCGGGTAGTACGCCGCAGCGGACGCCGCGTCGGGCGCGGACACGGCGGTGAGGTCGAGGCGGGTGCCGGGCGTTGCCTCGACTTTGGCCGAATCGATCAGCCCGTAACCGCGCACCCAGACTTGATAACTGGCTTTCGGCAGGTCGGGCATGAGATAGCGCCCCTGGTCGTCGGTGACCACGATCCGCGCGAAGCGGGTCGGCAGGTCGGTGGTTTCGGCAATCACCCAGACGCCGGCCTCGGGCCCGGCGGCACCGCTGACCACGCCACCGAATTCGTTGGCACGGACCCGGATTTCTGCGATGTTTCCGGTCGTCCCGCTTCCCGCCGCACAAGCGGCCAGCAGTATCGCGATTGCCGCTGCCGCGATGCCTTGGCGCAAGGGTTCAGTTGTCATGGCTACATCTCCCGCAGTGATCCAGATCCGACTGGCAAGGTCGCACGTTACAGGAACCTCCCGGTTGATGATGGAGAAGCGCAGGCGCCTGGCGGGCCGAGGACTGAAAACCGCGTTCGACTTACTTCAGGATGCCCGGGTAACGGGCGGGGTCGAACCCGACCAGCAATTCGTTTCCAATCTCCAGAACCGGCCGCTTGATCAGGCTCGGGTTCTCGCTCATCAGCGTCAGCGCCTTTGCTTCATCGAGATTCGCCTGCTGCTCTGGCGTCAGCTTGCGCCAGGTGGTACCGCGCGTATTCAGCAGCACTTCCCAGCCGACCTGTTTCGACCAGGTTCTCAGCCTGTCGATGTCGATCCCGGATTTCTTGTAATCGTGAAATTCGTAGCGCACGCCATGATCATCCAACCAGGCAAAGGCCTTCTTCATGGTGTCGCAGTTGGGGATACCGAAAATAGTTGCCACTGGAGGGGCGAGGGACGCCGGGCGAGGGAAGTGCGCAGGGCAAGTAACGGAGGGGGCTAATAAGTCCGGGGCTTTCCCTCGCTCCTCGCCCCGCGTCCCTACAACGTGAAGATCTTGCCGGGATTCATGATGTTCTGCGGATCCAGCGCCTTCTTGATCTGGCGCATCACGCTGACCGCTTCGCCGTGTTCGGCGGTGAGGAATTTCATCTTTCCGAGGCCGATGCCGTGCTCACCGGTGCAGGTGCCGTCCATCGCCAGCGCCCGCATCACCAGGCGATCGTTCAGGCGTTCGGCTTCTTCCAGTTCCTTCGGGTCGTCGCGATTGATCAGGAAGCCGAGGTGGAAGTTGCCGTCGCCGACGTGGCCGACCAGCGGCGCCATCAGGAAGCTGTCCTTCAGGTCTTTCTTGGTTTCGAGGATGCACTCGGCCAGCCGGGAGATCGGCACGCAGACGTCGGTGGCCCAGATCTCGCAACCGGGGCGCAGCGCCTTGTTGGCGTAGGTGACGTCGTGGCGCGCGGTCCAGAGGGCGGTACGCTCTTCGGTTTTGGTGGCCCACTTGAATTCACCGCCGCCGTGTTCCGCGGCGATGGCCTGCACCATTTCCGCCTGTTCCTTGACGCCGGCTTCGGTGCCGTGGAATTCGACGAACAGGGTGTCCTTGACCGGGTAGCTCAGCTTGGAGAACTTGTTCACCGAATCCATCTGCACGTCGTCCAGCAGTTCGATCCGCGCCACCGGGACGCCGAGCTGGATGGTCTGGATCACGGTGTTGACCGCGCCTTCGATGCTTTCGAAGGAACATACCGCCGCCGCCATTGCCTCGGGGATGCCGTACAGGCGCAGCGTGACTTCGGTGATGATGCCGAGCGTGCCTTCGGAGCCGACGAACAGCCGGGTCAGATCGTAGCCGGCCGCGGATTTGCGCGAGCGGCGCGAGGTGCGGATGATCCGGCCGTCGGCCATCACCACAGTGAGCGCCAGCACGTTTTCGCGCATGGTGCCGTAGCGCACCGCGTTGGTGCCGGACGCGCGGGTCGCCGCCATGCCGCCGAGCGAAGCATCGGCCCCCGGATCGATCGGGAAAAACAATCCCTGGTCGCGGATGTGGGCGTTGAGTTCCTTGCGGGTGACCCGCGCCTGCACCGTGACGTCCAGATCCTCCGCGCTCACGCGCAGCACCTGGTTCATGTTGATCAGATCCACCACCACGCCGCCGTGGTGCGGGATGACGTTGCCTTCCAGCGAGGTGCCGGTGCCGTAGGCGATCACCGGGGTGTTGTGCCGGGCGCAGATACGCACCACGTCCGCCACTTCCTCGGTGGTGTTCGGGAACACCACCGCGTCCGGACGGTGCGGGTGATGCCAGGACTCGTCCTTGCCGTGATGATCGCGCACGCCGGTGCTGGTGGATACGCGGTCGCCGAACAGCGCCTTCAGTTCGTCGATCGCGGTCTGGTGTTTTTCTGCTGCCAGGGTCATAACCGTGTCCTCGGGTTTGGGCGCGCTTATCGTGTCGGCGCGCCCGGAATGACAACTATTTTACGCCACCAGGTACTTCTTCACCGCGTCCTCGTTCCACTCGATGCCGGCGCCCGGCCGGTCCGGAATGACCACGTGGCCATCCTTGACTTGATAGGGCTCGCGCACGATCGGATTGCTCCAGTCCATGTACTCCAGCCAGTGGCAGGTGGGGGAAACCGCCAGCAGGTGGGCGCTGAATTCCGGGAACAGGTGGCTGGACAAGTCGAGGCCATTGGCATGCGCCAGCGCGGCGGCGCGCAGCCAGCCGGTGACGCCGCCGATGCGCTGCACGTCCGGCATGTAGAACTCGGCGGCGGCGGCGTCGATCGCCTTCTGCATTTCCAGGGAATTGAGCAGGTTCTCGCCGATCTGGATCGGGGTCCTGACTTCCCGCGCGATGGTCGCGCAGCCCGCGTAATCGTCGTGGCGGATCGGTTCCTCGATCCAGTACAGGCCTTCGTCGTCCAGGGCGCGGCCGCGGCGGATCGCTTCGTTGACCGTGAGGCTCTGGTTGAAGTCGGTCATCAGCGGAACGTCGTCGCCGATTTGCTTCTTGACGTTGCGCACTGCCTGCAGATCCTGTCTGAAATCCGGGCGGCCAATGCGCAGTTTCACCGCTTTGAAACCGCCTTCGGCGAGCAACTGCGCGGCCTCGTCGGCGACTTTGGCCGGATCCTGGATCCACAGGCCGCAACTGTTGTAGGCGCGCACCGGTCTGACCTGGCCGCCGAGCGCGACCACCAGCGGCAGGTTCTGCGCTTTCGCATGCGCGTCCCAGGCCGCCATGTCGATGCCGGCGATGACCTGGCCGACGATGCCGTGGCTGTCCTGGATGGCGAAGCGCTTGCGCAGTTTGGCTTCGATCTCGAGCGGCGCCAGCACGTCGCCCTTTATCATGGCGCCGAGCGCGTCGATGACTTCGACCGTGGGCTTGAGCATCGATTCGAGGAAGGTGAACACGTAGGCGCGGCCGGTGATGCCTTCGCCGGTATCCAGGTCGATCAGTACCAGCGCCGCACCCGGGATCGAGCCGCTGGCGGAAGCCGGCGGCCGCTTCATCGGCGCCATCACCGCCCGCGCCCGGATGTTCTTTATTGTCAGGTTCATGTTTCATCTCTCCCCAAAAAAAACATTGATCACAGAGACACAGAGAGAACCAGATCTTTTGGAATGCGAACCAACACACAGCAAGCGTGACGCGAGATTTTCACTCTCATCCTTTGCTCTTCTCTGTGCCTCTGTGTCTCTGTGGTGAAAGGGTTTCAGATCTGCGCTTCAGCGGGACGGCCCATGGCGTAGAGCTTGAGTGCGGCGTAGACGAACTGGTTGGCCGGGGTCGGGATACCGAGTTCGCTTCCGAGTTTGGCCACGGTGCCGGAGAGCCAGGGCAGTTCCAGACGATTGCCGCGGCGCAGGTCGCCGCACATCGAGGCCACCATGGTGGCCGGGTAGCCGTCCACTTTTGCAAGCTGGTCGGCGACGATGTTGGCATCCAGTTTCGCGCCCTTGGCGCGCGCGATCGCGACCACTTCTTCCATCACCTGCTGCATCAGCGCCCGGGTGTCCGGATCGGAGCGGATCGGGCCGATCGGCATGCGGGTGAGCGAAGTCATTGCCGACAGCGTCACCAGGCGCACGTATTTCTCCCAGATCGCGCTGTGGATGTCGTCGACCAGATGCGTGCTGATGCCGGCTTTCTTGCAGAGTTCGGCGAACGCCTGCGCCCGCGCCGAGGTCTTGCCGTCGAGCTCGCCGAAAAACAGGTTGGCCATGGTGCCGTTGTGACGGATCACGCCGGGCTCCTCGATCAGCGCGGCGATGTTCGAAACGCCGCCCATCACATGCTGTTTGCCCAGGATCGGAATCAGGGTGTCGACCGCGATGACGCCGTTCTGGAACGACACCACGACGGTGTTGGGGCCGATTAACGGCTTTGCCGACAGCGCCGCCTCTTCGGTTGCCCAGAGCTTGACCGCGATCATCACCACGTCTACCGGCCCGATGGTTTTGGTGTCGTCGGTGGCCTTGACCTTGGGCAGGTTCAGGTCGCCGAGCGCGCTCAGGACTTTCAGGCCGTTCTTGTGCATGGCCTCGAGGTGCTTGCCGCGGGCGACGAAAGTGACGTCGGCGCCGCCGGCGGCCAGACGGGCGCCGAAGTAGCCGCCGACGCCGCCGCTGCCGATGATTGCGATTTTCATGTGCCGGAACCTATTCAAAGTCGGGAAAGGAACGCATGGTAGTCGCTCGCGGGCGATTTTTGAACCACGGTCGTTTCCGCGGCGCCGTTGCTCCCCGGCGGTCGGTGGGCATAGAATTCCCGACTTCTTTGCCGCATCGCCGCAGCACGACACACTTTCAGGGACTTCGATGAACCGACCCGAAAAGATCACGCAAGTGCCTGGCCCGCACCTGGCTTCGCGGATTGCCGACATCGAGCCGTTCCATGTAATGGCATTGATAGCCCGTGCCCGGGAACTGGAGCAGCAGGGCCGCACTGTCGCCAACATGGTGGTCGGAGAACCCGATGCGCCGACGCCGCCGCTGATCGCCGAAGCCGGCATCCGCGCTATCCAGGCCGGGCGCGTTGGTTACACCCAGTCGCTCGGAATCACGCCGTTGCGGGAAGCGATTTCCGGCTGGTATCAAACCCGTTACGGCATCGAGGTGCCGACGTCGCGAATCGCGGTCACCACCGGTTCGTCCGGTGCATTGCTGCTGACCATGGGCACGCTGCTTTCGCCCGGCGACCAGGTGCTGATGGCCGATCCGGGCTACCCCTGCAACCGGCATTTCGTCCGCGCCATGGAGGGCGAGGCGGTCGGCATTCCGGTGGACGCCTCGACCGCCTATCAGCTCACCGCGGAACTGGTCGAAAAGCACTGGACACCGAAGACCGTGGCGGTGCTGATCGCCTCGCCGTCGAACCCGACCGGCACGCTGATCGATCACCAGGAGCTGGCTCGGATTCATGCAGCGGTACGCGCGCGCGGCGGTGTTTTGATCGTGGACGAGATCTATCACGGGCTGACCTATGGCAGGCGCGATCGCAGTGCGCTCGAGTTCGCCGACGACGTGTTCATCATCAACAGTTTCTCCAAGTACTTCGGCATGACCGGCTGGCGCCTCGGCTGGATGGTGGTGCCGGAAGCCTGCATGGAAGCGGTGGACAAGCTGGCGCAGAACCTGTTCATTTCCTCTTCGGAAATCTCGCAGAAAGCCGCGCTCGCGGCATTCCATCCGGACACCGTGGCACTGCTGGAGCAGCGCCGCGAAGCCTATTGCGCCCAGCGGGATTTCCTGTTGCCGGAACTGCGCAAACTCGGTTTCGAGATCCCGGTCACGCCCGAGGGCGCCTTCTATATCTATGCCAACTGCGAACGCCTGACCGACGACAGCTACAAGTTCTGCTGGGACTTGCTGGAACGGGCCGGGGTGGCGGTGACGCCCGGCATCGATTTCGGCGACCACCGCGCCCGCCAGCATGTGCGCTTCTCTTATCCGAAATCGATCCCGGTGCTGAAGGATGGAGTGGAACGCTTGCGCGCTTATCTCGGAAAGTAAAGCAAAACGCTCACCGCAGAGGACGCGGAGGACGCAGAGGAAAACCGAGATGGATGACAGACTGGAGTGGACATCCGCAGGCAATTAGTCCTGTACGCCGATACCTGCCAATGTTGGTTCGTGAAAGGCGCCCTCGCCTTTATCTTCTCCAGTTTGCTTTCCGTCATATTGCTGTTCCTCCGCGTCCTTTGCGTCCTCCGCGGTGAAAGTTCGTTATTGAAAGGTTTGAGATGAGTGATTTCATGAAGGGAATGCAGCAGCAGACCATCCGCGCCAACGGCGTGCGCGTCAACGTCTGGGTCGGCGGAAAGGGCGATCCGGTCCTGCTGTTGCACGGCTATCCGCAGACCGGGCAGATGTGGCGCAAGCTGGTGCCACACCTGACCGGCCAGTTCACGGTGGTGTGCCCGGACCTGCGCGGCTACGGCGACACCGACAAGCCGCGCGACGGTTACGACAAGCGCAGCATGGCCAGGGATATGCACGAAGTGATGGCGGCGCTCGGGCACGGGCGTTATGCCCTGGTCGGCCACGACCGCGGCGCAAGGGTGGCGCATCGTCTGGCGATGGATTACCCGGATGCGGTGAAGAATCTGACCGTGCTGGACATCGTGCCTACGCATACCGTGTTCAGCCGTACCGGCAGGGAACTGGCCGCCGCCTACTGGCACTGGTTCTTCTTCCAGGCGCCGGACCTGCCGGAGATCATGATCGCCAACAGTGCCGAGCCCTTCCTGCGCAACATGTTCCGCGCGCTGTGCCATCGCCAGGACGCGATCGAGGAGCCGATGTTCGCGGAGTACCTGCGTGCATTCACGCTTCCCGGCACGATCCGCGGCGGGCTGGAGGATTACCGTGCCGCCGCCACCGTGGACTATGCCGACGACGAGCGCGACCTGGGGAAAATGCTGGCCTGCCCGGTGCTGGCGATCTGGGGCGAATTCGGCAAGATGCACACCCTGTTCGACGTGCTGGCGACCTGGCGGGAAAAGGTCGGGGATGTGCGCGGCCACTCGCTGCCCTGCGGGCATTTCATCCCCGAGGAGGCGCCCGACGAGCTGGCGCATGACCTGCTGCCTTTCCTGCGCCAGGGCAAGTAAGATGGCGTGACCCGGTGGCCCCGGATTATCGGCGCCGGATTTTCGCGTGGGATTTGTGGAGCGAAAAATGAACGCGACTCCAGCCCGGTCGGTCTATGTTGAGGCGGTGGTGTTTCCCGCCCTGTCCTGTCCGCGGAGGCTTTCGTGAATACCAGAACTGCGCTGCTTGCCAGCCTGCTTTCCCTTGCGATCCCGGTCCTGTCGCTGCCGGCCATGGCGGTCGAGCAGGAGGAAACCTTTACCGACCTCAAGCCCGGCCAGGACATGCTGGACCCGGCCAGGCTCGCCGGCCTGCTGCGAGAGGGCGACGTCCGGGCGATGAACAACATCGCGCTGCTCTGGGCCAAGGGCTTCGGCGGCAAACAGAGCTATGAAGAAGCGATGCGCTGGTGGAAGGAAGCCGCCAAGCGCGGCTATACCGTGGCAATGAACAATATCGGCCTGATGCATGCGAACGGCCACGGGGTGGCGCAAAGCTATGAGGACGCCTTCAATTGGTGGCACCAGTCCGCCTTCCTGGGCAATGCCTGGGCAATGAACAATGTCGGCGACCTCTATGAGAACGGGCTGGGCGTGCAGCAGGACTTGACGCTGGCCATGACCTGGTACCAGAGCGCGGCGGAACAGGGCGAGCGCATGGCGATGTACAACATCGGGACGTTGTACGACCAGGGCAAGGGCGTGGCGCAGGATTACGGCCAGGCGCTCGCCTGGTACCGCAAGGCTGCGGAAAAAGGCGACGCGTCCTCGATGCACAGCGTCGGCGTTCTGCATGCCGAGGGCAGGGGCGTGGCCGCCGATCCGGTCGAAGCCTGGGCCTGGTTCAGCGTTGCCGGCAAGCGCTATCCGCCGGAAGACGCCGGGGAGGCCCGCGAAAACAAGGCGGATCTGGATGCGCTCTCGGGCACGCTCGATCAGGCGCAGCTGGTGCGGGCGCGGGAGCGTGCGGTTGCGATCGACGCGCTGACCACGCCGGCGGAGCCGGAACCGCCGCGGGCGCCCACTGCGGACGAGAAAGCGACCTGAAGACCGCATTGGTCTGCAAAGTACTGGTCTGCAACGTACTGGTGTGTAAGTAACGGTGTGCACAAGATGTGCAGGGATGGGTTGAAAAGCTGGGGCGCGCTTACACTCAGCCTTATCGACAGATAGCCTGGCGGAACGCAACTTCGCTGGCGCGGTCTGATACTTGACTGGGGTGGGGCGCAACGGCTCGCCGAGCCGGGAACACTGGACGGCCCGAATCTCCGGGTCGGGAAAGAACAGTATGAACGCGTCCGCTTGCTGCCTAAGACCTGTGGCCCGCCTGTCCGGGCTGGCTGCACTGCTTGTTTTCCTCCCCGCCGCTTTGGCGGCCGAAGCCGGCGAAGAACCCGCGGTCGTCGAAAAATCCGGCATGTACAGCAACTACGTTGGTCACAACACGGATGTCTTCGACAAGTACCTGGGTGACATCGGGGTCTTGACCGAGGCGCAGTTGTTGCCTGCACTGTTGTCCGCGCTCCGACAGTTGTCCAAGTATGCGGTGCCCGCCGAGTTGCCGGAAATCTACCGGGTCACGCAGGAGCGATTGCAGGAAATGGCATGTTCAGGAAAGTGTGCGGTGCTCGGAACTTACCGACCTGGCGAGGGCATTTACCTGGACGAACGGCTCAATCCCGAGAACAGCCTGTTCGACCGCTCGGTGCTGCTGCACGAACTGGTGCACTATGCACAGGAACTGAACGGCGAGCTTTCGGATATGCGCCCCTGCGATCGCTGGTATCACCGCGAGCAGGAAGCCTACGCCATACAGAAGAAATTTCTGATGCTGGTCGGCAGCCCGGTGCGGGTCGGCTACTCGGCGAACCAGTCGACCTGCGACGACTGACCCCGGCTCTTCTCGATCCAAACCTAATCGCAGAGGCGCAAAGGCGCAGAGGCGCAAAGGCGCAAAGGCGCAAAGGCGCAGAGGATACACAAAGGAAAGCACAGGAAATTGGAATTGCAAACCTGTGCATGGCTCTATTGGTATGCCCGCAGCCCCGTCGTCCAGCAGTTCGTTTCCGTATCCATTTTTTCTTCTCCGCGAATCCTCGGCGCCTTCGCGCCTCGGCGGTTGCCTTGGCCGTAGCCTCTATTCGCGCAGGCAATCAATCGGCGGCCGGCAATGTATTGGACGGGGACGCGCGATCTCCGGACAATTCGCTGCAAGTTCCTGAACAGATTCCGGAGGCAGCATGGCCGCAGCAGGTTCCGCCCAGCCCGTTCCATTCACTTTTCACGTCGGCGACGACGTGCTCGACGATCTGAAAGCGCGTCTGACGCGGGTGCGCTGGCCCGACGCGATTCCCGGCGGCGACTGGAAGTACGGGGCAGACGTCGGGTACCTGCAGTCGCTGATCGGCTACTGGCGCGACCAGTACGACTGGCGCCGTCACGAGGCTGCGATCAACGGCTTCCGCCAGTTCAAGTTGCGGGTGCGCGATCTCGACATCCATTACATCCACGAACAGGGCAAGGGCCCGGCGCCGATGCCCCTGCTGATCTCGCACGGCTGGCCGGGTTCGATCTACGAGTTCCACAAGCTGATTCCGCTGCTCACCGATCCGGCAGCGCATGGCGGCGACGCGAGCGATTCATTTACCGTGATCGCACCCTCGCTTCCCGGTTATACCTTCTCGCATGTGCCGGGGCGGCGTTTCGCGCTGGAGCAGATTGCCGATTACTTCGCCGAACTGATGACGTTGCTGGGATATCCGCGCTTCGCTGCCCAGGGCGGGGACTGGGGTGCCTTCGTGACTTCGCGGCTGGGCTACGCGCACGCCGACCGGCTGCACGGCATACACCTGAACCTGCTGGCGGTGCGGCGCGATCCGAAAATGGTCGAGAGCCCGACCGCGGACGAGAAGGTGTTTCTGGCGCAACTGGACCATTTCCTGAAAGAGGAAACCGGCTACCAGTGGATCCAGGGCACCAAGCCGCAGACGCTGGCCTTCGGTTTGACCGATTCCCCCGCCGGCCTGGCCGCCTGGCTGGTAGAGAAGTTCCATTCCTGGACCGATTGCCGCGGCGACCTCGACGGCTACCTCGGCCGCGACACCATGCTCACCGACATCATGCTGTACTGGGTCACCGGTGCGATCGGCTCTTCGTTCTGGCCGTACTACGCGCGGATGCACGGACCCTGGCCGATTCCCGGCGTGGTGCAGGTGCCGACCGGCTATATCGAGTTCCCGAAAGAGATCCTGCGCCCGCCGCGCTCGGTTGCGGAGAAGATGTACGGCAATATCCAGCGCTGGACTACCGCCGGGCGCGGCGGCCACTTCGCTGCGCTGGAACAGCCGCAATTTCTGGCGCAGGAAATTCGCGAATTCTTCCGCCCGATGCGCTGAGCTGCGGGCAGCGGTGCACAGTTCCGCCGTATGGAGATCGAGCGCACGTCACCGGCTGCGTGACGCGCCCCTGCATTTTCATTTTCACGTTCCTTCCCTATCCCGGCCGTTTGTTGGACAATCGGGGCCAATCCGTCTGTAATGACGCCAAAGGGGCGTGCCAGCGCCCCTGATAACGACTCCGGCACTGATCCGGAGAATGCGAGGAGGAGTTTCATGAACCGGAAATCCACGGTATTGCTTGCGGCCGCCTGCGCTGCCGCGCTGACGTTTGCGGGGTGTGGCAAGCGCGACACCGCCGGCGAGGCGCCAGCACAGTCCGGCGGTGGCGAGATGTCGAAGGTGACGCTCAACATGGCGAGCATCTATCCCACCAGTCTGGCGCTGGTCGGCACTGCAACGCACAAACTTTCCGACAAGGTCAAGCGCGCCTCCGGCGGCAAGATCAACATCAAGGTGTTCGAGCCGGGCGCGCTGGTGCCTGGACTGGAATCGATCCAGGCGGCAGCCAAGGGGTCGGTGGACATGGCCTGGTCGAGCCCCGGTTTCTTTGCGGGAACGGATTCCGCGTTCAACATGTTTTCTACCGTGCCGTTCGGGCCGGCGATTCCCGAGTACCTGGCCTGGATGTATCACGGCGGCGGCAACGAGCTGATGCAGGAGATGTTCCTTAAACACAATATTCACGCCCTGGTTTGCGGCATCCATCCGCCCGAGGCCTCGGGCTGGTTCCGCAAGGAAATCAAGACCGTCGACGACCTCAAGGGGCTGAAGATGCGCTTCTTCGGCTTCGGCGCGAAGGTAATGGAGAAGATGGGCGTTTCCACCCAGCTGCTGGCGCCGGGCGACATCTTCCAGGCATTGCAGCTCGGCACCATCGACGCCACCGAATTCTCGATGCCATCTCTGGACGAGAAACTGAGTTTCTACCAGGTCGCGAAGTACTACTACTTCCCCGGCTGGCACCAGCAGGCTTCGCTGCTGGTGCTGTTCGTCAACATCGAGAAGTGGAAGGCACTCGGCGACCAGCAGCAGGCGATCATCGAACTGGCCTGCGGCGACATGGTGCGCGACGTCACTGCCGAAGGCGAGGCCACCCAGTGGCGGGCGATGCGCGACATGCGCGACAAACACGGCGTGAAGATCATGCGCTGGTCGCCGGAGATCCTGGCGGCCTACGAGAAAGCCTGGAAGGAAGTGGTCGCGGAGGAGTCGGCCGCGAACCCGAATTTCAGGAAAGTCTACGAATCGTATTCGACGTTCCGCGAGAACTTCAGTCTCTGGCGCGACTACGGTTACCTCAAGCAATAGATCCTGAACTGCATCGGGCGGGCGCATGACGCCCGCCCGATGGACTGCCGCGTCCGGGAGGGACATGAAAATGGAAAGATTGTTGACGGCGAGCGACGCCATCAACTCGATGCTGGACCGCATCGCGATGGCGGTCGGCTGGCTGTTCGTAGTGTGCGCGGTGGTGATCCTTTTCGATGTGCTGTCACGCAACTTCGGCTTCCAGATTCCCGGCATGGGCTCCACCCGGTTGCAGGAGCTGGAATGGCACCTGCACACGGCGCTGTTCTCCTTCTGGCTCGGCGTGGCCTACGTCAAGAATGCGCATGTGCGTATCGACATCGCCCTGACGTCCGCAACGCCCCGAACCAAGGCCTGGGCCGAGTTCGTCGGCTGCCTGGTGTTCGCCCTGCCCTACTGCGTGCTGGCCATCTACTTCAGTTTCGACTTTACCTGGATCGCTTTCGTTGACAACGAGAGCTCCGCGTCCGCCAACGGCCTGCCCTGGCGCTGGATACCCAAGGGCTTCATTTCGATCGGGCTGGTTTTGCTGCTGGCAGCCGTGATATCGGTGATGCTGCGGCTGATCGTCAAGCTCTACGGTCCGGCGCACCTGCGCGACACGCGCATATTCGCCGCAGGCGCCGAAGGCTGAGGGGGCGGCGATGGACTGGCTGATACACCACCTCGCGTTGATTCTTTTCTTTGTCCTGGCCCTTGCGCTGTTCTGCGGGTTCCCGGTCGCGTTCGTGCTCGGCGGCATCGCCATCATGTTTGGCGCCATCGGCATGCTGTTCGACGTCTTCGCCCCGGTGCAGTTTTTCAACCTGCTGCCGCGAATCTGGGGGTCGGCTGCGTCGAACCCGATCCTGGTCGCGGTGCCGATGTTCATTTTTATGGGCACCGTCCTCGAACGCAGCGGCGTGGCCAACGACCTGCTGCACTGCCTGCAGGTGCTGTTGCGGCGGATACCCGGCGGACTGGCGATGTCGGTTACGCTGATGGGCACCATCATGGCCGCCACCACCGGCATCGTCGGCGCATCCGTGGTGATGCTGACCATGATCGCGCTGCCCTCGATGCTGGCGCGCGGTTACGACAAGAAGCTCGCGGTCGGCACCATCGCCTCGGCCGGCACGCTCGGGATCCTGATTCCGCCCTCGATCATGCTGGTGATCATGGGCGACCTGCTGTCGGTCTCGGTGGGCGCGCTGTTTGCGGCAGCCGTGATTCCGGGGCTGATCCTCGCCGCGCTTTATGTGATCTATATCGGTATCACCAGTTTCCGCAATCCGAAGCTGGCGCCGCCTTTGCCGGATGACATCGGACCCAAGACCACGGCCGAATTCTGGCGCCTGATCGGCAAGAGCTTCTTCCCGCCGGTGTTCCTGGTGACGCTGGTTCTGGGTTCGATCTTCGGTGGCTGGGCCACACCCACCGAGGCCGCCGGGGTCGGCAGCTTCGGCGCCCTGTTGCTGGCATGGATGAACGGCAGTCTCAACCGCAAGACGTTCAGGGAGGTGATCGAGCGTACCGGACTGACCAATGCGATGGTGTTCTTCATTTTCTTCGGTGCGACGCTGTTCTCGTTTGTGTTCCGCTCGCTCGGCGGGGACGACCTGGTGATTGAATTGCTGGCCAACATCGGCATCGTCACCGGCTGGGAGATCCTGATCTTCATGATGATCCTGACCTTCATTCTGGGTTTCTTCTTCGACTGGATCGAGATCTGCCTGATCGTGCTGCCGGTGTTCGCGCCGATATTGCAGGGTGTGGATTTCGGCCCGCACCTCGGCGAGGGCGGACCGATCCTGTTCATGACCTGGTTCGTGATCCTGATGTCGGTGAACCTGCAGACCTCGTTCCTGACGCCGCCTTTCGGCTTCACGCTGTTCTATATGAAAGGCACAGTGCCGCCGTCGGTGACCATGGGCCATATCTACCGCGGCATCATGCCGTTCGTGGTGC
>LNFM01008700.1_pt1 | contig 15184 bp, 13 predicted proteins | sample 596031 | NCBI WGS metagenome assembly LNFM01 (sample SAMN04254537, study PRJNA301005) | activated carbon metagenome | isolation source: dual media filters at the Ann Arbor, Michigan drinking water treatment plant | place: USA: Ann Arbor | reverse complement strand
CGTTCTACGAGAACACCGGCTCGTACGCCCAGGCGCGGAACCTGCCGGCTTCCTGCTTGATCCCGCTTCCTCCACACATCACGGAAGCGCAAGCCGCAGCCTTCATGCTGAAAGGTCTGACGGCATCACTGGTCGTCAACCGCCACTTCATGCCGAAGTTCGGGGACTGGGTTCTGATCCACGCGGCCGCGAGCGGCGTCGGCATCATCCTGTCGCAATGGGCGAGCCACCTCGGCGCGACGGTTATCGGCACGGTCGGCAGTCACGACAAGGCCGCCGTCGCCAAGGCCAACGGCTGCACCCACACGATCCTCTACCGCGAGACCGACTTCGTGAAAGCCGTCCGCGCCATCCGCCCCGAAGGCGTCGACGCCGTGCTCGATGGCGTCGGCCAGGACGTGTTCATGGCCTCGCTCGACTGCATGGCGCCGTTCGGCCATCTCGTGAACTACGGCAACGCTTCCGGCCATCCCCCGCCACTCGACATCCTGCTGCTCGCGAAAAAGGGATCGCTGAAAGTCTCGCGCCCCGCCTTCAGCTTCCACATCGCCAAGCGGGAGGATGCCGAGCGCGCCTGCAGCGAGTTGTTCGATCTCGTGCAGCGCAGCGTCCTGAAAATCGAGATCGGCGCGTCGTTCCCACTCGACGAAGCAGCCGCCGCCCATGCCGCAGTCGAAGCCCGCCGCGTCACCGGCTCGGTCGTACTCGTGACATGAGGGTGCTTGGGCACTATTGCACAATTCAGGGGCCGAAATCGCGCAACGCGCAAGCGGGCCGGCGCGGCGCGGAAGTGGATGTCAGCGTCATCGAACTGAGAATTCGTCGGGATCGGCTGGCGGCAGTGGGTACGTGTTGATGAGCCTCAGATAGGCCTCGAGCTTGGCCCTGTCGTGATACTCGTTGCAACGTGAGATTTTCCCGTCTTCGACCACGAAGACTTGCCGAAACGTCATGTTGATCGGCTCCCGCGACGGCCGATGCGTGCCGATGAATTCAACGCGGACCCGCACGGTGCTGCCGTCGGTTCCCATGATGACGGGTCGATACAGGATGTAGTCGTAATGGCGGCGAGCCGTGAAAAGCGCTGAGCGGATCTGGACAGCCCCAATCCACTGACCAGCGTGCTCCACGAGATCCTCCGAGACATGCACCGTGAGAATGCACTCATCGGCGACGAGGTCCATGGCCGCATCCAGGTCGCCTAGCTCCCAGAGGCGGTTGAATTCAGATACAATATTCGGTGCGTCCTGCATGGACATTGCCAGATTGACCTTCCCCGAATTGCCCCTCGGCGTGGCTATGTCAACGAACCGGTCGACCATGGGCAGTAGCGACATGCAGAGCAACGATGCCTGCCGGCAGCCGATTGACGTCATCCGACAAGAAGTCGAAAGACGCCACCGCGAAATTGGCGGTGAACGAATTCCGCTCCAATAGACCGCCGGAATATTCGATCTTCTCACGGCCGCCTTATGTAACGAAGCTCGGGCGCAGCCGGGTAGCCAGCAGCTTCGCCGAATAACCTTTGGCAATTTCGTAGAGGCAAGTGCAGAACGAGTTTCGAGCAAGTTGCGTCGAGAAAGCGTCGAGAAAGATTGACCCGCGCGTCGCCGTGCGCTCTGATGGAGGCAACGATAAGCACGAGCGGCTAAAACGCCGTCTCACGGAGGACGCCATGCGCAGGTTGATCACGGCCCTAGCGGGCTTCGCGATGCTGTCTCCGATGTCGGCCGCCTCCACGGCCGCACAGGACTATCCCACGCAGAACATCCAGTTGATCGTGCCCTATCCGCCAGGCGGTCCTCCGGACGTCATCGCTCGCCTGATCGGCCCGCTCGCCAGCGAACTGCTCGGCAAGCCGATCGTGATCGAGAACCGCCCCGGCGCATCGACGACGATCGGCACGACAGCCGTCGTCCGCGCTGCGCCGGACGGATACACGCTTCTCGCCACCGACATCGCACAAACCGTGGCGCCCAACGTGATGGCGAACCCCGGCTTCGATCCCTCGAAGGATCTGAAGCCCGTCCTCATCACCACGGGTTCCGTATTCACCGTCGTCATCGATCCGAAGCTCCCGATCAAGAGCGTCAAGGATCTCGTCGCCTACTCGAAGTCGAAGCCCGACGCGATCAAGGCCGGTCACTCCGGGATCGGCACGCCGCCACACCTCTATTTGCTTTCGGTCATCAACTCGACCGGCGCCCAGATGCTTCTGGTGCCCTATCGCGGCATCGCCCTCGCCATGGCCGACGTAATCGGCGGACACATCCAGCTCGCGAGTTCCGCCCCCAGCACGACCGTCAATCTGGCGCTCGACGGCAAGGTGCGAATGCTCGGCGTGTCCGGCGACAAGCGTCTCGCCCAGATGCCGGATGTCCCCACGTTCAAGGAGCAGGGCCTCAAACTGCGCGGCTTCGAGCAGGACACGTGGTTCGGCATCCACGTTCCCGCCGGTACGCCCGATCCGATCGTCGACAAGCTGAACGCTGCCTTCAACAAGGCGCTGCTCGACAAGGAAGTAATTGCGAAACTCGCCAAGGTCGACATCCGCACCGTCGGTGGCACCGCCGCCGAATTCGCCAAGCTGTGGGCCGAACAGATTGTGACGTGGCGTGAAGTTTTGAAAGAGGCCGGCGTGAAACCACAGTAGCTCGTGCGTTCGCGAAGCAAGCACTCCGGCGCGTCCGACGCGCGCCCAAAGGCAAGACCTGACTTGAGGTCGAACCAGAAGATGAACTGAGCGAAGTCGCAGAAAAAACAGCGGCTCGCATCGAACGGAGGAACCGATGTTCGATCGCTTCACGCGAGGCGCACGCGCGTGCGCCGTCTTGTTCGCCCTGCCCGCAGCCGCCATAGCTCTGAGCCAACCCGCCCAGGCACAGACAGAGCCGCCCGAAAATTACCCCAGCCGCAACATCTTGCTCGTGGTCCCATTCGCGGCCGGCGGACCGCCCGATGTCATCGCCCGCGTCTTGGCCCCCTCGATGAGCGAAACGCTCGGCCGAACGATCATCGTCGAGAACCGCCCGGGCGCGTCGACGACCATGGGAACGCTTGCGGTCACGCGTGCAGCGCCCGACGGTTACACGCTTCTCGCATCCAGTCTGTCGATGGTCGTCGTGCCGTACGTGCTGGCCAAGCCGGGTTTCGATCCGCTCGTAGATCTGAAACCCATTTCCACGACCGGTTCGAGCCCGCAGACACTCGTTGTCGACCAGGCGCTGCCGATCAGGACGGCAGCCGAGCTTGTCGCCTTCGCCCGTCGCAATCCCACCGACATCAAGGCCGCTCACACCGGCATCGGAACCTCGACGCATCTGGGCCTTCTCGCTCTGATGCAAGCCGGCAATTTCTCGACATTGCCGGTTCCCTATCGTGGTGCGTCACAGGCGATCTCGGACATCGTCGCCGGCCACATCTCACTCCTGATGACGGCTCCGAGTACATCGATCCAGCTCGCGCGTGATGGCAAGGTACGCCTCCTCGGCCTGACCGGCACGAAACGCATGTCAGCGATGCCGGAGTTGCCGACGCTGAAGGAACAAGGTCTCGATCTCTCGAGCCTCGACGCCGGCGTCTGGTTCGGCCTATCCGCACCGGCCGGGACACCCGATCCGATAGTCTCCAAACTCAACGCCGCGACCCGCAAGGCACTCGAAGACAAGACCGTCACCGAAACGCTCGCACGCAACGACACCACCACCTTCGCGAGCACACCCCAAGAATTCGACAAACTGATCCGCGACCAGATCGTCGTCTGGCGCGAGGTCATGAGGAAAGCCGGCATCAAGCCGGAATGATCGTAACCACAGATCAATGCACGATCGGGAGATTAGCTTGGCGATAAAGTTTCGCAACGCTGCAACCATAGCGCTGATGTCACTGCCCTGCCTGCAACTCGCCCTTACATCAACCGCCCTCGCCCAACAGGAGCCGCCATCCGCCTATCCATCGCGCAACATCCTGCTGCTCATTCCACTGCCGCCGGGGGGACCGCCCGATACGATCGCACGCGTGTTGGCCCCCGCCATAAGCGAAGCCCTCGGAAAGCCGGTGGTCGTGGAGAACCGCCCAGGCGCGAGCACGTCGATCGCCTCGCAGGCCGTCGCACGTGCAGCACCCGATGGATACACCTTGCTCGCCTCGGATCTTTCGATCGCAGTCGTACCGCACATCCTGGCGAAACCGGGCTTCGATCCGCTGAAGGATTTCCGCCACGTCGGCCGCACCGCCAACACGGTGCTGACGCTCAATATCACCCCGGCCCTCCCAGCCAAGACGACGCAGGAGTTCATCGCACTGGCCAAGTCGAAGCCCGGCGAGATCAAAGCCGCCCATGCCGGCATCGGCACACCGCCGCATCTGGGCAACGTCGCCTTCATCCAGACCACGGGTGTCGAGCTGACCCAGGTTCCCTACCGCGGCGCCGCCCTTGCCATCGCCGACGTCGTCGGCGGCCATGTCTCGATGCTGGTCACCGCACCATCGACCGCCATCGCACTCGCACGCGACGGCAAGATCCGCATGCTCGGCATGACCGGCCTCAAACGCCTTACCGCTTTACCGGAAGTTCCGACACTGAAGGAAGCCGGCGTCGACATGGCCGCCCTCAATGACGGCGTCTGGTTCGGCATATCGGCCCCGGCAGGAACGCCCGACGCTATCGTCGCGAAACTCAATGCGGCGATCAAAAAAGCCACCGCCGACAAGGGCGCCGTCGAGAAGCTCGCCAAATCCGACATCGCGACCACGTCCAGCACGCCGGCCGAGTTCGAAGCACTCGTTCGCAGCCAGACCGGAATCTGGCGTGATCTCATGAACAAATCCGGCGTGAAGCCGGAGTAATCGCTCTGGAGCACCGCCGGATCGCTCTTCCCCCGAATCACGAGCACTCCGTTACACTGGCGAACTGATCCAACGCTGATATAGAATGCGTGTCGATCCCATCGCCAATATCGGGAGTGCCCACCCATCCGCTGCGACACGACGAGCCTGCGCGCACTGGCATCGCTCGTTGCGGCGCTGCTTTTCCTCGTCTGTTCACATGCGGCTGACGCCCAGCAGCAGCAGCAACAACAGCGTCGTGGGCAGCGAATCGATCCGCGCATCGACTACGAAGCTGTCATGTATGCCCAGCCCCGCCTCATCGACGAGGTGCTGGCCCACGTGCTCCCGACCGACAAAACCGAGCCCAGCACTTACTTCCTCGGCTTCGCCGGCTGGGCCGAGCAAGACGTGTTCATCCGCGAAGTCTCGCAGGCGCGCGACGTCGTCGACGAGCGGCTCGGCACGAGCGGACGGTCGCTGCTCCTCGTCAATCATGCAGCGGCGCTTGAGGAAGTGCCACTCGCCACCGTCACCAATCTGGAAATTGTCCTGCGCCGCATCGGTCGCATCATGAACACCCGGAAGGACACGCTGATCCTCTTCCTCACATCGCACGGCATCGAGAACCTTTTCGCGGTCCAGTTTCCCGGTTTCCCACTCAATCACCTCACACCGCAGCGGCTGGTGCAGGCGCTTGACCACGCCGGCATCGAGAACCGAATAGTGATCATCTCCGCCTGTCATTCCGGGAGCTTCATCCCCGCCTTGAGCCGGCCGAAAACGCTCGTGCTGACCGCCGCCCGCGCCGACCGCACCTCGTTCGGCTGCGAGAATGAGAACGACTGGACCTTTTTCGGGAACGCGCTGTTCAATCACGGCCTGCGGAAAACGACATCGTTCAAGGAAGCCTTCGCAAGCGCCAAAATTCTGATTACGCAGTGGGAATCCAAGGAGAAGTTCACGCCTTCCGAGCCCCAGATCTCGTTGGGGCCGGACATCGAACCGATCCTCGAGAGGCTTGCCCGCCCCCGCGCCGCCGCGGCGTTCCCGATCGCGCGTGACTGATGCAGGCCGTGCGTGGTCCAAAGTGAGCCTGTCTGTCGGCAACTCGATTGTGAACTACCGAAAAACTGCTTAGGATCTCCCCGCAGTCTGCGACAGACTGCCGCCACTTTGGGAATGCAAGCGCATCCGGCCTTCCGTCGGACTTCGCCGGCAGTCCCCACGAACAAATGCAACGACAACGCTCAGTGTGATTTCGATCCACTGCTCCGGGAGACGCCCATGCGAATCGCGACGACACTCGCTTCATTGGCGATGGCGGCATCGACGGCCGCGCTCATCGCGGCAGCGCCACTCCGACCCGCCCTTGCTCAAGCTCCCGCCGCAGCCTCCGTCGCTATCGACACCGACGACATCGGCGGCGTCGTGCGCGGTCCCGGTGGCGGCGCCGAGGCCGGCGTCTGGGTCATCGCGGAGACGCGCGATCTTCCCGTCCGCTTCATCCGCATCGTCGTGACGGACGACCAAGGCCGCTACGTGATTCCGGATCTGCCTAAGGCAAACTACGATGTCTGGGTCCGCGGCTACGGCCTCGTCGACAGCCCCAAGGTCAAGAGCGAGCCGGGCAAGCAGCTGAATATAAACGCCGTTCCGGCACCGAACGACGCTGCCGCAGCAGAGTACTATCCGGCCGCCTACTGGTTCGCCATGCTCGAAATCCCAAAGCCCGACCAATTCGGCGGCGGCAACAAGAGCATTCCAGCCAAGGTGAAGTACACCGACTGGCTCAACATCTTGAAGAACAACGGCTGCGTCGGCTGCCACCAACTCGGTCAGAAATCCACTCGCACCATCCCTGACATGTTCATGAAGGAAGCGAACGGCAACCATGCCGACGCGTGGATGCGTCGCATCCAGTCCGGCCAGGCCGGTGAAAACATGATCAACCTGGCCGGCGGTGAGCTCGGCGGTGCGCCCTTCAGGTATTTCGGCGAATGGACCGAAAGGATCGCGAAGGGTGAACTCCCTACCGACAAGCCGGTGCGTCCGCAGGGCAAAGAGCGCAACATCGTCGTCACGCTGCGGGACTGGCACAACCCCAAGCAGTATCTCCACGATCTCATCGCATCGGACCGCCGCTACCCCACGGTCAACGCGTACGGCCCAGTCTACGGCCAGTGCGAGCACGCCTGCGACGACATGCCGATTCTCGATCCGGTGAAGAACGTCGCCACGACCTTCGTTCTGCCAACCACTCCAGACATGCCTTTGGCGCTGGGACCGGGCAACGCCGGCTCGATCAAGATTCTGCAACCCTCGGCCTATTGGGGCGAGGAAAACATCTGGAACAGTCGCGCGAACAACCACAACTCCATGCTCGACCGGAAGGGTCGCGTGTGGATGGCAGCAACCGGCCACAAGCCCGACAATCCCGACTTCTGCAAGAAGGGTTCCAAGCATCCCTCCGCCGTCGAATTCCCGCTCGACCGCACCAACCGCCGTGTCACCGTTTATGATCCGGCCACCAAGAAATATACCGCCTACCAGACGTGCTTCGGCTCGCACCATCTCCAGTTCGGTTATGACGCCAACGAGACGGTGTGGATGAGCACCGGCGGCGGCGGTGGCAACGTCGGCTGGATCAACACCAAGCTGCTCGACGAAACCGGCGACATCGAGAAGGCGCAGGGCTGGACGCCCATCGTCCTCGACACCAACGGCGACGGCGTACGCGGCGAGTGGACCGAGCCCGGCAAACCGATGGACCCAAAGAAGGATATGCGGATCGGCCCGACGTTCTACGCGGTCATGCCGAGCCCGGTGGACGGCTCGATCTGGGGCGCGCTGCGTGGCAATCCGGGCGCGGTCGTCCGCGTCGATCCCGGCAAGAATCCGCACAAGGCCCTGTCGGAAATCTACTATGTCCCGATGCCCGGCTTCGGCGTTCGCGGCGGCGATATCGACAAGCAGGGTCGCGCGGTCGTCTCGCTCGCCTCCGGCCATATGGGCATCTTCGATCGTCGCAAGTGCAAAGGCCCGCTCAACGGCCCTACCGCGACCGGCAACCATTGCCCCGAAGGCTGGACGTTCCACCAGTACCCTGGCCCCGGCTTCAAGGGCATGGGCGAGAACAGCGTCGAGTCGAGCTACTATTCGTGGGTCGACCATCACAACGTGTTCGGCATGGGCGAAGACATCCCGATGTCGACCGCCAACCAGATGGACGGCCTGGTAGCGCTCGACAAGGACGGCAAGATGGTCTCGATCCGCGTCCCTTATCCGCTCGGCTTCTACGCCAAGGGCTTCGACGGCCGCATCGACGACCCGAAAGCCGGTTGGAAGGGCCGCGGCCTCTGGGCCGCCAACGGCGACCGTACGCCCTGGCTGATCGAAGGCGGCAAAGGGACTAAGCCGCTCGCCGCACACTTCCAGTACCGCCCCGATCCTCTCGCGAAATGATTGGCCGGCGACAAGAAATGTCGCCGCTCGCGATTTCGTGAGCCGAAGTGAACGCGATCCGCGGCGGCATAGTGACAAAGTCACCGTGCCGCCGCCTTACTTTGGCATAAGAGTGAGCCGGATAGGCGCCCTGAGCGTAACGCCTGACAACCACTCCACGAGCCGACGAATGCAACGACATCTTTCAATCCACGCTTTCGTGCTGACGGCGACATTGGCCAGCCTTGGGGTCGGTGCCGCAGCCGAAGGCCAGCGCGGCCTGAACGATCTCCAAAGGCAGATCGCTGCGGATCATCCCGACGCCCGCTCCCTGACTGCCGAGCAGTTCGAGGCTCGCCTCGCGGCCTCCGCCGACGTGGTCATATTCGACGTACGCGACAGAGCCGAGTTCGAGGTGAGCCGCTTGCCGGGCGCCGTACTCGTCGAGCCCCACATTACTGCCCAGGAGTTCATTCAGCGCCACGGCGAGGACCTCGCCGGGAAAACCGTGCTGCTCTACTGCTCGGTCGGCGTCCGGTCTTCCGCGTTGGCCCAGCGCATCGAAAGCTCTGCCCGCACGGCGGGTGCTGATGGCGTTTTCAACCTGAGCGGTGGCGCCTTCTCCTGGCATAATACCGGACGCCGCCTTGTCGCCGGCAACGGCGACACCGAGAAAGTGCACGGCTATAACCGCTCGTGGTCGCGCTATGTCGACTTCGACAACCTCGTCAAGCTCCCGCACCGCTGGGGCTGGTGAACGAAGGCAAACGCCCCTGCGGTGTAGTCGGCGAAACCTGACGCTCAGGCGGCCCGCCCGGCGAGAAAGTAGCGAACCCTACACCGCGGCTAGCGCCTGATCGAGATCCGCTATGATGTCCGCGACGTCCTCGATTCCGATCGACAACCGCACGACATCCGGCCCAGCTCCGGCAGCCTTCCGCTGTTCATCCGTCAGCTGCCGATGCGTGGTCGACGCCGGATGGATCACGAGGCTACGCGTGTCCCCGATGTTCGCCAGATGCGAAAACAGCTTCAGCCCTGCGACGAGAGCGATCCCCGCCTCGTAGCCGCCCTTCACCCCGAACGTGAACACCGCACCCGCACCTTTCGGCGCGATCTTCATCTGCAGTGCATGGTTCGGGCTCGACGGCAGGCCGGCGTAGTTCACCCACGCGACCTTCGGATGCTGTTCCAGAAACGTGGCGACCGCGAGGGCGTTCTCGCAGTGCTTCTGCATACGCAGCGGCAACGTCTCGATACCCGTCAGGATCAGGAACGCGTTGAACGGCGAAATCGCCGGCCCGATATCACGCAGTCCCATCACGCGGGCGGCGATGGCAAACGCGAAATTGCCGAACGTCTCGGCGAGCTTCATGCCGTTGTAGGACGCATTCGGCTCGACCAGCGTCTTGTAGCGATGCTTCGCGCCGAGCCAGTCGAATGTCCCGCAATCGACGATAGCGCCGCCGATCGAACTGCCGTGACCACCCATGAATTTGGTGAGCGAATGCACGACGATATCGGCGCCGAACTGCTTGGGCTGGCACAGGTAGGGCGAGGCCAACGTGTTGTCGACGATCAATGGAATACCAGCCTTCTTGGCGATTGCCCCGATCGCGGCGAGATCGATGACGAGCCCCCCGGGGTTCGCGATCGATTCCACGAAGATCGCCTTGGTCTTCGGCGTAATCGCCTTCTCGATCGAAGCCGGATCGGTGGAATCGGCCCACACGACGTTCCAGTTGAACTTCTTGAAGCTGTGGTTGAACTGGTTGATCGACCCGCCATAGAGCTGCCGCCCCGCGACGAACTCGTCGCCCGGCTCAAGCAGCGTATGGAACACGAGAAACTGCGCGGCATGGCCGGAAGCGACCGCAAGTGCTGCCGTGCCGCCCTCGAGCGCCGCGACCCGGCCTTCGAGAACCGACTGGGTCGGATTGGTCAGCCGCGTGTAGATGTTCCCGAAAGCCTCCAGCCCGAACAGCGAGGCGGCGTGATCGGCGTCATTGAACACGAACGAAGCCGTCTGGAAGATCGGCGTCACGCGCGCGCCTGTCGATGGATCGGGAGCAGCGCCCGCGTGCACGGCGAGCGTAGCGAATTTCGGCGATTGATCGGCTGCCATCGGATGACCTCCCTGGGCTGGCAATCCCGAAAGCATAGGCCATACTGCCCCGCACGGGAAAGGAAAGCTCTCGGTTCAGAACGAGCAGCCTCGGGCCCCGAGCGAATTGTCCGCTATCCTGCGACCGGCTCTTTGATGATATAGCGGTGCACGTTCTTGGCCTTCACCTTTGCCTCGCTGATCGCCCACCCGCGCACCGAAATGCCGGCCTCGTGCACGGTATTCGGATCCCCCGACACCAGCGGATGCCACCATGCGAGATCTTTCCCGTCCCGGACCAGCCGATAGCCGCACGTGGACGGCAGCCAGTCGATCTCGCGAACCGCAGCCGCATCGATCTTGATGCAGTCGTGCACCACCGCGAAGCGATTCCCATAGTCGGAACAGCGGCACGACCCCACATCGAGCAGCCGGCAGGCGAGCCGGGTCAGCTCGACCTCCTTGGTCTCCTCGTCCTCGAGTTTGACGAGGCAGCAGCGACCGCAGCCATCGCACAGCGACTCCCACTCTTCCGCGTTCATCTCGTCGAGTGTCTTGGTCCGCCAGAACGGCTCTACCGGCTGTTGCAAACTGATCCCTCGCGCTTGACCCGCGGACGATGATAAACAAACGGAATTCCGCCGTCATGTGAGTCGATTGGATAGCAACAGCGCACGGGAATTGCTACGTGCCCGGTCGCCCAGCCCCCAGCGTCGTGCTATTCGAGAGGTGAACCGCACCTTGCATCGCATGTCGAAGCGAACTGATTGAAGCCCAACAGAGGTCCGAAAACCGTGAGCGACTGGTTCTTCCGACAAGGCGGGAGCAATCGCCGGATCAATTGGCTCGGCATCGATGCCTGGGTCGATTCGACCGCGGCTACCGTCTGGGATCGCAGCAAGGATTTCTACAACGGCCTGTCGAGCTATTTCGCGCGGTTCCGCCTCGTCGGCTGGCGCAAGCTCGCCAATGAAGGCATCTCCGAGTGCTTGACCTTGGGTGCCGGCGGCCTCGTGGTCCTCTACATCCTGGCGCTGCCGGCATTGACCGAGATCGAGGACGGCAAGCTGGTTGCCGGTGGCAAGTACAGCGTCAAATTCCTCGACATCGATGGCAACGAGATCGGCAAGCGCGGCATCAACCTCAACGACGCTGTTCCGCTCGAGGACATCCCCGAGCACATGATCAAGGCCGCGATGGCGACCGAGGACCGGCGATTCTACGAGCACTTCGGCGTCGACGTCCTCGGCACCACCCGGGCTCTCGTGGAAAACATCAAGGCCGGCGAGACCGTGCAGGGCGGCTCGACCTTCACCCAGCAGCTCGCCAAGAATCTGTTTCTGACGTCCGAACGCTCGCTGCAGCGCAAGATCAAAGAGGTCTTCTACGCCTTTTGGCTGGAATCCCGCTACACCAAGCGGGAAATCCTCAAGATGTACCTCGACCGCGCCTACATGGGTGGTGGCGCATTCGGCGTCGAGGCAGCATCGCAGTTCTATTTCGGCAAATCGGTGCGCGAGATCTCGATGGCCGAAGCCGCCATGCTGGCCGGGCTCTTCAAGGCGCCGACGAAGTTTGCTCCGCACGTCAACCTGCCATTGTCGCGCGCGCGCACCAACGAAGTGCTGTCGAACCTCGTCGAAGCGGGTTTTTATACCGAAGGTCAGGTCCACCAGGCCCGCCTCTACCCCGCCCAGACCATCGAGCAGCGCCAGACCAACAGCCCCGACTGGTTCCTCGATTGGGCCTTCGAGGAGGTTCAGAAGCTGATGGACGGCAAGGGCCAGCACACCCTCACCGCGCGCCTCACCGTCGACCTCGCGATACAGAAGCATGCGGAGGAAACACTGAGCTCCACCATCCGCCAGAAGGGGCGGCAGCACCGCTTCAATTCCGGTGCGTTCGTGATCATGGAGCCCGATGGAATGGTGCGGGCGCTGGCAGGCGGACCGGACTATGGCGAGAGCCAGTTCAACCGTGCCACGAATGCACGCCGGCAGCCCGGCTCTTCTTTCAAGATCTACGTCTATGCGACCGCGGTCGAACGCGGCAACATGACGCCCGACAGCGTCGTCACGGACAGCTCCCCCTCGTGCGGCAACTGGCATCCGCAAAACTATGGCGGCAGCCACGGATCCGGCGGGCGCATGCCGATGTGGATGGCGCTTGCCAAGTCGCTCAATACGACAGCGACCGCACTCTCCCTGCGCTTCGACCGTGACAACGTGATCGAGATGACGCGCCGCGTCGGTATCCGCGGCATCCGCAAGTCCTGCTCGATGGCGCTCGGCGACTATGGCATCACGCCGATCGAGCATACGGGCGGCATGGCCGTGTTCATCAATGGCGGCAAGCGAGCAAAGCCCTACGGTGTGCTCGAGATCACAAATTCCAAGGGCGAGGTCGTCTACAGCCACGAGCGCGATGAACCCGAAGCAGCACAGATCATGGCCCCGCGCGTTGCCCATGCCATGGCCCAGATGATGCAGCGCGTCGTGACCGACGGCACGGCGAAGTCGGCCTCGCTCGATTTCACCCACGTCATCGGCAAAACTGGCACGAGCACCGGTCCGCGGGATATCTGGTTCGTCGGCGGCACCGGCAAGTACGTGACCAGCGTATGGTTCGGCAACGACGACAACCGCCCCATGGCCGGCGGTGCAACCGGCGGCGGCATTGCAGCACCGGCCTTCCAACAGTTGATGGCACCGATCCACGGCACGACGCGGATTCCGACCATTCCGGGTTTGCGACCGCATCCAGTGCAGGAGGCCGAGCGAAACCAGATCTCAGCCGAGACGCAGAAGCGCGATCAAGTTGCTGCCGGCCAGGCGAGCGGCCCGCGCCGCCAGCAGAGCATTATGCCGAACGAAACCAGAGAGGCGCTGAAGAAGCTCTCCCAGATGATGCGCAAGGCCGGCGGCTTGCCCGGAGAGCCGCCCGCCGACAACGGTCGTTCGTCTTCCCCGCCGCCACTCCAGCAGGGCGCGCCCGCCCAGCCCGTGCCCGAACGCCGCGCCGAAGCGAGCCCCTCTCCTGTCGACACCACGAGCGCGATCCGTGCGCGGCAATAGCGCCACGCACCGTATCGAAGACGCGATGCGAACTCTTGATATGATCCTCTGATGGCTCTCTCCGGCACGACAGTTTCATTCGGCTACCGCCTCGTCCGCCTCCGGCGAATGCTGCTGACGGGCCTGTCGATCTCGACCAACGCTGTCCTGTTTGCCGTAATTTCTCTGGTCCTCGGCATCGGCTCGGCTTTCTGGATGGTCGACCGCGGCACCGCCCTCACCACCCAGCGCAATGGTCCCTGGTTGATGTGGACTCGCGCCGGACAGAGGGATCTCGATCCCTACACGCGCGCCCGCCAAGCCAAGGCCGGCAACTTGCCGCTCAGCACGCAGATCGCCGCGACCTGGGAAGCGCGCTACGACATCGAGGGGCGCCGGCTGCATTCGAGTTGCGAATACCTCCTCGAATCCGAACCCATCGACGCGACCTGGTTCAGCCTCGCCGTCTACGACGACAACGGCCTGCTGATTCCCAACTCCGCCGACCGCCATTCTTTCACGAGCCAGACGATCGCGGCCAATCCAGACGGCTCGTTCTTCATCGTGCTCGCGCGCGAGGCACGCCCAGGCAACTGGCTTCCGGTCGGCGGCGCCGGTAGGATCTCGCTTCTACTCACCATGATCGAGCCCAAGCCATCGGTTACCGAAAGCGCCCAGCAGCTACCCAGCATACGCAGGATCGGCTGCCGATGAGTTTTCTCAAACATCTCCTTTCGCGATGGCCGGTGTTTGCTGCAGCGCTCGTCGCGGCCGGCATCGTGCACATCTGCACCGTGTTCGCGATGCCCTATCTGTATCGCAGCGATGCCGTCTCGCGCTTGCAGCGCACGCTGCCGATCAACGCGTTCGTGATCCTACCGCAGGCTCGCCCCCGTGCGCAGGTGCTCCCCTACCAGACACCCGACGCACGCTACGCGATCTGCCGCTTCGATCTGAGCGAGGGTCCCCTCGTCGTCCGCGCGCTGCTGGCCGAACCGGGCTGGACGCTGACCGCTTACGGCCCAGGCGGCGAAAGCTTCTATTCTATTCCGGCCCCCGAACAGCGCCGCATCAGCCTCAATCTCCTCGTCCTGCCTGGCGGCGAGCGCTTCCTCGGCCCCATGCATGATGCCCGCTCCCTCGACCAGGACGTCAGCCAGGTGACATCCCCCCATCGTTCCGGCCTGATCGTTATCCAAGCCCCTTTGAAGGGACGCACCTACATGACCGAGATCGAACAGGCGCTGTCGCAGGCCACCTGCCGGAAGTTGAGCTATTGATCGCTCAACTCCTGGCTTCGCTCCTGCCCCAGGAAGTCGCCGCAGCCGCGCCCGTGACTATTCTGGCCGCCTTGCTCGCTGGACTGGCACGCGGTTTCTCCGGCTTCGGCGCCGCCATGATCTATGTTCCGATCGCATCCGCGTCGCTCGGGCCTGTCGTCGCGATGCCCGTCCTGCTGATCGCCGACCTTGCCGTCGCCAGCCCGATGATCGCGCACGCCTTCAAGTCCTGCTCGTGGATCGACGTGCGCCGGGTCGCCATCGGTGGCCTGATCGGGTTGCCGATCGGAAACCAGATCCTCACGGCTGTCGACCCGATCACGGTCCGCTGGGCCGTCACTGTGCTGATCTTCATCTCGCTCTGGCTGATGCTGTCGAATTGGCGCCTACCGGCCGGCCCCTCGCCGAAGGTCGCAGCAGGCGTCGGCCTCGTCTCGGGCCTGATGAGCGGCCTCGCCCAGATCGGCGGCCCGCCA
>LNFM01008699.1_pt1 | contig 15185 bp, 14 predicted proteins | sample 596031 | NCBI WGS metagenome assembly LNFM01 (sample SAMN04254537, study PRJNA301005) | activated carbon metagenome | isolation source: dual media filters at the Ann Arbor, Michigan drinking water treatment plant | place: USA: Ann Arbor | reverse complement strand
AGTGCATCACCATGATTTAATTTCTCACCATGAATAAGGCGCCTGGCAAAAAGGAAAACTACCTGAAGAAATCGATGAAGGGAGTCGCGTTGCCCTTGCAAACTTCAATAAGTTTAGGGTTCGGATCAGTGACAAATTCATTAGGCAGATTGCAAAGGATCTTTCTACGACTTGTGCACAGATAGGAATCACGCCTGACAAACAAGCTTCCGAACAGATAATCACTCGGGCGCTGCTTTTATCGCAAGATCTGCAAGAAAAAATTGGAGACGCACTCCGCACTCTTGATAGTGATGAAGATAAAATTACAAATGATACGTAAGTCTCTCCTTATTAATTATCGTATTAAAAAATTCTGGCATCTTTAATTATTTTCGAAGGTCGTCAGCGTCTGGATCTGCATATATTCGCGGACACCCTCGACGCCGGCGCGCCGGCCGATGCCGCTCTGCTTGACGCCGCCGTAGGGCGCCCGGCGATTGACGCTTTGCGTGCCGTGGGTGTTGACGAAGACCGAGCCCGCTTCGATGCGGCGGGCGACGTCGAGCGCGGCATCGACGTTCTTGCTCCACACCGAGCCGCCGAGGCCGTAAATCGTGTCGTTGGCCCGCGCGATGGCGTCGTCCAGGTTTTTATAGGTGACGATCGGCAGCAGCGGGCAGAACTGCTCCTCGCGCATCAGCCGCGAATCCTCCTTCACGCCGGTGGCGATCATCGGCGGCAGGAAGTAGCCGCCATCGGTCTTGGTTTCCTCGCGCAACGTGCCGAGACGCTGCACCTTGGCGCCGGCCTTCTCGGTCTCGGCGATCAGCTCCTTGGCCCGCTCGAACGCCCGCGCGGTATGCATCGGGCCCATGGCGACGCCGGGCGCCAGGCCGTCGCCGACCACCATCTTGTTCACGACGCCGCTGAAGGCCTCGACGAATTTGTCGGCGATCGACTCGGGCACATAGACGCGCTTGATCGCCATGCAGACCTGGCCGGTCATGCGGTAGACCGCGCCCGCCATGCGCTCCATCGCCTCGGGACCGAGGTCGGCATCTTCCAGCAGGATCGCCGGATCGTTGCCGCCGAGCTCCAGGGTGATGCCTTTGATCGTCTCGGCCGCGTTGGCCATGATCTTGGCGGCTGAAGGGATCGAGCCGGTGAAACCGATCTTGTCGACGCCGGGACTGCGCGTCAGCGCGTCGCCGATTTCGGTCGGCAGGCCGGTGACGATGTTCAAGAGGCCCGGCGGCAATTCGGAGGCGAAGGCCGTCGCGTAGTCGATCAGGCCGAGCGGGCAGCTCTCGGGCGGCTTGAGGACGACGCCGTTGCCGGCGAGCAGCGCCGGCAGGAACTGCTGCACGGCCAGCGTGACCGGCGCGTTCCACGGCACGATGGAGACGACGACGCCGAACGGGATATGGCCGATGAAGGTGCGGCCGTTGGGCGCATCCATCTCGCGCGGATGATCCAGCTCGTCGGCCAGTTCCAGAGTCAATTCCATGCGCTTGCCGACGCCGGCCAGTTCGCCCTTCGCTTCCGTCAGCGTCTTGCCGTTCTCGCGCACGAACAGTTCGGCGCGCGCCGGGATATTCTCGTCGGCCTTCTTCAGGGCGCGCGCCAAAACCGCCGCGCGCTCCTTGAAGCTGAGCTTGGCCCAGGCCGGCTGTGCCTTGCGCGCCGCCGCGATCGCCGCCGCGACATCGTCCGGCGTGCCGCGCGGCACTGTGCCGACCAATTCATCGGGACGCGCCGGATTGAAGACCTCGATCAGCCTGTTGCTGTTCACCGGCTTGCCGCCGATCAACATGCTGGCGTGAACGGGCGCGGGGCGGCTGCTCATGAAATTCTCCCTGGTCTATCTTGATTTTGTCCGATCATAGCGGACCGGACGGCGGCATATCCATGGGCTTTTCTCGCGCCGGCTACGGGTGTTAGATGGAGCCACGGTCGCCGCCCGCCCCGCAGTTCCGGAGAGTTCGCCATGCGCACCATCGATGCCGACGCCCATGTGCTCGAAACGCCCTACACCTGGGAGTTCATGGACGAGGCCGACCGCCGCTATGCGCCGATGATCGTCGCGCAGACCTCGGGCGCGAGCATCGCCGCCAACGACGGCAAGAATTCGCAGAAGGAATTCTGGATCAGCGACGGCCGGCTGATCCCCAAGGACAAGAACGTCGGCAACAACACGCCGGAGGCGGCGCGCGAAATGCGCGACATCGACGCGCGGCTCAAGCATATGGACGAGCTGAACATCGACGTCCAGGTGCTCTACCCGACCTTCTTCATCTGGCCCTATACGCAAAAGGCGCGCGTGCAGCAGGCCCTGGTCAAGGGCTACAACCGCTGGCTCGCTGAGATCTGGAAGAAAAGCGGCGACCGGCTGCGCTGGGTCGCCATGGTCTCGACCTTCGATCTGTCGACGGCGCGCGCGGAATTGTCCTTCGCCAGGGACAACGGCGCCTGCGGCGTCTACATGCGCGGCCTGGAAGCGGACCGCAAGCCGAGCGATCCCTATTTCTTCCCGCTCTATGCCATCGCCGAAGAGATGAACCTGCCGATCTGCTTCCATTCGGCGGCCGGCTGCTTCAGCCATCACGACTTCTTCATCGACGATTCGGGCTTCAACAAGTTCAAGCTGTCGACCATCGGCGGCTTTCACATGCTGGTGATGGAGGGCGTGCCGCAGATGTTCCCCAAGCTGCGCTGGGGCTTCGTCGAGGTCAGCGCGCAATGGCTGCCCTACATGCTCAACGATCTCGCCCTGCGTTTCAAACGGCGCGGCAAGCGGCTGCCGGCGAACCCGCTGGCGGCCAACAACATGTATGTCGCCTGCCAGGTGACCGACGATCTCCCCGCCATCCTGCGCGTCGCCGGCGAGAATCATCTCGTCGTCGGCACGGACTACGGCCACCATGACACCTCGACCGAGATCGAGGCGCTGCGGCTGCTGAAAAGCGACGGCAAGATTTCGCCGGCGGCGGCCGACAAGATTCTCGGCGCCAACGCCAAGGCCCTTTACGGGATCTAGCCGGCTTTCGCGCCGGATTCCTTCGGCGCCGCCGGGTCCATCTCCAGGCTGGCGGCGACGACCGCGCGGCGCTGCCACAGCCAGGCGAAGGCGATGAGCGACAGCGCGCCGCCGGCGACGAACACGGCGGGCAGGCCCACCGCTTCCGACACGCTGCCCATGATGAGCGCGCCGAGCGCCGGCGTGCCGCGGAAGATGACGCCATAGAGGCTCATGACGCGGCCGCGCACGCTGCTTTCCACCGCGTTCTGCATCAGCGTCTGGGTGCTGGTGCCGTTCACCGTCATGGCGGCGCCGGCGATGAAGGCGCAGCCGAGGCCGACGGTGAAATAGCCGGTCGCCGCCAGGAGCATGATGGCGGCGGCGCCGACCGGCAGGCTGCAGAGCGAGTAAAGGCTGAGGTTCCTGACGCTCCCGCGCTGCGCCATCCAGATCGCCGCCGACAGCGCCCCGAGCCCTGCCGCCGAGGTCAGCATCGACAGGCCGTGAGCGCCCATGCCGTAAATCAGATCGGAGACGCCGGGCAGCAGGTCGATGAAGGGCTTGAGGCCGAGACTGACCGCGTTGAGCGCCAGCAGCATCGGGCCGATGCCGGGATGACGGACGGCATAGGCGAGTCCGTCGTAAGTCTGGCGGAAGATATTGCCCTTCTTGCTCGCATATTCTTCCGGGTAGAGGTCGCGCATCATGTAAAGGCCGACCAGCATGGAGAGGAAGCTCAGGGCGTTGAAGCCGAAGGCGGCGCCGATGCCCCAATGGACGATGATGAAGCCGCCGACCGCCGGACCGAGGAAGCGCGCGAGATTGAAGATGCCGGCGCTCAGCGCGATGGCGGGTCCGATGTTGGGCTTGCTGACCATCCCCGCCATCATGGCGAGGCGCGCCGCCGTGTTGAACGACATGACGATGCCGAGGAACAGCGACAAGCCGAACATCGTCCAGACGTCGATCCAGCCAAGGAAGGTCAGCGCCGTCAGCACGACGGCCTGAAGCATCGCCAGCATCTGCGTGACCTTCATGATCTTCAGGCGGTCGATGCGGTCGGCGAGCGCGCCGGCGATCGGCGCGAAGATCACGGTCGGAAACAGGTCGGCGAAAGCGATCAGCCCGAGCCAGGCCGGCGACTTGGTCAGCTCCCAGGTCAGCCAGCCGACGGCGATGCGTTGCGTCCACATGCCGACGAGGGCCAGGCTCGAGCCGATCGTGAACAGGCGGAAATTGCGCTCACTCAGCGCGCGGCCGATGCCGCCGTAGCTGCGTTTCGCCATGGGGGACTCTGACGCCGGGGAAAAGCCGGCAAAAAAGGGCAGATCGATCGGGAACGGACGGCCGAACCGGCCGGATGGGACGTTGTTCTAATCCCCTGCCCGGTTCGCCGCAACCGGCCCTGGCCTGCGGCATGGACAAAACCGCTGATTGACGCTGCGGAATGCCGAAGTCGAGGGTATAAAGCGCTGATGCTGAAAGAGGTTCCGCCATGCTGCCGCTGACGCCCGCCGAACTCGCCGCGCTGCTGCCGCCACTCTGTGAGCTGGCGCGCCGCGCCGGCGCCGAAGTTCTGCGCCATTACGAGAACGGCTTTACCGTCCGCGCCAAAGCCGACGACACCCCCGTCACCGAAGCCGACGAGGCTGCCGAAGCGATCATCCTGCCGGCGCTCGCCCCGCTGTTGCCCGGCGTGCCGGCGATTTCCGAGGAAGAAGCCGCCGCCGGTCTGTCGCCGGCGCTCAACGGCGCGCGCTTCTGGGCAGTCGATCCGCTCGACGGCACCAAGGAATTCATCAAACGCACCGGCGAGTTCAGCGTAAACATCGGCCTGATCGATGGGGGACGCCCCGTCCTCGGCGTGATCTACGCGCCAGTGACGCGGATGCTGTACGCCGCCGCCGGGCCCGGCAGCGCCTTTCGCCAGCGTGACGGCGGCGCGGCAGAAGCGATCCAGGCCCGCAGCGTGCCGGCTGAAGGCATGGTGGTGCTGGCCAGCCGCTCTCATGACAACGATCAAGCCTTGCGCGATCGCCTCGCCGCCCTGACGGTGCGCGAACGACGCAAGATGGGAAGTTCGCTCAAGTTCTGCATGATCGCCGAAGCGGATGCGGACATTTATCTCCGCATGGGCCCGACCTCCGAATGGGATACCGCCGCCGGCCAAGCCATTCTCGAAGCGGCGGGCGGCAGCGTCACCAATCTCGACGGCAGCCCGATGATTTACGGCAAGGCTCATAAGAATTATCGCAACCCCTCCTTCATCGCGCGCGGCCTGACGTGACCCGCATCCGCGTCGCGACACCCGACGCCATTGCCGATGCCGCCACATTGTTGCGCGCCGGCGAACTCGTCGCCTTTCCGACCGAGACGGTCTACGGCCTCGGCGGCGACGCCACCAACGACGCGGCGGTGGCGGCGATCTTCGCCGCCAAGGGCCGGCCGCAGTTCAATCCGCTGATCGTCCATGTGCCGGATCTCGAGGCCGCCGAAGCGCTGGTCGAGGTGACCGACAATGCGCACAAGCTCGCCGCCGCCTTCTGGCCCGGCCCGTTGACGCTGGTGCTGCCGCGCCGCAAGGATGCGCGCCTCTCCCTGCTGGTCAGCGCAGGCCTCGAGAGCGTGGCGATCCGCAGCCCGGACCATCCGGTCGCGCGCAAATTGCTGGCAGCCGCCGGCCGGCCGATCGCCGCGCCGAGCGCCAACCGCTCGACAGAAGTCAGCCCGACCACGGCCGACCATGTCGCGCGCTCCTTCGCCGGGGCCACCAACGGACCTGCCTTCATCCTGGACGGCGGCCCTTGCGACATCGGCATCGAATCGACCGTGCTCGACCTCAGCGGCGAGCGTCCGACCTTGCTGCGCCCCGGCGGTATCACGCCCGATGAGATCGCCGCCGTCATCGGGCCGATCGCGCGCGCCGACAAGACCGCGGATTTGGGCGGCGCCGCGCGGCCCTCGCCGGGCATGATGGCGCGCCATTATGCGCCGAAACGCCCGGTACGGCTCGACGCCACAACCGTTGCGCCAGAGGAAGCCTTGCTCGCCTTCGGGCCGGCGCCCCTCGCCGGCGCGGCCAAGACATTGAACTTGAGCGCAGAGGGCGACCTCGCCGAAGCCGCCGCCAATCTCTTCGCCATGCTGCGCAGTCTCGACGAACCACGCTTTTCCGCCATCGCCGTGATGCCGGTTCCCGAAACCGGTCTCGGACTCGCCATCAACGACCGATTGGCGCGCGCCGCCACCCCGGCTTAAACTGCTCGCATGAGCGCTCCGCCCCCCACCGTCCGCAACGATGCGCCGATCGCGTTGAGCGACGCCGATCGTGAAGTCTTGGCCGCGATCAGAATCGTCGTCGGCCCGAAGGGCTGGATCGACGGCGCCAGCGACATCGAACCCTACCTGCACGATCAGCGCGGACTCTATGTCGGCCGCACCCTCGCCGTGGTGCGCCCGGCCAGCACCGAAGAAGTTGCCGCGGTGGTTAGCCTGTGCGCCGCCGCAAAATTGCCCATCGTGCCGCAAGGCGGCAACACCGGCCTCGTGATCGGTTCGGTGCCGGACAGTTCGGGACGCAGCATCGTGCTGAGCCTCGCGCGCATGAACAGCATCCGCGAAATCGATGCGATCAACGCCACCATGACGGTTGACGCCGGCTGCGTGCTCGCCAGCCTGCAGCAGGCCGCCGCCGATGCCGGAAAGCTGTTTCCGCTCAGCCTTGGCGCCGAGGGCAGCTGCATGATCGGCGGCAACCTCTCGACCAACGCCGGCGGCGTGCAAGTGCTGCGCTACGGCAACGCGCGCAACCTCGTGCTCGGCCTTGAAGTCGTGCTGCCCGACGGCCGCGTCTGGAACGGCCTGCGCGGCTTGCGCAAAGACAACACCGGCTACGATCTCAAGCAGCTGTTCATGGGCGCCGAGGGCACCCTCGGCATCATCACCGGCGCGGTGCTGCGCCTGTTTCCGCAGCCGCGCGCCGTCGTCACCGTCTTCGCCGCCGTGCCGAACCTGCCCGACGTGATGGAGCTGCTCGGCGAGGCCCAGGCGGCGACCGGCGAAGCGGTGCGCGGCTTCGAATTGATCCCCGAGATCGGCGTTGAATTCGTCACCCGCCACATTCAGGGCACGCAACGGCCGCTCAGCACCGTTTCGCCCTGGTATCTGTTGATGGAATTCGCCGGCGGCGACGACAAGCTGCGCGGCGGCGTCGAGGCCTTCCTCGCCGGGGCCTTCGAATCCGGCCGCATCGCCGATGCGACGATCGCCGAAAGCGAGGCGCAGGCCAAGCAGCTCTGGCGCATCCGCGAGACTCTGCCCGAAGCCCAGACGCGCGAGGGCGGCAGCATCAAGCATGACGTCGCCGTGCCAATCTCGCGCATCGTCGAACTGATCGAGCAAGGATCGCAGCGCCTGCAATCCTGGATGCCCGGCGTGCGCCCCTTCCCCTTCGGCCATATCGGCGACGGCAATATCCACTTCAACGTCAGCCAGCCGCCGGACATGGACAAGGCCGCCTTCATCGCGCGCTGGGACGAAGCCAACAAGATCGTCCACGACCTGACGGTGGCTTTGCACGGCAGCTTTTCCGCCGAGCATGGCATCGGCCGCTTGAAGCGCGCCGAACTGGTCCGTTACCGGTCGGACGTCGAAGTCGATCTCATGCGCCGCCTGAAGGCCGCGATCGATCCCGACGGCCTGATGAATCCCGGCATCATCCTGTGAGCCTGTTCTCCGCCTCGCCGATCAACTGGCCGCCGATTGCGCCGGCTTGGCAACGCGCCGCCTTGTGGGCATGGATCGCGGGGATGGCGACCGTGGCCTTCTTCTCGCTCAATTCGCGCTACGGGCCGCCCGAGGGGGCCGGGATGGACAAGATCTTCCATTGCGCCGGCTATATGGTGCTCGCCCTGCAGACGCAGCCGGTCTTTTCGACGCGCCGCGCCGCGCTCATCGCCGCGCTCGCCATGATCCCCTTCGGCATCGCCATGGAAATCGGCCAGGACTTCGTGCCGGGCCGCCGCGCCGATAGTTTCGATGCCCTCGCCAACAGCGCGGGCGCCTTGATGGGCCTTGCGCTGGCGCCGGCCTTCCGCCGCGTCTGCGCGCGCATCGTCGCGCGGCTGTCGCGGCGTTAATTGCCCGTATAGCTGACGCGCCAAATCACGTTTGCGACGTCGTCGGCGACCAGCAGGCTTCCGTCCTTGGCGATCGCCGTGCCGACCGGCCGGCCGATCACGCGGGCCGTGGACTCGCCCTCGACCCATAAGCCCGACATGAACACCTCGTAATGCTTCGCCGGCTTGCCGCCCTCGAAGGGAACGTAGGCGACGGTGTAGCCGCGCGGCGTCCCGGCATTCCACGATCCGTGCAGGCCGACAAATGCGCCGCCGCGGTATTTCTGTGGAAATTTGTCACCGGTGTAGAACGCGAGACCGAGCGCGGCGGAATGCGATTCGAACAGCGTGTCCGGCACGATCGCCTTTTTCACCAGATCGGGACGCTTGTCGGCGTAGCCGGGCTGCGGATGGCTGCCGATGTAGGAATAGGGCCAGCCGTAAAAGCCGCCGTCCTGCACCCGCGTGAGGTAATCAGGCACCAGCCCGTCGCCGAGGCCGTCGCGCTCGTTGACCACCGTGTAGAGATCGTTGGTGCCGGGCGCGAAGGCGATGCCGACCGGATTGCGCAAGCCGCTGGCGAAGGTGCGCTGCCCGCTGCCGTCGGCGGCGAATTCCTGAATCGTCGCGCGGGGCTCATCTTCCTCGGCGATGTTGCCCGCCGAGCCGATCGACACGTAAAACTTGCTGCCGTCCGGGCTGAAAGCGATGTTGCGCGTCGCATGACCGCCGGTGCCGCCCAAAGCGCCCTCCGGCGTGATGCGCTGGGGCCGCGCGGCGGCCTTCTCCATGGCTTGGCCATAGGGTACACGCCACACGCCGACCCGGTCGCCGACATAGAGCGCACCCTGATGCAGGGCGAGGCCATGGGGGTAATCGAAGCCTTCGGTAAAGACGACGCGGCTTTCCGCCGCTCCGTCGCCGTCAGCATCGCGCAGCAGCAGGACATGCTTGGCACGCGGCTCGGCGAGGAAAACATCGCCATTCGGCGCGACCTCCAGCCAACGGGCATGCGCAAGCTTGTCGGCAAAGATGTTCACTTTGAAGCCGGTCGGCACCCGCGGCATCTGGCCATCCCGACGGGTGATAGGCGAGGCGCGGTTGGAGCGGCTCGGCGTCGCGCCGGGCGCCGGCAGATCGGCCGGCCTGACCTCGATGCGGCTGCCTGGCGCCGGATCGGCGGCCTCTGCCGGTAAGGCCGATAGCGTCAAAACAGTGACAAACAGCGAGGATGCGAGGGGCGAAAGGCAGCGGCGCAATAACATCGTCACAAACTCCTGGGAGACGGGCTGTCCTCGATCAACAGGGGCAAGGTTGTCAGCCGTCACGCATGGCGGCAAATCACGCTGCTGTCAGGCTCAGTGATGGGAAACGCTTGAATTGGCAGGATGATCCTGCCAAACCACCGGGCCGCCGGAACCGCGCAAAAAGCCCGTTACCGCCTCGAAAGCGCTGTTATTGCACGAGATTTTCTCCTAATGTGCATAGGTTAAACGGCGTAGAACCTTGCCAAAAAGGATTAGATGGATGAAGGCGGCCCCATGCTTCGCGTCTTGATCGCGGACGACCATCCGCTCTTTCGCGACGGCTTGCGTCATCTCGTCCAGCAGTTGGACGAAAAGGTGACCGTGATCGAGGCGGGGACCCTGGCCGACGCGCTGCACCTAGTGCAGAGCCAGGCCGCGGAATTGAACCTGATCCTCACGGACCTGCGCATGCCCGGCGCCACGGGGTTCGATGGCGTCAAAGCGCTGCGCGCCGCCGCGCCGAAAACGCCCCTCGTCGTGATTTCCGGTTACGAAACCAAGCGCAATGCCGAGCAGGCGCTCGAGGCAGGGGCAGCGGGTTTTATTCCCAAATCGACATCGCCAAGCGTGACGCTCAACGCTCTCAAGCTGGTGATGCTCGGCGAGGTCTATGTGCCGCCGTCGCTCATCTACGGGCCGCAGGCCGACGATCCGGATTCCGAGATCGGCAATACCAGCCCGGCGACGCCCACCGTCGATCTCTCCCGGCTCGCGCCGCTTACCCAGCGTCAGCTCGACGTGTTGGCGCTGATCGGCCAAGGCAAGTCCAATAAAGACATCGCCGACAAGCTCGGCATTTCCGAAGGCACGGTGAAGGTGCATGTCGGCGCCATCCTCAAGGTGCTCGGCGCGACCAACCGCACGCAAGCGGCCCTGATGGCCCTCGACATGGGCGTGACGCCGGAATCCACCGCCGCCTGATCATTTCCGACATTCAGTTAAAGACGGCCAAGAAAGCCGGACAAAAACCGGCGACGCATTGGGAGAGCGCGACAATGATCGAACAGCTGACGTGCATCGTCGATGGCAGCACCATGACGATTCACTTGGCGCGGCCAAAAGGCTTTGCCGGCCCCCGCCCGCTCGTGCTGGTCATGCATCACAAGGCCGCCGTCGACGAGTTCACCCAGGACCGCTTGACCCGCCTCGCCGAGGTCGGCTATCTGGCCGCCGCGCCCGAGCTCTATCACCGCACGCCCGAGCTGCCGCTCGATGCGAAAATGTCATCGCTGCGCGACGACCAGATCGTCGCCGACTCGGTGGCCACACTGGCCGCGGTGAAGACCGCCGCGCCGGTGCGCGACGGCGCCCTTGCCGTGCTCGGCCATTGCATGGGCGGCCGCATGGCGCTGCTCGCCGCCAGCGCGCATCCGCAATTCGCCGCCTGTGTCGCCTATTACCCCGGCAACATGTTCAAAAGCTGGGGTGAAGGGCCCACGCCGTTCGAAAAACTCGGCGGCCTCAATTGCCCGACCATCGCCTTCTTCGGCAACGACGATCAGAACCCCGCGCCTGCCGATGCCGACAAGCTCGATGACGCGCTGACCGGCTTGGGCATCCGCCATGCCTTTCACCGCTATGACGGGGCGGCACATGCCTTCCAGAACTTCACCGAACCCAGCCGCCATCGCGAAGCGCAAGCCCTCGACGCCTGGGGCAAGACTCTGGCCTTTTTGGCGGTGGAACTGAAGCCGTGATCGACATGGTCGGCGTCTCGGTCGCCGGCCGGCCGATGACCTTGCGTCTGGCGCGGCCGGAGGGCTTGACCGGTCCACGCCCCGCGTTGCTCGTCCTGCATCATAAGCATGGGCTCGACGTCTTTACCGATGCCTGCCTGACGCGACTCGCGGCCGCCGGCTATATCGCCGCCGCGCCCGATCTCTATCACCGCAGCGATGCGGCATCCTACGACGACAAGATGGCCTCGCTACGCGACGCCGACATCCTCGCCGACGCGACGGCCGCCGTTGGATATCTGCGGGCCGATCCGGCGGTGCGTGCGGATGCCATCGGGGTGCTCGGCCATTGCATGGGCGGCCGCATCAGCTTCATGCTGGCCGGCGCGCTACCCGGCTTTTCCGCCGCCGTGGTTTTCTACAGCGGCAGCATGTTCAAGGCTTGGGGCGATGCCGGCGAGGCCGGCCCGACACCATTCGACAGGCTCAAGAGCATCCCCTGCCCTGTGGTCGGATTCTTCGGTAATGACGACAAGAATCCATCGCCTGAAGACGTCGATAAATTCGCTGCGGAACTGACGGCGCATGGCGTGCGCCATGTCTTTCATCGCTACGATGGCGCTGCCCATGCCTTCCAAAGCTTCCAGACGCCGGCGCTCTATCGCCCGGTGCAGAGCGATGACGCCTGGACCAAGGCCATGGCCTGGCTCGCAGAAGAGTTGCCGCTTTAGGCTTTGGGCGTTTTGTCCGCCACATGCGTCATCGCGAAACGGATCCAGCTGCCGTCGGGTGATTCGCAACGCGCCTCGCCGACCACGAGAGCGAGCCCCTTGAGTCGCCATTGCTTGCGCCACAGCGCCAGGTCTTCCATGACTAGGCTGCGCATACGCTTGCGCATCCGCGCGTTCATAATGCGTCGGCCGATGAAGAGATAGCCGACCGCCGCCAGGAGGGCGAACCCGACGCCATAGTGCCAGTCGAGGACATAGCCGAAGCCGATGCCGCCGAACAGGCCGCCGAAAACCCACCAGGCTTTTTCTGCCTGGACCAGCACCGGCGAATCGAGATGGTCGAGCTTGGCACAATCCATTTCGAGCTTGATACGGCCATCGTCGAACGCCTGGCGCAAGGCGGCGAGGTAATCTTTATCTTCCATGGCGAATGCCCGGCTGGGGAAACCGCCGCAGGCGTAGCCTCGTTCCCGTTCCGATGCAAGGCCCGGCCATTTCCGCCTTCCCATTGATGACAGGCTGGGCTAAGCCCTGGGTCATGTCCCGCCGCCTGTTCGACCTTCCCTACCTGCTGCTCAGCCTGGCCGCCCTGTTCTGGGCCGGCAATTTCATCATCGCGCGCGCCGTCCACGGCATCGTGCCGCCCTTCGGCTTGGTGTTCTGGCGCTGGTTCGGCGCCTTCCTCATCCTGACGCCCTTTGCCATCAAGGCCGTGCGCGCGGACTGGCCCACGTTGAAGCAGCATTGGTTCATCGTGCTGGCGCTCGCGCTGCTCGGCGTCGCTTCGTTCAACGCCTTGGTCTATCTCGGCCTGCAAAGCACCACAGCGCTCAATGCGCTGCTGCTGCAATCGGCCATGCCGTTGCTGATCGTCGCCTTTGGCTGGATATTGTTCCGCGATGCGGTCAAGCCGCTGCAGGGCTTCGGCATCGCCCTATCGCTGATCGGCGCGGCAGCCATCGTCGGGCGCGGCGACTGGCAGGCGCTCGCCGGCCTCGGCCTAAATATCGGCGACGTGCTGATCTTCATCGCCGTCGCGCTCTGGGCGGTCTATTCGGTGCTGCTGCGCAAGCGGCCCAAAATGCATCCGCTGACCTTCACCTACGCCACGGTGGCGGTGAGCGTGATCGTGCTGGCGCCGCTCTATGGCTGGGAAAGCTTCACCGGCAGCCCCATGCAGATCAATTGGCCGACCATCGGCGCCGTCGCCTATGTGGCGATCTTCCCGTCGATTCTCTCTTACACCTTTTGGAATCGCGGCGTCGACCTGATCGGCGCCAATCGCGCCGGCCTGTTCATCCACCTGATGCCGCTGTTCGGCAGCTTCATGGCCATCGCCTTCCTCGGCGAAGCCCTGCAGCTCTACCACCTGCTTGGCGCGGCCTTGATTCTCGTCGGGCTGGTGATCGCTTCGCGGCGCAAGAGCAGTTAAAGCCTCGCGCCGCCTGCGTGCCTAGGGAGTCTTGCGGCTGTCGTCGGCGCGCAAGCCGACGCAGCGGTCCGCGTATAATTCGAGCGCCACGTCGGCGCCGATGGCGAAGTCCTGCTCCGGCTTGGCGCGCACGCGCAATTCACGCGAACCGCAGCGCACGATGTAGTCGATCACTTCACCGAGAAACACGCGGTTCTCGACCTTGGCGGCGAGCACGCTCACGCTGCGCGCCGCATTCGGCGCGGTGATGAAGATATCCTCCGGCCGCACCGAAACCTGCGCCTCGGCGCCGCTCGCGATCGGCTGGAAGAAGGTGCAATGCACCGCGCCCTCATTCGTGCGCACGATGCCCTTGCCGTCCGGCCCGACGGTGCCTTCGACCCGCCCCGGCAGCAAGTTGGTGGACCCGATGAAGTCGGCGACGAATTCGCTGTTCGGCCGGCGATAGATGTCGGTCGGGTTGCCGCGCTGCATGACCTTACCGCCCGACATGACGAGAATCTCGTCGGACAGCGCCAGCGCCTCAGCCTGGTCGTGCGTCACATAAAGGGTCGTAATGCCGAGGTCCAATTGCAGGCGCTTCAGCTCGAAGCGCATCTGCTCGCGCAGCTTGGCGTCGAGGTTGCTGAGCGGCTCATCGAGCAAAAGCAGGCTTGGCTCGAGCACCAGGCCGCGCGCCAAGGCCAAACGCTGCTGCTGGCCGCCGGACAATTGCGTCGAAGCGCGCTCTTCGTAGCCGCCGAGACGGACCTTCTCCAAGGCGGTCTTGACCTTGGCGGCGATCTCGACGCGGCCGTAATGCTTGCCCTTGGCGACGCGCAACGGAAAAGCCACGTTCTCGAACACCGTCATATGCGGCCAGATGGCGTAGGACTGGAACACCATGCCGATGCCGCGCTCGTTCGGCGGCACGAACAGATTGCCCTCGGAATTATAGACGTCGCGACCGTCGATCGAGATGCGCCCCGCATGCGGCCGCTCCAGCCCGGCGATGCAGCGCAGCGTCGTCGTCTTGCCGCAGCCGGACGGGCCGAGAAGCGTCAGCAATTTGCCGCGTTCGACGGTGAAGCTCACCCCATCGACGGCGTTGACGAGGCCGCTTTGGGCTTCGAACGTCTTGCGGAGATTCTCGACGACCAGCATGAACGCGATCCTTTGTTCGTTAACGGCGCGTGCCGACGCGCTTTTCGATCCAGCGCATGGCCATGACGATGAAGATCAAGGGGATGATCTGAATGACGCCCAGGGCGCACACTGCGCCGAAGCTGCCGCCCTCCTCCCACATGGTCAGAGTGATGGTGCCGAGGACATGCGTGCCGGGCCCCGACAGGAAGATCGAGGCCGACAGCTCGCGGACGGCAAGCACGAAGATGTAGAGCCAAGCCGCGATCAGCACGGGCGCGAGCAGCGGCAGCAGCACACGGCGGAAAATATCGATCAGCCCGGCGCCGCTCATCTGAGCCACTTCTTCCAACTCCTTGTGGATCTGCACGATGCCACTCGAGGTGAAGCGCATGCCGTAGGGCAGGTTCATCGTCACATAGGCGATGAGGAGGATCCAGATCGTGTTGTAGACGTTGATCGGGATGATCAGATAGGCGAACAGAATGCTGGCGCCGATGATGATGCTGGGAATGGCGATCGGCACGAAGGTCAGCACATCGAGCATCCAGCCGCACTGTTTCGCGGCGCGGTGGGCGATCCAGGCCATCACGAAGGTGAAGAGTACGACGATGGTCGCCGCCAAGGCGCCGAGGAAGACGCTGTTCTTCACCGCGTTGAGGAAGATCGGATAATGCAGGATGATGTCGTAGTTTTCCCACGACATGGCGCTGAGCACGCTCCAGTCCAGCGTCGGCAGCGTGACGTTGCGGAAGAACGACTGCCAGATCAGCGTGAACAGCGGCAGGCCGAGAGTCGC
>LNFM01008697.1_pt1 | contig 15186 bp, 12 predicted proteins | sample 596031 | NCBI WGS metagenome assembly LNFM01 (sample SAMN04254537, study PRJNA301005) | activated carbon metagenome | isolation source: dual media filters at the Ann Arbor, Michigan drinking water treatment plant | place: USA: Ann Arbor | reverse complement strand
GACATGGTCAAGGCCGGCAAGCTCGGCAAGAAGAGCGGCGAAGGCTTCTACAAGTGGGTCGACGGCCGCGCCCAGAAGACCGAGAAGTCCTACGATCCGATTGAATTGAAGAAGCTCGGCCGCGAATTGATCGAACCGCTGATCGTCGAGTGCGAGCGCTGCCGCGATGAAGGCGTTGTCGAGAACGCGGACCTTGTCGATGCCGGCGTGATCTTCGGCACGGGCTTCGCGCCGTTCCGCGGTGGTCCGCTGCATTTCCGCGCAAACGAGGGCGGGGCAAAGGTTGCCGGCGTCCAACGCGCCGCCGCGGCCGAATAGGAGCAGTGTTGTGGGGGCAGACCCTCCGGGGCTGACACCTTGCACCGACGGCACGTCACCTAGATTTTGCGTAAGAGCATTCGTCCCGGTGTCAGACCCAGAGGGGGTGACACCGCCTCCCGCACCCGAGGCCCACATGACCACCACCATCCGCCGTGTCGCCGTGATCGGAGGCGTGCGCATTCCGTTCTGCCGGTCGAACTCGCTCTATATGGACCTCACGAACCTCGACATGCTCACCGCCACGCTCAACGCGCTGGTCGATCGCTACGGTTTGAAGGGCGTGCACGTCGACGAGGTCGCTGGCGGCGCCGTGGTCACGCACAGCCGGGACTGGAACATCGCGCGCGAGGCCGTGATCGGAACCAAACTCGCACCGTCTTCGCCGGGCCTCACCATGATGCAGGCGTGCGGTACCTCGCTCCAGGCGGCGGGCGGGATCATGGCCAAGATCGCGACCGGCCAGATCGAGTGCGGCATCGCGATGGGCTCCGATACGACATCCGATCCGCCGATCGTCGTCGGCAAGAAGCTCGCGACGCGGCTGCGTGACTTGGGCTTGCAGAAAACGACGATGGCCAAGCTCAAGGTGTTCAAGGGGTTTTCGCCCTCCGAACTGACTCCGCTGCCGCCGTCGGTCGCCGAACCGCGCACGGGCCTCTCGATGGGCCAGCACTGCGAACTGATGGCGAAGGAATGGAAGATCGGCCGCGCCGAACAGGACCAGTTCGCCTACGAGAGCCACACCAAGGCCGCCGCCGCCTACAAGGACGGCTGGTACGACGATTTGCTCGTGCCGTGCGCGGGCGTGTTCCGGGACAACAATGTGCGTGGCGACACGACCTTGGAGAAGCTCGCTCAGTTGAAGTCCGCGTTCGACCGCACGGTGGCGGGCACGCTCACCGCTGGCAACTCGACGCCGCTCACCGATGGCGCTGCTGCTGTTCTGCTCGCGTCGGAAGAGTGGGCAGCGACCCGCGGCTTGACGCCGATGGCCTACCTGACGCACGTCGAAACCGCGGCCAACAACTTCGTCGAGGGCGACGGCCTGCTGATGGCACCGACTATCGCCGTCGCCAATATGCTGAAGAAGGCCAATCTGAAACTGCAGGACTTCGATTTCTACGAGATCCACGAGGCGTTCGCGGCCCAGGTGCTCTGCACGCTGAAGGCCTGGGAAGATCCCGTCTATTGCCGCGACAAACTCGGCTGGAGCGAGCCGCTCGGCTCGATCGACCGGACGAAGCTGAACGTGAAGGGTTCGTCGCTCGCGGTCGGCCATCCCTTCGCTGCAACCGGCGCACGCATCGTCGCGAACCTCGCCAAGCTGCTGGATGTCAACGGCGGTCGCGGCTTGATCTCGATCTGCACGGCCGGCGGCATGGGCGTCTCCGCCATCATGGAAAGCGCGAAGGCACGATGAGCCGCTTCACAGATCGAGGGTGCACGGCGAGCCCTGCCGCGGGGGCACGAGGGCCGCGCAGGACCTCGTAGTCGCATCCGCCCGCCACACCGATTGTTTCTCAGATCTTCTGTATCCCTGCACTCTCCACGACGCCGACCCATTTGGCGATGTCGCTCTCCAGCCGCGCCTTGAAGGCCTGCGGCGTGGTCGGGGTCACCTCGCTGCCGGCAGTGCGCAGCTTGGCTGCCGTCGCGGGTTCGGCGAGGAGATCACGCACCATCTTGTTGAGGCGCGCGACGACATCAAGCGGCATGCCCGCAGGACCGACGAGGCCGAGCCACGAGCCCGTCGTGAAGCCGGTAATGCCCGCTTCCGCGATGGTCGGTACGTCTGGCAATGCAAAGAAGCGCTTGTCACCGGTCACAGCAAGAGCGCGCAGCTGTTTGTCCTGGATCAGAGGCACGGTGACGGTGGGCGTGTCGGAAATGAAATCGATGCGCTTGCCCAGAACGTCGGCCACGCCCTGGCCCGAGCCGCGATAGGGCACGTGCTTCAGCTTGAACTTGCCCATCGAGCCGAACAACTCCGCGGACATATGCTGCCCCGTGCCGTTGCCCGGCGTGCCGAACAGCGGCGGCTCGGCTGCGCGGCGCGCGTAATCGATGAACGCCTTCGCGTCCTTTGCCGGATGATCGGGATAGGTCGCGAACACGAACGGAAATTCCGTCAGCATCGATATCATCGTGAAGTCGTCGACCGGTTTGAACGCGAGTTGTTTGTAGAGCGCTGCCGCCACGGCGTGGCCGCCGACCATGATCATCAGAGTGTAGCCGTCGGGTGCTGCTCGTGCGACGTGGGTCGATGCGATGGTGCCGCCGGCACCGGCCTTGGCTTCGACGACGACGGTCGCTCCCATCATCCGCGTCAGGCCATCGGCAATGATGCGGGCGAGGAAGTCGCCGTTGCCTCCGGGAAAGCCATGCACGATCGTGATGGTCTTCTCGGGATAGGCGGCTCTACCGATGGCCGGACAGGCGACGAGACCGCCGATACCGGCGACGACAGCGCGGCGCGAAATGCTGAGCATCCTGAATTCCTCCCGAAAGTTCCGCATTGGAGCGGTTCATCGGGAGGACGTTGCCCGCACATCGGCCGGGCGTCAACGCTGCTGCGCAGGCGACTGGGCGCGAATTGCCCGAATACGTCAGAGGCCTCGAAGACGTCACGCCATACGGCGGCGGCGAACATGGCCTTCGAGACACGCGGTCGCTTCGACCGATAAGAGTGAAGTCTCGGTTGCCGCATCGACCTTGCCCGAGGCGCGAACCAGAACCTCCTGGGCCGATATGGATCCAGTCAGGGTGCCCGCCACCTCGACGAGGCGGCAGATCGCATCGCCGGACAAGACGCCGCCCTCCAGAACGATCACTTCGTCCGCCTCGATCCGGCCCGTGAACCTGCCGGCAATCTCGACGCGGCCTGCCGAGCGGAGCGCTCCCTGGATCTCCAGATCTCTGGCGATGAGGGATACCGAAAGCCCTCGCTGCTCGATCGCGGGCGGTGCCACCAGAACGGTGACTTCCGGTCGGGCTGGTGCTTCGCTCTCTTGTAAGAGTGCCGGCGCCTCGGCGGCTTTCGCGACCACAGTGCCTCGCGAGAGTTCCATGTTGTGCGACAGCCCCGGCGCACGCCTCGCCTCGGGAAGTCCTGCGACAGCTGCCCGACCCGATTGTCGATGCCGCGCAAGAGATGCCGCAAACAGTGCGGTGAGCAGTCCAGCGAATGCCACGAACAGGAGATTGAGTTTGGCCGCCGAAGGGTATGCCGTCCCCCCGGCTTCGGAAGCTGCTGCGGCTACCGTGACGAATCCGCCCATCTGCAAGCCGGACGTCGTCGACAGTGAAGCAGTCGCGAGAGAGATCTTCTCCCGGCTGGTCTGGGGAGCGTCCGAGCGCGGCTTGGCATGCTGGTCCGCGTCCGCGTCCGCGACGGCGAGCTTGAACGCCTCCGTTGATGACGCTGGACGAAAGCCGGGATGCTCGAGTTCGGTCGCGGTGGCGGCAATGGGCATGTCGACGGCTTCGAAGGCGTCGGCGAACACGACGACGCCGATCTCATTGGTGTTCGATGGTGCAGCTTCGGTCGCCGCTTCATCCGGCGCGCTGTGGGCAATCCGTTTGAGCGGAGCTTCGACAGGTTGCCCGGGCTGGGCGACGACGGTCTCGTCGGCCATGGAGAGGGTCCCGATCTGATGCGCGTCGACCGGTGACGAATCGACCGAGGCGACGACCGGGCCGTGCTCGGTGATGGGCTGTCGCTCTGCGACGAGCCCCGCCACCAGCGCCGGCAACTCGCCCTCGAACACGACACCGAGGTGTCCCCGCGTCACGCGCCGCTCCCGGTCGCGGCGATACCTGAGATCTTCCTCCATCGGTGCGGCGATCACGATGACATCGAGACGCACGACGCCTTTGTGGCGGAAGTCGAGATCTTCGGCCACGCGCCGCGTGACGTCGAGCCGACGGTTGCCACGAAACGGTCCGAAGTCGTTGACGCGCACGTGACTGACCCGGCCGTTGATCGGATTGCGGAGCAGCAATTCCGTACCATCCGGGAGATCGGCGCTCGCGACACGCGCGGGATCGTTGGCATCGAAACGTTCACCGTTCGACGTGTAGGTGCCGGTGTTGAACCGGTCGACGCCCGGCATGTCGTAGAAGGAGGTTTCGACCACGATCGTCCGGCCGATCAGCCTCCGAGTCTGCTCGACCGTCCTGACACGATGGCAGACAGTGCGATAGCAGTGCGAAACGCCTGGAGCCTTGGCTTCTGATGGTGTTGGCTCGACGCTCAAGGCAAGAGGGAATGCTGCGCTGACCGAGACGAGAGCCGGCAAGGGCCACATCACCCGCTTCCATTTCAGGCGCGTCGTGCGGACCGCATCGTTCATCAGTGAAAACCGTTCGTGGGAGTGCCGCTCTGCAGACTGCAAAGGAGCCTCACGTTGGTCCAAATTAGTGAAAAAACGCTGGATCTGATCGACGCAATTGGACGCAAGTGCAGGGATGCGTTGTCGATGCGCCCTTCTGCAGCCGGTCCTGCCGGTCTATGATGCCGGCGATGACTAATTTGTTCCAAGCCGCCGGTCTCGAGAATGCAGCGCCCCGTCCGCTTGCCGATCGTCTGCGTCCGCAGTCGCTCGCCGAGGTCACGGGGCAGGATCATCTGGTCGGGCCGGAAGGCACGCTGACGCGCATGCTGAAAGCCGGCCGTGTGCCCAGCATGATCCTGTGGGGGCCACCCGGTTGTGGCAAGACTACGATCGCGCGCCTTCTCGCGGCGCAGACGAAGCTCGAACTCGAGCAGCTCTCCGCGATTTTCTCGGGCGTTCAGGACTTGCGCAAAGCCTTCGATCGCGCGAAGGCGCGGCGCGAGCAGGGGCGCGGCACGCTGCTTTTCGTCGACGAGATCCATCGCTTCAATCGCTCGCAGCAGGACAGCTTCCTGCCCTACATGGAAGATGGAACGATCACGCTCGTCGGCGCGACCACGGAGAACCCGTCGTTCGAGTTGAACGCGGCCGTGCTGTCGCGTGCGATGGTGCTCGTCCTGAACCGGCTCGGTCCCGATGCGATCGAGGATCTGCTCGTGCGGGCAGAGAACGAGGAGGGCCGTCCCCTCCCGCTCGATGCCGGCGGCCGCGAGGCGCTGAAGGCGATGGCGGACGGCGATGGCCGCGCTTCGATCAATCTCGCCGACGAGGTGTTCTCGGCCCTGCCTGCCGGTACAGCGCCCATCGGCCGTGATGCGCTGGCGACGCTCGTGCAGCGACGCGCGCCGCTATATGACAAGAGCGAGGATAGTCACTACAACCTGATCTCGGCGCTGCATAAGGCCGTGCGCGGTTCGGACCCCGATGCTGCGCTTTACTGGTTCGCGCGGATGCTAGACGGCGGCGAGGACCGGCTGTTTCTCTGCCGCCGTCTCGTACGGATGGCGGTCGAGGACATCGGCCTCGCAGACCCACAAGCGCTGACCCAGGCGCTGGCCGCGAAGGACACATACGATTTCCTGGGCTCACCGGAGGGCGAGCTTGCGCTGGCGCAGGTCGTCGTCTATCTCGCGACCGCACCGAAATCGAACGGCGTGTATGTCGCCTACAAGGCCGCGATGCGCGCGGCCAAGGAAAACGGCTCTCTTGCCCCGCCCAAGCACATTCTCAACGCCCCCACCAAATTGATGGGCGAGCAGGGCTACGGCGAAGGCTACCAGTACGACCACGATGCCCCCGACGGCTTTTCGGGACAGGACTATTTCCCCGAAATCATGGGCCGCCGCCAGTTCTACGATCCCCCCGAGCGCGGGTTCGAACGCGAAATCCGAAAACGCCTCGCCTATTGGGATGGACTACGCAAAAAGCGCGGGGGTTGATTTGAAGAGACAAAAGACGGGCGGTCTGGCGGGAGGCCCGCCAAGTGGGCCAATCTTGCTCAAGCAGGTGGCTGGCCCCAATCGTGGTCTCGCCGCGACTTCTCTGGCGGCAATCGCAGCGCTCTCATCTCTGATCGCCCCACCTGCTCGCGCCCAAAGCGCCGACGACTTCGCCCGCCTCGTCGCCGCCTATCCGACTTTCCTCGATCGTATCGACGGCAACTTCCTCGTCTGGAAAGACGGGAAGACGCGGACGGTGATCGACGACGGCAAGGGCGAGAAGGATCACGAGGCGCGCCTGGCGACCTCCAACATCAAGGACATGTTCGCGCAACGCTATGTGGCGGGAAAGCCGGCCGCTCCCCCCGCGCGGAACGAAGACCCAGGGCGGGCACGCAACGCGGCATTGTTCGACACGATGTACGGCGACTGCATGAAGGGCGGCGTCGCGGGCAACCTCGTCGAAGTCGTGTGGCTGCCGAAGAAGTGGGGGCAGACACTGAAGGTGACTCGAATCAATGGCGTGGCCGAAAAATTGAAAATGGTTTCGGCGGAGCTGGACGAGTTGCCGACAGACAAGGATGTCTTTCTCAAGCCGCCAGCCGGCACGTACAACTGCCGGCCGATTGCAGGCACAAATCGCGTGAGCGCGCACGGTCACGGCATCGCGGTCGATATTGCGATCGGCCGCGCGCATTACTGGCGGTGGGACGGCGGCAAGCCCGGAGCCGTGAAGAGCTACCGCAACTCGATTCCGTTCGAGATCGTCGAGATCTTCGAGCGCCACGGCTTCATCTGGGGCGGCAAGTGGTATCACTACGACACGATGCACTTCGAATACCGGCCGGAGTTGTTGCCGGCGAAGTAACACTCAGAGCTTCACCCAGGTCAGCTCGTGTTTGTTGGCCGAGAGGTGCATGAGCCGCGAGCCGGGAATCGCCTGGAATGCTTTCATCACGCCGAAGTCGGTCTCACCCTGGAATTTTACCGAGCAGATGAAGCGGCGCGCCTTGCCTGCGGCGACCCAGCGCTCGACGAGGCCCAGGAGCCGCGCGGGATAGCAGATCACATCCGAGCACAGCCAGTCGACGGCGGGCGTGCTCTGCGATCTCGGATCGAGCCCGAACGCACTTTCTTGGCGGACTTCGACGCCCGGCATGGCCGCGATCCGTGGATCGAGCGGCGCCTTGTCGACGCTGATGACGCGTGCGCCGAGATTGGCGAGCACCCATGTCCAGCCGCCGGGGCACGCCCCGAGATCGAGACAGAGGTCGCCGGGCTGCGGTTTGACGCCGAGTACCGTGAAAGCTTCCCATAGCTTGAGGTAAGCGCGGCTCGGGCTCGACACCCGGTCTTCGACGAAGCGGACCTCGCCGTTGGGAAATGCGCTGGAACACGAAGCGCTCGCGAGCACCATGTCCGACGCCAGCAGTGTCCACGATCCCAGCGGTGCGGTGGGAGCCGGCGTGCCGAACTCGAGCGGCTTGGCCGACACCTTGGGCAGACGCTCTTCGATCAGTGCCGCACGCCGGTGGTGCGCCTGCGGGTAGAGCGCCCAGTTGCGCTGGATCGCGCGCAGTTTCGTCGCCGCGTCGCCGATCGAGGTGATGACGATACGCTGCGGCTCGCGCCACACGTTCGCGGCCCACGCAGGGGCCAGCGGCTCGCCTTCCGCGATCACCAGCCGCCCGTGTACCTCTCGCACGCTCTCCCCCACCTCGCGGACGAGATCCTCCACGAAGCCGTCGGGCGCGAGATAGGCTGAGAACGTGGCCATTCGATCGTGACGATCTCGTTTCTTCGGCGATCAGGTCGATGAAGTGGTTGAAGGCGAGACTACGGCCGCTCCGTCCGCCTCGCGCAGTGCCTCCGCGTCCGTCATCCCGTCCATTGCGAAGACCAGTTCGCCGACGCGATTGGCGGACGCGCGCAACTCCGCGAAACGCACGAAGTTATCGACGATCCAGTTGAGCGCCATCTGCACCTGAACGAACGCTGTCGCAAGCTGCATCACGGACCCCAGCGTCATCTCGCCGGAAAGATACTTCGGGATTGCCAGAATAACCGGGAACACTCCGACAAGCACCGCGTTCGAGCTGGCGACGCCGAGCACCTGCGCCTGCCACGCAATCACCCGGTGCCATTGATGCACCAGCTCGTCCAGCGCGCCCGCCAGAATGCCCGCCTGCTTGGCTTCACCGCGCGACGCCGAGATCTCTCGCGCGTCCTCACGAACCTTCATCAGCTCGTAGCGGAACACGCCTTCCTGGTGGTTCTTGCGCTGGATGCGTCCGACGAGTGGCGCGCCCAGGAATGTAGCGATACCCGACATCAGGAACGCATAGCAGATCGCGCCGACCAGAAAATAAGCGGGGACCGTGAAACCTGATTCGAGCCGCAGAGAGCCGCCGACCCGCGCCAGAACCTCGAAGAACGTGATCGCCAGCAGAACCGAGGTGAAGAACCCGACCGCGAGGTCCACCATTTGATCGAGCGCCACACGCACGTCATCGGCAATTCTGAACTCCGGCGTTTCCGCGCCCGCCGCGTTGCGGTCGAGCCTGAGGTAGGCGCCGCTGTCGAGCCAGTGTGTATAGATCGCCGCCGTCACCCACTTCCTCAGGTGCACCATCAGGTACATCCGGACCACCACGGTGACGGCCATCACCAGCCCACCCGCGATCACATACCCGGCGAACTGCCACAGCAGCGGCCCGAGATCAGTCTGCGCCTTTTTCTCCAACGCATTGAAGAAGCTGGCATTCCAGGTGTTGATGAGCGCCTGCAGCGTGACGCTGACGAGAACGAGGCAAAGCAGGGCGAGCGCCAGCATCCAGGCGACGGCGCGTGAAGGACCGCTCCAGAAGCTCGCCACGATGCGCAAGAAGATCGCAGCGCGACCGGGTTGGGCTGAGTATGTGCTTTGAACGGACAACGGGTTTCTCTGTTTCGACCTGCTTCGCCTCGGCCGGCAGGCTCTCGCCGCCGAAAAGTGCTTTCTGCGCCGACGAGACCCGTGCCACAAGATTGACATCGGGGCCATGCTTCGTCGAGCGGCTTATCCACGGACGGACTAAACCTCCGGAGATGGCCGTTGTCACCAGCGGAAAAGTCCGGCAGGTAAGTTCCATTTTTCAATCCGGCCAACATGTGACGAGATTTCAATGCTTCAGATCTGGGACGTGAACTGGTTTCTCGATGTCGAGCAGTGCCCTTGCGATGTCCACTTCGTGGAGTGGCTGGAGGAGCGGGGGATCAAAGGAAAGACCGTCTTCCACTTCGGCACCGGTGGTCATCATCACATCGGATTGGCGAACTATGCCAAAGGGACACCCAACGACATCCTCGGAATCACCGCGAGCCCGAAGGAGTTCGACGACTTCGTGAAACTCGCGATCCAGCATGCGGAACTGTCGCGCCACTATCAGGTGCTGTTCGGCGACATCTACCTGCTGAACCCGAAGCTGCTGCCGAAGATCGACATCGCCACACTGTTCCACCTGTGCGAATTCCGTGGTGACAGTCAGGACAAGTACGGCGGCCTCACCGACGCCCAGGTGCTCGACACGACATTGGAGACAATGCCGAAGGGCGGCCTCGTTTCCCTTTTCACAGGCTCCTTCGCCGGTGACAAGGCGACGTCGATCGCGATGGCCGCCGTGTCAGCCGGCAAGCTGAAACGCCTACCCGACTACAAGAGCCTGCAGTTCTACGAAAAGGTCTGACGTCGTTGGATCCTGAGAAGTGATGCTTCAGTCGTTGCAGTGCATATCCGGAAGGATAGACACCAGGCCCCCCCCCTCACTCCGTCGCGATCTGTTTGTTGATCCAGCGGGCGGCGGATTCGATGCCGCCGAACGTGAACATGTGGACACCCACGACGTTCGAGGTCGCGCCGCCGTCCAGATGCTGGGCGACCGCATGCAATTGGTCGACAGGGTCGGTGTTCGTGAACAGACGGACCGCGCCCATGCCCTGCGCCGTCATCGCGCGGAGCGAAGCACTGACGCCGCACACCTGCGCGAATTTGATCAGCTTGGCTGGCGATGTCGGCCCGGGTAATCCCACGTAGACGGGAATATCGGGGTGCAACCGCGCCAGTTTCCCGCACATGTCGATGATGCGGCTCGGCGCGAACGTGAACTGGCTCACGACATAGGGGCCCAAGCCCTGCGCCCGCGCCATGCCGATCTTTTCTGAAAGAGCAGACCACAGAATTTCGTTGGCGATGCGAGGATGCCCTTCCGGATAGGCGGCGAGCGCCACCTCGCGGATACCGGCATCACGCAGCAGACCTTCACCGAGCAGCGCGGCCGCGTCCTTGTAAGGGCCGGCTGGCGCATGGAGATCGCCGCCCAGCAGCAGCACCTTCGACACGCCGGCCTCCTTGACGGCGCGCTTGAGGAAGTTCTCCGCCTCTGCTCGCGAACCGATACGGCGCACGGCCATGTGAGGGACCGCTTCGAGCCCCGCCCGGCTGACCGCGATCGAGCTGTTCAGCGTCACGTCGAGCGAGTGGCGCGGGAGGTGGTTGACGTACACGCGGGTGCCGGTCGGGAGCAACTCGGCGATACGCACGGCGTCCTCGGGGCGATGGGCGCCCATTTCGAGCGAGCCGCACGTCGCCAGCTCGGCAGCACGCCGCTCGATCTCGGCGGCGTTCGCGATGTCGTGGTTCGTCGTCTGTGTCATGGCGCCACCGGTCGGAACGTTGGTCATGGGGTCAACCCCGCTTGCGGGAAACGACGAATGATTCGTCATTGAACCACAGTCCGCCGTACTGTTGCAGCACGTCGCGCGTGCCGTCGAGATAGCGGCGATCGCCGATGGCTTCGGTGAGCCGGTCGTCTTCGATTTGGTTGACGTAGACGGCTGCGTTCCAGGCGGCAAACAGCGTCGATGTGCCGATGCTCGACGACACTTCGCTCGGCAGGGCATGCATGTCGTAGCGGAATACCGATCGTGCATCGGCATAGGCGTTGAAATTGTAGTGGCGCGCATCCTTGCCGAGATCGGCGCGTACCGCGCGCAGGATGTCGTGCCGGTCGTGCTGGAACGGGTTCTCGTCGGGCCAGACCTTGCGCACGATGTCGAGTCCGGGATCGCTGCCGCAGGAATGGATGCCGATGAGCCGCCCGCCTGGCCTGAGCGCGCGCGTCAGCGGTGTGATGACCTTGGAGGACTTGAACTCGGCAGGTACGCGCAGGCGGTACGGCTGCGAGGCGATGACGAGGTCGTAGTCGGCGCGCGCGGCGCCGCGCTTGGGGATCACGTTGTCGAGCAGAAACCGGTAGTCCTCCCGATAGATGACGAGGGCGGTCGGCCGCTCGTAGATGGGATTACCGGTCTTGGCGCTGTGCTTGGCTTGCCAGTTCTTGTTGAGGAAAGGCTCCAGTTCCGTAATCTGGTCGGCGAACTCGTTGGCCGTGGTGCCGGTGAGCGCGACCTCCTTCCACTCGAGTGAATTCGCCGCTGTGACCGAGCGCGGCTGCAGCCAGGGCGCCTCCGTATAATACATGTTGGTGACGACCATCACGGTCGCGGGATGTTCGAACAACCGGTCTGCCATCTTATCGAGCGAGAGGCGGACATCCTCGAGGCTGATCTCCTTGCCGACGATATAGAACGGCACGGTCGGGAAGTGGCGGTGCATCTCGCGCATCGTGCGGGTGAGCACGGTGCCGTCCCCGAGGCCGGCATCGAAGATACGCAGCGCCGGCGGCTCGGGTTGGAGGTTCGCCAGTTCCATGCCGACCCGCTTGGCGACGACTTCCTTTTCGCTGCAGGTGTTGACGAACAGCAGATACTTCTGGCGGTTGTCGAAGAATCTGAAGTTCCGGCTTTGGCTGGCGGCGGGATCGACTGCGGCGGCCGGAACGGCTGCCCCCCGTGATTTTCCGTCGACGCGCAGGAGCGGCATCAGTTCCGGCGGATCGGCGGGCGCCGCTACGCCGTGCCGAGCCATGAACTGACTGACGCGGTCGAGCGTCTCGGGTGTGATGCGGGCGCCGTCCCGTAGCCGGGAGACGAATTTTCCGTCGTTCACGGCGAGACGTCCGAACGTGGATTCGGCCATCTTCATGAGCCGGCAGAAATCGCCGATGGTGTCGAGCAGACCAGCGCCGCGTTTGGCCAATGTTTCGAGGCGGGATGCCTCGGGCATCGGGGAGAGATGCGTCGGCGAAGGTGTGTTCGCGGGTGGCATCATGGCGTTTCCATGGTCGTTGTTGTGATCGCGGGCGAACCGTAGCGCTCGCAATTGTGGGACCGCAACCATGAACTGCAACGATACGGAAGTGGGATGAATGCCACATTGAGATGCAAGAAGAAAAAACCCGTTCCGGCGAGGGGAACGGGTTGAAAGTTGGTCAGGAGGTATTGGGAGAGAAGTGCCGCTTGGGAGAGCGGGCAGGAGAGGGAGAGGTCGAACGGCCGGAGTTGGGAGAGACCGGGTTCAGAGCTGGATCAGGAGTGGGGCGGGGGAGCGGGATTGACTGGTCTGCGCTCGACTGGGAGCGACAAGAGAGCTGATGAGAAGACCGGCCGTCAGGATCAGACAGAAGGTCACCGTCAAGCGGCTGACGATGCCCCTCTTTTCTTTCATCGACTGGGCTGCTTGCAGATCCATTCGGGTAGTCCTTTGTAGTCGAACGAAGTAGTCGTTGGGAGTTCGGTGATGAAATTGATAACCGATAACCCCGAGTTAGTCTAACCAAGTCCTGAAGTACGTTTAATTGCCCAAGTATTAATTCAACACTTTGTTAAGAGTTGTTGATCTTCGATGACGTTCGCAGCTCCCGGCGCACCAAATCGGACGTGCTGAAACCAGAAATGGATTGCCGCTCGATTTGCGCCACAAAGAGTCCGGCAATTGACCTGAAGGCGAGTGACGAGGTTTGAACAGCCTGGGCCGATGCGACGCCGGGTAGTGTTGCAACGCACCGCCGTAACGGCGGCAGGGGGATCCAGTTGCTACGTCCGCTCCGGATGGCCATTTCCTACCGATCGGGGGCAATGACTGGAGTGCTAGGTGCGGTGCGGGAGCGGTCATAAAAGGAATGATCACAGTCGTGATGGGGTCTTGGCGAAGCTTTTGCGGACGAAGGATGTCGATGAGGGCGCTTGATCGCTTGCGCTGGTTGCACGCGAGTGCAGCCTTCGCGGTATGTCTCGTTGCGGCTGGGGCCGAGGCGCGGACGCAGCAGGCGGAGGCCCCGAGCACTGCCGCTCCCGCCCAGGCCTCGACGATTGCTTCGGGCGAGGTTCCAGCACCACCCACCGATGTCGTCGCGGCCAAGGCCTACGCGACACTCGAGCGGAGCTGCGCTGCGTGCCATCAGACGGGCCGGATTGCCGGCCGGTCACCTGGCGGTGGCATCGCCAACCTGTTGGCGCTCGACGAGATAGCGCGAGACCCCTCCCTCGTCCGTGCCGGCGTTCCCGACGCATCGCGCATCTACAACGTCGCGCTCACCCGCGAGTTGCACCACGCCAACTTGAACGATCCCGCAGTCCCCGGCCCAACGCCGATCGAGACGCAAGCTCTGCGAGACTGGATCGCCGACCTCCCTTTCCCAGCCGATCGCTGCGGCGGCAGGCGGCACCTGTCCCAGGCCGAGGTAGGGGCGCGGGTCGAGAGCGCGCTGGTGGCCCTTTCGCCGGAACGGGCGCGTCAGACGCGCTTCGTGTCTCTAGCTCATCTGTCTGGCGCCTGCCTTCCAGAGGCAGAACTCGATGCGCTGCGCAACGCGATTCCGAGCCTGATGGCCGGCCTCGGCCCTTCGGGCGCGACGGAGCCGGCGGAAGGCTGGGCACATCCGATCGATGAGTCGAGGCTTGTCTATCAAGTGTCGCTGACGGCGATCGGCTGGCGGCCGGATCAATGGACCGCGCTGGTTGCCGGCTATCCGCTCCAAGCGATTTCAGCAGCCGCGACACCGGCTCTCGTCGCGCATGCCACCGGAAGCAGCGTCGCCGTCGTACACGCCGATTGGTTCGCAGATGCGGTGGACGCGCCGCGCGCGGTGCGGCCAACCACCACTAAAGAGCGGTTGTGGGGACTGCCACTGCCTCACGCGTTGGCGCATGCATGGCGGCGGCCTGCCGATCTCACTCGCGCTACCGCAGACCTCGGATTGCCTGCGGGACAGAAACTGACGGAGCTGCCGGCCTGGAGCGCGTTGAAGGATCGCGCGCCTGCACTCCTTCTGCGGTCCGGCTCGGTCGTACGCCGAAATGAGCTCGGCCTGTTCCTGACGGCCTTGGTCAAGATCCCCGCCGGCGCCCGTCAGCCGCCAGCATCGACGCCGCTCGAAATCGCGCTCGCCGCCGATAAGGCCCCTTACAAGACGGGCGACACCGCGACGTTCTCCGTGGTCTCCAATCGCGACTGCTACTTGACGCTCGTCAGCGTCGATCGTCACGGCCGGGCAATGGTCCTGTTCCCCAACGAACTGGCGCCGGAAAACCGGATCGCCGGAGGCCATCTGGTAGAGATACCGGCCGCTGCTGCGCCCTATCGCTTCCGCTTCAAGGACAAGGGTCGCGAAACGCTTGTTGCCACCTGTTCGGAGAACCAGAAGTCGCCGGTCGGTATTGCGCACGACTATGACCGTCTCCGGTTCACGGTGCTCGGCGACTGGCAGATCTTCCTGCGCGAGCCGCCGGAGATGCGCGAGGCGCGCCGCGACGATGCGGCGACCGATATACCGCGCCCCCTCGCCAAGCCTCGACGCCGCGGTCGGCCGGCCGAAACTGCGCCCGATCCAGCTGTGCCAGTGCCCGACATCCAGACCCGGACGGCGATCACGATCGACATCGAGTGAGCGCCAAATTCGCGCTCGGCGCGGTGTATAGGTTCATTGGGTCATGGACAATTCCCGTGAGTGCGGCCAGATTGGTTGCAATGTGCAAGGCCGGAAACGTGGCCATAACGGGAGGAATTTCATGACGAGGCGGATCGGAATCCTGCGCGCGATGACGGCGGTGGCGAGCCTCGGGCTCGCTCAGACCGCAGCCTTTGCCCAGGAAAT